>Ga0209640_10001468_pt1 | contig 19997 bp, 17 predicted proteins | sample RifCSP10_1_FD_184018 | JGI IMG/M metagenome (GOLD analysis project Ga0209640, IMG submission 184018) | Soil microbial communities from Rifle, Colorado - Rifle CSP2_sed 10_1 (SPAdes) (version 2) | ecosystem: Environmental > Terrestrial > Deep subsurface > Rock core/Sediment | place: Rifle...
CGTGTGCCATATTTTATCGAGCACAACGCCTGGCGCTGCATCGCATTTCAATGAGTATTTTTCAAAAGTATTGCCCGGAATGCGCGACGCCCAATTCTCCAGGTGCCATTTCCTGCAACTGCGGCTATTGCTTCGATCCGGAAGCGTTGGCCAGCGCCGATCCTTCCGCGTATGCCGATCAGCAAGATTTTCTGTATCGCGACTACTTGGCCGCGCGCATCGTGCAGGCAGAGGCGGAGTTAGTCGTTGCACGCGAACGGGCGAACGCCGAACCGGGAAGCACGTACAAAGCTTCCGGCACTTTACTGGTCGAACAAGCATTGAACGCGTTGCAAGCAGAAATGAAACAGTTGTCGTTGCGAGTTTCCGCGGCCGCACCGTCGCGGCGTGCGGCGCCGATCGCTAAACCAGCTGTCAGTCCGCCCAGGGTGGCGGCGCCGATAAAAATTCCGGTCGCGCCGAAGGCAGTTGCACCGACTCCGATTCTATCGAAAGCGCTCGCGCCAATTGCCATAGCGCCGCCAGCCGTCGCCAAAAAAGTTACTCCCGTTTCAATCGGTGCGCCACGCGCGCCGGCAGCTCCGACCAAGTCCTACGTACCGCACAAAGCGCCGACGCCGGTGAGCACGAAGAAGCCGGTCACATTGCCGGTGGCGGCCAAACCGAAAGCGGTTGTTACAGCGCGCCCGGCGACCGTCGTTGCCAGAGTGGTTACGCCACCGCCGCGCAGACCGGCGCCAGTCTTAGCAATACCGGCAACGCCCAAGGCACCGGCAAAATCGTCGGTGGCCGCTCCGACTCCGGTTAATGGCCAGCATCGGCCAATCAATCCGAGCGTCACCACGCGACCGAACGAAAGTTTTCGGCGAGTGCAAGCGCAAAAAGCGGACGCAATTACGCGCTCGAAAGCAGCACCAATTGTTTCGCGACCACCACAGACGACGATCAGGCCCACGACACAGCGCGCATCGGCGGACATCCCGCCGGTGGTTTTGCTGAAATCGACATCGATGCAGGAATGCCCCAACTGCACCGCCGCAGTGGCGGCGACGCTGACGCGCTGCACCTGCGGTTACATGCTTTCCAGTCCTGGCGAGGAAGTACCGGCGGTCACACTGGATGCGACCGCGCTCGCGATTCTCACCGACGGCATTTCCTCGCTGTCCTCGAATCGGCGCCGCTAAGCGTCCGCGTCGCGGGCCGACGCACCGGCGCGGTGCGCCGCCGCCAAAACATCCTGATCGCGTTTTGCGCAAGCTCGTTGCGCACCGCCGCGTACGGGCGACGCTCCAATTCGAATCCGACGATGGCGCGAGCTTGGGTATAATGCGCGAATCACTGCATCACCACCCCACCGCATTACCGCGCCCGCGGATTAATTGGCGGCGGCTCTCAAACTTCAGGCAGGCATCAACAGGTCATTAAGCCGGCGCACGAACGCGGCGGGATCTTCGAGCTGACCGCCCTCGCTGAGCAAGGCTTGATCGAACAACAGCTGGCTCCAGTCGGCGAATCGCTTGGCGTCTTGCTCGTCGTTCAGCCGTTTGACGATCGGATGCGCGGGGTTGATTTCTAGAGTCGGTCGCGTCGGCGGCAGCGACTGCCCGGCGGCCTTGAGCAGCCGGCTCATGTTCACGCTCATATCGTGCTCGTCGACGACCAGACAGGCCGGTGACGTGGTCAGCCGGTGCGTAATCCGTACCGCCTTCACGCGCTCGCCGAGCGCCTGCTGCACGCGCTCGACCAAACCCTTGAATGCGCCTTCGACTTCTTCTTGTTTCTTTTGATCTTGCTTATCTTCCAGGCCGCCGAGATCGAGTCCACCCTTCGCCACCGAGGCCATCGGCTTGCCGTCGAATTCGGTCAGGTGCGACATGACCCACTCATCGATGCGGTCGAATAACAGCAAGACCTCAGCGCCCTTGGCGCGGAAGACTTCGAGATGCGGACTATTCTTGGCGGCGTTGAACGTCTCCGCGGTAACGTAATAAATTTTCGCCTGTCCCGGCTTCATGCGCGCGATATAGCCGGCAAGCGTGACGTCTTGGACATCGGTGTCCTTTAGCGTCGAGGCAAAGCGGATCAAGCGCGCGATGTTTTGCCGATTGCCGAAGTCCTCGACGATTCCCTCTTTGAACACGGTTCCGAATTCACCCCAAAACGCGGCGTATTTCTCGCGGTCCTGCTCCGCCATGTCGGACAATACGTCGAGGATCTTCTTCACCGATCCCGCGCGAATCGCTTCGATGTCTTTGCTGTGTTGCAGAACCTCGCGCGAAATATTGAGCGGCAAATCGTTCGAATCGATCACGCCGCGCACGAACCGCAGGTACGCGGGCAACAGTTGCTCGGCATCGTCCATCACGAACACGCGCCGCACGTAAAGCTTGACCCCGTGCTTGCGGTCGCGATCCCACAGGTTGAACGGCGCGCGCTTCGGCAAATACAGCAGCGACACGTACTCCTGCCGCCCTTCGACCCGCGAATGCACGTGCGCCAGCGGCGGCTCGAAATCGTGCGCCACGTGCTTATAAAACTCGTCGTACTCCTCGGGCGTGATCTCGTTTTTCGGGCGCGCCCATAGCGCCGACGCCCGATTGACCGCTTCCTCCTCGCCCCCTTTTTCCTCGGCGGGCATCAAGATCGGAATGGAGATGTGATCGGAGTACTTGTGAATGATCGAACGCAGGCGGTAACCGTCGAGGAAATCGTCCTCGCCCTCGCGCACATGCAGCACGACCTCGGTGCCGCGTTGCGCGCGCTCGATGGTTTCAATCGAGTACTCGCCCTTGCCATCGGATTCCCAGTGAACGCCGTGCTCCGCACCGAGCCCGGCGCGCCGGCTCGTGACCGTGACCCGATCGGCGACGATAAAAGCCGAATAGAAACCGACACCGAACTGGCCGATCAGTTTCGCGTCTTTGGCGCTGTCGCCCGACAACGCCGCAAGAAATTCGCGAGTTCCGGATTTGGCGATGGTGCCGATGTTGTCGATGACTTCGGCGCGGCTCATGCCGATACCGTTATCGGCGACGGTCACGGTGCGGGCGCCCTTGTCGTAGCGCACCGAGATCTTGAGATCGCCTTCGCCCTCGTACAAGGCATCGTCGGTCAGCGCCTCGAAGCGCAGCTTGTCGGCGGCGTCGGAGGCGTTTGAAATTAGCTCGCGCAGGAAGATTTCCTTGTTGCTGTACAGCGCGTGGATCATCAGATCCAGCAACTGCCGGACTTCAGTTTGAAAACCGAGGGTTTCTTTGTGTGTAGCTACCGCCATTTCCGATCCACTCCTGCTGTTTTTTACGTCAAAAACTCGTCTTAATTGGGGCAACGCGCGCCAATAATCAAGCACTTTCCCCATCTATCGGGTGGTCGCTTCCAAACATCGCCGCTTTTGACCATTTTCCACGAGTTCGCTGCCTGGCGCCTATACTTGTTTCGTATCTTGTATCTTCTAACGACGGACCGCGGACCATGAAGACGTCCACAGAGTTGAAAACGGGACCCACTGCCTGCCCGATTTGCAAATCCCTTCCGGACCGAGAAACCGGGCGCTGCCGTTGCGCGCACATTCCCGGTTATCGCGTCCCGACACCGAGCGTGGCGACGGGAACGCTGGTCACGCAAGCCGAGTCGCTGTTCGAGAACTATCTCGCCGCTCGGCTGGTGCGCTCGCGCCGCGCGCTGACCGCGGCCAAAGTAGCGGTGCTGCGCGACCCGCGCGATCGAACCAAGCTTGAAGCACTACGTATCGCCGAAGCCGAATCCGTAACGCTGCAATCGCAGTTGCTCGAACAGTCGCGCCGCCTGGCGATCGCACGCGAGGACGCCGAGAACTCGGCAGCGGAGCGCGCGAATACACAAACGTCGCACGAAGCCACCGCTGATTTTCGCATGAAACAGGCGGCGCGCGCGCAGGCGGCCTATCCCTCCGCCGGCGCCGACGAGCGCCATCGCCAAGCGCACGCGGACGATCGTATATGCCCGAACTGCGGCGAACGGCATCGCAGCGACACCTCGATCTGCGTCTGCGGCTATAACTTCCTCACGCCCGAACACAACCGGATCGCCGAACCGTTTCTAACGGCCGAAGAGGTCGCGGCGCTGCGCAGCAAACCGTCGAAGCGACCGGATTAATTTTTCGCCAGCTCGTTGCCCAGGACCCGCCGACATGGAAATCGATGCTTCCGCCTCTCCGGATAAAGCCCACGATGCGCCCGACGTTCCGCAAGCGGTAACCGACGAGGAACTATTCGAGGCCTATTTATCGGCGCGCTTGACGCAATCGCTCGATACGCTGAACTGCGCACGCGATGAGCTGGCGGCGCAGCCGCACGACTTCAAACGAGCACTGTTGGTCATGCGACGGGTACATGAACTGCGCGACTTGCAGGCCCAGCTCGACGCACAACGCGGTCGCGTAAACGCGGCGCGCAACGCTGCCGGGATCGAAACCCAAGCCGAGGAATCGCCGGCGGTTGCGGCGGCTCCGAGTCCGGCATTTCGCGCCGCGCAAGCGGAACAGGCCGAACGCGTCATGGCGGCGCTGGCGGCACAACCGCGAACCTGTCCGTCGTGCCAAGCGTTGCTGCAAGCGAGCCACGGACAATGCGGCTGCGGCTACACCGTCGAAGTCGACGCGACCAACGCGAGCCGCGACGCGACCGCGCAAAATCTATCCCCGTTTTCGACGCCGTAAACGTCTTCCCAAGAAAGTCTTCGCGCCGAACGCAAACGCCGTTCGGCTAAGGCAGCAGACAACGATACATGCTGAACGTCTGACTGCCTTTCTTCATTTCCGAGGTGGCAACAATCGTATCGGCGTTTTGCGCCGCGGCCGCATTCTTCGCGTTCAGAAGAACGTCATCTTCCACTGCCTCGCGGCTGCGCGGGATCGCGCCAACGGTGTCGGCGACCTGCGACGTAAGCGTGCCGAGCGATCGGCAGCGATCGACTTCGGCAGCCGCCAGCACGCGCACTTTCTTTCCGCCCTCCGTCGGCTGCACGAACACGCATCCAGCCGCGAACGTGACAACCGCTAACAGCGGCAACAGTAATTTCGCCTTAGGCATAACGATCTCCTTCAGTTGCTATTCTTTGAGAACACATTTTGCGTACAGATTATTCAGGCGCCCGGCGGGATCGTACTTGCGCTTTAGGCCTTCGTACGCCGGACGATTGTAATTGCGCCAAAACGCTTCCTCGGTGAAGTACGAATCCGAATAAAGCGATTTCATGCCGCCGAGTTCGGCGACCTTGCGCTCGACTTGGCGATTGTAATGGCCCTCGGGCAAGGGCTCACGTCCGCGAATCACGTCCCAGAAACCGAAATTTACGTAAACCTTATTCGGCGCCAGTGGATATAAGTCGAACGTCGCGTCGGCGGCATAGGCGCGCGTCGGACAGATCCACACCGGCAAGAACCGAATGGTGTCGTGGTAGAAGTCGAGAAACTCGACGCAACGCTCGATCGGTATCTCGACATCCTGAATCACGGATTCGCTATGCGTGCCCTGGAGCCGGCTAAGCGCTGCCGTAAGTTTCCAGCGGCTGTTCCAGCGCATGATCTTCGTGTACGTCACCGAGTTCAGCCGCGATCGACCGTAGAGCCGGCGAATCAGCGGGTTTTGCGCGCCGAGATTCTTGGAACACCAAAACCAATCGGTGTCCCAGCGCCAGATGTAGTCGGCAGTCGTGAGATAGTCGGTTTCGCGGCTGCGAATTGAGCGATAGTAAATTCGCTCATAGGTGTAGTCGCTGGTATATGGCGCGGTGTCCACGAAACGGCCGAGCGTTATGAACATCTCGTCGCGACCGAATACGACACCGTCGACAAAATCGACGTCGCTATCGCACCAGCGCTTGAGATCGTCGAAATACGTCAGGGGATTCGTGTGCCGAACGTGCGTGAGCTGCACGTAGCGCTTTGCCGGTATTGCCTTGATCTTCAGGCGCAACGCATAGCCGAGCGTGCCGTAGGAATTCGGAAAACCGAAAAAAAGATCACGATGTTCGTTGGTCGGATTGCACAAGACCACGCGACCGTCCGGCAGAAGTATCTCGAATTCCTCCACCGTTTCGTGCGCCAAGCCGTAGCGAAACGACGACGATTCGATCCCGCAGCCGGTCGCAGCGCCCCCGATCGTGATCGACTTGAGCTGCGGCACCACCGCCGGCAACACACCGTGCTTCAACGACTCCTCGACCAAAATCGCGTACGGCGTCATCCCTTCAACATCGATCACGCCGGCGGCCGGATCGACCTTGAGCACGTTGTTGAAATCGCGCACATCCAGCCGGCGCGCGGAGACGTCGCGTCGATCGCGAAACAGGTTCGACGTGTCCTTCGCGAGCCGCATACCGCCGTCAGCGTTGCGCTTGAGGAAATCGCTCAGCCGCTGCTTGCGATCTTCGTAGGCCAGGGTTGTCATGCGGTTCGCTTATTCGCAGCCGGCGACTTTCAGCGTCATTCTTCGTGGATGATGCGCTTGATAATGTAACCGCCCGATTTTTCGTCGTGGTCGAGTTCGAGCAACTTACGCGCCTGCGCTTCCTCCAGCAGCTTGCCGAAGGTGCGAAACCCGTGATAGGTCTCCTCGAACCCGGGCTTCCTTCGCCGCAGCGCCTGCTTCACCATCGACCCCCAAACCTTGTCCTCGGCGCCGCGTTCCTTGAATAGCGCCTCAACGGTTTCGATGACTAAATCGATCGCTTCCTGTTGTTTATCTTCTTCGCTCTTCACCGCCGTTGCCGCCGGCGCCTTGCGGCTTTCGCTGCGCCGCCCACGGCGTTTCTTCTTTTCCTCGCGCACCAAATCGTCATAGAAAATGAATTCGTCGCAATTGGCGATCAGCAAGTTCGAGGTCGCGTTTTTCACGCCGACACCGATGACGATCTTATTGTTCTCGCGCAGTTTGCTGACCAGCGGGGAAAAATCCGAGTCGCCGCTGAGAATCACGAAGGTGTCGACGTGCGACTTGGTGTAGCAGAGATCGAGCGCGTCAACGACCATACGAATGTCGGCTGAGTTCTTGCCGGACTGACGCACGTGCGGTATTTCGATCAATTCGAACGACGCCTCATGCATGGGCGCCTTGAATTCCTTGTAACGCTCCCAGTCGCAGTAGGCTTTCTTGACGACGATCGAACCTTTGAGCAACAAGCGCTCCAGAACTTCGTCGATGTCGAAATCCGCGTACTTGGCGTCGCGCACGCCAAGCGCGACGTTTTCGAAGTCGCAGAAAAGCGCCATGTTTTGGGTTTCGGATTTGGTGGTCACGCGAACTCCGGGGGCAACGGGGCCACTATTGTGACATGACTGGCGCTAGCGATAACAGCCGCGCCCAGACGAACCGGGACGCGCGACCAACCAACGGTCCCATTGCGATCTCAGGCATTCGAACGAATTGCGGATTGTCCTGCGCCATTGCGTCGCTTCGACTCGTACACCATCGGACCAATATGTGCCGCAACGTCGTGACACGTTCGGTCTCAGCGTCGCTCATCGGCGTAAGCAGCATCTGCGTGGTCGTGCCCCGTGCATGCGCGACCGCCGGCTCGACAATGGCAGCCATGATCAAGGTCCGAGCGTCGAACCGATCGATCTTCATGCGGCCGACCACGTCACATCGGCCGATTAACGCGAAACCGAGAATTGAGGTATGATGCGCGCCTACGACGGCCTCGAAGCCGAACGGCGAGCATAACGGCGTTTTTCGCGCCGACATAAGAATAAGCCGCCATCGATAATCATAAATCGGGTAGACAGCAAATCGGAGCGAAGAAATATTTTCGCTCGTTTTGTCGCGTGTTGGGGTTTTTCCAACGACGGAATGAAGTTCGATGCGTTGAACCTATGCATCTTTTCCGCGGTCTTACTCGTAAACCAAGGACGTCGGCATTATCGAGGTGGAACGGTCGCACGGGTCGGCCGGTTACTGCACCAACTGGGGGTGTAATGGAAACAGTCAAGAATACGGTCCGATTGGCGCTGGCCGCCGGTCTCGCTGGCCTGCTCATGGCCTGCGAGAACGCAACGCTGTCGACGGCATCATCGACGGAGCGTTTGAGTGTCCTGCAAGACACCTACGCCGCGGAAACAAAATCGGACGGTACGCGCGACGCGCTACTGGTGGCGCGCCTTACCGACAAGCTGCAAGGCGATCCCGCCACCAGCGAACGGGAAATCTACATATCGGTTTCCCAAGGTCGCGCGCGTTTGAGCGGCTTCGTCGACAGCGCCGCGGCGAAACTGCGTGCCGGCGCATTGGCCGCCGAGACGGCGGGAATCGAAACGGTCGAGAACCGTTTAATTCTGCGCTACCGCGCCGACATGAAGGACGACCCGATCGGCGACGCGCGCGTATATTTGTAACTTCAAAGCACTCTATCCGCTCGATCGCTGCGGCAGCGATTGACGTTACTTTTTATCCCTGCCGTGATGCGACCGCTCCGCGACAACCAGATCGTATAGCACTTGCGCTGCCGGCCCCTCGACCGGGTTCGGGTTCACGCCGATCAATTTCGCCGATGTCGTCTGCTCGAACATGAACTGGCGCCAGGCGGCGGGCGAGTAATCTTCGAGCGCGAGCGCAAATCCACCGTGCACCTTTGCGGCCGCGCCAGTGATGTGTCCCGCGCGCGCGCCGATGCCGCGAAAACTGTGGCAGGCAAGACAAGCGTTACGACGTATCAGCACTTCTCGTGCTGCGGCCGGCGCGTCGGCAATGGCGGCGAACGGATCGGTTGCTACCAGACGAAAACTATCGGTGGTCAAGGCGTAACCGGCGCGCGTGGTCGGCGCTAGCTGCGGTGGCGGTTCCTGCAAGAAATACAAAAATGCCCCCACCGGACGCGCCATGATCGGTGGCTTTTGCCGCTGCCACGAGTACTCCAGCTGGTTTTGATAAAACACGTTCAGCCGAAACAAATTCGGCTCGTCATCGAGGCCGATCACAATCACCGGCAGCGACGCGGCGATGTCCGCGCGCTTGAAGTAGAGTCGCTCGCCGCGAACGTTGGTAATCACCAAATACTCGCCCTGCCCGATACGTTCGCGCGGCTGTGCATCCAGATACGCCATCAAATCGATCGCGCGAAATTCCTTCAGTGGATAGGCGTTAAGTTCATACGCGTTGTACTCGTATATTTGCTTAAGCGCCGCGACGAATCGGCGATCCACCGAATAGGTTCGCACCGGCACTCCCGCGCGCGCGAACGGTTCGCTCGAGAACGGCGGTTTTGCCCAGCGGCTGCGCAGCCGCAGCAATTCCGCGACCGGCGCTTCGAGCGGCCGCAAGCCGACCCTATCGCCGATGAGCGCGCGCACGAAACTCGCGTTTGGAAGATTGACGATGCCGAAATGATCCCGCCCTGGAATAATTACATCGCGCACGTTGGTATGCCCAGCATCGCGCAATGCACGCGCGAAGCGACGAGCATCCGACGCGAATCCTTCGAGATCGTTTTCGCCGCAGAGCACCAGCATCGGCGGACCGCGGCTGGCGTGGGCGACGGGCGATGCGGCTCGGCGCAACGCGGCGGCAGTTCCAAACGCAGCGCGCGCGAACGGCTCGAACCGCTTCGCCATCGGACCCGTCGAACCGAGATCATAAATTCCGCTGAGCAACACGACGCCCGACAGGTCGGCCGGGCGCATCCCGACCTCGCTGAGATAGGTTGCGTCCAACGCCAGCTGAGCCGCCATGGTGGCGCCCGCGGAGTGGCCGACCAGGTAGATACGCTTGGCATCGTAACCGTAGCGACCGGCGAGGCGCATCAACGCTGCAATCGCCGCGGCGACGTCGCGTACATGCGTTGGATGTTGCACCGCCGGCGAAAGTCGGTAGCGCACCAGCGCGACCGCCGCACCGTCGGCGACCAAGGCATCGGCAACAAGCTTGCCGAATCCGTATTGGTCGTCGGACTCGGCCCAGAAACCGCCGTGGATAAACACCACCAGCGGCGCCGGCTTCGGCGTTTGTGGAAGATACAAATCGAAGGATTGGCGGTGCCGCGCGGCCGCGTCGCGGCCGCTAAACGCGTAGGCAATCTCGCGCTCGATGCGCGGCGCCGCGGCGGCGCTACCGATCCACACCAGCGCCGCGACAACCACCATCATGGCAGCACCACATCGGCGTGCGACCGACACCCGACGCTACTCGTCCGTCACGCAGCCGTCTGAGGCGTTTTTCACGTTCTTGATGTACTTGAACAACGTGCCGCGCGTCGCTTTGTAGGGCGGCTGTTTCCATTGGCGCGCGCGCTCGATCAACTGGGCATCGCTGATTTCAACATCGAGACGCCGCGCATGCGCGTCGATATTGATGACATCGCCGTCGCGCACCAGCGCGATCGGCCCGCCTTCCTGCGCCTCGGGAACAACGTGCCCAATGATGAAGCCGTTCGAGCCGCCGGAAAAACGCCCGTCGGTGATTAGTGCGACGTCGTTACCCAGGCCCATGCCAATGATGGCGGACGTAGGCGTCAACATCTCGGGCATACCGGGCCCGCCTTTCGGGCCTTCGTAGCGAATTACGATCACGTCGCCCTTTTGAATCTCTTTGCGCTCGAGTGCCGCCAGCATCAATTCTTCGGAATCGTACACGCGCGCCGGCCCTTTGAAGCGCAAGCCTTCCTTGCCGGTGATCTTGGCCACGGACCCGCCCGGCGCGAGATTGCCGCGCAGAATTTGAATGTGGCCGGATCCCTTGATCGGTTTTTCGAGCGGCATGATCACGTCCTGTCCCGATTTCAGGCTCGGCACGTCCTTCAGATTTTCCGCAATCGTGTTTCCGGTCACGGTACGGCAGGTGCCGTCGATGAAACCTTTTTCCAGCAAATATTTCATGACGGCGGGAATGCCGCCGACATTATGCAGGTCCTCCATAACGTACTTGCCGGAGGGTTTCAGGTCCGCCAAGAACGGCACGCGATCGCTCACCTTTTGAAAATCATCGATCGTCAGCGCTACGTCGATGGCGCGCGCCATCGCGATCAAATGCAGCACTGCATTGGTCGACCCGCCGAGCGCCATTACCACCACCATCGCATTCTCGAACGCCGCGCGCGTCATGATGGCGGATGGTTTCAAATCGAGTTCCAACAATTTCTGTATCGCCGCACCGGCGCGGTGGCACTCCTCGGCTTTTGCCGGATCGACCGCCGGCGTCGAGGAACTGTACGGCAGTGACATGCCGAGCGCCTCGATCGCCGATGCCATCGTGTTCGCGGTGTACATCCCGCCGCAGGCACCTGCCCCCGGGCACGAGTTACGCACGATTTGCGTGCGCGTGTCGTCGTTGATCGACCCCGACAGATATTCGCCGTAACTTTGAAACGCGGATATCACGTCGAGAGTGCGGCTGGCAAAATGCCCGGGCTTGATGGTACCGCCGTACACCATGAGCGACGGCCGGTTGAGCCGCGCCATCGCCATCAGGCAGCCGGGCATGTTCTTGTCGCAACCCGGAATGGTGATGAGCGCGTCGTACCACTGCGCGCCCATCACGGTTTCGATGGAGTCCGCAATCAAGTCGCGCGACTGCAACGAATAGCTCATGCCATCCGTGCCCATGGCAATACCATCGGACACGCCGATCGTATTGAAGCGCATACCGACCAAATCGGCGGCAGTCACACCGGCCTTTACCTTCGCCGCCAAGTCGTTCAAATGCATGTTGCAGGTATTGCCTTCCCACCAGACGCTCGCGATGCCGATCTCGGGCTTCGCCATGTCGGCGGGCTTCAAGCCGGTACCGTAGAGCATCGCCTGCGAGGCGCCCTGGGCGCGCGGTTCGGTGATGCGGGCGCTATAACGATTTAGTTTCTTAGGCACAACAGACTCCGTTATCGAAAAAGTATTAGCCCGGTATTTTACCGTAACCGCGCGTCTCGGTCCGCGCCGAATCGAAAGCCGAAGGCGCTAACCGCCAAAAGGTCAAACGGCCCCGAGCGCCCTGCCGGCTTGCTCGACATCCTTTGCCTTCACCCACAACATCGCACTGTAACGCCCGTTGCCGGCCGAGGTGGCGTCGATCGCGGTGACGCTGATCTTCGCGTCCGCGAGGCGTTTCACCACGGCACCGATCGCGCCGGGACGATCGTCTCCTTGAATGATGAAAACGGACTTCGGCGCTTTTAGCTTGAGCTTGATACGCTCAGCCGCCGCTCGTAACGTCGCCGCATTTTCCGGCACGAAATCGAGTTGCGCTTTGCCGCTACCGCTTGGAAAACCCGTGAACGCAACCAAGTTCACGCCTTCGGCGGTAAGTGCTTGCAACAGACGCGCACCTTCACCGCGCTTGTTGGCGACACTCGCCGCGAAGTAATCCATCTTGCGAATCAAATCCGCCATGGCTTCCTCCTGACCCCAGCCGGGGTGTTGTTTGGTTTGGCGCCGATTACGCTAGCAGAGCCAGCGCGTCCGCAACAGCCGCGGTCCGCGGCGTTCGAATCCGCGTGCGTCGGCGGGTACAATGGCGCCGATTATGCCGGCGTCCGATTTCGACCTCTACCAAGCGATTCGCCCGCTGCTGTTTCGGATGGACCCGGAGCGCAGCCATCACCTCGTGCTGGATTCCCTTGGCGCCGCCTGCCGTTTACCGGGGGTCGCGCGGCTGTTACGGGCAGGCTACGGACAGCAGGTCGCGGCCTTGCCGGTCGACGCTCTGGGCCTGCATTTTCCTAATCCCATCGGCCTCGCTGCCGGGCTCGACAAAGACGCACGCTACCTGCGACCGCTCGCGGCACTCGGTTTCGGCTGGCTCGAACTCGGCACCGTCACGCCGCAACCGCAGTCCGGTAGCGCTAAGCCGCGTTTGTTTCGCATCGCCGCGCAGCACGCGCTCATCAACCGCATGGGATTTAATAGCGAGGGTCTCAAAACCTTTGTCGACAATCTCGCGCATCACGCCAAACCTTGTCTGCTCGGCATCAACATCGGCAAGAACGCGACGACCTCACTGGAAAATGCGCACGACGACTACATCGCGGCGCTACGCGCCGTCTACATTCACGCGGCCTACGTGGCCGTAAACATTTCTTCACCGAACACACCGGGCTTGCGCGAGCTGCAAGAACGCGAGCGGCTGGAAGTGTTATTGCGCGAACTCAAGACCGAACAAACCGCGCTTGCGCGCGCACACGAGCTGTACGTCCCACTCGCGCTCAAGATCGCGCCGGATTTGAGCGCGGAGCAGTTTGCGTTCATTGCCGACGCCGTGCTCAAGAGCGGTTTCGATGCCGTAATCGCGACCAACACGACGCTCGCGCGACCCGGCCAACAACACGATCTGGTGGCAGGGGAATCCGGCGGCTTAAGCGGACGCCCGCTGAAATCGCTGGCGACGCACGCCGTACGCACGCTGTTCGGTCACCTCAATGGACGCGTACCAATCATCGGCGTCGGTGGAATCGAAAACGCCGACGATGCCTGGGAACGCCTGGTCGCGGGCGCCGATCTGCTGCAAATCTACACGGCGTTGATTTACCAGGGACCGCGAGTGGTGCAACGAATCGTCGACGGCCTGACCGAGCGGGTCACACGCTCCGGACATGCGACACTCGCCGCCGCCGTCGCCGCGGCACGCATCACGGCAACTCCCACGAACAGAGAAAATACCGGCTGACTTGAAACGACTCGACGAGCGAAACGCTGCATAACCGTCGAGGGGACCAAAGGAGCAATCGGCTGCAACTCAATTGAACGAACTAAAGAGCCAGCAAACTACGCGCCGATTTTTTCTTTAACTAACAGCGCCACGCGCAGCGCTTCGAGTCCGACGCGGCCGTTCACGAGCGGCGTTTCGCCGCTACGCACGCAGCGAATGAAATGCGCCAGCTCGGTGTCGAGCGGCGGATGCGGCGTTACGTCGAGCGATTCGGTCACGATCTTCGGCCACTTGCCGCCGGCCGCGTCCGGTACCGCGCGCACGATTTCGAGTTTTTGCTCGATATAGTCGAGCCCGTAGTAGCGCTCGCGCCCGAAAATCCGAATGCGCCGCAGTTTCTTGTTCGATACCCGGCTCGCGGTTACGTTTGCCACGGCGCCGTTTTCGAACTCGATGCGCGCGTTGGCAATGTCGACTTGGTCGGTAATCACGGGAATGCCGTCGGCGGCGATATGGCGGATACTCGATTGCACCAGCGACAGTACGATGTCGATGTCGTGGATCATCAAATCGGTGACGACGTCGACGTCGGTCGCACGATCGACGAACGTACCCAGCCGATGCACTTCCAGGAATCGTGGCTGTTGCACCCGCGCCGCCAGCTCCATAATGCCGGCATTGAATCGCTCGAGGTGCCCGACCTGAAACACGATGCCGGCGCGTTCGGCCAGCTGCACCAGGACTTCGGCTTGCTGCGACGTCGGCGCGATCGGTTTTTCGATGAGCATATGCACGCCGCGTTCGATAAACGGGCGCGCCACGTCAATGTGATAAATTGTCGGTACCGCGATGCTCACGGCGTCGATGCGACCGAGCAACTCGGCCGCGTCGGTATACGCCTGACACCGATGCTGGTCGGCGATCTCGCGGGCGCGGGCCGCATCGACGTCAGCCACGCCCACCAGTTCGACGTCGGGCATGTCCGCGTAGATACGTGCGTGAAAACGGCCGAGATAGCCGACCCCGACGACCCCGACGCGTAGCGGCTTAACGGTGGCGGTGGCTGGCATTAGCGGGCGCGGGCGTCGATGATGTCATTGGTTGGGCGGGGTATTAACTTTGAATCAACCGGTGGCTGCGGCATTATACTAAATTACTCGCGGCGAGCCTCGGAAAACCGCGAGCGACCGTTTGCAAAGATCGACCCAGATGCCGACAACAGATACGCGCGCAGACCATGACTAAGCCAGGCGAACGCAACGTGCTCGTTACCGGGTGCTCCTCCGGCATCGGCCGTTGCCTGGCCGATGGCCTGAAAGCACGCGGCTATCGCGTGTTCGCGACCGCGCGCAAGCCGGCCGACGTCGAGGCGCTGAACGCGGCCGGATTTGACGGTGTGCCGCTCGATCTCACGTCATCCGAGTCGATACACCTGGCCGTCGACACGGTGCTCGCGCGCACCAACAACATGCTCTACGCGCTGATCAACAACGCCGGCTACGGCCAGCCGGGCGCGATCGAGGACTTGTCGCGCGAGGCGCTGCGCGCGCAGTTCGACACCAATCTGTTCGGCCCGCACGAGCTAACGACCCGCATATTGCCGGTATTTCGCGCGCAGAACGGCGGGCGCATTATTCAAATCAGCTCGCTGTTCGGCATCGTTTGCCTACCCTACCGCGGCGCGTACAACGCCTCGAAATTCGCGCTCGAAGCGCTGAGCGATACGCTGCGCCTGGAATTGCGCGGCAGCGGTATTTACGTCTCGCTCATTGAACCGGGGCCGATCGACACGCGCTTTCGCGACGGTTCCTACGCCGCCTATCAAGCAACCATCGATCCGAACAAGAGTATCCACCGAGCGCAGTATCGCGCACTCGAACAGCGGCTCGTCGGTGATCGCGCCGCCGCTCCGTTTAGGCTGCCGCCCACGGCGGTGGTACGCAAGGTGGTGCGCGCTCTGGAAGCGCGCCGCCCGCGGGCGCGTTATCGGGTTACGCTGCCGACCCATGCCTTGGCTTTACTCAAACGAATCTTGCCGGACCGGATCCTCGATATGCTCCTCGCCCGGGTCGGCGGTGGCGGAGCCCGCTAGATGGGCGGTTTGGCGTGAGCCCAGGAACCGCTGTCATCCTCCCGCCGGGGTCTACCGTTGCTACTCCTGACAACACACAATCAGGCAGGAGGAATCGTGAAGACACTCTTATTGACGCTCGCTGCGACCGGCACCATCGGCTTCACGTTGGCGGCCCCGTTAACCGCCGACGCCGCCCAGGTTTTTATCAATGCACGTGTGGGTACACCGGTCGTATTAAATCACTCCACGCACGCCCGGCACGCACCGCAGGCGCAGCACCGGCCGCAGGCTGCCCATCGCCCCGCGCCGCAGCACCATCGGCCGTCGCATCATGCGCATCGCCATGGACATCATTATGGAGGGGGGCGACATTTTGCGCACGATCGCCGTTGGCATCACGGCCCGACGCACGGCAATTTCGGCGCCTGGCGTCCGGCGACCATCGATCGCGTTTATGTCGATCCGCGTTTGCAACGCCGGTAACAATCGGGTTGGCCACGACCAACAGGATGGAGCGCACCGGACCTGGGCGCGCTGGCACCGTGCCAGATGACGAAATGTCTTGCGCGGGTGCCCTGGCGCATCGCGAACTCGCCGCGTGAATGAAGGAATGCCAGTTTTGGTACGCGCGGCGCCGGCGGCGGACAACGCCGCCGATGCGGTCGCGCCGACAATCGAGTCGTTTCTCGCCGACGTCGAGCAGCGCGCCTATCGATTCGCGATGTACGAGTTGTGGGACCGGGACGCGGCGCTCGATGCAGTGCAAGACAGCATGTGGCGCCTGGTCGAGCGCTATGGCGCGAAACCGGCAGCAGAATGGCCGGCACTTTTTTTTACCATTCTGCGCAACCGCACCACCGACGCAAAACGCTGGCGCGTGGTTGAACGCATGCGCGGGCTGTTCGGCGGCGGTGCACGAAACGACGAGGCGCATGAGCGCGCGTTGTTAGCCGTCCCGGCATCGGCACAGGAAACGCCGGAAGCGCAACGAACTGCCACCGAGCAACGCCACGCGTTGGAGCACGCGCTGGCCGAGCTACCCGGGCGCCAGCGCCAGACTTTTTTGTTGCGCGAATGGGAAGGAATGACCACGGCCGAGACCGCGCAAGCGCTTGGCTGCTCCGTGGGCACCGTCAAACAACATCACTTTCGCGCGCTGCAAGCGTTGCGCGCCAAACTGTCGAAGGTGTGGCATGAACAAACAAACTGATTCGTTTCTGAACCAACACCCGAGCGCGGCCGAGTTCGACAAGCTGCGCAGCGGTCTATTGGATAGCGATCCGACGCGTCGCACCGCCGTCCTCGCCCATGTCAATGCTTGCGCCACGTGCCAGCAACAAGAAGCGCTGTGGCCACGGTTGCTGCACGCACTCGACCAGCAAGCCGCGGATCGCGGCATTGCCGGTGCGCTCGCGGCGCGGCGCCATAAGGCGCTGCGGGGTGCGCGGCGTGCGCGCCCGCGTCCGGCGTATCTCGGACTCGCAATCGCGGCTACGATAACGGCGATCGCGATCGGTATCGGCACGCTGTTTCTGAACGACACGAAGGATCCGACGCCGGTTGTGGCGGCAGTCGAATCACCGGCACCGGATCTATACGCCGATCTGGATTTTTATCTGTGGCTGATGCATAAACGGACCAATGACAATGCGTCTCCGAACAGCTAAACGCGGCGGCTGGCTGTTGCGCCGGGTCGCGGCATCGATATGCGCCATGCTGCTCGCCTCGGCGGCCCACGCCGAGGCGTGGCAAACCCTTAGTCCGGCAGAGCGCCAGGCGCTCGCGCCGCATCGCCAGAACTGGGACAACTACACGCCGCAGCAACAACAGCGCCTGCGCCAAGGCGCCCAGCGCTACCTCCAGCTGCCGCCGAATGAGCGCGAGGGTGTGCGCGAACAGCAACGCCAGTATCGCCAGCTCTCGCCCCAGGAACAGCGCAAGCTGCGCGACGAATATCGGCGCGATCGCTGAAACGCAGCCTCAGCACGTCCCGGGTTTTGTCGCCGGCAACATTCGCGCGATAATCCGATTTCACTACCGCTACGCGAACTCACCGCATGACGCAATCGAAAACCGAAAGGCAATTCATCGCGCTTAACATCGCCGTGCTGACGATATCCGATACGCGCACCGAGGAAACCGATACGTCCGGAAAAACGCTGGCGGAGCGGGTAACCAAAGCTGGGCATCGCGTCGTGGAAAAGGCGATCGTGCCGGATGATGTCTATAAAATTCGCGCGGTCGTGTCGCGCTGGATCGCCGACACGGAGGTACAAGTCGTCGTGTCCACCGGCGGCACCGGTGTCACCGGCCGCGACGGCACGCCGGAGGCGATTCAACCGCTGCTCGATAAGGAAATCGAAGGCTTCGGCGAAACTTTCCGCGCAATCTCTTTCGGGGAAATCAAAACGTCGACGATCCAGTCGCGCGCAATCGCCGGAGTGGCGAACGGCACCTACGTCTTTTGCTTACCGGGATCGAGCGGCGCCTGTCGCACCGGATGGGACCAGATCATCGAAGCGCAGCTCGACTTCCGCACGCGCCCGTGTAATTTGGTGGAACTGATGCCGCGGTTGTTGGAGCGCTAGCGAAGGAAACTCAGACCGTCACGTAGGAGTCCTCTCCCCCCCCTTGCGGTGCCGTGCAGGGACGCACCAAGATTCGCGGGAGCGCAGGATGCGCGCGAGCGATCAGAGAGACAGAGAGAGGGGGAAGCAATTGGCGCGCGGCCCCCATCCTCACCTTCCCCCGCAAGCGGGGGAAGGGACAATTACGTTGCGACGTCCGCGTCCGCAAGCAGCACGAAACTCACAAGACAATTTCAATCAACTGCGGTCCGGTTTCGCGCATTGCGCCGCCAAGCTGCCACGCCAATTCATCTAAGTTCTGCGCGCGCGACGCGCTGACACCATGCCCTTTCGCGAGCGCGATCCAGTCGAGGTCGGGGCGACCGATCTCGAGCATGTCGAGCGCTTTGCGCCCGGCGACGCCGGCGCCGACGTTTTTGAATTCGCCTTTCAAAATTTCATAGGTCCGATTGGCGAAGATCAGGGTCACGATATTCAGGTTCTCGCGCGCCATGGTCCAGAGCGATTGCAGCGTGTACATGCCGCTGCCGTCGCCTTCGAGGCATACCACTTTCCGATTCGGACACGCGACCGCGGCGCCGACCGCAACCGGCATCGCCATGCCGATCGAGCCGCCCGGGTTCACCATCCAGTCGTGCGGCGGAGCATTGCGCGTTGCCGATACCAACCCACGGCCGGAGGTGATCGACTCGTCCACCACAATCGCGTTCTCCGGCAATAGCGCCGCCACCACCGAGGCGATGCCGGTAAGCGACATCGCGCCCGTCGGAAGCGCGGGACGCGCGAGCGGTTCGTGCTTTGCCTGCGCTTTTGTTGCGCCAACCAAATCGGCGAGCCGTTGCACGGCATCCACGCCGTCCTGCGCCGGATCGGCAAGCACCATGGTTTCACAGTGCTCGGGGATCAAGAGGCTGCGCTTGCCGGGGTACGCAAAGAATGCCGTCGGCATTTGCGAATTGACGAGCACGATGCGCTGCAAATGATTCAGCCGCTTCAAGGCCGCTTCGATAACGTAAGGAATGCGATCCACCGCAACGCGTCCGGCGCCGCGCTCGACCCGCGCCATTTGCGTCGGACTGAGCAATTCGGTATTCGTGGCAGCGGCGATTTGACCGCAGATTTCAAGCGCACCGGTGCGCAGCATCGGCCCGTTTAACACCAACGCCGCCTCGCCCTTGCGCAGCATGTCGGCGGCCGCGCGTACGCGCGCTTCGTCGACCTTGGCGCGACTGACAACGGGTTTCGGTTTAGCGATCCCGCGCGTCGTTTCATTCCACGCGGTATCGGCCGGCAGAATCAATGTGCTGATTTGTCCCGGCGGCTTCAGCGCCGCGGCCACCGCCGCCGCGGCATCCTCCGCCGTGTCGTCGGCGGATTCGGAGGTCTTGATCCATTGCGAATACGGCCGCGCGATACCTTCGATGTCGGCGTTCAGCGGCGGATCGAACTTGCGGTGATAGGTCGCGTGCTCGCCGACAATATTCACCACCGGCGATAGCGCCCGATGCGCGTTGTGCAAATTCGATAGTCCGTTGCCCAATCCTGGGCCGAGATGCAGCAGCGTGCTTGCCGGCCGGTCGGTCATGCGCGCGTAACCATCGGCCGCGCCGGTCGCGACACCTTCGAATAGCACCAGCACGCAGCGCATCCCATCGACCCGGTCGAGAGCCGCGACTATCGGCGCGCCGACGGGGGGTACGCCGAGGTTGTCGAACGGCGGCGTACTGA
>Ga0209640_10001470_pt1 | contig 19971 bp, 20 predicted proteins | sample RifCSP10_1_FD_184018 | JGI IMG/M metagenome (GOLD analysis project Ga0209640, IMG submission 184018) | Soil microbial communities from Rifle, Colorado - Rifle CSP2_sed 10_1 (SPAdes) (version 2) | ecosystem: Environmental > Terrestrial > Deep subsurface > Rock core/Sediment | place: Rifle...
ATACTGCTGGAATCGTTCGCGATGGCGGGCCCGCCGGTTCCCAGATTCAGTTTCCGCCCGCTGATCCTGATCAGCCTGGCTTGCGTCGTCTACGGCTACCTGATGAAGCCGCTCGGCCTGGTGGGCGCGACCGCGGCGCTGGTCGTCATCAGCGCGTATGGCGGGCACGAGTTCAAATGGAAAGAGGTCATCATCCTTGCCATCGTGCTGATCGTGTTTTCGGTGCTGGTGTTCGTGAAAGGTCTGTCGCTGCCCTTTCCGCTCTGGCCCGCGGCCTTCGACTGATCCGGGGCCGCGATGGACGCAGGCGTCCTCAGCAATCTCTGGATCGGTTTCCAGGTCGCGGTCACCCCGATCAACCTGCTCTACTGCCTGATCGGCGTGATGCTCGGCACGCTGATCGGCGTGCTGCCCGGCATCGGTCCGGTGGCGACCATTGCGATGCTGCTGCCGATCACCTTCAACCTCAACCCGGTCTCCGCGCTGATCATGCTGGCGGGCATCTATTACGGCTCGCAGTACGGCGGCTCGACCACCGCGATCCTGGTCAATATTCCCGGAGAGGCGGCCTCGGTGGTGACTTGCCTGGACGGCTACCAGATGGCCAGGCAGGGCCGCGCCGGACCAGCGCTCGCCACCGCGGCTGTCGCCTCGTTCTTCGCCGGCTCTGTCGCCACCCTGGTCATCGCGGTCGCCGCGCCGCCGCTTGCCGAGGTGGCGCTCAAGTTCGGCCCGTCGGAGTACTTCTCGCTGATGGTGTTCGGCCTGGTGGCGGCCACCGTGCTCGCGCACGGCTCGCTCACCAAGGCGATCGCCATGGTGGTATTCGGGCTGCTGCTCGGCATCATCGGCACCGACGTCAACTCGGGCGTGCTGCGCTTCACGTTCGACATCCCGGAGCTCTCCGACGGCATCGGCTTCGTGGTCGTCGCGATGGGCATGTTCGGCACCGCCGAGATCATCGCCAACCTCGAGCAGGGGGAGCATCGCGAGGTGTTCACCGCGAAGGTGGGGAGCCTGATGCCGACCAAGGAGGACGTCAAGCGCGCCTGGCCCGCGGTAATGCGCGGCACCGCGCTCGGCTCATTCCTCGGCATCCTGCCCGGCGGCGGCGCGCTGCTCGCCTCGTTTGGCGCCTATACGCTGGAGAAGAAGGTCTCCAACCACCCCGAGCAGTTCGGCAAGGGAGCGATCGAGGGCGTGGCGGGCCCGGAGTCGGCCAATAACGCCGGCGCGCAGACTTCCTTCATCCCGATGCTCACGCTCGGCATCCCGGGCAACGCGGTGATGGCGCTGATGATCGGCGCGCTGATGATCCAGGGCATCGCGCCGGGGCCGCAGGTGATGAACGAGAAGCCGGAGCTGTTCTGGGGCCTGATCGCTTCGATGTGGGTCGGCAACCTGATGCTGGTGGTGCTGAATCTGCCGCTGATCGGCATGTGGATCAAGCTGCTCAGCGTGCCGTATCGCTACCTCTATCCTTCGATCCTGACGTTCATGGCGATCGGCGTGTTCAGCCTGTCGAACAACCCGTGGGACGTGCTGATCATGGCCATCTTCGGCGTGCTGGGCTACATCTGCGTCAAGCTCGAGTGCGAGCCTGCGCCGATGATCCTCGGCTTCATCCTCGGCCCGCTGATGGAGGAGAACATGCGCCGGGCGATGCTGCTGTCGCGGGGCGATCCGTTCGTGTTCATCAGCCCTGCCAAGCCCATCAGCCTGGGATTCATCATCGCCTCGGTGATCCTGCTGGTGATCGTGGCGCTGCCCGCGCTGCGCAAGAAGCGCGAAGAAGTGTTCGTCGCGGAAGAGACGCCGAAGATCTAAAGTGCCGCGACGGTCTGGACTTCCACCAGGAATTGCTCCTGGACCAGGCGGTCGATGACGAGCAGCGTATTCGGAGGGTAGGCCCCGTTCGGGAATATTCGTGGAAACTCCCGTAGCCGGTACTGCATGAACTTCGGGATGTCCTGCGAGTGCACCAGGTAGGTGGTGAACTGCACCACGTTCCCCCAGCCGGCGCCCGCCGATTGCAGGGCTTTTTCGATCTGCGCGAAGACCCCGGCGCACTGCGCCTCGAAGCTGTCGCCCGGCGAGAGCATTCCGGCGATGAACAGGAACTCGCCTGCCTTGACTCGCGCCACGTGTGAATACTGCCCCAGGGGCTTGCCCAGCGCCTCCACGTTGTAGATCTTCATCCGGAGGAGTTCCTCGGCTTGCGGCGTGCGGCGAGCTGCTTGCGCAGCGTTTCGACGAGCTCGGCGCGGCGCACCGGCTTGTGGTGGAAGGCATTCGCGCCGGCGGCCATGCAGCGCTGGATGGTGTCCTTGTCCGAAACCACCGAGACGATGATCACCGGCGTCGCGGTGTTCGCCGACGAGGCGCGGATTTCCCGCAGCACGCCCAGGCCGCCGATCCCCGGCATCAGCAGATCGAGCATGATCGCGTCATAGGCGTAGTTGTCCGCCAGGCGCAGGGCCTGCTCGCAGGTGCCGGCGAGCTGCGCCTCGACCTTGAGTTCCTTGGAGAGCATGCGCGCGAGCAGCAGGCGCGTGGACTCCTCGTCGTCCACGATCAGCACCCGGTGCCTGGCGACGGGCTCGTCGCGGGCCATCAGCGCTTCTTTCGTTCGTGCCGCCATTGGACGTCGCTGCGCCCGGCGTGCCGGTTCAGGTGTCGTCCGGCGACGAACAGCAAGTCCGACAGGCGGTTCAGATACTTCTTTCCCAGATCGTTTACGGGTTCGCTTTTTGAAAGTGCAATGACGCTTCTCTCGGCGCGCCTGCAGATGGTTCGCGCCAGGTGCGCGGCCGCCGCGGCGCGCGTGCCGCCGGGAAGGATGAACTCCTTGAGCGGCTCGAGCTCCGCGTTCCAGGCCTCGATACGCTGGTCGAGGAATCGTACCTGGGCAGGCGCGACAATGGCGTGGCCCGGGATGCTCAGCTCGCCGCCGAGGTCGAAAAGATCCTGCTGCACCTGGGAGAGCGCGGTACGCAACTCCTGCGGCACATCCTCGGCGAGCACCAGGCCGAGCGCCGAATTGAGCTCGTCGAGGTCGCCAAGCGCCTGGATGCGCGCGTGGTGCTTGGGAACGCGCGAGCCGTCACCAAGCCCGGTCTCGCCCGCATCGCCGGTGCGCGTGGTGATTTTCGAGAGGCGGTGACCCATGGATGATTATAGTTTTTTCGTGACCCTGCTTTCCAACGCGCCGCGCGCGAGCGTGGTGCTTATCCGATCGTCTTCGCCCACGCGCGCCGTGTCGCGCAGCACTTCGCCCGCGGCGTTGCGCGTGATGCTGTAGCCGCGCGCGAGCACGGCGCCGGGATCCAGGCCGGAGAGCGCAACTTGCAGCCGCTCGAGCTGCGAGCGGAAGGTATGGATGCCGTGCATCAGGCCGAACGCGAGCCGCGCCGAGAGCTGCCCGACGAGCTGCTGGTTCGAGCGCAGGCGCTCGGCAGGATGCAGGATGCGGCGCGCAATGGCATCCACGGCCTGCATGGCGTACTCCAGCCGCCGGCGCATCTCGCGCGCCAGCGCGCGCGCGTAGTCGGTGACCTGGTTCACCAGGTCCGCGCGCGACGGGCTCGCCAGCTCCGCGGCGGCGGTGGGCGTCGGCGCGCGCCGATCGGCGGCGAAATCGGCGATGGTGAAGTCGGTCTCGTGGCCCACGCCCACGATCACCGGGATGCGCGAGGCACGGATCGCGCGGGCGACCGCCTCCTCGTTGAACTGCCACAGGTCTTCGAGCGAGCCCCCGCCGCGCACCAGCAGGAGCACGTCGCATTCGGCCCGCTCGCTCGCCAGCGCGAGCGTCGCGGCAATGCGCGCAGCCGCGCCTTCACCCTGCACCGGCGCGGGGTAGACGATGACCGCAATCGCCGGATTGCGCCGCGCGAGCGTCGTCAGCACGTCGCGCAGCGCGGCTGCGGCGAGCGAAGTGACGACGCCTATGCAGCGCGGATAGGCGGGCGGCTCGCGCTTTACCGCTTCATCGAACAGGCCTTCGCGCCCGAGCTTCTCCTTCAGCCGCAGGAAGCGCTCGTAGAGGGGCCCGAGGCCAGCCGGGCGGATCGCTTCCACCGTGAGCTGGAAACGGCCGCGCGGCTCATACAGCGTGACCAGGGCGCGTGCCTCGACCAGGACGCCGTCGCGCGGCGTCCAATCGAGCGCCGCGGCGCGGCTGCGGAACATCACGCAGTCGACCTGGCCGCCGCTGTCCTTGAGGGTGAAATACCAGTGCCCGGAAGCCGCCCGGGAGAGGTTGGAAAGCTCCCCGCCCACCCAAAGCAGGGGGAAGCGGCGCTCCAGCGTGTCGCGGACGCTGCGCAGCAGTTCGGAGACGGTGAGGACGCCGGCGGCAGGCCCCGCGGGATCGCGTCTAAAGTCGGTTTGCATCGGCGTCAAGAGCGGCAAGCGAGCCTACACTAATCCACACCGGCGAACTCCCGGGGCCGCAGGGCTGCGGAGTGCGCCGCGGAGCCCGATTCTTTCAGATAAGCGCCTGTTTGCTTGAAGGAAAATCCTGCCTATATTTTGATCGCAACCGTCTTTGCGCGCTCTGCGGCTGCGTCGAATGCGGCTATTCATAGATAATCCACAAACTTATCCACAGATATTTGTGGATATCACGGAATCCGACAGTTCACATTGCTTTGCGAGTAGCTTCGGCGGCGGTTGTTGCGTCGCAGAAACTTGCGGCTGCGCGAGATTTTGGCTTACAGTCGCCCGCGATTCACAAAAACCAAGAGGAAACTCGTTGTTCGCGATTATTCAGGCCGCCGGCTGGCCGATCTGGTTCCTGCTCCTCGCTTCCATCATCGCCGTCGCCCTGATCATCGAGCGTTCGGTCTCGCTCCGCGGCAGGAAGATCCTCCCGCCGGATCTCCTCAGCGAGGTCGTGGGCGTCTATCAGCGCCAGGGCGTGTCCGACGAGGTGCTCGAGAAGCTCGCCAGGGATTCGCCGCTCGGCACGGTGCTGGCTGCGGCGCTGCGCAACCACAAGAGCTCGCGCGAGGTGATGAAGGACGCGATCGAGGAGGCGGGCCGCGCCGTCGCGCACGAGCTGGAACGCTTCCTCACCACCCTCGGCACCATCGCGACCGCCTCGCCGCTGCTGGGGCTGTTCGGCACGGTGATCGGCATGATCGAGATCTTCGGCTCGCAGTCGCCGACCGGCACCAATCCGCAACAGCTCGCCTCCGGCATCTCGATTGCCCTGTACAACACCGCGTTCGGCATCGGCATCGCGGTGCCTTCCCTGATCTTCTACCGGCACTTCAGGAACAAGGTGGACACCTACGTGGTCGAGATGGAGCTCGCCGCCTCCAAGCTGGTGGATATCCTGCACGGCGACCGCAGGGCGTGAATTTCCAGCGCGGCAGGGAGAAGGAACCGCTCGAGATCAACCTCGTGCCGCTGATCGACGTGATGATGGTGATCCTGATCTTCCTCATGATCACCACCACCTACTCCAAGTACACCGAGCTGCAGATCAACCTGCCCACCGCCGACGCGGAGAAGCAGCCCGAGCGCCCGGGCGAGATCGCCGTGCTGGTCAACGCCCAGGGACAGTACGTGATCAACCACAACGCGGTGGCCTTCCGCAGCGTGGAGCAGCTCGGCGACGAGCTCAGGCGCGCCGGCGCCGCGCTGAAGGACCCCATGGTGGTGATCAGCGCGGACGCCGCCGCGACGCACCAGTCGGTGGTGCGCGTGATGGAGGCGTCGCGCCTTGCCGGGCTGAACCAGATCACCTTCACTACGCAGTCGACCAAATAGTGAGGCACTGGACCCGCCGCGGCGCCGTGGCCTGGCTGCTGTGGCCGGCGAGCCTGCTTTTCGGGCTGGCGGTTCTCTTGAGAATAATTTCTTATAAGTTAAGGATATTGAAGTCGTCCCATCCGGGCATTCCCGTCATCGTGGTCGGCAACCTCAGCGTCGGCGGCAGCGGCAAGACGCCGCTTGCGCTCTGGATCGCGGAGTTCCTCAAGGCGAAGGGCTGGTCGCCGGCGATCGTCTCGCGCGGCTATGGCGGGCGCGCGACGGCGCCGCGTGCGGCGACCATCGCCTCCGAGGCCTCCGAGGTCGGCGACGAGCCGGTGGTGCTCGCGCGCCGCAGCGGCTGCCCCGTCTGGGTCGGCCCGGACCGCGCCAGGACGATCGAGGCGTTGCGGATGCAACACCCGGACGTCGACGTGCTGATCCTCGACGACGGCCTGCAGCACTACCGCCTGCGCCGTGACCTCGAAGTCGCGGTGGTGGATGCCCGAGGCTTCGGCAACGGCTTCCTGCTGCCCGCGGGGCCGCTGCGCGAACCCGCGTGGCGCCTGAGGACGGTGGACGCGGTGGTCACGAACGGGTTTTCGAGAAAAGAAAGCTTTTCCATGGTTCTCGTGGGCGACACGCTGCACCGCATGACCGACGCGCGGGACCGCCAGCCTGCCGCCGCGTTCGCCGGGCAGAAGGTGCACGCCGTCGCCGGCATCGGCGACCCGAAGCGTTTCTTCCTGCATCTCGCGGCTTTCGGCCTGCGGCCCATGCCGCATCCTTTTCCCGACCACTACGCTTTTTCGCCACATGACCTGGAGTTCGGCGACGAGCTGCCGGTCATGCTCACCGAGAAGGACGCGGTAAAATTGCGCCACGCAGCGCGACCGAACTGGTGGGTGCTTCCCGTCACGGCGAAGCTCGATCCCGCGTTCGGCGACTGGCTGCTGGGGAGGCTGGATGGGTTCCGCCGTCGATCCAAGGCTGCTTGACATCCTGGTGTGCCCGCTGTGCAAGGGGAAGCTGATATACAGGAAAGACGCGCCTCAGGGCGCCGTGGAGCTGATCTGCAAGGCCGACCGGCTCGCCTATCCGGTGATGGACGGCATCCCGGTGATGCTCGAGGAGGAGGCGCGCAAGCTTCCCGCGGACGAAGAAGTAGCTTGACGAATCGAAGCAATCACGTGAAGTTCACCGTCATCGTCCCGGCGCGCTACGCCTCGAGCCGCTTTCCCGGAAAACCTCTCGCCGACCTCGGCGGCAAGCCCATGGTGGTGCGCGTGTGCGACCAGGCGAAGAAGAGCGGCGCCGCGGTCCATGTCGCCACCGACGACGGGCGCATCGCCCGGGCGGTCCGCGAGGCGGGCTATTCGGCCATCATGACGCGCGCGGATCATCCCTCGGGTACCGACCGGATTGCGGAGGTGGCTCGCATCCTCAAGCTGAAGAGCGACGCGATCGTCGTCAACGTTCAGGGCGACGAGCCGCTGATCGCGCCCGGCCTGATCAGGAAGGTCGCGCGCGCGCTGGCGAAATCCGCCGAGGCGAGCATGTCCACGGCCTGCCACGAAATCAGCGATCGCGGCTCGGCCGCGAATCCGAACGTGGTGAAAGTGGTGCTGGATGCCGATGGCTACGCGCTTTACTTCTCGCGCGCGCAAATACCCTATCCCCGCGAACCCGGCAGCAAGTGCTACCGACACGCGGGCATCTATGGCTACCGCGTCGGCTTTCTGAAAAAGTACGCCGAACTGAGGCGCAGCCCGCTCGAGCGGGCGGAGGCGCTGGAGCAGTTGCGCGCTCTCTGGCACGGGTACAAGATCGCGGTGGTCGTCGAAAACGGCGCACCCGGGCCCAGCGTCGACACGCCGCAGGATCTGACCCAAGTCATAAAGGCATTCAACCGCAAATGAGACTCATCCTCCTCGGCCCCCCGGGCGCCGGAAAAGGCACGCAGGCCGCCTACATCTGCGACAAGTTCGCCATTCCTCAGATTTCCACCGGCGACATGCTGCGCACGGCGGTCAAGGCGGGCACGCCGCTCGGCGTCGCGGCGAAAAAGGTGATGGATTCGGGCCAGCTGGTGTCCGACGACATCATCATCGGGCTGGTGAAGGAGCGCCTGAAGGCGCCGGATTGCGCGCAAGGCTACCTGTTCGACGGTTTTCCGCGCACCATACCGCAAGCCGAGGCGCTGAAGGCGGCGCAGGTGTCTCTGGATTTCGTCCTCGAAATCGACGTTCCGGACGAGGAAATCGTCACCCGGATGAGCGGGCGGCGCGTGCACGCGGCATCGGGGCGCACCTACCATGTGAAATTCAATCCGCCGAAGAAAGAGGGGCGCGACGACCTCACCGGCGAGCCGCTGATCCAGCGCGACGACGACCGGGAGGCGACGGTGAAAAAGCGCCTCGAGGTCTACCGCGCGCAGACCAGGCCGCTGGTCGACTTCTACGGGCGCTGGGCCGCGTCGGGCGAAAAGGCGGCGCCGCAATGCCTTCGCATCTCCGGCCTCGGGCCGGTCGACGAGATCAAGCAGCGCGCCCTCGGCGCTCTGCGCTGATACTTTTCGACGCGTTGACCTGATAAAATCCGTCGCCTTTTCGGGGAGAACGATATGAACGGGGGGCTCCTTTTCGCGCTGGCCTGCGCGGCCCTGGCCATTGCCTACGGCGTATGGCAGAGCGCGCGCATCGTGCGCCTGCCGGAGGGCAACGAGCGCATGCGCGAAATCGCGGCGGCGATCCGCGAGGGTGCGATTGCCTATCTCTGGCGGCAGTACACGACCATCGCCACGGTGGGCGCGATCCTGTTCCTGGTGATCGGCCTGGTGCCCGGGCTGGGCTGGACCACCGCCTGGGGCTTCCTCATCGGCGCGGTGCTCTCGGGCGCCTGCGGCGTCATCGGCATGAACATCTCGGTGCGCGCCAACGTGCGCACCGCGGAGGCGGCGCGCACCGGCCTCAATGAGGCGCTGCAGGTGGCGTTCAACGGCGGCGCCATCACCGGCCTGCTGGTGGTCGGCCTGGGTCTCGCCGGCGTCGCCGGCTATTTCGCGCTGCTCTACGCCAACGCGGCCGACAAGTCCAACCTGAGCCAGATCCTGCATCCGCTGGTCGGGCTGGGTTTCGGCGGCTCGCTGATCTCGATCTTCGCGCGACTCGGCGGCGGCATCTTCACCAAGGGCGCCGACGTCGGCGCCGACCTCGTCGGCAAGGTCGAGGCGGGAATCCCCGAGGACGACCCGCGCAACCCCGCGGTCATCGCCGACAACGTGGGCGACAACGTCGGCGATTGCGCCGGCATGGCCGCGGATCTCTTCGAGACCTACGCCGTCACCATCATCGCCACCATGCTGCTCGGCGCGCTGGTGGTGAAGACCAGCTCCCCCGCCGCGCTGATCTATCCGCTGGTGATCGGCGGCTTCTCGATCATCGCTTCCATCGTCGGCACCTGGGCCGTCAAGGCCAAGCCCGGCGACCGCAACGTGATGACGGCGCTGTACAAGGGCCTCGCCCTTTCGGGAGTGGTCGCGCTCATCGCCTTCATCCCGATCACCTGGACCATGATGAAGCCGGTGCTGGACAGCGTGCCCTTCGACATGGGCGGCTCCAAGAAGATGATCACGGTGTGGCACCTTTGGGGCACGACCGTCGTCGGCATGCTCCTCACCGGCTTCCTGGTCTGGATCACCGAGTACTACACCGGCACGCAGTACAAACCGGTGCAGCACGTCGCCGCGGCGAGCGTCACCGGGCACGCCACCAACATCATCGCGGGGCTGGGCGTGTCGATGAGGTCCACCGCCTGGCCGGTGCTCGCGGTCTGCGTCGCCATCGGCGCCTCGTACTCGCTCGCCGGCCTCTACGGTATCGCCATTGCGGCGACCTCGATGCTCTCGATGGCGGGGATCATCGTCGCACTGGACGCCTACGGGCCGATCACCGACAACGCGGGCGGCATTGCCCAGATGGCGGACCTGCCCGAATCGGTGCGCGCCATCACCGACCCGCTCGACGCGGTGGGCAACACCACCAAGGCGGTCACCAAGGGCTACGCCATCGGCTCGGCGGGCCTCGCCGCGCTGGTGCTGTTCGCCGATTACACGCACGCGCTCGAGGCGGCGGGCAAGTCCCTCAGCTTCGACCTGTCGAACCACATGGTGATCATCGGCCTGCTGATCGGCGGGATGGTGCCGTATCTCTTCGGCGCGATGGCGATGGAAGCGGTCGGCCGCGCCGCCGGCTCGGTGGTGCTGGAGGTACGCCGCCAGTTCAAGGAAATCCCGGGCATCATGGCGGGCACGGCCAAGCCGCAGTACGGCGTGGCCGTCGACATGCTGACGCGCGCGGCAATCCGGGAAATGATGATTCCGTCGCTGCTGCCGATCCTCGTGCCGATCCTGGTCGGTTTGATCCTCGGGCCGCAGGCGCTGGGCGGCGTGCTGATGGGCACCATCGTCACCGGCCTGTTCGTCGCCGTCTCGATGGCCACGGGCGGCGGCACCTGGGACAACGCCAAGAAGTACATCGAGGACGGCCACCACGGCGGCAAGGGCTCGGACGCGCACAAGGCGGCGGTGACCGGCGACACCGTGGGCGATCCCTACAAGGACACCGCCGGCCCCGCGATCAACCCGCTCATCAAGATCATCAACATCGTCGCGCTGCTGATCGTCCCCCTGATGGTGTAGGGCATGCTTTCCGCCGCTCTTCGATTGCTTGTTGCCGCGGCAGGACTGCTCCTTGCGTTCCCGGTGGTTTGCGCCGCGCAAGGCGACGCGCCGGTGGCCCGGCCCGAGGTCAAGGTCGGGGACCGCTGGATCTATCACCATTCGGACCAGCTGTTACGGAAACTGGTAAAGACCTACGAACTGCGCGTTTCGTTCGCCGATCGCAATGCCATCTACACCGTGGTCAAGGATCAGGACCAGCGCGAGTCCGAGGCCATCTGGAATTCGGACTGGAACTCCTCGCAATCCGTCCTGGGCGGAGGGGTGATCAATCCGCACACCGGATTCTTCAGGTTTCCCCTGAAGATTGGCGATACCTACCAGACGAGCTTCGAAATCGCCTTCCCCCAGCGGGGCCCGCATCGCTTCAGGCGCGAATACACGATCAAGGTCGTGGGATGGGAAGAAGTCGAGGTCGCGGCGGGCAAGTTCCGCGCGCTGAAGCTGGAGGCCGAGGGATCCTGGCAACGGCTCGATGCGCGCGGCTCGGGCCAGCTGCGAAGCGCATTCTGGTACGTTCCCGAGGCGAAAAGGTGGGTGAAGAACATTCTCGAGGTGCATGGCCCGGCGGGACCTCTCGTCTCGCTGGTCGAAGAACTGGTGCTGTTCAACGTTCAATAGCGAGGCCCGGGTGAGCATTTGCCCGAAGGCAGCCAAGGCTGCCTTTCTTTTTTTCTGCATCATTCATGTCGCGGCGGCGCGCGAAGCAGTCGTGGCAAAACGCTTCATGGTCGCGGCGGCGCATCCGCTGGCGGTCGAGGCCGGCTATGACGTGCTGAAGCGCGGCGGCTCGGCGCTGGACGCCGCGGTGGCGGTGCAGATGGTGCTCGGGCTGGTCGAGCCGGAGTCCTCCGGCATCGGCGGCGGCGCCTTCCTGCTGCACTGGTCGGAGAAGGAAAAGAAGCTGCGCAGCTACGACGGCCGGGAGACGGCGCCCGCGGCGGTGCGCCCGGGGCTGTTCTTGAACAGGGAAAACAAACCGCTGAATTTCCACGAGGCGGCGGTCGGCGGGCGCTCGGTCGGCGTGCCCGGAGTGCTGCGCATGCTGGAGCTTGCGCACCAGCGGCACGGGCGGCTGCCGTGGAGCGAACTCTTCGGCGACGCGATCAAGGCTGCGGAGGAAGGCTTCGTGCTCTCGCCGAAGCTGCACGCCTTCCTCGAGCGCGAGCGGTTTCTGCGCAATGATCCGCAGGCACGCAGCGTCTTTTACGCCAATGACGGAAAGGCAAGACCGGCCGGCGCGCGGATCGTCAACCCTGCGTACGCGGAGACCTTGCGCGTGCTCGCGCGCGGCGGCGCGCAGCTCTTCTACCAAGGCGACATCGCGAAGGACCTGGTGCTGACGGTGCGCGCGCATGCGAATCCGGGCGAGCTGACCGAAGCGGACCTGGCGGGCTACCGTGCCGTCGAGCGCGAGCCGGTGTGCGGCGCGTTCCGGCTGTGGCGCGTCTGCTCGATGGGCCCGCCGAGCTCGGGGGGCATCGCGGTCCTGCAGATCCTGGGAATACTCGAGCGCACCGCGTTCGCCGACGCACCGCCGCACTCGGCGACGGCGGTCCACTTATTCAGCGAGGCCGGGCGTCTCGCCTACGCCGACCGCGCGCGCTACCTGGGCGATCCGGATTTCACGGCGATTCCTGTTTCACGCCTTTTGAGTTCTTCCTACCTTGAAAAAAGAGCAAAGCTGATCGGCGAGCGCTCCGTGCGCAGGGCCCCCGCGGGGGACAGCGAGGCTCCCGGCACCAGCCACTTTTCGATCGTCGACGCGCACGGCGACGTGGTGTCGATGACCACCACCATCGAGAGCCCGTTCGGCTCCCGCGTCATGGTGCGCGGCTTCCTGCTCAACAACCAGCTCACCGACTTCGATTTCGTTCCCGGTTCGGCGAACCAGGCCGGGCCGCGCAAGCGGCCGCGCAGCAGCATGGCGCCGGCGCTGGTTTTTTCGTCCGGCAACGAGGTCCGCATGGCGCTCGGCTCGCCGGGCGGGCCGGCGATCATCAACTACGTGGCGAAGACCCTGGTCGCGGCCCTCGACTGGCGGCTCGACATCCAGGCGGCGATCGAGGCGCCCAACTTCGGCAGCCGCAACGGGCCCACCCAGCTCGAGCGCGGGACGCAATACGAGGCCTTGAAGGACGACCTGCTGAAGAAAAACCACAGGCTGCAGATCGTGCCGTTGGTGAGCGGCGTCCACGGCATCGAGCGCGTGCCGGGGGGCTGGCGCGGCGGCGCAGATCCGCGGCGCGAGGGCATTGCGAAGGGCGACTGACCTCCACCGGGTGTAGGTCATCTGTAAGCCGGTGGGGTCCCAGTCCCGCTATGCTCCGCGTACGGAACTGCGGTATAGGAGGGGCTACTGGCCTATGTCGAAACGCTGAGCGTTGCTTTTGCCAAGACCACGCGTCCGGCGATCAGTGCGATAGCGCCGCGCGAGCGCTTGTTCGCGCGCCTGGACGGAATGCCCGGACGCACCGTTGCCTGGATTTCCGGGCCGCCCGGATCGGGAAAGACCAGTCTTGCCGCAAGCTATCTGGAGGCGCGGCGCTACCGCGGGCTCTGGTACCAGGTCGACCCCGATGACGCGGACGTAGCGACGTTCTTTCACTACCTCGGGCACGCCGCCCGCAAGCTCGACGGCACGCGCGCTCCGGACCTGCCGGCCTACTCGCCGCAATTCGGCGCCGACCTGGCATCGTTCTCGCGCAGGTTCTTCCGGCAGCTGTTCTCGCGCGCCGCCACGCCGGTCGCCCTGGTGCTCGACAACCTGCACAGGGTGCCGCCGGAGTCGGCGCTGCAGGTGGTGCTGGAGGCCGCCCTGACCCAGATTCCCAAGGGCTGCTGTGTGATCGTGACCAGCCGCGGCGAGCCGCCGACATCGCTCGCCCGCCTGCGTGTGACGGGGGAAATGATCTGCGTCGGAGCCGACAGCCTGCACCTGGATGCGGCTGAGCTGGTCGAGGTGGCGAAGATTCGCGGCCACACGCTATCGGCAGACGCCGCGGCGCAGCTGTACCGGCGTACCCAGGGCTGGATGGCGGCAATCGTGCTGATGCTCGAGCACACCAAGCTCTCCGGCCGCATTGCCGAGCTGCCCGGCGATGCCACGCCCAAGGCGATCTTCGACTACCTTGCCGGCGAAATCTTCGACCGGTTCGAGGCGAGGACGCAGCAGTTCCTGCTGCGCGTCGCCTGCCTGCCCCGGATCACTGCCGCGGTCGCCGAGTCGCTGTCGGGGGAGCCCAATGCGGCGCGACTGCTGCTCAACCTCGCGCTCAACGACTACTTCGTGAAGGAAGTGCCGTGGGAGAAGGGGCGCATCTTCCAGTTTCATCCGCTGCTGCGGGATTTTCTGCGCGACCGCGCGGCCCGGGACCTTCCCGAGGCGCTGGCGCCCGCACAGATGCAGCGCGCGGCGGGTCTGCTACGCGCGGCCGGCCACACCGAGGACGCGGTGTCCCTGCTCGTCGAATGCTCGAGCTGGCGGGAGGTGGCCGCCATCGCCGGCGAAGCGGCGGGCAGCATGCTGGCCCAGGGCCGCAGTGAAACGCTCGGCCGCTGGCTCGATCTGCTGCCCGCAGAACTGCTCGAGGCTGACCCGAGACTGCTGCACGCGCTGGGCGCCTGCCGCAGCCAGGCGAGTCCCCGGTCCGCGCGCCGCCATTTCGAGCAGGCCTACGAGAGCTTCCGCGCCCGCGACGATCAGAGGGGAATGCTGGCATGCTGCTGCGGCCTGATCGATGCCGTGATCCTCGAGTTCGACGATCTGGCGGCACTCGATCCCTGGATCGCCGTCCTCAAGGCTTCGCCCGGAAACGCCGCGCCGACGCTGGCCCGCGCCATGCTGCTGCGCGATCCGGCCAACGTGCCACCCGGCACGGAAATTTCGCTCGCACGCGCTATCGCGGCGACGTTCAAGGGAGACTTCGCAGCGTCGCAGGCCATGATCGCGCAGTTTGCCGCCGAGGCTGGCGGCGTGCCGGGGCGTGCCACGGCGGCGCTCGGACTTGCAGCGGCGCTCAACCGCCTTCTCGCCGGGGACCACGAAAAAGCGCTCGAAACGGCACGGGCCGCGCTCGCTGCGGCGGAGACCGAAGGCGCGCATGCCTTCGACGGCTGGCTGCGGGCCGTCGCCGCCGCGGCCAGCCTCGGGGCGGGCGATCTCGATTCGGCGCGCGCTGATTTGCAGATCCTGGCGGCTGGCGCCGCGACGCAGCGCCGCGGCGACCGGGCGGTGACGAGCTACCTGCGCTCCTGGCTGGCGTCGCTCGAGGGCGATGCGGCGCTCGCGCTGCGCGAAGCGCGTGGCGCAACCGCGCTCGCCGTGGAAACCGGCATCCCCGCGCTCGAGTGCCTGGCGCGCGTGGCATGGGCGCAGCTGCTCGCCGACAGCGCCGACCGTCCCGGCTGCGAAGCGCAACTGCGTGCGGCCGCCGCGCTGGCGCAGCGCCTGGACGGAAGCCTGCTGCGTTTTGCCGTCCATCTGGCGGCGGCCGATGCGTCCCGCCAGGCGAACGACGAGCCGGCCGCACTGCAATCCCTCGCGGCGGCATTCCGCCTCGGCCGGGAGCGGGGCTTCGACCACGTGCCGGCCTGGCGGCCGCGCGCCGCGGCGGAGTTGTGCGTGCTGGCGCTGCGCAACGGCATCGAGCCGGATTACGCCCGCAGGCTGGTCAAGGAGCGGAGGTTGGTGCCGCAGGTCCCGCCCTTGGGGGTGCGGGATTGGCCCTGGGCGATTCGCATCAGCATGCTCGGAGGCGTCCAGATCATGCGCGGCGGCGCGCCGGTGGAATTCTCAGGCAAGGGTCCCGGCCGGCCGATGGAGTTGCTGAAGCTGCTGTTGGCGCTCGGCGGCCAGGGCGTGCGCACCGACCTGCTGGCCGATACACTGTGGCCGCACATTGACGCCGACTACGCGCACAATTCGCTGACCGCCACGCTGCACCGGTTGCGGCGAATGCTCGGAGAGGACGACGCCCTGACGCTGCGGGACGGCCGGCTCGGCCTCAATCCTTCCCTGGTCTGGGTCGACACCTGGGCACTCGAGCAGGCGATCACCGATCTGGACGACGCGCTGCGCTCGGCGCACGGCCTGGCGGGGAAAGCGGCGCTGAAAGCGCTCGCCGAAGGCGCGTTCGCGCTGTACCGGGGGCCGTTCCTGCCGGACGAATCAGAGAAGCCGGGCTATATCGCCTGCCGCGAGCAGCTTCGCGCGCGCCTGCTGCGCTGCCTGGGCCGCCTGGCGAAGGGCTGGGAGGATGCCTCCCGCGGCGAAGCGGCCGCCGACTGCTACCTGCGCTTGATCGAGGCCGACCCCCTGTTCGAGGCGCCCTACCGCAACCTGATGCTGTGCTACCAGCGCATGGGGGATACGGGCGAAGCGCGTGCCGTCTACGAGCGGCTGCGCACGGTCCTCGCCACGCGCATGAAAGCGGCGCCATCGCCCGAGACCCAGGCCGTGTTCGCGGCGTTGATGCCCGCCGCCCCGCGCTAGCCTAGAAGCGGCGCCGGGGCCCCTTCAGTTCGCTTTCGAACGCCGCCCAGATCTTGTCCAGTCCCATGCGCACCGCGGTCGGCGGCAGGTACTCGCGCCGCGGCATCCCCGAGCGCGGCGGCGCGACTTCCCTCATCCGCGCGGTGAACGAGATTTCGGTTCCGCCGGTCACCTCCAGCGTCGTGGCGGTGATGACGACGTTGAGCCCTTCCGGCTCGAAGGAGACAAACTGCGCCAGCGGGCCTATGTGCCTAAAAATGATTTCGCGCAACCGCGGCAGGTCATTCTCGTTCACCTGCTGCCACTCCTTGGCGTTGAGCGGAATTGGCGCCGGCGCGACGACGTTGAGATAGCCCATTCCGGGCACCTGGTTCCCGCCGTGGAATCCGAGCCGGCCCAGCGCGCCCACTACCCCTTTGAATGCCTGTTCCGGCCGGACCAGGTAAATGCGCGTGCCCTTTTCCGCGAGGATGCGCTCGTACTGGATGCGGAATTCTTCGTTCACGTCGATCATGGCGCGGCGCTTGCTCTCGTCGCTCGCGCAGCCGGCTGCGATGCAAGTCAGCGCGGCGAGGAACAGGAGAGGGAGGCGGGAAGGCATCAGCGTCTTTTCGCCAAGCGCCCTTCGACCACTTTGTCGGCCTGCTTGATCTCGCTCGGCTGCAGCAGGGATTCAACCCGCGCTTTGCTGGCTGTGGCCGCGGCGTTTCCGGCGCGCGCCGCGATGCTGTACCAGATATAAGCCATGGTGTTGTCCTGGGTCATCCCGTGTCCGGTGGCATGCATGTCGCCGATTCGAAGCGGCGCGACGCTGTCGCCAAGCTCCCAGGCCCGTTCGAAGAGGCGTAGCGCCTCCGCGACATCGCCGCGCGCTTGCGCGCGATCGCCGCTGGCCAGAATCTCCGCCGGTGTTGGCGCCGGCGCAGGCAGCACCGTGGGTGCGGAAGGCGGCGGCGCGGACGGTTCGACTCGGGCCGGCAGGGGGGCAGGAGGCGCAGGGGTGGCGACCAACACGGGTGGGGCGGGCGCCACCGGCTTCGCGGCCTTGCGGGATACCGGCTTCGGCGCCTCGGGCTTCGGGCGCGAGCGTTCCTCTTCAAGGCGTTTGCGCTCCGCCTCGGCCTGTTGGAGTCTGTCGAGCAGCTCCTTTCGATCCTCGGTGAGCTTCTGCTCGAGCATCGCAAGACGGCGCGATTCCGCCACTCTTACTGGGTCGGGTGGGGGTGCGGGTGCGGCCGCCGGTGGCGGCGCCTCCCCCGTCATCCGCGCCGCAATCCAGGGGACGATCGCGAGCGCCGCGATGACCACCGCTGCTCCTGTTGCCCCCGCCCACACCATGGGTGCGCGGGCGCCGCTCCCGCGTTTGGCAGGAATCGCCGCGGCGCCGACGGTGGCGGCAGGTGCTGGGGCCGGCGATAACGTGGGCGCGGCCGTGAGCGTGAGCGTCGGCGCGAGAGCGGCGGCGTCCTTGCCCACGAGATCTCTGCGCCATTCCGCGATGGTCTGAGGCCGTTCCCGTTCCGCGAAGCTGAGCGCGCGGTCGACCGCCTTCAGCAACCTGTCCGAGTAGCGGCCGCTGCCGACAACCGCGGCAGGCAGCAGAATTTCCCTGGAGCTGCCGAGGATGCCCTTGCTCCGGCTGATCGCATCGAGCGGTGCGCGGCCGGCAATAGCGCAATAGCAGGTGGCGGCGAGGCTGTAGATGTCGGTCCAGGCGCCTTGGTTCTCGCCGTCGCTGTAGTACTGCTCGAACGGCGCATAGCCCGGCGCCACGAGGATCGTCAGGGTGCGCGCCTGCCCGATTGCGTAGCGCGCCGAGCCGAAATCCAGCAGCACCGAGCTGCCGTCCGAGCGGATAAGGATGTTGTCGGGCTTGATGTCGCGGTGGATGAACCCAGCGTCGTGCACCAGTTCCAGCCCGTCGAGGATCGGCAGGAGCAGTCGCATCAGGTCGGCCTCCGGCAGCGCCTGGCGCCGTTTCAGCAGCGCGGCCAAGGTCTCGCCCTCTTCGAACCGCATCACCATGTAGGCGGTGCTGTTCGCCTCGAATACCGAATGCACGCGCACGACATTCGGATGGTCAAAGCGGGCCAGCGTACGCGCCTCGCGGATGAATTTTCCCAGCCCATCCTGGAAGCGCCCGCCCTGCTCGTCGGTCCGCGCGCGGACGGTGGCGTCGGGCCGGCGGGTGGCGACTTCGACCGGGAGATATTCCTTGATCGCGACCGGTTGATCGAGATTGGTGTCGCGGGCGAGGTAGGTGATGCCGAATCCACCCTGGCCCAGCACCCGCTCGAATACGTACCAATGCAGCCGGTGTTGAGGCGGCAGCGCGTCGGGAAAAGCGTTTTCGCCCATGTCCCCGGCCTCCCCCGAAGGCCAACGCTCGACGATGCCTAACTCTACTGCAATGCCGGCCAAAGGACACGGTCGGCCCGTCTATAAGCCATCTGTAAGCCAGCCTTATCCGGTCTGCAAGCGCGCCGCTCGCAGCATGGGTACGCGGGGCAACTGCCCCGGGGAACACCGGAGGGCACATGTATCGGACGGAAATCGAGGCGGGCCGCGACGCATCCCTAACACCTCGCGAGTGCGATGTGGTCGGTTTGCTCGGCCGTGGTTGCACCTACGAGCAGATCGGCCTGCGGCTCGGCATCTCGCTGAATACGGTGACCAGCCACATCAAGAACGCCTACCGCAAGCTCGAGGTGCACTCCGCCGCGGCAGCTGTGATGCGGGCGGTCGAGCTGCGCCTGATCGGCGAGCCCTCCCCGGATCATGGGATGGTGGACGACGCCCCGCTTGCCTACGATGAGTACCAGGGATGAAGGCACCAATAAGCGGAAAGAAGAAAGGCGGACGCATGCTCTCGGCGCGCGAAATCGACGTTTTGAAGGCGCTGTCGCAAGGCCACACCTACGAGGAGATCGGCGCGCGGCTGGACATCTCGACGAATACGGTGACCAGCCACATCAAGAACGCCTACCGCAAGCTCAAGGTGCATTCCGCCGCGGAGGCCGTGATGCGGGCCGTCGAGTTGCGGCTGCTCGGCAAGGAGCGATGACATGATCATGGGATCGCAAATGAAGTGGTCGGCGTTGGCAGTTGCCGCGGCGATCGCGATCCAGGGATGCTCGCTGCGCCAGGTTGCGGTGAATTCCATCGGCGACGCGCTGGCGGGCGGCGGTGACGTCTACGCAGCCGACGATGATATCGAGCTGGTCGGCGCTGCCACGCCTTTTGGCCTCAAGACGATCGAATCGCTGCTCGCCGCCTCTCCCGAGCACCGGGGAATGCTGCTGGCTGCTGCGCGCGGCTTCACCCAGTACGCCTACGTCTACGTGCAGCTCCCCGCCGAGGAAGCGGAAGAGCGGGATGTCGCCTACGCCTACGCGCAGCAGGCGCGCGCGCGGCGGCTCTATTTCCGCGCCCGCGATTACGGGCTGCGCGGGCTGAAGCTCGACCCTGACGATGTCGCGCTCCTCTACTGGACCGGCGTCGCCTGGATGGCGGGCATCGCGTTGTCCAAGGACAGCCCGGCGATCGTGGCGGACCTGCCGAAGGCCGAGGCGCTGATCGCCCGCGCTACGGCGCTCGACGCCGATTTCGACCGGGGCACGCTGCGCAGCTTCCTGATCGGCTACGAGATGAACCGGCCCGGTGCGCTCACGGGCGCGGAGGCGCGCGCGCGTGCCCACTTCGCGCGAGCGGTGGAGCTGTCGCACGGCCGCCATGCCGGACCTTACGTTTCCGCCGCCGAATCGCTCGCCATGGCGCGCCGCGACCGGCGCGAGTTCGAATCCCTGCTGCAGCGCGCGCTGCAGGTGGACCCCGCGGCGCAGCCGGAGTGGCGGCTCGCCAACCTGGTGATGCAGCGCCGCGCCCGCCGCCTGCTCTCGCGCGTCGACGAGCTTTTTCCGGAGTGACCGCCATGCCCAGAATCCTCGCAGCGCTGCTGTTCTCGATCGCGATACCGGCG
>Ga0209640_10001471_pt1 | contig 19963 bp, 26 predicted proteins | sample RifCSP10_1_FD_184018 | JGI IMG/M metagenome (GOLD analysis project Ga0209640, IMG submission 184018) | Soil microbial communities from Rifle, Colorado - Rifle CSP2_sed 10_1 (SPAdes) (version 2) | ecosystem: Environmental > Terrestrial > Deep subsurface > Rock core/Sediment | place: Rifle...
CGGCGAGCGCGAGCCCGGCGAGCGGCGCGCCCCAGACGAGGATCGCCGCGGCGAGGAGCGCGAGCAGCGCGCGCAGGCGCATGGGGACAGCTACCGGTCGGCCCGAGGTGTCAACTATTTCGGGGGAACTTTGGTGTCGTCGTCCATCGCGCCGTTATGCGGCTTTGCCCGCGTGCATGAGAGACCGCCGCACCGTTTGTGGCGGTTCTATCTCAACAAAGCGGTCTGCAGAGTACAGGTAGTCCTCGCCGCTCTCGTCGATGACGCGGATGTCGCCCTCCGCGGCCGCGTCTGAGTCCGGCAGTACGCGGTAGATCTTGTGCAGTTCCAAGGAAGCCGGATAGCCGCGATTGTCAACGCACACTGCAAAGTGCGTCGTGCGAGATTTGCGTCGTTTCATAGTCATTCGTCCAAGTATCGTTTGCGTTTGATTTCCCTCTTACCGATCCCGTGCGCCTCGTGCCAATGGAGTTCGGCCACGCGGACGTGCCCGTTCAGCAGGCGAATTCGGGCGATACCTTTCATTTTGCGCCATCGTCCTTTGCCGTAGTTCCGTCGCAGACGCTTGAGATCGCGGATGCCTTGACCAGTCGCGATAGTCTCAATGACGGTGACATCGCCGACAATCTCGAAGTCCATACCGGGATTGTGCCATCTCGCATGGGGCTACCTGGAAGCGGCATAACGTTCACGCCCACCGGCGCGGGCCCGGCGGACATTGCATAGCACGGCCGACGCGCCCGCGTGATCTTCATCCGCTTTGGTGGACACTTCGCGAGGCATTGGCCAAGCGTTCGAACTCGACCGGGGAATGATAGCCCAGGCTGGAGTGGATGCGTTTGCAGTTGTAGAAGCGATCGATGTAACCGGCGACTGAGGCGTTGAGCTCGGGGTCGCTGGTGAAGGAGCGCCGGTGCGTGAGCTCTGCCTTCAGGGAATGGAAGAAGTTCTCCATGTGGGCGTTGTCCTGGCAGTGCCGCGGCCGGTTCATGCTCGGCACGATGCCGCGGGCGCGCAGGTAGTCCTGGTAGCCGTAGGCCGAGTACTCGATGCCACGATCGGAGTGGAACAGCAGCCCCGGCTTGGGATCTCGTAAAGAGATGGCACGCCTGAGCGCCCGCAGCGTCACATCGGTCGTGCGGTTCTTCGCCAGCGTCCAACCAATGATCCTGCGGGAGAACAGGTCCATCACCGTGGCAAGGTAGCGCCAGCGCTTGCCTAGGCGCAGGTAGGTGAGATCGCCCACCCAGATCTGATCGGTGCGCGTGGGAACTGGTTCGTCCAGCCGCAGGTTCGCCGTTTTCAGGAAGAACTTGTGCACACCGCTTGAGTTTCGGTACAGGCGGCTCACCCGCGCGCGCAGCCCCCGCTCGCGCATCAGGCGCGCCACGCGCTTGTTGCTCACCCGAATCCCCTCGCGCCTGAGCACCTCGTGCACCCGCGGCGAGCCGTAGCGCTTGCCGCTGTCGCGGTGGATGCGCTCGATGCGCGCACCGAGCTCCTCGTCGTTGCGCCGGCGCTGGCTGCCGGGCCGGGCGAGCCACGCATAAAAGCCGCTCCTTGAGACCTTGTAGCGCCGACACAGGAACGCCACGCCGTACTGCCGCCGGTGCTCGGCTATGAACTCGAACTTCGCCTTCGGCGTTCGATATTGAAGCGGATGGCTTTTTTTAAGAGGTCGTGCTCCACCTCAAGAGCGGCGAGCTTGCGCTCCAGCGCCCGGATCTCGCGCCGCGCCTCGACCTTGGCCCGCAGCTGCTTCACCTGGCGCTTGAGCGCGCGCTTCTCAGGATCGGCCTTGGGCGCCCGCAGCACCTTGGGCAGTTTCAAGCCGGCGGCCTCGGCCGCCGGCTTGAGCCTGCCCTCGCGGTAGTCCTTCTTCCACTTCGAGAGCATGAACGGGTGGAAATCCAGCGCGTGCGCTACGTCCCGCGTCTGGATCTCCGGATGATTCGCCAGCTGTACCGCTTGAACCTTGAACTGCAGCGTGTAGCGATGAACCTTCTTAGGACCCACCGGTGCTGCCATTTGAACCCCCTCTACCGTTAGGTCGAGGTGTCCACTTTATCGAATGAGGTTCCGCGTCCGCTGCACGCCGAGGTTAGCCGGCCCATGGACGAGCTAGTGTTGGCGAGGTACCTCCCATACCATGCTTTGCGATGAACTCTCAGACCGCCCATTGGGTTAACGCACGCGACGGTTGACTCAGATGCTTCATCGCCAAGTCGCCCCGGGGTAGTCAACTTGGAAGCGAGCCTCGCGTCTTGTGGCGAGTTGCCGAACGGAGCCCAAGAAGTTGACTAACCTATACACCCCCTCGGGATTCGCACGTGGAACGTCGCCTCGATAGTCAATCAGATATATCGTCTGCTTCTTCTTCACCAGCTCAGTGAGCTTATTGGTGCCCATGGGATCGTGCCGTAGCACTGCACAGATCACCCCCAAGAACAGATGCGGAACTCCGTCTGGGAAGCACTTGCCGATACTCGCGACCTTCGTGTCGATATCGGCCAGGCCCTCGTCATAGTCCGTTTTCTTCACCTCGATGATGCCAAGGACGCTATTCCTCGGAACGAGCGCAAATCGGTCTTCCGCGATGATCGGAGGGATAGGGTTGGGGTCCCAGACGATCAGATCAAGTTGGGGAGTGGCGTCTTTCTCCTTAAATGAGTGCGGGCTTATTACGGTTCCAGACGAGATTCGCAGTGGATGCACAATACGAGCCACGAACTGACATATCAGTGATTCTGCAAATGCTCCTACGACATCTCGGTTGCTAGTAAATCGAGATATCTGCTCCGACGCAGCAACGCTGCCGACGAGCTGCTCCGCCAAAGCGTTGAAGTAATCTTGTGTGTCCTTGTCCATGCGTATTGGCCGGCTAACGTCCAGCATCAGGCGCGCCGCTTTTTGGCGTCGCCTGGATGCTGTTGTTAGCCGTCATCACTAAGAAACATCACTACTTCTTATTTTTTACATTTCTTTCAATGCTGCATTACTTAATGCTTCCTCTATATCCAGGTGTAACCCAGAGTATTTCCTCAGTAACTCTTCCGGATTTATCGCGCTTTTGATGGAGTATTAGAGCCTCTGCCTTTTCTGGCTTGTAGGTAACCATATATGCGTGTACTTCTTCCACACAGCTAGATACGAACCATTCTTCTATGGTTTCTTCACTTGATGCGCGAACGAACTTGGTGTCTTTAATCAGGAGTTTTGAACGTGTGCACTTATACTGGCTGTTTTCAAGCTGGCTGATGCCGCCAACCACGTTACTCTTAGTCTTCCCCGTGATTTTTGATTCACCAGGTACGTCCGTTAACCCAGGAAGAATGGACTGAGTCCCACAACTTACCAGTAATGATGCTGCGAGCACTAATAGCGCAGATTTCAGGTTAATTTCCATTTCGATTACCTCCTTAGCATGATTTCTATGTTTGACGGCTAACGTGCCCGGTAACCGGCGCGTGCTCGGCGGCCCAGGTGGATGGCGGCGCGTCCGCACGCGTCCGTGTTCACCGGGGTGTTAGCCCTCACGTCGCAAATTAGCATGCGCAGTCCGCCAAGTAGAGATGGCGACATATAGCCACAAAGCCACCGCGAGAAGACTGTACGGGCCGACGAAGACAAGATCTCGGCCCAAGAGTCCCATTGCGATCGGATAGAACAATGCCAGCAGCGCCAGAGCCAAGGCGATGAACTTATGCGGTCTTAGGCACACCAGAACAAGCGCTGAGCATGCAACGCCGATAACCGCCCATGGTGTCCCGAGGATCGACGCAAGCCTGTCCATGAGGAACGCAATCGTCTCTTGGCGCGTCATGAAGCGCGACAACGTTGCATAGAGCTGCACAAAGGGGAGCGCCATGGTGGTTAGAGCGATCGCGGCAAGAAGGAACAGTCGACCAATAGGAAATGTACCTCCGACACTCATCGGTGCAATGCCTGGCGTCGGTGGGCGGTGCGCTGTCGACATCGTGAGGGCTAACGTCCCGGTTTTGCCGCGTTGGAGAAGGCGCGCAGCGCCGCCGCGCAAACGTCGGTCAACAACCGGCTGTTAGAGCGCACTTGGCGCATCCACTTTGGCCTTGCGCGCAGTGATTGCGATGGAAATAAAACCTACAGCGGCGATGAGGCAAACAATGACGATCATCAGTATTGCCGCATCCATGGCCTTAAATCCCGCAACAGCAACGTCGTGGCCTTCCAGGGCCACTTTGCGGATCTGCTCAACGGGAGAGCCCGGATCTTTGATGAAGCGTTCGATCGCGGCCTGCTTCTCAGGAGGCGGAAACATCGGCCGGTAATAAAGGTAATAGCCGCCGCCGATAAGAAGCGCTGCCAGAACGAGAAGGCTCGCGTACAGGACGCTTAGTCGAGCGAGGCGGGTCATTGGTGGTGCGCTCTAACGTTCACGCCCACCGGCGCGCGCCGGCGACCCGTTTACGAAGCACGGCAGTCGCGCGCGCGTCCGTGTGCGGCGTGCTGTTAGGGTGCATTCGTTGCTGTCTCCGGTAGTAAGCTCGCGACTTCGGAGGCCATTCGTTCGAGCTGCCCGGCTTCGTAGACAAGGGTAGCCTTCAAACCAGACTCGTAGTCAGCCCCCCTGAGCTCTACGGCGACTCGTATGTGGCCCGTGGAATCAGACGTTGCCGAGAGTCTTACGCGATCCTCCAGATCGGCCCACGTCTTGGGCTTTTCCCATCCTTTCCATTCGCTGGCCATTTCGCGAAACAGCATAGCTGGCGACCCTGAGAAATAGGTGGAGGCGGGTGCCTTCCCGCTAAACCATGGGGTCTTTACGAGGACGTCAAAAGAGGTCTCTTCACTTGAGCGTGAGGTGACCGCAAACGTGAGCGTGGCGCCGTCTTCCGATGCCTTGAGCTCTACGGCGTTCATTGCCAATGCACCCTAACGTTCCGGTTTTGCCGCGCGGCGCGTGCGGCGTAGCTGCGAGCGTAACGCGTCGGGCAACAACCGGCTGTTAGGTGTCTCCATATTAGGAGCTCTAGTGCGGTACGGTGCCCCGTACTGCCAGCGCTTTTGCACGTAGGGAAAATGCGCCATCCGGTTGATTACCTAGGAGGCGCTTGCGCAAACCCTGCCGCAATGCCTCGCGGCCCTCCTGCGAAAGACTAGCCACATAGGCGCCCTGTGGCGCCACCCCTCTTAGGTGGGGTTCCCAGAAATCGTTGAACGATTCAAACGGCAGTTGCATCGTGATCCCGGTCTCTTTCACGTCCTCCATTCCGGCGGACTCCCAGAGGGTAGTGAGCTGGCCCTCTCGATTCGAGTGCTTGGGCCTTTGGGAACGCGCGTCCGCACCGGGATCGAGCCTGACCGCCTCTTCCCAGAAGACCGATGTCAACTCGAGCCCGTCCCGGTCCCATGTGCAAGCAGACACCGCTCCGCCCGGGCGGGTGACTCGCTTCATCTCCTTAGCCGCCCTTTCTGGCTCGGGGATGAACATCATGACGAGCAGAGAAAGCGTCTGGTGGAACGACGCCGTTGGAAATGGTAATTGCATTGCATCGCCGACTTCGAATTTCACACGCGGGTTCGCAACCTGGGTGCGGGCGTAGTCCACAAAGGATTGCGCCGGGTCCACCCCTACTATCTCGCACTTGTGGGTCATTCCGGCGATAACTTTGACCAATGCTCCTGTACCGCACCCGACATCAAGTACTCGGCCTTCGTCTCGCAGCTTTGCAAATTCCACGTATAGAGGGGCCAATCGGACACTCCATCGCCCCATCAACTGCTCGTAGCCGATCGCATTCGCGAACATCTCAGCCACTGCACCTCCCGTGCGCCGCGCCCGCTGGTAGCTCTGGAGACACCTAACGTCCACGCCCACCGGCGCGCGCGCCAGCAAGCGTTCGAATTGGCACGGAGGCTCCGCGCGCGTCCGTGTGCGGCGTGTTGTTAGAGGGCAGTCGCGCGCGAGAACTCATGCGCCATGCTTGCGGAAGAAGGTGCAAATGGCGGTGCGATCCTCCGGCCGAACCATCAAATGCTCAATTTCTTCGGCGGTGAACCAGCCTAAGCCTTCACCTTCGACTTTGCCTTCATGCGTATTCCGCCTCAGCTTGAGGCAGTCCATATCGACAGTGAGTTCTGCACTGAAGTATCTGACTCCCATAGCGCCGTGCACATCCCCGCGTTGGATCTTGACGTCACACAACCCCTTCACGTTCGCATCGCGAAGCTTGATACCCAGCTCTTCCCAGACCTCTCGAATCGCGGTCTTTTTCGGCTGCTCAGCGCCGTCGCGCCTTCCACCGAACAAACCCCAATATCCGGGGTGCATGGGTGCGTCCTGCGTTCTCTTGCACAGAAGAACACCGCAGACAGAATGCTTCTGAGAGGTCTTCAGAAACCGGTGAAACACTATGTGGGCGCCTGCGATTCGCATGTGGCGGTTGTTCGCCCTGCCCTCTAACGTCCGCAATGACGCGCACTGCTCGGCGCGCGTAGCGGCGCCGAACAAGTGTCGCTGTCGATTGCGTGGTTGGGCAGTATCAAGCGCTCATTTCTTGCGCATGGGCACGACATTCGGATTGCCTTCCTGCGCGGTGCTGGATTCGACGATTCGGTGCAAGAGGTTTGGGGCGACGTTCCAACGCTCTCCGGCCTCCGTGATGACGGTGACCGTTTTCTTGTTGTAGCGCGTGAGAATGCCAACGACGATCGCGCGTCCCTCCGGTTGAAACGAGACGCGGTCCCCGATTTTGAAGTCCAGCATTCGTTTGTGCGATCGCGCCTGATGCAGGAATCGCAGCCGTTCGACGATGCGGTTATTGAGGTCGACGAGTTCTGCTTCGGTAAGGCCGTCGATGTCAATTCTCACTTTCGTTCCCCCTCGGCGGTTCTGATGCGGCCCAACGTGCCCGGTAACCGGCGCGCGCACCACTGCCACTGGCAGACGCCAGCGCGTCGCGCGCGTCCGCGTTGACCGGGGGGTTATGTGGCTTCACGTTTGACCTGGAGACGCATCAGCGGCCACATGGCATAGCCGACCGGCAGGAGCAAGGCGAACACTACGAATAAGAAAAGTAGGCTATCGGACGTTCCCCAGCGTCCCATTTCCTCTTGATATATCGCTACACCGGCTATGGCAGCGCCGATGAAAGGGGAGCTGACATACGCTACCTTCCATGCCTTGGACATCTCGAGCAGAGTTGCACAGTATGGGCAGCGGCATTTCCACGGGTTCATGAGCTTGAAACTATCGATGAACGTTAGACCTTTGCCGCAACTAGGGCACAGTGGATTGCGAAACCTAAGCCACATAACGTACAGTGAACGACGAACAAAAGGGCAGAGAACCATCCATATGTACATTGAACCATCTACTAATAGATAGCGCCATATGCCGGCATATATCTAGATGTAGATAGATCTCCCCCCTCAGCTTTCCACGATCCGCTCCTCGATCCCCAGCCTCTTGCTATCTCGATAAGTGATCTCCCACAGCCTCTGCGGCTGCCGCCAGATCGCCCCCAGCCGCTTCGCGCGCTCGCGCAGATCGGTCTCGTGGTACGCGATGCGCACGTACACGACATCGTCGTCCTGCCGCCGGGGCTTGCGGCCGCGGGCCTTCCACGGCACGGATTCGACGACCAGCTCGACGGTCTTCAAGCGCCGGCCGCTGGCCGGGTCGTAGACGTAGCGCACGCGGACGAGGCGCTCGCCGTACTTCTCGACGAGCTTTCGGGTGCCGGGCTGTCCCGGCCGGAGGGTGAGGCGTGTCTCCATGGAGCGGAGAACGCCCGGCGCGCCGCGGCGTTGACCGCTACCGCGGATAGGACCCGCTGTTCACGTCCACGGTAGTGCCGGACACGTAGTCCGGACTGGCGGAGCCCAGCCACAGGATCACCTTGGCCACTTCCTCCGGGCTGCATACGCGCCCGGCGTGCACCGAGCGCATGACCGCGTCCTTCCTCGATTGCGGCAGCTGCTCGTACATGACGCCCGATGTGGGTCCAGGCGCCACCGCGTTGACGAGGATGCCGTCACGCCCGAGCGCGCCGGCGTAGCTCTTGGTGATGTTCAGCAAAGCCGCCTTGGTCGCGCCGTACCAGAGATCCGGATGGCCGGTGAAGGCGGCCACCGAGCCGAGGTTGACGATGCGGCCGGATTTTCTCTTGCGCATCTGCGGCGCGAGGGCCTCGATGAGCGCCACAGGGGCGCGCAGGTTCACGGTGAGGATCTCCTCCAGGTGCGCCTCGGGAATAGCGTCGTACGGATCGCAGTAGAGCACGCCCGCGTTGTTCACCAGGGTGTCGATCGCGCCGAGCTTCTCCACGAGCTTCGGAATCCCCGCGAGCGCGCGCAGGTCGTAGTCCACCCGCTGGCCGACCAGCTCACCCGTAAACGCCTTGTCGAGCGCGAGGACCTTCCAGCCTTCCTGCAGGAACGCCTTCGCGGTCGCGAGCCCGATGCCGCGGCCCGCGCCGGTGACCAATACGACCGGCACGCTAGCCGGCGAGCCCGGGCATCGCGAACCCGGCGGCCTTCAGCTCCGGGATGAGCGCGGCTTCCTGTTCCGGGGCGAGCTCGACGAGCGGTGGGCGCACGCGCCGCCACTCGCCGTCGTTGCCGAAATGCGCGACCACCGATTTCAGCGCCGCGATCATCGGGTATTTCTGCATGATCTTGCGCGTCGCGCTGATGCCGGACTGCAGCCTGTCGGCCTCGCCCGAGCGCCAGTCGCGGAACACGTGGTCGATCGGCCCGGGGTTCACGTTGGCCGTGGCGCTGATGCAGCCCGCGCCGCCGTGGCGCATGCCCTCCAGCAGGAAGAGCTCGCTTCCCGGGAAGACGTCGAAGCCGCTCTTGCCGAACTCATCCAGCATCGCCTTGGTGTTGTTCCAGTCGCCCGAGGAGTCCTTCGCCCCGGCGACGATGCCGGGGTACTTGGAAAGCAGCCGCTCGATGAGCTTCAGGGTGATCGGCACCTGCGACACCGGCGGGATGTGATAGAGGTACACGCGCAGGCGCTCGTCGCCGACGCGCTCGATCACCTCCGAGAAGTAGCGGAACAATCCCTCGTCCGACACCCCCTTGTAGTAGAAGGGCGGCAGCATCAGCACGCCCGCGCAGCCCATCTTCACCGCGTTCGCCGTGAGGCGCACCGTGGCGGGCAGGGCGCAGTGCCCCGTGCCCGGCATCAGTGCCGAGGCGGGGACGCCCGCATGCACCAGCGCCGCGAGCAGCGTGAGCTTCTCCTCCAGCGACAGCGAGTTGGCTTCGCTGTTGGTGCCGAAGATGGCGAGCCCCGTGCAGCCGCTCTTCAGCAGCCACTTGCAGTGGCGCACGAAGCGCTCGCCGTCGGGCGACAGGTCGGCCTTGAACGGCGTGATGACGGGCGAGAGCACGCCGGTGAGGCGGGCGGCGGCCAGGGGACGGGCGGCGGTGAGGGCCATGTCGGGTTCGCGCGTGATTTGTGAGACGACATTATGCGCGCGGCGGGCGCGCTCGGTACACTTCCCGGCCATGGACCGCCTCGAGCGCGCGGTGAATATCGAGGACCTGCGCCGCCTCGCGCGCGCGCGCCTGCCGCGCGCGGTGTTCGACTTCTTCGACGGCGGCGCCGAGGACGAGACCACGCTGCGCGGCAACCGCGCCGCGTTCGAGCGCGTGCGCCTCCTGCCGAAGGTGCTCGTCGACGTGCACGCGGTGGATACGGGCGTAGAGCTGTTCGGCGCGCGCTCGAAGCTGCCGATGGCGATCGCGCCCACCGGGGCGATCGGCGCGGGGCGCCACGACGCCGACCTGATGCTCGCGCGCGCGGCGTGCGCCGCGGGCATTCCCTACACGCTGGCGACGCCCGCCACCAACTCGATCGAGGAGATCGCCGAGCAGGCGGGCGGGCGCCTGTGGTTCCAGCTCTACCTGCTGAAGAACCGCGACTTCCGCATGCGGCTCGTGGCGCGCGCCAGGGCCGCGGGCTACGAGGCGCTGCTGGTCACCGTGGACCTCACCACCGGCGGCAAGCGCGAGCGCGACCTGCGCAACGACTTCGCCGCGCCCTTCGTCCCCACCTGGCGCAACTCGCGCGACGTGCTGCTTAAGCCCGCGTGGCTCGCGGGCATGGCGCGCCGCGGCGTGCCGCAGATGAAGAATCTCGAAGGCATGCTGCGCAAGCCGCCGCGTCTCACCGATGTGGCGGCCTCCGTCGGGCGCGAGCTCGACGCGTCGTTTTCCTGGGACGACGTCAAGACGCTGCGCGACGCCTGGCCGGGCAAGCTCGTGCTGAAGGGCATCGTGCACCCCGGCGACGCCGAGCGCGCCGCAGCCGCGGGCTGCGACGGCGTCGTGGTGTCGAACCACGGCGGGCGCCAGCTCGACGGCGCCGTCGCCACCGCGGACGCGCTGCCCGCCGTGGCGCGCGCGGCGGGCTCGAAGCTCACGGTGCTCGTCGACGGCGGCGTGCGCCGCGGCGTCGACCTGCTGAAAGCGCGCGCGCTGGGCGCTGAGGGGGTGCTCACCGGACGCGCTACGCTCTTCGGCGTGATGGCGGGCGGCGAAGCCGGCGCGAAGCGCGCGATCGACATCCTCGCCGGCGAGTTCGAGCGCGCGCTGATGCTCTGCGGCGTGGCGCGCGCCGCCGACATCGCCGCGGACCTGGTCGCGCCATGACGGCGCCGCCGGCCCTCGTCCTCGGCGGCGGCATCGGCGGGCTGGCGGCGGCGCTCGCGCTTGCAAGGAAGGGCTGCCGCGTGCGCCTCTACGAGCAGGGCGCCGAGCTGAAGGAGATCGGCGCCGGCATCCAGCTCGGACCGAACGTCTATCACATGTTCGAGGTGCTCGGCCTGACCGCGGCGATCGAGCGCTGGTCGGCGCATCCCGAGAACCTCATCATGATGGACGCGCTCACCGGCGAAGAGGTGACGCGCCTGCCGGTGGGCAGCGCCGCCTTCCGCCAGCGCTTTCGCGGCTACCTGTACGGCGTCATCCACCGCGGCGACCTGTACCAGGTGCTGCTCGAGGCCTGCCGCGCGGAACGGAACATCGAGCTGCACGAGAAGCGCAAGGGCCTGCGCTTCGAGGATCAGGGTGAGCAGGTCGTGCTGCACATGGAAGGCGGCGAAGCGATCGAAGGCGCCTGCCTCATCGGCGCGGACGGCCTGTGGTCGAAGGTGCGAGCGCAGCTCCTCGGCGACGGCAAGCCGCGCGTCTCCGGGCACATCGCCTACCGCGCGGTGCTGGCGCGCGCGGAGGTTCCGGACGACCTGTGGCAGAACAACGTCGTGCTGTGGGCCGGGCCGAAGACGCACCTCGTGCACTATCCGCTGCGCCGCAGCGAGCTCTACAACCTGGTGGCGGTGTTCCACAGCGACCGCTACGAGGAAGGCTGGGACGTCTACGGCGACCCCGGGGAGCTCGAGCGCAAGTTCGAGAACGAGCGGCCCGAGGTGCGCCGGCTCCTCGAGAAGATCGACGTCTGGAAGATGTGGGTGCTGTGCGACCGCGAGCCGGCGCGGCGCTGGTCGAAGGGGCGCGCGACGCTGCTCGGCGACGCCGCGCATCCCACGCTGCAGTACCTCGCGCAAGGCGCGAACATGGCGATCGAGGACGCGGTGGTGCTCGCGGCCTACGCCGAGCTCACCGGCTTCGACTGGGTGAAGACGTTCCGGCTGTACGAAGACGCGCGCTACAAGAGAACCGCCCGGGTGCAGATCATGTCGCGCTACTACGGCGATGCCTACCACGCGGCGGGCGTGGTGCGCGAGCTGAGGAACGACATCCTCGCCCCGGTGGCGGGCGCGGCGCCGGACTTCGAGGGCGTGGCCTGGCTCTACAACGGCATCACGCTGCCTCAGGCGGCAAAAAGGTGATCCAGCACCAGCTGAAGGCGGTGACCTCCACCGGCCCGGCAGGCAGCAGATCCGGCCGTAAGCTGATCACCAGCGGGCGGATGAGTTTTCCTATCGCTTCGCGCCTGAAGCAGCCTGAAGGTTGCCGCGCTTCATTTACCGGTCAGGAGATCGCGCATGCGTGCAGTTGCGCCGCAAAGCTCTGCGGCCATCGCGGGCTGCAGTGCCGCGTGGCCGCCGCCGGCAACCAGCCGCAATTCTGCGCCAGGCAAGCGCCCCGCAACCTCCACCGCTGTAAACGGCGGGCACACCATATCCATAGCACCTTGCACTACGATGGCGGGCTTGGCGCCGATCCTCCAGAGATTGTCGAGCAACTCGTTCGGACGCAAGAAGCAGTTGTGGGCAAGAAAATGCAACTGGACTCTGGCGCGCGCCAGCAACTCTTCCGCCGGTGGCGTGCCGCCGCCGCCGGCGGACTCCCCCAGGGCCATAACCCGGGACTCGTAATCCCACCAGCGGCGGGCCGCTGCCAGCGCCACCTCCGCCTCGGCATGCTCGACGAGCGAGCGATAGTGCCGGACGATCGATGCGCCCGCGGCGCCCGCGAACTCGGTCCACGCCTGGGGCAGAAATCGTCGCAAGCCGGATAGATACCACTGCACTTCGGCATCGCTCGCCAAAAATACGCTGCGCAACACCATGCCGGCGATGCGATCGGGATGGGCAGTCGCGTACGCCAGGCTCAGCGTCGATCCCCAGGAACCGCCGAACAAAAGCCAACGATCCACACCGAGCTGTCGCCGCAATCGCTCGATATCGGCAATCAGGTACGCGGTGGTGTTGTCGAAGGTTTCGCCAAGCGGCGTGCTCAGCCCGCAGCCCCGCTGGTCGAACAGCACGATGTGGTAGAAGCGCGGATCGAAGAATCGCCTCTGCGCCGGGCGCGAGCGGCTGCCGGGGCCGCCGTGAACGGACAGCACCGGAAATCCCGCCGGGTTGCCGCTGTTCTCGAAGTAAACGCGATGGCCGCCGCCGACGTCGAGCCAATCCGTCCGGTATGGCTCCACTACGGGGTAAAGGAAGCCCCCCATGGCTTGGTTCTGGTCCATGACCCTATCCCGCGCGCTGCGGTAAAGGCGTGACGCGTCGCAGCATATTCCACGCGGCTGCGCGACCACGGCCGGTGACCGCGCCATCCGTGTTACCGATTGAGGCTTGGGACGGATTTTGGTACGATTGCTTCGGCCCCCCTCTAACCTTGGAGAAGACCATGTGGAGCAAGCCCGAGTACACGGAATTGCGTTTCGGTTTCGAAGTCACGATGTACATCGCCAACCGCTAAACGGCGGCGGGTCGGAACGAAAGCCCCGTTGAGGGGCTTTTGTTTTTATACGGGACGATTGACGCGAGTCGACAACATTGAGAATAAGAGTACTGGGTTCTGCCGCGGGCGGAGGATTTCCGCAGTGGAACTGCAACTGCCGCAACTGCGACGGCGTGCGCAAAGGCAGCATTCGCGCCCGATCCCGCACCCAGTCTTCCATTGCCCTGAGCGCCGACAGCGTCAACTGGGTACTGTTCAACGCCTCACCCGATCTGCTCGCCCAGTATAAGGCGTTTCCCGAGTTCCAGCCCGGTCGCGCGATCCGCGACACCGCGATCCGCGCGATCGTGCTGATGGACGCGCAGATCGACCATACCACCGGGTTGTTGATGCTGCGTGAAGGCCGGCCCCTGGAGATCTATAGCACCGACATGGTGCGCGAAGACCTGACCACCGGCAACCCGCTGTTCAACATCCTCGAGCACTATTGCGGCGTGCGCTGGCACCGGTTACCGACCGAGGCCGGCAACAAATTCTCCGTGCTCGGCGCCGAAGCGTTGTCGTTCACCGCCGTGCCCCTGAGGAGCAAGGCGCCGCCCTACTCGCCGCACCGAGAGGATCCCCGCGAAGGCGACAACGTCGGCATGCGCATCGTCGATCCGCGCAGCGGAAAAATCCTGTTTTACGCCCCCGGGCTCGGCGCAATCGAGCCGCACCTGAAACCCTTTCTGGAGGAAGCGGACTGCTTGATGGTGGACGGCACGTTCTGGACCGACGACGAGATGATCCAGCTCGGCATCTCGAAAAAACATGCACGCGACATCGGCCATCTGCCGCAGTCGGGAAACGGCGGCATGATGGCGGTGCTGACGCGGCTGAAGGCCTCGCGCAAGATCCTGATCCACGTCAACAACACCAATCCCATCCTCGATGAGGACTCGGCCGAGCGCCGCAAGCTGGAGGGCTCCGGCATCGAAGTCGCCTACGACGGCATGGATGTGCAACTTTGAGCGGAAGACCGACCAGGGGAGCCGCCGAAAATCTGCCTTGGAGCCGCAAGGAGTTCGAGGCCCAGTTGCGTGCCAAGGGCGATCGTTACCACATCCACCATCCGTTTCACGTCGCCATGAACAGCGGCAATTGCACCAGGGAACAGGTGCAAGGCTGGGTTTACAACCGCTTCTACTACCAGATCAGCATTCCGGTAAAGGACGCCGCCGTGCTCTCGAATATGCCGGACCGCGACCAGCGCCGCGAATGGATCAAGCGCATCCTTGATCACGATGGCGCGCAGGGCGAGGAAGGCGGAATCGAGGCCTGGCTGCGGCTGGGCGAGGCCTGCGGATTGAAGCGCGGGGATATCACCTCGCTCAAACATGTATTGCCGGGGGTGCGCTTCGCGGCGGACGCCTACGTCAACTTCGCGCGGCGCGCGCCCTGGCAGGAGGCGGTCTGCTCATCGCTGACGGAGCTGTTCGCTCCGGAGATCCACCAGAAGCGCCTGGACAACTGGCCGCGGCATTACCCCTGGATCGAGATCGAGGGCTATAGCTACTTTCGCAAGCGCCTGTCGGAAGCGCGGCGCGATGTGGAGCATGGCCTGTGGGTGACGCTGGACCATTTCAAGACCCGCGAACAGCAGGAAAAAGCGCTCGACATCCTGCAGTTCAAGCTCGACGTACTGTGGAGCATGCTCGACGCGATGCAGATCCACTACGGCGTGGGCGGCACGAAGCATGTCTGAAGGCCTCTCGCTCGACGAAGCCACTATCCCGGAGCTCACGCGCCATTTTCGCCTCCAGTGGGAACCGGCGCAGCAATCGCACGTACTGCTGTTCCCCGAGGGTATGATCAGGCTTGGCGGAAGCGCCGGGGAGATCATGAAGCGCGTCGACGGCAAGGCGAGCGTCGGCGCGATCGTCGAAGATCTGGAAAAGGCGTTCCCCGACGCGGATTTGCGCGCCGACGTGGTGCAGTTCCTGAAGGAAGCACATGCAAAAGGCTGGATCCGTCCCAGGCAATCCCGGTAATCCGCTCTGGCTGCTGGCCGAAGTCACCTACAAGTGCCCGCTGCACTGCGTGTTCTGCTACAACCCGGTGGACTACACCACCTACGGCCGGGAATTGTCCACCGAGGACTGGCTGCGCGTGCTGCGCCAGGGCCGTGAGCTCGGCGCGGCGCAACTGGGTCTTTCCGGCGGCGAACCGCTGATGCGCGACGACCTGGAGATCATGGTGGCCGAAGCGCGCAAGCTCGGCTACTACTCGAACCTGATCACTTCCGGCGTGGGCCTGAACGAGAAGCGCATCGCGGCATTCAAGGAAGCCGGACTGGACCACATCCAGCTCTCCTTCCAGGACTCGACGCGGGAGCTGAACGACTTCCTCTCCAGCACCCGCACCTTCGAGCTCAAGCAAAAGGTCGCGAAGCTGATCAAGCAGCACGGCTACCCGATGGTGCTCAACTGCGTTCTGCACCGGCACAACATCGACCACGTGCAGCAGATCCTGGAAATGGCCGAGGCCATGGAAGCGGAATACGTCGAGCTCGCCAACACTCAGTACTACGGCTGGGCGTACGTGAATCGCGACCAGTTGCTGCCGACGCGCGAGCAGATCGTGCGCGCCGAGGAAGCCACCGACCGGTTCCGCCAGCGGGTCGGCGGCAAGATGCGAATTTTCTTCGTGGTTCCCGACTATTTTGAGGAGCGCCCCAAGGCATGCATGAACGGCTGGGGAGCGGTGTTCCTCGCCGTCACCGCCGACGGTCTGGCGCTGCCCTGCCACGAAGCGCGCCAGCTTCCCGGATTGACTTTCCCCAACGTGCGCGACCATGACCTGCGCTGGATCTGGCGCGAGTCCCCGGGTTTCAACGCCTATCGGGGCGATGGCTGGATGAAGGAACCCTGCCGCTCCTGCCCGGAAAAGGTCAAGGACTACGGCGGCTGCCGTTGCCAGGCGTATCTGCTGACCGGCGACGCGGCCAACGCAGATCCGGTATGCAGTCTGTCCCCGCATCACCATCTGGTCACCGCGGCGCTCGAGAAGGCGCGCCAGCCGACGCCGGCGGTCGAAGCCAGACCGATCCTGTTCCGCGACGACCGGAACTCGCGCGCATTGAGCAAAACGCCGCTCTGATAGAAACTCTCCGACCATGAATCAGGCGCCGCTCGCCGTGCGCGCCAGCGGGCTTGTCAAGCGTTACGGCGACGTGCTCGCGGTGGACGGCCTCGATCTCGACATTCCCGCCGGCCAATTCTTCGGACTGCTCGGCCCGAACGGCTCTGGCAAGACCTCCACCCTCCACATGCTGGCGACGCTGATCCGCCCGAGCGGCGGATCAGCCCGGGTCGCGGGACACGACGTAGTGAAGGACGCGCTGAAAGTGCGTGCCGCGATCGGCCTGGTGTTCCAGGAATCGGCGCTCGATCGGACCTTGTCGGTAGCCGAAAACCTGCGTTTTGCCGGACTGCTCTATAACCTCACGTCAAAAATCATCGAGGAGCGATCGGCGGAGTTGCTCGAGCTGTTCGACCTCGCCGACAGGCGCAACTGGGCGGTAGGCTCGCTTTCCGGCGGCATGCGCCGCGCGCTCGACATCGTCCGCGGCGTGATCCACCACCCCAGGATCCTGTTCCTCGACGAACCTACAATCGGCCTGGATCTGCCCAGGCGGCGCAAAATCTGGCGCTTCATCGAAAAGCTGAGAGCCCGGACCGGCATGACCGTGCTGCTCACCACGCACTACCTGGAAGAGGCCGATAGCTGCGACCGGGTCGCCTTCATCAAGAGCGGCAGGCTGGTGAAGTCCGGCTCCCCGCGCGAGCTGGTGGAAAGCCTGGGCCGGTATATCGTTGAAATCGAATCTCCGGACGTGAGCGCGCTGGCGCGGCGGCTCGGGTCCGGATTCGGCGACTGCATCAAGGACGAAGACGTCGCGCATTTCCGCTATGCCGGCGAAGACGTAACGCGCGTGGCGCAGCTGCAAGGCGAACTGGGCGCGCAGGTAAGCGCGTTGCGCTGGCGCAGGCCGAATCTGAACGACGTGTTCCTGTGGGTCGCGGAAGGAAAGCTGTGACGGTGCAGTGGCGACCGGTCTACGCGGTGCTCGAGCGCGAAGTGGTTCGCATGTTCCGGCAACGCACCCGCCTGATCTCGGCAATGGTGCGGCCGTTGATCTGGCTGTTCGTGATCGGCGCAGGCTTCGGCGCGGTGCTCGGCCAGGCCAGCGGCGTCAGCTACCAGCAGTTCCTGATTCCCGGTGTGCTCGGCTTGACCATGCTGTTCGGCGCGATGCTGGCGGCGCTGACCATGGTGTACGACAAGGAATCGGGCGTCATGCGCATGCTGATCGTGGCGCCGTTTGCCCACTACTGGATCGTCATTGCCAAGATGCTCGCCGCGGCGCTTGCCGCGGTCCTGCAGGCGCTGTTGTTATTGATCCTGCTGGCGGTGCTGGGAACCTTGGGCGCGGAAACGAGGTTCGGCCTGCTCGCGCTCGGGCTGATCGCCACCTCGCTCGCCTGCGCCGGAATCGGCATGCTGGTGGCGGCGTTCACCCGCACGCTCGACAACTTCGCGGCGATCATGAACTTCGTGATCTTCCCGGTATTCTTCCTGTCCGGGTCGCTTTATCCGGTGAACCGTTTGCCGGCGATCTTGAAGGCGGTCTCGCTGGCGAACCCGTACACCTACGGTGTGGATCTGCTCAAGCACGCCACGCTGGGCGTGCTGCCGTCGGGAATGGGGGCGGATTTCCGAGTGTGGGTCGACCTTGCGGTGCTGGCCGGCTTTACCTTGGCGGCACTGCTGATCGCGAGTTGGCGGTTCTCGCAGGAGAGCGCCTACGAGCCGATGATTCATATCCTCACCGGCAAGCACGGCGGAGGTTAGATTCTATTGCGTCGCAACATGGCGCTCGAGGGCGCGCGCCACAAGAGGACGGCGCGCGTTAGCCTCCTTTTCCCTTCCGAGATTCGAAACGATGTTTCAAAGCCTTGACGCTATAGGGCGGAAGGACGAATATCCGTCTCCCACCGGATCCGGACCGCCGCACTGATGCTGATTTCAGGAAGTGATCACCCAGTAAATACTTGCAGCTGACTTCAAAACGGAGGAGAGGAAAAATGAAACGGAGTGCTTTGTGCCTGGCCGTCGGCCTGGCGTTCTCATTCGCCGCGAACGGTGTTTTCGCGAAGGATGACGAGGCAAATCTGGAAAAACTGGGCGCCTTCAAGAGGACCGATACCGGCCCGATGAAGCGCGTGGCGCAAGGCGGCCAGTACGCGGAGAATCTGAAGAAGGTGTTGCAACAGATCAAGCTGCCCGATGGCTTCAAGATCGAGTTGTTCGCCATCGTGCCCGATGCGCGTGGCATGGCAGTGAGCCGCAACACGGCCACGGTATGGGCCGGGACCCTCAAGTCCACCGTCTATTCGGTGAACGACCGCGACATGGACAACGTCGCCGACACGGTCGAGGAGTTCAGCCCGAGCGTGAAGTTCGATATTCCCCACGGCGCTTGCTACTCGAACGACGGCTTCCTGTTCATTGCCGAGCGCAACCGCGTGATGATGTTCCCGGCCGCGGAATACTTCCAGCAGGGCTCCGACACCGTCGCGATTCCGATCGTCAAGCAGGGCGACCTGATTCCGCCCGACGAAGAATCGTACAACCACACCGGGCGCGCCTGCGCGATCGGGCCCGACAACCGGATCTACATCACGCTCGGGCAGCCGTTCAACGTGCAGCCGCCGGAAAAAATCGATCTGTACAGGAAGTGGGGCATCGGCGGCGTCGTCAGCTTCACCAGGGAAGGGACAGATCGTAGAGTCGTCGCGACCGGGGTGCGCAACTCGTCGGGGCTCGCGTTCAATCCGAAGGACGGCAGCCTGTGGTTCACCGACAACCAGGTCGACGGCATGGGCGACGAGATACCTCCCGGCGAGCTGAACCGGGTACCCAAGCCGGGCATGTGGTACGGCGCCCCGTATTACGGCGGCGGCAGCACGAGGACCGATGAGTACAAGGGCAAGAGCATTCCGAAGGCGCTGGCGGACATCTACGTCAAGCCGGAGGTGGAAATGGTCGCGCATGCCGCAGACTTGGGCATGATGTTCTACACGGGCAAGATGTTCCCCGCCAAGTACCGCAATGCCATCTTCAACGCGCAGCACGGTTCCTGGAACGCGGTCAAACCCAGGGGCGCCAGGGTGATGGTGACCTACCTTGATGACAAGGGTCACGCGGTAAAGACCGAGCCATTCGCTGAAGGCTGGATGAACGCGGACGGCGTCTACCTCGGCCGCCCCGCCGACGTGCAGCAGTACGTTGATGGCTCGATCCTGGTATCGGACGACAAGGCCGGTGCGATTTATCGCATCTCCTACCAGGGCAAGTAACCAAGTCGAAAAGAAAGCGGGCCGGGCCTTGTGCCCGGCCTGTCTTTTTGGACAACGAGATATGCATGTCACGCAAAGAGGCTTACTCGTACTTTCCCTGGTCGTCGCTGCACTGGCTGGCGCACTAACCGAACCGGCCCGGGCCGCGGATGCGGTGGCGGGCAGGGCAAAGGCCCGTGCCGTATGCCAGACTTGCCACGGGGAGGATGGCAAAGCGACCGTTGCCGGGGCTGCAAACCTGAGCGGCCAACAGAAGGAATATCTCGTCGAGCAGCTCCGGGCTTATCGCTCCGGCAGCCGTCGCCATGAGCAAATGAATATCATTGCGAAGTCGCTCGCCGATGCCGATATCGAGAATGTCTCGGAGTGGTATTCCAGCATCAAAGTGACTGTCGAAACGCCGAATTGAGCAA
>Ga0209640_10001473_pt1 | contig 19960 bp, 22 predicted proteins | sample RifCSP10_1_FD_184018 | JGI IMG/M metagenome (GOLD analysis project Ga0209640, IMG submission 184018) | Soil microbial communities from Rifle, Colorado - Rifle CSP2_sed 10_1 (SPAdes) (version 2) | ecosystem: Environmental > Terrestrial > Deep subsurface > Rock core/Sediment | place: Rifle...
TCCTGGGCGTCAAGCTGTACGAGCGACTGACGCTTCCGCCCCTCAGCGGTCGCTTTCAATTCGTCTACGTGGATCTGCGAGGAGGAGGGAAATCGACGGGTGACCCCGCCGATCTGACCTTCGACGTGCTGGCCAGCGACTTGGAGGCCGTCCGCGCCGATTTGAAAGTCGACCACGTGGCCGTCCTTGGCTATTCGATCGTGGGCGTGCTCGCGCTCGAGTACGGCAGACGCTGCCCCGAGAGCGTCTCGCATGTCATCATCGCCGGCACGCCGCCCAGTGGCGACATCCCCAACATGGTGGCCAAGTCGACGAGCTTTTTCGAGCAGCACGCCTCGGAGGAACGGAAGGCCATCCTGCGGGAGAACATGGCCCGTCTGCCTCCCGGCACACCGCCGACTCAGGCTATCTTTGCGCAGACGCCGATGCGCTTCTTCGACCCGACGTTCGACGCCGTTCCGCTCTTCGCAGAAGCGGACTTCAAGCCCCGGCTGTTCGAGCACGTCCTGGGGGCGCTCACCGCACAGTGGGACGTAACTGCCGACTCAACGTCGCTCCAGGTGCCGATTCTCATCGCCCACGGACGCCACGACTACGTCGCTCCCCACACGATGTGGGACGGCATCGCCGACACGCTCCCCAACGCCACTCTCCACCTCTTCGAGCGCAGCGGGCACCAGCCGTTCTTCGAGGAGCCGGAACGATTCGCCGACGTCGTGGTTGAATGGATGGCACAGAGGATATGACTATGCGAGCCAGAGGCGTCTTCATCGGGGTAGTTCTTGTCGCGATGTCTGTCGGGGCCGGCGGTCAAGGCCAGGATCAGAGCGGGACCGTGCTGTCCTCGATCGAGGCGAACCGCGATCGCTACGCACAGATCGCGCGTCAGATCTGGGACTTCGCCGAGGTCGGCTATCGCGAAACCCGAAGCTGCGCGCTCCTGCAGCAGCAGCTGCGCGCGGCGGGCTTTGCCGTCCAGTCCGGCGTGGCCGGCATGCCGACGGCGTTCATCGCGACGCACGGCACTGGACAGCCCGTCATCGCCATCCTGGCGGAGTACGACGCGCTCCCCGGCATCACGCAGGACGCGGTCGCGGACCGGAAGCCGCTGGCCGACAAGGACGCGGGCCATGCCTGCGGTCACAACCTGTTCGGGACCGGTTCGGTGGCGGCCGCCATCGCCGTGAAGGAATGGCTGGTGCGCAGTGGGACCACGGGCACGATCCGTCTGTACGGGACGCCAGCCGAAGAGGGCGGCGGCGGCAAGGTCTACATGGTGCGCGACGGGTTCTTTCGGGACGTCGACGCGGTGCTGCACTGGCACGCTGCCGCCCGCAACGACGCGAGCCCCGGCAGCGCGCTGGCGAACGTGACGGCCAAGTTTCGCTTCCGGGGTGTGTCCGCCCACGCGGCCGGCGCGCCGGAGCGCGGCCGATCGGCCCTGGACGCGGTCGAGGCGATGAATTACATGGCGAACCTCATGCGCGAGCACGTGCCGGAGGACACGCGCATTCACTACGTGATCACCAACGGGGGCGCCGCGCCGAACGTCGTCCCGGACTTCGCCGAGGTCTATTACTACGTGCGTCATCCGGACCCGGTGCAGGCCGCCGAGATCTTCGATCGCCTGGTGAAGGCGTCCCAGGGGGCGGCGCTCGGAACGGGCACGACCGTCGAGCACGAGACGATCAACGCGGTGTACTCGATGCTCCCGAGCGATGCACTGGCTCGCGTGATGGACCGGAATCTCAGGAAGGTCGGAGGCGTGCAGTACACGAATGACGAGCGGGTGTTCGCCGAACGGATTCGGTCGACGCTCGGCGCCGGTGCGCCCCCGCTGGAACAGGCCAACCGCATCGATTCGCTGGGGATCAAGGAAGCGACCGGTTCGACCGACGTGGCGGATGTGAGCTGGGCGGTGCCCACCGGGGGCCTCTACACGGCGACCTGGGTGCCCGGGACGGCTGGTCACTCGTGGCAGGCGGCCGCTGCGAGCGGATCCAGCATCGGTGTAAAGGGGATGCTCGTTGCCGCGAAGACACTCGCGCTGACGGCGATCGATCTGTTCACCGACCGGCAGGCGCTCGCCGACGCGAAGGCGGAGTACCGGAAGCGCGTTGGACCCGCGTTCACGTACAAGGCACTCGTCGGCAATCGCCAGCCGCCACTCGACTATCGAGGCAGGCCATGACGCGAACAGCCACGACCTTCATCGGGTTACTGCTGCTCCCCGCGAGCGTCGGGGCGCAGTGGATCAACTATCCGACACCGGGGATCCCCCGTCTTGCCGACGGCAAGCCGAATCTGTCGGCGCCGGCGCCACGCACGAGCGACGGCAGGCCCGACCTGTCCGGGCTGTGGGCGTCGCCCTGCCTCGACTGCGGCGCCGGGCAGCGCCGGTACTTCAACCTGGCCATGGGACTCGAGCCGGCCGATGCCCTCATGACGCCATGGGCCGCGGCGATTCAGAAACAGCGAGAGAGTCGCGGCGGAGTCGATGATCCGTTCGGGTACTGCCTGCCGCCCGGGGTGCCTCGCACGCATTTCGTGATCGGCAGCTTCCGGATCGTCTCCACGCCCGCAGTGACGGCGTTTCTGCACGAGACGGCGGCTGGCCCGATGTTCCGCCAGGTCTTCACCGACGGGCGAACGCTCCCGACCGTGACCGAACCGTCGTGGCTCGGCTACTCGATCGGGCGCTGGGAAGGCGACACGTTCGTCGTCGAGACCACGGGGTTCAGGGACGGCGGGTGGCTCGACCGGAGCGGCCATCCCCACAGCGACGCGCTTCGTATCATCGAGCGCTTCAGGCGGCGGGACTTCGGCCACATCGACGCCGCGATCACCATCGACGACGCGAAGGCGTACGTCAAGCCGTGGACGGTCACCACGGTGCTGACTTATCACGCCGACTGGGACATCCTCGAGTCCTTCTGCGAGAACCACGACAAGACGATGGAGCACAGGCGGATTGCGCCGGCCCCGGCGGAGCCGCCAAGTCCACGGTGATGGCGCGGAGACGCTGCCGATATCGGACGGCGCTGCCGCAACTGAGCGGCGGTCTCTTTCTCACCGACGGCGGCATCGAGACGACGCTCGTGTACACCATCTCGAGCTTGACGAGGCGGCGCATCCTAGCGAGATTAGCTAATCATGATCACCGTCAACATGCACGAAGCCAAGACACGACTCTCCGAGCTCGTCAAGGCCGTGGAGGAGCGGAACGAGACCGTCGTGCTCTGCCGTGATGGCCGCGAAGTGGCCGAAATCCGCCGTCGGAACACACGGCGTCAGCGGCGCAATCTCGCGCCCGACCCTCGGTTTCGGGTCGATCTGGCGCGCGGCTACCAGCCGACCGAGCCGCTCACCGAGGACGAGTGGCCCGGGGATCCGCGATGAACGTGCTGGTGGACACGTGCACGCTTCTGGCCCTTGCGTGCGGCGAATTGCCCGATGACGCTGCGGCGGCGTTGCGGCTGGCGCCGGAGGCCCGCGTCTCTGTCGTCAGCGCCTGGGAGGTGGCGATCAAGGCGGAGGGGGCAGACTCCGGCTCGGCGAGCCTCCCGTCCAGTGGTTCCGTGGATTAGCCCAGCGGTACGACTTGCGGGAAGTCCCGCTCGATGCCGGCGTCGCGTGTGCGGCGGCGGCCCTGCCGCCCGTCCACCGCGATCCGTTCGATCACGTGATCGTTGCGCTGGCACAGGCGCCCGCGCTCACGGTGCTGACATCTGACGAGAACATCCCGAAGTACCCCGGTGTGAAGACGCTCTGGTGAGGCGCCGAGGCGCGACCGCCAGGTGGCTGAAGAGCTGCGGTAGTCAACCGTCGACGCGCAGTCCGCAGATCTTCGCCAGTCGAGCTTGGTCAACGACCTGGGCCCCCCAGGCCGAGAGGGGACAACACCCGCGACGACAAAGAAGCACGCCTTTTCATGGTGTCCCGCGACTCAACGCCCGTCGACGTGGTCTTGACGTATCAACGAGAGCCACGACGGCGTCTATGGGTTCCGAACCTGACAACGCTCCAATGCGTCAGCAGCGAGCCGAAAGCGATCTTCATCGTTCGACTTGATCGAGTGCTTGCTCGACTTCTGCGACGACGACCAGATCGCCACACGCCTCGGCATCTCGAAGCACACCGTCCATTCGTATTTCAAGCGCCTCCATCGGAAGCTGCGTGTCGGCAGTCGCTGCCAGGGCTCGCCCGTGTGCTGCTCGCCTGCTTCGAGTCCCACGTCAGAAGTGAGGCAGCGGCATCCGGACGTGACGGCACAGACGCGGGGGGGGCAGAACGCGCCGTGGTCGGTGATAATGTCCCGCGCATGACCGGGAAGGACTTCCGCCGCATCGTCCTCGGGCTGAAGGGCGCCATCGAGGGGGCGCACATGGGCCATCCGGACTTCCGCGTGAACGCCCGGATCTTCGCGACGCTCCGGAACAGGGACACCCTCGGGATGGTGGTGCTCACCCCCGAGCAGCAGCGAACGTTCGTTCGCGACTACCCCGAAGCGTTCGGGCTGGAGAGCGGCGCGTGGGGACGGGCGGGATGCACGCAGGTACGGCTGGAGTCGGTCGACGAAGAGATTCTGGGCGAGGCCGCGACGCTGGCCTGGCGTCACGCTGTTTCGAAGCCTGCCGCAAAGGTCAAGAAGGCTGCAAAGACGGTGAGGCTACGCCGGACGCGAGGCTCACGAAGTTCTGAACGCTGATGCCGGGCAGGACGTTCGCCGAACTCGTCTCGTCGTATCCGCCCGAGGTGCAGGCGCTGGCACGCGGTGCGCGTGCCCTGATCGTCGAGCTGCTGCCGAAAGCCGAGGAGAGCGTCGACCGCTCCGCGTGGAAGAAGGACAATCGCTGAGGCGTGCGAACGACTGCCTTCACGGCCGCCGCACTGGTGGCCTTCGCCAGCAACTCCGTGCTCTGCCGCATGGCCCTCGAGGGGGGGACGATCGACGCGGCCTCCTTCTCGACCGTCCGCCTCGTCGCCGGCGCATGCTCGCTCATCTCGATCACGAGATCGACTGGCCAGCGAGTGCGCGAATCGCACGGCTCCTGGACGTCGGCGCTGGTACTGTTCCTCTACGCCGTTCCGTTCTCCTTCGCGTACGTCCTGCTTCCCACGGGCACCGGCGCGTTGATCCTGTTCGGCGCCGTCCAGGTCACGATGATGACGGCGGCGCTCGCAGGTGGGGAGCGGCCGCGTCCACGGCAGTGGGTCGGCCTCGTTCTAGCCGTCGCGGGGCTCGTCTATCTCGTCCTCCCAGGAGTCGCGGCACCTTCGCTGACCGGTGCGGGGCTGATGGCCGTCGCCGGTGTGTCCTGGGGGATCTACTCGCTGCGCGGCCGAGGCGCCGTGAACCCGCTGGCGCAGAACGCGGGCAACTTCGCCCGCTCGATTCCCCTGACCATCGTCGTCAGCGTCCTTGCGCTCCAGCAGCTTCATCTCGAGACGCGCGGTGTGCTGCTGGCGGTCGCGTCGGGCGCGGCGGCCTCGGGCCTCGGCTACGTGGTGTGGTACTCGGCGCTGAGGGATCTGAGCGCGACGCGCGCGTCGCTCGTGCAACTGCTCGTGCCGATTCTCGCCGCCCTCGGCGGGCTCGTCGTCCTTGGCGAGCCGCTGTCGGTCCGCCTCGTGCTGTCGGCGCTCGTCGTGATTGGCGGGATCGGGTTGGCATTGGCGGGGAGTGAGACGCGACGGTCCGGCTGACGCCTTCGCGCTCCGCGCTTCGGCGTCCAAGGAAGCCGGACACTACGTACATCCCGTTTTGCATTTTGAACTTTGCGTTCTGCATTTCACGGCAACCGGCCGTCACAACTCCCAACTCCCAACGTGCCCAACTCCCAAGCGTTCCGTGTGTCTTCGTTGGGAGTTGGGAGTTGGTCGAGCGATAGTCGTTGGCCTTCGATTGACGCTCAGGCCACCCTGAGCATCGTCGAAGGGTGGGAGTTGGTCGTGAGGAATTCAGGGAACGGCCACCGTCGTGCGGTCGACCGCCGGGTACTTGCCGAGCATGAGGTCGTGCGCGTAGTTGGACTGCTGGCAGACGTACTCGAAGAGCTCCGTGCCGTCCTCCCAGCGAAGGTTCAAGCGGCTCGTCCATGGCGCGGTGTAGGCGCCGGGGTCGTCGATGGTCAGCTCGTACGCGATCGCCTCCAAGTTGGTGCGTGTGAACTTCTCCAGCGTTCGCAGTGCTTCGGTGGTGGGGAGCCCCCGCCGATCGATCCAGAAGCCCTCGTTGAACCCTGTCGTCTCCACGATCAGGGTGTCCCCCTCCCACCAGCCAATCGAGTGGCCGTAGTAGGTGGGTGTGAGGTCGGCCGGGTGCGTGCGCCCGTCCATGTAGACGGTGCGATAGGTGTGCGGGCCGCCGATGTCGAAGATGAAGATGCGCTGCAGTTCCGGCAGCTCGACGAGCTCGACGCCGTACGGCGTCAGGAACTGGCGCACGCCGCCTGACGGCTTGCAGCGGGTGTGGGGCTCGAGCTGGTTCTCCCCGCGGTCCGCGTAGACGGCCTGCGCCCACGGCTGGAACGGAATGGTCGGGCGGTCGCTGTTGGGGGCCGCTCCGCCGCCTCCACCAGGCAGCCACACGCCTTTCTTCCCTGGCGTCGAGAGGAGCACTCGACCGTCGGCCCTGCGCGGCGCCGGCTGCGCCGGGCCCGCCTGGCGTCCTCGCCCGCCCTGTCGTCCGGCGCCGCCCTGGCGCCCCTCGGGAACGCCGACCTGGACGCCACCTCCCGGAGGCTGCTGCTGTTGCTGCTGACCGATCACCGACTCGGCCAGGAGCGGCGACAGAAACAGAGCGGCGGCCCCACACAACGCAAGCACGTGTCTCATCACGCGTCTCTCAGTCTGCAGTCTCCGGTCCTCGGTCTCCAAGGCTACGAGGTACCGGCTACGGTCTACGGGTTCGATCCCTGACTCGATGCGGCGTCGAGTGTCTCACCCGGGCGCCCACCGGTCGCCGTCATCGTGACCCGCCTGGCATTGACTCGCTTGCTGCCGTTCTTCGCCAGCGACCCGCGCACCGTGACCTCTTCGCCAATCTTCAGCGTGTCGCGCCGCCACCCGCTCCGCTGCAGGCCGTGCGGCGGGCCCATCTCGGCGCCCCAGTTGGTCATCTCGCCGGTCTTCTCGTCCTTCACGTTGATGTAGAACCACACGTGCGGGTTGGTCCACTCGATCTTGGTGACCCGACCCGTGAGCGTGATCGGCTTATTGGCGTCGAACTCCGCCGCGAACGAGTGGTGCGCCACGGCCGTTGCAGATGCCATCAGGACACCCGCCGCAACCAGACCGCCGAGGACGTGCGCTTTCATAATCAATCCTCCGACAAGGTAGCCGACAACCTCTGCGGCCCCAGCGAGAAGCCCTTCTTGGGGACGCGTCCGCTACGGGTTCGCGCTCGGGCCCTGGCTGGAGCCCGCATCGAGCGTCTCACCGGGACGAGCGCCGGTCGCCACGACGGTCACCTGGCGGGCGTTCACTCGCTTGCTCCCGTTCTTGGCCAGCGATCCGTTCACCTTCACTTCTTCGCCAACCTTGAGCGTGTCGCGTCGCCAGCCGCGCCGCTGAAGCAGGTGCGGCGGACCCATCTCGGCGCCCCAGTTGGCCACCTCGCCGGTCTTCTCGTCGGTCACGTTGATGTAGAACCACACGTGCGGGTTGGTCCACTCGATCTTGGTGACCCGACCCGTGAGCGTGATCGGCTTGTTGGCATCGAACTCCGCCGCAAACGAGTGATGCGCCACGGCGCTTCCCGTCGCCAACAAAACACCAGCCGCAACCAGACCGCCGAGAATCTTCGCTTTCATCTCATTCCCTCCAGGCTGAGCTCCCGAGCCTGCTACCAGCTACCCGCCAGCTCCTAGGGCCTGTTCTCCTGACACAGATGCCGTGGCATCTCCCGTCCGGTGACCCAGCGCAGCGTCCATCCGCCGGACCAGGGTCGTGTGTATGCGCCCGGGTCCTCGACGGTGACGTCGTACTTCAGTGTGTCGAAGGTCTCCCGGGTGAAACGCTCGACCAGCCGGAGCTGCTCCGTGTGGGGCAGGCCACCGTTGGTGAACCAGAAGTCCTCGTTGAACCCCCGGGTGTCGACCACCAGCGAATCCCCCTCCCATTTTCCCACCGCTCGGCCGTAATAGAGCGGATTATCATCGTCGCCCCCGACCTGCCCGGCGTGGGCCCGACCATCGAGGTAAATGATACGAAAGTTGTTGTTGCCCCCGCCAATCAGGACGAAAATCCGCTGCCGCTCGCGATCTTCCACCAGTTGCACGCCGTAGGGCGTTTGAAACTGACGAGGGCCGCCGGGGGGTTTGCAGTTCAAGAAAGTCGGGTCGTCCTGCAGGAACCGGCGCTGGCGAAGCTCGTAGAGCGCGAGTGCCCACGGCTGCATGGGCGCGACCCGGCGGGCGTCGGCGACGTTGCGCAGCAGCCCGTATTGATCCATCGGCACGTTGGCACCGCTTTCGACGAGCACGGTGGAACTGGGGAACGCCCAGTATCCCTGAACCCCGCCGGGGACCGGGCCCAGCCTCGGCTGTCGGTCGGACCAGCGCGGCGACGGCCGGTTTGCCAGCAGCGCCGGCGGAGACGGCGGAGTGATGAGCAGGACCTGCTTGCCCGTTCCGGTCATCACGATTCGATTGCCCCAGACCTGCCTGGAGCCGTTGCGTGCGGAAATCCCGGTCACCGTGACCGCGTCGCCAGGCCGCAGCGACTCGCGGTTCCAGCCGCCGGCCTCCAAATCGATCGGACTCTCGATCTCGACTGCCCAGTTCACGGCGTCGTTGCCGCTCCGCACGTTCAGGTAGATGTGAACGTGGGGATTCCTCCAGTCGACGAGCGTGACAACGCCGGCGAGGGTGAGCGGCTTGGTGTCGTCGAACTTGGCGGAAATTGCGTGATGCGCCGCACCCGGCACCTCTGCCAGCAGTGCTACGACGAGCGCCGAGGCGATTCCAACGCCGAACTTCATTTCTCGGTCTCCGATCTCCGCGGTTCCCGCGCGGGCTGACCAGCCTTCGCCAAGGCTTCGGCGGTCCGCCGGAGCTTCAGCGAAGGCGGAAGCCCGCGCTCTACGCTGCCCACTGCCCACTGCCCACTGCCGACTGCCGACTGCCAACTGCCTACTGCCTACTCATCTTCACCTGGCCGCTCTCGCGCTGGTTCTTCCACGTGCCGACGATCGTGCGGTTGTGGAACGAGAGGTTTTCGATCTTGCCGTCGAGCGCGTAGTTGAGCACCGTGCCTGAGCGGTCCTTGATCTCGGCCTCGAAGTGCACGAGCCAGCCGTCGGGATTGAGCGTGGCGTTCTTGACGACCGCGTCGTCGGTTCCAGGATTGATCGTGCCGGTAATCGCCTTGCCATCCCAGTTGAAGACGACGACGATGTCGTTGCTGTGCGACTTGGCGGGCCCCCACGTCCCGAGCCAGGATCCCTTCAGAGGATGGCCCTCCTGCGCAGTAGCTGGTGCGCCGCCGGCGAGACACGCAACGATCAGGGCCAGGACGATGGTCGACGCTCGCATGGGTTTTGGGCTCCTCTGTGTGTCGGCAAGCGTAAGCTATTCACGAAAGCGTGTTCAAGCGGGAACAGTACCGCGGCTCCCACCGGTGGATTTGCCCGGAACTTCGCGTATCCCAGGCGGCCCCGCCCTTGCACCGCGAGCGGCATGCCGCGGCGCCCGATCTGCCTCCTGCTCGCCTTTCTGTTGCTGCCCTCGTCCGGGTGCTCATCGCCGGTCGGCCCCACGGGCATCGGGATGCCGCCAGGCGGCGCCGGGCCCGAGGCCTCCGCGATGGTTGGCCTCACCAACGCGGAACGCAGCCAGGCCGGTCTGCCTGCCTTTGCGGCGAGCCCTCTGTTGATGCAGGCGGCGCAAATCCACGCGAACCAGATGGTGGCGTCTGGTCAAATGGCTCACGTGCTGCCCGGCGCGCAATACCCGGCACCGGAGGACCGCCTCACGGCCGTCGGCTACCAGTGGCAGGCCTACGCCGAGAACGTGGCGTATGGTCAGTCGAGCCCGGCGTCGGCCCTCGATTCCTGGATGCACTCGTCGGGTCACCGCGCCAACATCCTCAATGCCGGGCTGACTGAGCTTGGCACCGGCTTCGCCAGAGACGCCTCCGGGCGGGCATATTACGTACAGGTCTTCGGCCGTCCGCGGTAGGATCGCCGCGCGGCTCGGTCATCGCCGCTTCTCGACAACAAAGGAGTAGGGACGTGGTCATCACACGTGTGGGACCCCTGTCGTGCGCGAAGGTCGCCGGAGTGCTGTATGCCGCCATGGGACTGCTGTTCGGAGGCGTCTTCTCGCTCGTGGCCATGGCCGGCGGGTTTGCCGCGAGTGGCTCGGACCGCGCGCCTTTCGCCGCAGTGTTCGGCATCGGTGCCGTGATCCTGCTGCCGATCCTCTACGGCTGCATGGGCTTTGTCATGACGCTCGTCATGGCCTGGCTGTTCAATGTCGTCGTGGGGGTTGTCGGGGGCGTCGAGGTCGACACCCGCTGACGACACCTCAGCGCAGGCCGGCGATCACGCCTGGCGCGGCCGGATTGACGACGAGCGTGTTCACGAGGAAGCGCTGTCCGTCGGTCGTGACGTCGAAGGCGTGGTACGCGCCGTAGGGGTGCGACAACGAGAAGAGCGGCTCGAATCCGTTCACCACCAGGTCGTCCCCCGAGATCGTCACCGAGGCCGACATCAGCATGCGGTTCGGCGCCACGTAATAGATCTCTTTTCCGTCGCGGCGCCAGCGCGCCTGGGTACCCCCGTCCGCGGAGACGCGCCGGCGCAGGCCGGTTGGCGCCGCAAACAGCGAGACGAACACCTCCGCCTGCCCGGACTCGGTCGAGCTGAAGGCCACCCATCGGCCGTCGGGGGAGAACGCCGCCCAGTTCTCCGACTCCTCGGTGCGGAGGAAGGGGTACGGCGGCCGCTTGCCGTCGAGGGGCAGAACCCAGATGTCGTTGCTCGTCCGCTCGCTGCTCGTGACGTAGAGGACGAAGCGGCCATCCGGCGACCAGCTCACGGGCCACTTGCCCTCGTTGTCGGAGAGCAGAACCTTCTGCGCGCCGGCTCCGGTTGCGGGCGTCTGGAGCAGGCTGAGGCGACCCGGGGCGAACGAGTTGAGCAGCAGGCTCGCGCCATCCGGCGACCAGATCGACCAGTTCTCATCAGCCGCATCGGAGGTGAACCGTTTCCGATCGCCCGAGGCGACGTCGTACATCCAGATGTCGCGCGTCGCACGCGCTCGGTCGGTCACCGCCACGGCGACTCGTGATCCGTCGGGCGACAGCTCCAGGTTGCCGTGGTCGGCGACCGGGCCGATCGCACCGAGACGATGGCCCGCGCGATCGAACCAGATCAGCCGCGACAGGATGGGCGGGCGAGCCGACTGCGCGGCGAGCCACGGCGCGCCCATCGTCGTCAGCAGAATGCCGAGGAGCGCTCTGCGCACGTGGGCGATCATACGCGCTCCTGTCACCGATTCCCGCACGGGTTTTCGTAGTGCGAATGACTTCCTGTCGGGTCCTGCGGTACACTGTAGGGCACCCAATCCTTACGAGAAGCGACCGCTGCGGTGATCGTTCACATCAATCACATTTCGCAAAGCAAGAAACCGAAGAGTGGCCAGCGCTCCCCCCAGAGCGAGATGGCCGGCCTGGTGACAGGGTCGCTGATGTCGCTCGTCGAAGATGGTGTCCTCGACGTGCGGCTCGCGCCGTCTCTGCGCATCCATCTCGATTGGATCCAGTACAAGACGAACTTCCGCGATCCGGTCATGGTGCGGCGCACGACGAACCCGCAGGGCCAGACTCTTCCGCTTGCCGAGATCGCGATCGACCTCCGCCAGGCGGACGCCGTCAGACTGCAGGACGATCTGGCCCGCGCCGTGAAGAGTCTCGACGCGGGCGCCGAGCCGAACGTGCCCGGTCACGTGTACCTGGACGAGTTCCGTCCGTACCGGGACTGCCTCATGTGGAGCTTCAACCGCCTCTTCTGGCAACACCTGGGCGACTGGGAGGCAGCCTCCGGCAAAGGGTTCGAGGCGGCGCTGCCCGGCGGGTCCTCCGATGCCAATCACCCGCAGGCGGTGTCGGACTCGGTCGGCGATTTCTGGACGCTGCTTCGCGATCTCGACGCGCGCGGGAAGCTCCCCGCCGAGATCGTCGGGCTCGAGATCGGCGTGGGATCGGGCGCGCGCGCGGCGGCGTGGCTCGACCGCTTCAAGGCACTCGACGAGCAGTGCGGCACGACGTTCTACTCGCGCCTGCACTTCATCCTGGGCGACTACTCGCCGACCAGTCTCGAGCGTGCGCTGGCCGCCGTCGCGCACCACGGCAGCCATGCCAGCGGGGTGCCGCTCGACGCGCTGAATCCGTACAAGTCGCTCGGATCCTACCGCTTCAAGATCATGTATGTGCACCTGACCAACGTGTACGACAACCTGCCGTTCGACGATCTGGTCCGTCGCGACGCCAAGTTGTACCTGGTCGAAGTGCGGCCGTACCTGAACGGGCCGATGGTCGATCGATTGACGGCCGATTTCGGCGTGTCGCGCGCGGATCTACCCGGTCTGGTGACGAAGCTGCTCGACGGGGGGCCCTTCGCCGTCTTCGCCGGGGCGCAGGGGGTCGATTTCTGGCGCCGGCTCTGGGACACCTTCAAGCTCGAGGAGCGGCTCCGTGTTCTCGACGACCGCGAGGAAGATCACGTGCCGCCCGGCCTGAGCCGCTCGCACCTCGAAGATCTGCTGGCCGAAGCGCCCGACGACGTGCGGTTCCACATCTCGAGGGGTGCGGGCGAGAGCTTCGCCAATACGCTGCCGCTGCTGCATCCGCGTGGGTTTCTCCAGGTGCAGGACATCTTCGTCAGCGAGATGGACGATTACCGGAAGGGCTTCAAGGGACCCGGCAAGCTGGACGGGTCACTGGTGACGTGGGTGAACGGCGCCCTGCTCAGGGCCGTCGGCGCGCGCGCCGGCTACGACGTGCACTTCGCGCCGTTTCCGTACCGGCCGGGGACGAGGACCAGCATTCTCTACACCACGCAGCGTGATTAGACACACTCCCAACTCCCAACCCCAACTCCCAACTTCCAACAACTCCCAACCTCTTGGGAGTTGGGCTTCTTGGGAGTTGGGAGTTGACTGGATAATAGAGCCATGACGCCGCCACTACCGACTCTTCCAACCACCGTCATCGGCAGCTACTCGATGCCCGAGTGGCTCGAGCGGGCGAAGAACGAGTACCTCTCGCGCCGCCTGAGCCGCCGCGACCTCGACGAGATGCACGACGCCGTCCGCAAGGCGGCGATCAAGGACCAGGAAGCCGCCGGCATCGACATCGTCTCGGACGGCGAGGCGCAGCGCGACAACATGATCGACTACTTTACCGAGCGGATGCCGGGCGTCCAGGTCGATCTCGGGTCGAAGCGGTTCTACTACGACTTCTACGAGAGCATCGTGCGCTCGAAGCTGGCCACCGGTACGCTCGGTCTGGTCGAGGAGGCCCGCTTTCTCGCGCGCTTCTCGGAACATCGATCGAAGATTTCGGTCTCCGGGCCCCACACGCTGGTCAAGCGCATCCAGAACAAGCACTACGACTCCGAGGAGGCGTTCGCGCTCGACCTGGGACACGTCCTCAACCTCGAGTTGAAGGAGCTGGTCAAGGCCGGGGCCACGCACCTCCAGATCGACGAGCCGTACTACTCCGGATTCCCCGAGGACCTGCCGTGGGCGCTCAAGGCGATCAACGCGATGGTCGACGGAGTGAACGCGAACATCACGCTCCACATCTGCTACGGCAACAGATACGGGAAGCCGTCGTTCGAGGGGAGCTACGCGTTTCTGTTCCCGGCGATTCTCAGTGCGAAGGTGCACTCGGTCTCGATGGAGTTCGCCCGCCGGGGTGAAGAGGATCTGCAGCTGTTCAAGGAGTACAACGTGCCCTTCACCGTGGGCATCGGTGTGATCGACGTCAAGACCAACGAGGTCGAGTCACCTGCCTTCGTGGCCGACCGCATCCGCCGCGCGCTCGAGGTGGTCCCGGCCGAGCGTCTCGTCATCAATCCCGACTGCGGCCTGGTGCGTCTGCACCGCGAAGTCGCCTTCGGCAAGCTGTGCGCGATGGTCGAGGGCACGCGCACGGTCCGCAAGGAACTAGGCAGATGAAGCCGCTCGCCGAGCGCGTCCAGTCCGGCCAGTTCGTCTACATGACGGAGCTGGTCGCGTCGGGGCTCAAGCGCGAAGCGCAGGTACTCGAGATCGCCTCGAAACTGGCGATGATCCCCGAGATCGCCGCCGGCAGCATCACCAGCTACGCCGGCGGGCAGCTCGGGCAGGACTCGATCCGCGTCGGCACGGCCGTGCGCGCGCGCGGCCTCGTGCCGAACGTGCATCTGACGTGCGTCAGCCAGGATCGCCAAACGATCGACAAGACGCTCGTGCAGCTCCAGGCGCTCGAGATGCACAACATCTTCTCGATCAGCGGCGACTGGCCGAAGGCCGCCCAGAAGACGGCCGTCTTCGACATCGACTCGGTTCAGCTCGCCGCGCACATCGCCGACCTGCGGGCACGCACCGGGACCCCGTTCTTCATCTCGTGCGCGGTCTCTCCGTTCAAGTATCAGCGCGAGGACTTGCTCTATCAGTACGTGAAGCTTGAAAAGAAGATCGCCGCCGGCGCCGACATGGCGATCACGCAGGTCGGGTGGGACGCGACCAAGTTCGTCGAGCTAAAGACGTATCTCGACGAGCGCGGCATCAAGACGCCGGTGCTGGGCAACGTCTACGTGCTGAGCCGGCGTGCCGCCGAGCGGATGAATACGGGCAATCCACCCGGTTGCTGGGCGTCGGACGAGCTCGTCGCGGTGCTGCGCAAGGAATCGGAGGCACCCGACGGGGGGCTGCAGGCCCGTCTCGAGCGAGCGGCGAAGTCGGTGGCGATCCTCAAAGGCATCGGCTATGCCGGCGCCTACCTGGGCGGCACCCACGATGCGCGCCAGCTCACGTGGATCATCCGCAGGGCCCAGGAACTGGCGCCGAAGTGGGAGGAGCTCTTCGAGGAGCTGCAGTTCGGCAAGAAGGACGGCTTCTATCTCTACCAGCGCGACCCGCAGCCGAAGCCCACGCGCACCTTCCTGCCCACGGTGATGGACGCGGCCGGCAAGGCACTGCCGTTCGTGCCGTGGTCGAAGAGCGACAGGGACTCTCTGGTGCGGAGCGCCATCCAGGGTGTATTCCGCTGGCTGGACGGCCGTCCGCGCCTCAGCCACTGGTTCGAGCGGTTCGAGTACTACTCGAAGAAGGAAGTCTTCGGCTGCCAGAACTGCGGCAACTGCGTCCTCGGTCACATGGAATACGTGTGCCCGCAGACCTGTCCGAAACAGATGCGCAACGGGCCCTGCGGCGGGACCTTCCATGGCGCCTGCGAGGTGATCGACCAGGAGTGCATCTGGGTGAAGGTCATGGCCCGTGCCGAGGCCTCCAACACCATTGATCAGTTGAAAGTCTATGTGCCGCCACCCGACCGCACGCTGACCGGTACCGCGTCGTGGCTGAATTTCTATCTCGGCCGCGACAGCAGACCTGGGCGTCCGAAGGAGCTCTGGAAGTCCGGCGGCGGCCCCGGCCGCACCCTTGCTATCGACGAAGACGAAACGCTCCTGACGGCCGGGCCTCCGGCCGCCGACCAGTTGCTGGCCGCAAGGACCGCGAAGGCCGGGGCGAGTAAGGCAGGTGGGGCGGGTGGGGCGAGTGGGGTGGGTAGGGCAGGTGGGGCGGGTAAGACCACTGAGGGGATGAGGCAGGCGGGTTAGCAGCAATCTGTAATTCGAAATTCAAAATTCAAAATTCAAAACGGCAGACGGCACGCAGGCCGGGAGTCGGGCATTGTTTGCATTTTGCATTTTGAGTTGCATTACGAGGATCAGTCAACCGATGAAATCAGTGCTCGAAATTGCCAACGAAGCCAAGCTTCTTCCGATCTCCGACATCGCCGCCTTGGCGGGCATTCTTCCGGAGGAGCTGGAGCAATCCGGCCTCTATCGCGGCAAGGTGCGGCTGTCGATCCTCGACCGGCTCGCGTCGCGCCCCAATGCCAAGCTCGTGATCGTCACCGCGATCACGCCGACCAAGGCGGGCGAGGGCAAGACGACGACCAGCGTGGCGTTGACACAAGGGCTCGGCAAGATCGGGAAGAAGGCTGTGCTCTGTCTGCGCGAGCCTTCCATGGGACCTGTCTTCGGCGTGAAAGGCGGCGGCACCGGCGGCGGCTATTCACAGATCGGGCCGATGGAGGACATCAACCTCCACTTCAACGGCGACTTTCACGCGGTGACGACGGCGCACAACCTGCTGGCGGCGGCGCTCGACGCCTCGATCTTCAACGGCAACCCGCTGCACATCGATCCGTCGACGGTGATCTGGCCGCGCACGCTGGACATGAACGACCGCGAGCTGCGCTACACGGTGATCGGCCTCGGGGGGAAGGCCCACGGCGTGCCGCGCGAGAGCCAGTTCATCATCACCGCGGCGTCGGAGGTCATGGCGGTGTTCGCGTTGGCGAGCAGCCTGTCGGACCTGCGCCGGCGGCTCAGCCGGATCGTCGTGGCCTCGACCTACGACGGCGAGCCGGTGACGGCCGAGATGCTGAAAGTGGCCGGCGCGATGACCGTCGTCATGAAGGACGCGATCAAGCCCAACATCGTGCAGACGCTCGAGGGGCAGCCGGCGCTCGTGCACGCCGGGCCGTTCGGCAACATCGCGCACGCAGCCAACTCGCTCCTGGCCGATCGCATCGCGCTCAAGCTGGCCGACTACGTCATCACCGAGTCGGGCTTTGCCAGCGACCTCGGCTTCCAGAAGTTCTGCGACATTGTGTGCCGCGTCGGCGGATTCGCGCCGAGCGCGGCGGTGCTCGTGACGACCGTGCGCGCGACCAAGTCGCACGGCGGCAAGCCTTTCAATCTGCTCGCCAATGAGGATCTGGATGCGATCGCCAAGGGGGCGGACAACCTGGCGGCGCACGTGCACATCGTGCGGCAGTACGGACTCCCGTGCGTCGTGGCGATCAACAGCTTCCCGACCGACACCGCGCGCGAGCTGGCGCTCGTCCGGGAGCTCGCGCTCAAAGCTGGGGCCGAAACCGTCGTCACGCATTCCGGCTACTCCGAAGGTGGGGCTGGCGCGACCGACCTGGCCAAGGCGATCACGACGGCCTGCGACAAGCCGCACACGTTCTCACCGCTCACGCCGATCGGGACGCCGATCGTGCAGCAGATCGAAGCCATTGCCACGAGGCTGTACGGCGCGGCGTCGATCGATCTCGAATCGCAGGCGCGGAAGGACCTGGAGCGGGTCGAGAAGCTCGGCCTCGGACAGGCACCCGTGTGTATGGCGAAGACCCAACTCTCGTTGTCGCACGATCCGTCGCTGCGAAACCGGCCAACCGGGTTCATCCTGCCCGTGCGGGCGCTCCTACCGAGCGCGGGCGCCGAGTTCGTGGTGGTGCTCTGCGGCGAGATGCAGCGCATGCCGGGTCTCGGCAAGACGCCGGCGTACATGAACATCGACATCGACGGGCAAGGGCGGACGGTGGGACTCTTCTGAGGCGCTGGGCTCTCGGCTCTGGCGCTCGGCTCTCGGCTCTTGGCTTTCGGCTTTGGGCTTGTGGCTTTCGGCTCTCGGCTTTGGTTCTCTGTTCTAGGGTTCTGGGCCTTGGGCCGCGGTGACGAGACAGGCTGCGACGCCCGCTGTGTCGGTCTGCGCTATCGAGACCGTCTATCCCGGCCGCTTTGATGCTTTCACGTGGGTCCACGTGCGTCCAGACTTGACGTTGTCGGCCAATTGAGCCGTACCCATCACCGCGCTACACTGCAGGCGTCGTTCGATTCTTGGGATAGATAGTTCTACCGACCACTTGTTGGGCCGACACAATTCCGAGCACCTTCACAGCCCGAGGGCTGCACGACAATTCTGATCTCGTCCGGGTCGGGCGTGGCAGCCTCATTACCCTGGTAATATAGATCCATGGCGCTTGCACATTCGAAGGTCACGGCGCAAGGTCAGGTCTCGGTTCCCGCCAAGGTGCGCCAGAGGCTGGGCGTCGGTCCGGGCTCGGTGCTCGAATGGGATGAGGATGGCGACCGGGTGATCGTCCGCAAGGCAGGCCGCTATTCGTCCGAAGACATCCATCGGGTGCTGTTCTCGAAGATCCCAAAGCGGCGAACCGTCGAAGAGATGAAGGACGGAATCCGGCGGTACATCAAGAAGCGCCATGCGGGCCGTTGACACCAACGTGCTGGTCCGGCTCATGACGCGAGATGACGCCAAGCAGGTTGCCGTCGCTGAGGCCTTCGTTGCCAGTGGGGCATGGGTGCCGCACCTGGCAATCGCTGAGGCAACCTGGGTGCTAGCCTCCGTCTACGATCGTGATCCTGAAGCCGTCGCGACTGCGGTGGAGATGCTCTTGAGCCACGAACACCTGACCGTCCAAGACACTGAAGCGGTCGCCGCCGCCGTTGCGCTGTTTCGGCAACAGCCGAAAGTCGGATTCTCCGACTGCCTCATGATGGAGGTCGCTCGGAAAGCGGGGCACACTCCGCTCGGCACCTTTGACCGAGACTTGGGCAAGATCGAGGGTGCTCAGAGGCTGTGAATTCGCGGCGGCCCAACAGGCGAATGGAGCCGACGCGGCCGGCGAATTCTGAGGCCGCGGGCTCATTCGCGATCGCTATCTTCGACGACCCGGACCACTCAATCGAAGAGAAACGGGAAATCATCATTGGTCACTCCGGACAACAGCGCTTGTTGTTGGTGAGCTTCACCGAGCGAACGCCGGAAGTCAGAATCATCGGGGCGAGGCGCGCGACACGGCGCGAGCGACAAGACTATGAGCGAGACGTCAAAGAAGAAGCCAAGAAAGAAGAGTAACGAGCTCCGGGCCGAGTACGCCTTCGACTACGGCAAGGCGCGCCCGAACCGGTTCGCGTCTGGCATGAGCGAAGGCACGGTGGCCGTCGTCCTCGAGCCCGATGTGGCGGAGGTGTTTGGCACGTCGACATCGGTGAATCGACTGCTTCCGTCAGTGATCGAACGAAGGGCCTCACGCGGGTCTCTCACACCCCCGACGATGTTCGCGCGCAAATCGAGGGCATGAGCGCGGACCAACGAGCCGAGGTGTCACCTCGGGACGTGTGGCTTCCAGAAGGTGGGAGAGGTCATCGACCCTGAAGACGGTCTGGTATGGAGATGGGAGAGGGAATGAGGAGGCGTATCATGCCGAGTGTGTATCGGTTGATGGCGGTGGTCCTGGCACTCGCGGCAACAGTGGGTGTCCTCCGCGCCGAGCAGACGACGGTACGAGGTTCTGCCCTTGCCCCCGGATCCATCCGGTTGTACGTGCTCGACGGCGGCACGCTCGAATCCGATCCCGCGCGCTACCAGTTGACCAAGGAAGACGTCGGCGTCACCCAGCTCGCGGTGGCCGCATACCTGATCGTCCACCCGAAGGGGCTGCTCATGTGGGATGCCGGCGCGGTGCCCGATGAGGAGTGGACGCCGACCGGCAGTCCGGTCAGGCAGCGGCTCGTGCTGTCGGATGGACAGGAGCGATTCGTCACGCTGACGCGTCCGCTGGGGGCCCAGCTCCTCGACACCGGGCATACGCCGGCCGAGGTCACCCATCTGGCGCTCTCGCACTATCACTGGGACCACACGGCGAACGCCAACGCCTTCGCCGGCGCCACATGGCTCGTGCGGCAGGCCGAGCGCGACGCGATGTTCGCGGAGAAGGCGGCAGGCGCCACCAGGCCCGCGACCTACGCCTCGCTGCGGAACAGCCGGACCACGATCGCCATCGCCGACGAGCACGACGTCTTCGGAGACCGCACCGTGATCCTGAAGGCCGCGCCTGGACACACGCCCGGACATCAGGTCCTCTACGT
>Ga0209640_10001474_pt1 | contig 19951 bp, 15 predicted proteins | sample RifCSP10_1_FD_184018 | JGI IMG/M metagenome (GOLD analysis project Ga0209640, IMG submission 184018) | Soil microbial communities from Rifle, Colorado - Rifle CSP2_sed 10_1 (SPAdes) (version 2) | ecosystem: Environmental > Terrestrial > Deep subsurface > Rock core/Sediment | place: Rifle...
GAGGCAGCTCCGCGACGAACCACAGTCTGGGCGGTACCCAACCCGCGGATATCAGCAGCGTCAACCGTCGCTAGAACGCGGTGCCGCCGACCAGACGGACCTGAAGAACGACGAGCACGAAAGAGAGCGTGCTGAGAAAGGAAGCTCACAACGGTGAGGCCGGGAGGGATTTGCCCAGTTGACAGAACCCAGCCATATCAACGACAGGCATCAGCCGCAGCGCGGCATGCTCCCGCGCGCTGTCGGCTGCATGCCATGTTGGGCCGCCTATTGCAGCGCCTGGTCCGGGAACTCTCGAGACCCACGGAACACCGTCACGATTTCCACGACGTGTGCATTGCGTCGGTACACGATCCGGAACCTGCCGGCGATAACTTCGCGTATCTCCGGCGATTGACGCTCTGGAACCATGCGCCCGGAGTCCGGAAACATCTTCAAACGCTCGACCGCGGCCATGATCCGCTGCGCTGTCAAGTCTGCGTAGGCACGTGAGTCAAACGCGATGTACGCTCGAATCTCTTCAACATCGGCGAGAGAGCCTGCGGCGACCAGACGAGCTCGGTCACAGCCCAAGTCGCCGCTTCACCTCATCGTGGGAGATGCCTTCACCACGGTCAAGTTGCGCGAGGCCGATTTCGATCTTGGCGAGGAACACCAGACGTTCGATCGCGTCATCGACAGTCGCATCGGCAGGCAGTTCCCGAATGGCCTCGACCATCCGATCCCGTGTGATTGGTGCCGTCATGATGCCTCGATTCTAGCGCTGATCCTCTGCGTCAACAACGGCTTCGGCGCTGCGAGTTGACCCGGCCGACGAGACACGCGACAACAGCGCGCCGCCGCCAGACCGAGTACGTTCGCCCGAGTCGCACGCCGATGTGTTGCGCATGCCCCCCACTCGCGGAGCTGACGGCCAAGTCCGCCTCGTCGTGTTACAGTGGCCGCACGGCGGCTGCGCAACGCGGCTGCGATCGGATGCCCGGCGGGTCGGCCGGGAAAGAGAGGTTGTTGTGGCCTTCCGCGTCTCGGTTTCCCCTGACGCTGCTCTTCGGCTCGCCGCCGCGCGCGATCTCGTGGGTGGCGCAGCTCCAGGTACGCGAGTCCTCATCATCGGGCCAACCCGTGGAGCGGCCGACGATCTCGCACGCGAGGTCGCGGCGGGGGCTGCGGCAACCTTCGGTCTGCAGCGGCTCAGCCTGACACAGCTTGCCGCACGCCTAGCGATGGTCGCGCTGGCTGCAGACGGAAAGACGCCGAGCACCTGGCTCGGGGCCGAAGCCGTGGCCGCGAGAGCCGCGTTTGACGCCACGCGCGAGCGCTCCCTGCGCTATTTCACGCCCGTCTCATCAACGCCGGGTTTTCCGCGCGGTCTCGCCCGCACGCTGCAGGAGCTCCGCCTCGCTGGCGTCGAGGGTGAGAGGCTTACCGGGCTACCGGGCGGAGGGCCGGATCTCGCCGATCTGCTCGACCGCGCCGATGCGTGCCTGGAGAGTGCGTCGAGCACGGATCGCGCGGGCCTGTTTCGGGCCGCGGCGGCGGTCTGCCGAAAGTCGCCTCCGGCCGACGTAGTCGTCCTTCTCGATCTCCCGCTGGACAGCCCGACCGAGCAGGCACTCGTCGAGGCGCTCGTGGCTGGCGCCAAGACGACATTGGCCACGGCGCCGGCGAGCGACCTGGACGCGGTTGCGTGGCTCCAAGCCATGGGCGGGGTCGTTGAGGAGCACGGAGCGAGCGGCGCGGGTGACCTCGCCTGTCTCCGACGATTCCTATTCAGTCCCGAGGCGCCATCCGTTGAGCGTGCGCTCGACGGCTCCCTCAACTTCTTCTCGGCTCCTGGCGAGGATCGGGAGTCGGTTGAAATCGCCAGGCGGATCCTCGGAGAAGCGCGGCGGGGCGTGCGCTTCGACGAGATAGCGATCCTCGTGCGGTCGCCGCAGCACTACATCGGGCTCGTCGAACATGCTCTGCGCCGCGCCGAGGTGCCGGCATGGTTCAGCCGTGGCACGAAGCGGCCGCATCCGGCTGGTCGCGCGTTCCTCGCGCTGTTGAGTTGCGCTGCCGAGCACCTGTCCGCCTCGCGGTTTGCCGAGTACCTCTCGTTTGCTCAGGTGCCCCTATCCGGAAGCCCTCCCTGGACGACGTGGACGGCTTCACAGGATGAGGTGTTCGGGAGGGCACCGGAGTTCACCGAAGAGGAGGAGGACGACGGCGCCGAGCAGGCGCCGGGCAGTCACGAACCCGCGGCGTCCGGGACGCTCGTCGCGCCGTGGCGCTGGGAACACCTGCTCGTGGACGCAGCGGTCATCGGCCGCGATGCCACTCGCTGGCGTCGGCGTCTCGACGGGAAGGACCGCGAGCTCGAGCGACAGGTGCGAGAAGCGTCCCGAGAAGATGGCGGCGACGAGGCGAAGGTGGTGGGCCTGAAGCACGTGCAGGCGCAGCTGAGACTCCTGAAAGAGTTTGCGCTTCCCGTGATCGACGAGATGGCCAGCTGGCCACGTTCAGCAACGTGGGGCGAGTGGCTCGACCGCTTCCAGGCGCTCGGTCCGCGGGTCCTGCGCACCCCGGCGCACGTCATGCGCGTGCTCGCCGACCTTCGACCGATGGGCGAAGTGGGTCCCGTTGATCTGGACGAGGCCCGGCGTGTGCTCACCGATCGATTGCTGACGCTCGAGTCGGAACCGCCTTCACGCCGCTATGGCCGCGTGTTTGTCGGCACCCCTCACCAGGCGCGCGGCCGCAGCTTCCGCGTCGTGTTCGTGCCGGGGCTGGCAGAGCGGATGTTCCCGCAGAGGCCGCGGGAGGACCCGTTGCTGCTCGACGAGTTGAGGGAGCGGGCAGGCAGCTCGCTCCCGACGCAACAGCGGCGGCTCGCGTCCGAACGGCTTCTGCTGCAACTGGCTGCCGGCGCGGCGTCCGAGCGGCTGTACGTGTCGTATCCGCGCATCGAGCTCAGCGAATCGCGAGCGCGTGTACCGTCGTTCTATGCGCTCGATGTGATGCGCGCGGCGACCGGGCGGGTGCCGGACCACGAGGCGCTCGAGGAGCGCGCACGGGACGCAGGCGACGCCACCCTCGCCTGGCCGGCCCCGTCCAGCCCGGAAGACGCCATCGACGATCAGGAGCACGACCTGGCCGTGCTGCGGCGGTTGCTCGACGAAACCGACGCGGATGCGGCCAAGGGGCACGCGCACTACCTGCTGAAATTGAACGAATGCCTGCGTCGATCGGTGGTCGACCGGTGGGCGCGAGGCCAGCGACGCTGGTCGCCGAACGACGGCCTGACGCGGGTTCACCCAACCACGAAGGAGGCCCTGATCGCCCAGCGCCTGACGAGCCGCGCGTACTCGGCGTCGGCACTGCAGCTCTTCAGCGCGTGCCCCTACCAGTTCGTGCTGTCGGCCATGTTCAGACTGCGTCCCCTCGAGCGACCGGAGCCGCTGCAGCGCATGGATCCGCTGACGCGTGGGAGCCTCTTTCACGAGATTCAGGCGCGTTTCTTTCGCACGCTCGCCGAGGACGGCGCGTTGCCGGTCACTGCGGCGAACGTTGTGACGGCACGGACCGTGCTCGACGCGGTGGTTGATGAGGTGAGTGCGAGTGCGCGCGACGAACTGGTGCCCGCCGTCGAGCGCGTCTGGCAGGACGAGATGTCGTCGGTGCGGCGCGACCTGCACGCGTGGCTGGAGTATGTCGCCCGCGACGGGGACGAGTGGACGCCGGCCTACTTCGAGTTTGCGTTCGGCGAAGTGCCAGGCGAGCGCGACCCCCACAGCGTCCGCGGCGATGTCGTCCTCGACGGACGGTTCAAGCTGCGCGGCGCGGTGGACCTCATCGAGGAGCATCGGCAGACGAAGGTGTTGCGCGTCACCGACCACAAGACCGGGCGCAAGAGGGAGGGCATCGAAAAGGTCGTGATCGGTGCCGGCGCGGTGCTGCAGCCGGTGCTGTACGGGATGGCCGTGGAGGCGTCGATCGGCCGAGAGGTCAGTCACAGCCGGCTGTTCTACTGCACGTCGGCCGGGAGCTTTTTCGAGCACCCAATTCCGCTCGACGAGCGGTCCCGCGCGGCCGCGCTCGAAGTCCTGGACATTGTCGAGCGCGCGATCGAGACGGGGTTTCTGGCGGCCGCGCCTACCCCAGACGCGTGTGCGTGGTGCAACTTCCGGCCAGTCTGCGGCTCGGACGTCGCTCGTCGGGTTGCCCGTAAACCCCAGGAGCCGCTGGCGGACCTGGCCGAGTTGAGGAGTCGGCGATGAGCGAGCTGACGCCCCTACCGGATGAGCACGCCCGGCAGCTGATTCAGGACGCGATCGACGACACGCTTGTGGTCGAAGCGGCCGCAGGAACGGGCAAAACCACCGAGCTCGTCAAGCGCATCATCCGCGTCCTCGCCGAGGGGCGCGCCGATGTCCACGAAATTGTGGCAGTCACCTTCACCGAAAAGGCGGCAGGAGAGCTCAAGCTGCGCCTGCGTCAGCAGCTCGAGGACGCGCGTCGCACTGCCGAGCTCCCTGAGGTGGCGGCCCGGCTCGAGAGCGCCGTGCAGAATCTCGAGGACGCCCACGTGAGCACGATTCACGGGTTCTGCGCGGACCTACTGCGCGAGCGCCCGGTGGAGGCGTCAATCGACCCGCTCTTCCGGGTGCTGACCGAAGGGCAGGCCGAGCGGCTGTTCCGAGAAGCCTTCGAGGAGTGGTTTCAGAGCGTACTCGCCGAGCCGCCCGAAGGCGTCCGCCGGTCGCTCCGCCGCACGAGCCGCAGCGTCCGCCCTGGCGAGGCGGACGAAGACGGCCCGATGGAGCGTCTGCGCCGCGCCGGCCTCGATTTGGCCCAGTGGCGCGACCTCCGTGGCGCGTGGACGCGGGAGAGGTTCGACAGGCGCGGGGCGATTGACGTGCTCGTGGGTCTCGTCCATACGCTGGCCGACCTGTCGCAGGGTGCGTCTTACGCTGGCGACAACCTGTTCGTCGATACGGAGCCTGTTCGGAGGCTGAGCCGCGATCTGCGTCGCTTGCCGGGCGCAAACCGACAGGAAGACCTCGATGCGCTCGAGTCCCTGCTCGTCGATCTCAGGAAGAACCGCGACGTCAAGCGCATGCGGAAGGGGACCGGGCCGACCTACGCGAAGGGGGTCCCGCGGGCCCAGGTCCTGGCCGCTCGCGACCAGCTGATGCAGACCCTTGACGAGTTCCAGGTCCGGGCCGATGCCGACCTCGCCGCCCTTCTGCACGGCGAACTGCTCGCGTGCGTGGACCTGTACGAGGCACGGAAGACGCGCGAGGGGGCACTCGACTTCCTGGACTTACTGCTCCGCGCGCGAGACCTCGTGCGAGGCCACGGCGAGGTGCGGGCGCACTTCCAGGGGCGCTTCCGGCGCCTGTTCATCGACGAGTTCCAGGATACCGATCCCCTCCAGGCGGAACTGTTGCTCCTGCTCTCGTCTCGTGACCCGGACGAGACCGATTGGCAGCGGGTCCATCCAGTGCCCGGGAAGCTCTTCATCGTCGGCGACCCGAAGCAGTCGATCTACCGCTTCCGGCGCGCCGACGTTGATGTGTATCGCCGCGTGTGCGAGATGCTCGTCGAGCGCGGCGCCGTGCGCGTTGAGCTGCGGAAGAGCTTCAGGAGCGTCCCCAACATTCAGCGCGTCGTGAACGCGGCCTTCGCGCCGTTGATGGATGGCGATCTCGACACGCGCCAGGCGAGGTACGTGGGCCTCGAACCCGATCGACCTGACTATCCAGGTCAGCCGTCCGTCGTGGTGCTACCCGTGCCGGAGCCCTACGGGCAGCGCTTCGTGGCGGCGAGAGAGATCGAGCGCTCACTGCCGGACGCCGTGGGCGCGTACGTCGAGTGGCTCGTGACGCGGAGCGGCTGGACGGTCACCGAGCGCCGCGTGCGGGCGGGCCGCGTGCCCCTCGAGGCGCGTCATATCTGCATCCTGTTTCGACGCTTTCTCAGCTACGGCGAGGACGTCACGAAGCCGTATGTCGAGGCGCTCGAGGCGCGCGGCGTGAATCACTTGCTCGTCGGCGGGAAGGCCTTCCACGACCGCGATGAGATCGAAACGCTGCGTGCCGCGCTCATGGCCATCGAGTGGCCGGACGACCAGCTCTCGGTGTTTGCGACGCTCCGAGGCGCGCTGTTTGCGATTTCCGACGAGGACTTGCTCGAGTACCATCATATCTGTGGGCGGTTTCACCCGTTTCGGATCCCGGAGGCGCTTCCCTCTGGCCTCGAGCCGGTTCGCGACGCCCTGACGCTGCTGCGTACGCTGCACGCGCAGCGCAATCGTCGCCCAGTGCCGGACACGATTGCCGCCCTGCTCGACCATACGCGGGCGCACGTCGGGTTCGTGCTGCGCCCGGGCGGTGAGCAGGTGTTGGCCAACGTCCTCCACGTCTCCGAGCTCGCGCGTCAGTACGAGCTCGACGGCGGCATGTCGTTTCGTGGATTCGTCGACACGCTGCAGGCGGCGGCCGAGGGTGGACGGGCGGCTGAGGCGCCGATCCTCGAGGAGGGGAGCGACGGCGTTCGCCTGATGACCGTGCACAAGGCGAAGGGGCTGGAGTTCCCCGTCGTGATCCTGGCCGACATCACGGCGCGGTTGACGCCCTGGGATGCCAGCCGGCACGTCGACGTTGGCAGGCAACTGTGCGCCCTTCGGATCGGAGGGTGGTCGCCGAAGGACTTGAACGACCACAAAGCAATGGAGATCGCTCGCGAGCGGAAGGAGGGCGAACGGATCGCCTACGTTGCCGCGACTCGCGCGCGCGACCTGCTGGTGGTGCCCGCGGTGGGCGACGAGCCCTACGAGGAAGGCTGGGTGTCGCCGCTGAACGAGGCGATCTACCCGTCCGAGAACGACCGTCGCGAGCAGGTGGTGGCTGCCGGCTGCCCCGTGTTTCAGAGCAAGGATTCCGTGCTGGTTCGCCCGGCCGGTGATCCGGCGTCGCGCTCGACGGTGTGTCCAGGCGAGCACGCCATCGGCACCTCACCCGACGCGCATGCAGTGGTCTGGTGGTCGCCGGAACCGCAAGCGCTCGCGCTCGGAGCGCAGACCCCATTTGGCCTCCGTCGCGACGATCTCATCGTCAAGGACGTAGCGCCGGACGTCCTTCGAGAGCGGCTCGACGCGTACCAGGCCTGGAAGGACGCTCGCGCGAGCGACCGTGCTGCCGCTCGCCGGGCGTCGATCGACGTCATGACCGCCACCGAGGCCGCCGCCCGGCTCGAGCGGGTGCGAACCAATGAAGTTGTCGTGACCTCGGCTTCACCCGCCGGCGACGTGCGTCGGCTGGGTGGCGCCCGGTTCGGATCGCTCGTCCATGCCCTGCTCGCGGACGCACCGCTCGGCCCCGGCGGAGGTGTCGCACTCACGCAGCTCGCTGCCGCTCACGGTCGGATCCTTGGGGCGGATCCGGAGGAAGTCGTTGCGGCACGGGAGACAGTGGCCGCGGCGCTGGCTCATCCGGTGCTCGAGGCCGCCGCGCGCGCCGCGATGGTGGGGCAGTGTTACCGGGAGACGCCTGTGACGCTCCGCCTGGACTCAGGCGCGGTCGTCGAGGGCAACGTGGACCTCGCCTTCAGGGATACCGATGGGTTTATCGTCGTTGATTTCAAGACCGATCGCGAACTCGACGGCGCCCTCGATCGGTATGAGCGGCAGGTGTCGCTCTATGCCGAGGCGATCGCCCGGGCTACTGGGCAGCCGACGCGCGCCGTGCTGATGCGGGTGTAGGTCCATTGGCGGCCTCGCAACGCGGGGGCTGAAGCCCCCGCTCTACGTCGTGTTCCGCAGCGCCGCGTCCGGCTTCAGGCCGGCTGGAGGCCGCCGCGTCCGACGATGTGGCCGGTCGTGCTGGTGAGCGAGAACGCCAGACGGCGTCCGTCTTGGAGTCTCAGGGTCAGGTCACCGCCAGGCCCTAGCAGTACCACGGCCTCTCCGATGCCTGTGATGGCGACGTTGCCGTCGATGGTCACGGCTCCGTGTGGGTCGTGGCTGTCACGCGACTCGTTGTTGTCGGACCACAGCGAGAGTTGGTAGGCCGCACCTGCGCGGAGCAAGACGTCGCCAGAGTAGATGTCGCCAACGCCGCGGAGTGTCTCAATCAGGTGCGTTGCCATGGCTGAGCGCACGCATTGGGAGTTGGGCCAGCGTCAGACTTGGGCGTTGGAAGTTGACGATTTCTTCTCACTCTCTGGAGCCCCTGCCGAGGCGCAGATCCAGCGCGGTAATCGCCTGTTCCAGCATGGCCCGGTGGGCCGGCGCGCATGCCTGTTGAAGGTCGGCCAGCGCGCGTGTCCGCGCGAGCATCAGGGTTGCGCGCTCCGCACGTCGTCGCGCCTCCTCTGGATCAACCGCGGGAGCAGTGGTGCGCCGGGCTTCCGCGGCCTCTTGCTGCGCTTTGACGGCCTTGCTCTCCCACCCTCGTGCCATTTCCGCGCGCCTGATCCCTGCTCCCCGATCCCTGCTCCCCGATCCCTGATCCCTGATCCCCGATCCCCGATCCCCGATCCCTGATCCCCGGTCTCCACACTATCCCTGTGCGTGCGCTGCCGCCCGTTCTGTCGCCGGAACGGCCATCAGGTCCGGGTGCGCCGCGACGTGAGCCTGGACGAGCGCTTCGGCTTGCGCGACCGCCGCCTCATCGCCGGCTCGGTACACTGCATTGGCTTCGATCAAGCTCTTCTGCGACGCGGGCGTCGCATCGACACTGTCGTAAATCGCCGCCACAGGGCAGGCCGGCACGCAGGCGCCGCAATCGATGCACTCATCGGGATGGATGTAGAGCATCGCGGTCCGCTCGAACTCCGGCTCGTCCTTCCTCGGGTGAATGCAGTCGACCGGGCACACGTCGACGCAGGCGGAGTCCTTGGTGCCAATGCAGGGGTCGGTGATGATGAACGGCATGGCAGTCAGCTTATAACGAAACCGGGCGCACAGGAACGCCGCTCAGGCCGCCTGTGCGAAATCGAGCCGAAGGCGGAACTCCCGCCTGAGCAGCAGCAGGCTCATGGCGAGCTGAACGACGATGGCGGCCGCTGAGATGTACCAGATCCAGCGCAGGGCAAATCCAGGCGTGCCCGCCAGCACGATCACCGGGACCGCGACGAGCAGGATTCGCGCTGCCGACGTGATGAGCGAGGGGAGGGTGTTACCCATGGCCTGGAACATGCTCGAGTTGACAAAGATGACGCCCGAGGCGACGAAGCTCCAGGCGACGATGTGCAGGTACTCGGCGCCGACGGCAATGGCCTGCGGGTCCGGGGTGAACACGCGCACCATGGCGTCGGCCCACAGCCAGACAGCGATGGCGAAGACGAACATCGCGGCGGCGGCGAGCGCCGCCCCTGTCTTGAAGGTCGCGCGGACGCGATCGGCCTGCTTGGCACCGAAGTTCTGGCCGGCCACGGGGCTCACGGCAAACCCCAGCGCGACAACGGGAAGGAAGAAGGCCTGCAGGACGCGCATGCCGACGCCGAAGCCGGCCTGGGCGGGCGAGCCGAAGGGGCGGCTCACCGCGTAGACGATGACGAAGTAGACGGCCATCAGCGCGAATTCGGCGCCCGCCGGTAGGCCGATCTTCAGCATCTCGCCCCAGAGGCCGAACCGGGGTGCCCACTCGCGCGGCGTGAACTTCAGGTAGGCGTCGTGTGGCGCAAAGTACAGCCCCATCCAGACCACGCCGATGGCGATGGCGATGAAGGTGGCGAGCGCCGCACCGGCCACGCCGAGGGCCACGCCGGTTCCCCAGCCGAAGATGAGGATGGGCGCGAGCACGATGTTGAGAATGACCGTCGCCGTCTGCACGACCATGCCTGGGCGAAAGTTTCCCGTGCCCCGCAGGGCCGATGCCATGGCAACCAGGAGGAACTGCAGCGCCATCGCCGGGATGAACCAGAGCAGATAGTCGTTGGCGAGGGCGGCGGTCGCCGCATCGGCGCTGAGCGCGGTGGCGTATTGATTGCGCAGTGCCATGGCGCCGGCGAGGAACACCACGCCGACGCAGATGGACAGCACCTGGGACTGGTTGAAGACCAGCACGGCGCGGGCCTGGTCCCGCCGACCTGTTGCGTGCGCAACGAGCGTCGTGGCGCCGACCCCCAGCATCTGCGTGGCCGCGAGGACCACGAAGGTGAGGTTGCCGCTGACCGCGACGGCGGCCACCGCCTCGGTGCCCAGCCGGCCGACCCAGTAGAGATCGATCAGGACGTAGAGCGTCTGGAAGATCATGCTGACGAGCATGTAGCTGGTCGTCTTCAGCAGATGCCCGGTGAGTGAGCCTGTGGTCAGATCCTGCACGGAATCCTCGAGAGTGAACTCCTAGCTTACCTTGACCCCTTCTAAACCTGTGGGATAGACTCGTCGGCCGACTGTGCACAACGGGCGCGCTCACCAAGCGCTCACCAGGCAGACTGTAGGAGGACGCTTATGAAGCGCGTGTATGGACTCGTCGGAGCTTCGATTCTGTTTGTTTCGTGTGCGCCGGCCCCGCCGCCAGCACCTGCGGCCCCGGCGACGAAGGTGTACAGCACGCTGGCGCAGTTGATGCGCGGGATTCCGTTCCCGAACTCCAACATCATCTTCGACACCCAGAGCGCAGATCCCGGGGCCCCGCCGGCGGCTGAGGCCGGTGCCGGCGCGACCGCGAGCCAGCAGTTCAATGCCGTCTACGGGGGGTGGCAGGCGGTCGAGAACGCGGCGTTGGCGCTGTCGGAGACCGCGAACCTGCTGACGGTCCCGGGGCGCATGTGCGAAAACGGGCGGCCGGCGCCGATTGATCAGGCGGACTTCCAGATGTGGGCGCAGGGGCTCGCCGACGCCGGACAGGCGGCCTACAAAGCTGCGCAGTCGAAGAACCTGGACGCGATGGTCGAGGTCAGCGGAACGGTGTCGGACGCCTGCGCCGCGTGCCACGAGAAGTATCGCGACAAGGAAGACGTCAAGGACCGCTGCATTCCGTAGCTGGCGTGCGCGGAGTAGTTCTCAAGGGACACTGAATGGCCGACCTGGTAATGCCGTTGCGCGCCCTGTTCGAATGGGTGAGCGAGTTTCCGTCGAGCATCGCGATCCGCGAGTCGTTGTACTTCTCGCCCTATCTCACCGTCGCCCACGTGGTGAGCATGTGCCTGTTCGCCGGTCTGATCGTGATGATGGACCTGCGCCTGCTCGGCATTGGCAACATGCGCACGCCCTTCTCGGAAGTGCAGCGGCGCCTGTTCCCGTGGCAGATGCTGGGCATGGCCTTGAGCTCGGTCACCGGGCTCACGCTCGCATTCGCGGATCCGATGCGGTTCTTCGTCAACATCTTCTTCTGGACGAAGATGCTGGTGATGGTGCTGGCGGGGATCAACGCGCTGGCGTTTCACTTCATCACGTACAACTCCGTGGTGCGGTGGGATTCGTCCGCGACGACGCCGTTCGGGGCCAGGCTCTCGGGCGGGCTGTCGATCGTGATGTGGGCTGTCGTGATCGTGGCGGGCCGCCTCATCCCGTACAACTGGTTTCAGCGGTAGGAGTCGACCGAATGTTGCAGCCTTTCTTCGACTGGCTCGGCGCCCTGCCTGTCAGCCAGTTCATCGGCGCGTCGATCTGGATCTACCCGCTCGTGCAGGCGATTCATCTGGTGTTTCTGGCGCTGCTGGCCGGTTCCATCCTGATCGTCGACCTGCGCCTGCTCGGATTTGGACTGCGGTCGCAGTCGCTGGCTCAGGTCGCGCGAGATGCCCGCCCGTGGTTCACTGCGGGCATCATCGGCATGGTCTGCACCGGCCTTCCCCAGCTGATGCAGAACGCGTCTCGCGAGTACTTCAGCGAGTTCTTCTGGTACAAGATGTACCTCATCGCGTTCGGCCTGATCTTCACGTTCACCATCCGCCGCAAGATGACGGAGGCCAGCGAAACGAGTCTCGCGGGGAGGCTCGTCGGCTTGGTGTCGATTCTTGTGTGGGGTGGTGTGGCGGTGAACGCCAGACTCATCGGACTATTTACGTAGACGGTTCAGGGTTCACCGGTTCGCTGGTGCACAGGTTCTTTCGTTCGTGAACCAGAACCCAGCACCTGTGCACCGGAGAACCCGTGAACCGAGTCTATTCTGCCGTCTCTGGCACCTTCCCCAGTCCCGCCGCGATCAGGAAGCCGGCCAGGAAGACCGAGGCGACCACCGTCAACGCAATCACGGTCCAGATCAGCCAATAGCCAGGCGCGACGCCCCGTTCTTGAGCCACGGCGAGCGTGGGCACGAGGTTCATGCCGAGGAGCACGTTGACGGCGGCGATGCCAAGCACCACGATTCCAGCGACGATCCAGAGGTTACGGTTCATGACGGCATTTTCCCCGAGCAGGGGGCAAGGTGCAAGTCAGGGTGCGAGGGTGCGGGGGTGTGAGGAGGGTGCGAGGGTGCGGGAGATCGTAGTCGTGCTCGTGGTGGTGGTTGCCGGCTTCCTGTCCTCGTGGACTGGCGTGGCGGCGCAGCCGGCGCCGCTGCGTGTCGCGGCGTCCAACGGCGTGAAAGCTGCGCTGGAGGCGCTGCTCGGTGAAAGCGAGCAGCGCGTCGGGCGCCCGGTTGAGACGACATTTCGCACGTCGGCGACCACCCGAACGCGCATTGTGGAAGGGGAGGCCTTCGACGTCGCGATACTCACTGCGGACGTCATCGACGAGTTGACCCGGACGGGGAAGATCGCGTCCGGGTCTGGTGTTGTCTTGGGCCGTTCGGGCATTGGCATCGGCGTCCGTGCGGGTGCGCCAAAGCCGGACATCGCCACAGCGGCCGCCCTCAGGCGGGCGCTCGTCGGGGCTCGCTCGCTGACCTATGCGGACGACGGCGCGAGCCGCGTGCACATCACGAAGATGCTCGACGCATTTGGCATCGCCGACGCCGTGAAGTCGAAAACCGCGCTGGAGCAGGGGTCCGTGCGGGCCACGGCCAGAGTCGCCCGCGGCGAGACGGAACTCGTCATCACGCTCATCAGCGAGATCCTGCCGGTGCCCGGGATCGAACTGGTGGGACCGCTTCCGGCAGAGTTTCAGAGCTACGTGTCGTTTGCGGCCGGTCTCGGGTCGAGGGCTCAGGACCCGGAAGCCGCCAGGGCGCTCATCACGTTTCTCTCAGGGCCTGGCGCGCGCCGCGCCTTCGCTGTTACGGGAATCGAGAGGCCTTGAGGCCCTCCCCGTCCTACTCTTCCTCGGGGATGTACTGCGTGTGGCACCCGGTGCACACGTTGTAGACCTTTTCGCCGACGGCTAGCACTTCTTCGGGGTTCTTGGATTCAGCGGCCTTCGCCGCCTCCACGCCTGCATCGATAAGAGACGAGGCCCACATCATCCAGTCGTCTTCATCCTTCGCGCGCGGAGACATCATCAGCAGGTTCCCCGACTCCGCGATGCTGATGCCCGCCGCCCAGACCGCCTCCCACTCCTCGTCGTTCTGGGGGAAGTTCTCGGTGATGCCGCGCGCATCGACGATGGTCGACACCGACGCCCAGTAGACCTCGGCCGCGTGCGCGATGGGGCCCTCCATCAACTCGAAGACGGTGAAGTTGGCCTTGAATGGTGGGCCGGCGGTGCCCTCAGGCTGGGCACAGCCGAGGGCGGCGCCGGTCGAAAGGGTCAGGATCAGTAGGTAAGCGGCTGTTCGCATGACCGTATTCTACGGCATCGGAAAACGAAGTTTGATTCTCGCCCCGTGTTGGACCAAGAATTAGACGCGGCTTCGCGCTGACCGATTGAGAGGGAGTGCAATGAGACGACTGGCTTTGCTTGTTGGGTGTGGGACGATGCTTGCCGTCCAGGCGAGCGTATCGGCGTTGATTCCAGAACAGGTCCGGGTTGAGACGGGCCTTCTGGCTGGTACCTCCGCGGCCACACCGAATGTGCGCATCTTCAAAGGGATTCCGTTTGCGGCGGCGCCCGTGGGGCAGAACCGGTGGAAAGCGCCCCAGCCGGCAGCCAAGTGGGACGGCGTGCGCAAGGCGGATGCGTTTTCCGACCGCTGCATCGCCGGCGGCGGGTTTGGCGCGGCCGGGCGGGGCCGAGCCGGCGCACCGGGTGGTCGCGGTCGCGGCGCAGCGCCTGGTGCGCCAGCCGCTGCAGCTCCAGCAGCCCCGGCGGCACCGCCAGCGCAGCCGCCGGCCAGCGAGGATTGCCTCTACGTCAATGTCTGGACCAGCGCGGCGAGCGCGTCGGACCGCCGCCCGGTGATGGTCTGGATCTACGGCGGCGGATTCACGGGGGGCGCGGGCTCCGAGCAGCGGTACGACGGGGAGCGTCTGGCCGCCAAGGGTCCGGTCGTCGTCACGTTGAACTATCGTCTTGGCCAGTTCGGCTTCTTCTCCCATCCGGACCTGGCGAAAGAGTCCGGCCGCAACGCGTCGGGCAATTACGGAATGATGGATGCGATCGCGGCGCTGCAGTGGGTGAAGCGGAACATCGCTGCCTTCGGCGGCAACCCGAACAACGTGACGGTGTTTGGCGAATCGGCCGGAGCGATCATGGCGTCGGCGCTCGTCGGATCACCGCAGGCGAAGGGTCTGTTCCAACGGGTCATCACGCAGAGCGGCGCCTGGATGGGCTTGCAGATGGCCCGGATGAGCACCCGCGAAGCCCAGGAGCAGGCCGGCGTCAAGGCGATGGCGGATATGGGCGTCGTCTCGCTCGCCGACCTGCGCGCCAAATCCACCGAGGAAGTCGCCGCGGGCATCCGCGTGCCCGCTGGGCTGGTGATTGATGGCTATCTCATCCCGGAGGACCTGTCGACGACGTTTGCGCAGGGGAAGCAGAACGAAGTCGACGTCATCGCGGGTTCCAACGAGAACGAGGGCAGCTTCTTTCAGTTCGGCGGGCCGATGGGCGCCACGGCGTTCCAGGACCAGACCCGGCAGCGATTCGGTGAGTTGGCCGATCCGTTCTCGAAGCTTTATCCGGCCGGAAGCGATGCCGAGGCCAACACGTCCTATCTCGTGTCGTATTCCGACGAGACGTCCTGGAACATGCGGCAGTCGGCCGTCGCGCAGGCCAAGCGTGGCAAGAAGTCCTACGTCTACTACTTCACGCGGGTGCCTCGTGGCGCTGACGGCGCCCCTTCGCCGCGCGGCGCGACGCACACCGCCGAGATTCAGTACGCGTTCAACAACCCGACCGGGCTGAACTGGGACGATGTGGACCGCAAGCTGGCCGACGCGATGTCGTCCTACTGGGCAAACTTCGCGGCCAAGGGCGATCCCAACGGGCCCGGACTGCCGGCCTGGCCCGAGTTCAAGGACATGTCGAGCGGTCGCGCGCTGGTGCTCGGGAACAGCGTGCAGGTAGAGTCGGCCCCACCGGCTCCGAAGTTCTCGTTCTTCGACTTGGCGTACGCACGACTGAGGAAGCCGTAGCGCGCAGGCTTCAGGCCTGCGCGTGGGCGACGCGGGGGCTGAAGCCCCCGCTCTACGTGCCCCGTTCTAGATTCCAGGTCCTGCGCCGCGGCCGCCGCCGGGTGGGCCTCCGGGCCCGCCTTCGCCGATCGGCTGCCCGCCAATCCCGAGGCCGTCCTGAACCGGACGGCGTGGACGAATGACGCCGCGCGTCAAGTCGGCCTCGACCGCGCGGTCCTCGGCGCGCTCGGCGCCGAGCGACTGCCGCACGGCGTAGTTGCCTTCGTGGCATTCGTAGGGAAGGAGCACGTTGCCGTCGAGCGGAGTCAGCGGCAGCGAGAGCGTGTACGGCCGCGCGTAGGTTACCGGATCGTCGACCGTGATCTGATACTGCAGGACGTCGTTCGCCACGCGCTTGAAGCGCTCGGTGATCGTCATCCTGTCGCTGTGGCGCAGTCCGTTGCCGTTCGGCCCGATGCTGGTCCGGTCGGTCAGGTTCGTCGTTTCGACGACGAGTTCGTCGCCCTCCCACCGGGCGCGCGAGTCACCGAGGTACTGCCTGATGCCCTGCCCGACGTGCGGACGACCGTCCGTGTAGAAGAAGCGGGTGTCGTGAATCATCTCGTAGCTGATGGCGACCATGCCGGGCGACTGGACGATCCGGTTGCCGTTGCCGTAAATCACGCGCATCACCGACCCAACGATGCCGCGTGTGATGCAGCGGTCGTAGAGCGTGAAGTCTTCGGTGCTATCGAACGGGCCGTTCCCGAACGTGCCCTGATCGCGCGGCGCACGGCGCTTCTGGGCTTGTTCGGTGAAGGCCGGTGTGCGGCCATCTGGCGGATCGACGATGAGCGAGGTTTGACGGAAGGCGCGGCGGGCGAAATCACCTCGGAAGGAACCCACCGCGTTCTCGGCATTCTGGACGCCCTGCTGGATCTGCTTCTGGCGTGCGGCGAACTCCTCGTCGGTCAGGTACAACCGGTCACCAAAGTTCTGCGGTCGCGACATGGGCATCGTCGCATCGTCGCTGCTCCACACGCCCTGGAGATCGGGATCACCCCACGGCGTTTTGGGCACGGTATAGCCTGTCGGCGGCCCACCGTTGTAGGCGGTGATGACCAGCGCCGGCGCAGAAGGGCTCTGGCCGACCACTGGCAACGAAGCCACGGAGGCGACAGCCGCAGCGGCCATGAGCGATACGGTGACTCGTTTGAACATCGTGTGCGAACTCCCTACTTCTTCGAACCTCAACGCGTGAACTCTGGCCCAAAGCCTTGAGCCCTGAGCCTAATTCCCCTCCACCGGTGGCGCCTCGGGTCTGTTGGGCACCGGGACCTGGATGGCGCGGCGCGCTCGAACGAGGCCATTACGGCGGTCTTCCTCGATGGCCTTGTCTTCAGCGCGCTCGGCGCTGAGCGCGTTGGGCAGCCCGTAGTTCCCCTCGTGGCACTCGTAGGGGAGGAGTAGTTCGCCGCGAAGGGGCGTGAGCGGCATTGAGATCGTGAACGGCTTGGCGTAGGTGACCGGGTCCTCGACGGTGACCTCGTACTGCACGACGTCCTCGGCCACGCGCGTGATGCGTTCAGTCAGCTTCATGTCCGCGCTGTGGCGCAGGCCATTGCCGTTCGGACCGATGCTCGTCTTGTCGGTCAGATTCGTGGTCTCGATGACGAGCGTGTGGCCTTCCCATCGGCCGCGGGAGTCGCCCAGGTACTGTCGCAGGCCCTTCCCGACGTGCGGCCGGCCGTCGGTGTAGACGACGCGCGTGTCGTGCACCATCTCGTAGCTGATGATCACCATGCCGGGCGCCTGCACGATCCGGTTGCCATTGCCGTAGGGGACCGGCAGCACCGAGCCGACGATGCCGCGCGTGATGCAGCGGTCGTAGAGCGTGAAGTCCTCGACGGTGTCGAAGGGGCCGTCGCCAAAGGTGCCGCGATCGCGGGGTGCCCGCCGGGTTTCGGCGTGCGGTGTGTAGGCCGGGTACCGGCCGTCCTGCGGGTCGACAATCAAGGAGGTCTGCCGCCAGGTGCGGAACCCGACGTCGTTCCGGAACGAGCCGATGTCGTTGTCGGCGCGGCGGCGCGTGGTCTCGTCGCGTGAGAGGCGCTCGGCGTACTCTGCATCCGTCAGGAACAAGCGGTTGCCAAACTGCGGCTGCCGCACCGTCGCGACGCCGCGCATGTCATCGCTGCTCCACACGCCCTGGAGGTCCGGGTCGCCCCACGGCGTCTTGGGCGCGACATAGGTCGTGCTCGTCTCGCCGTTGAGCGCGGTGAGGGCCACATGGGGTGACTGCGCCGACGCCTGGCCCGGGAAGAAGGTCAGGGCGGCAAGCACGGCCGTCGACACGGTGGCAAGGGCGAGAGGCTGCCGGGTCATCGCAAACTCCTTTGGAGGGAGGCGTTGAGGATTGCAGGCATTATACGGCGTAGTGCAATGTGGGGTCAGATCTTGATTCTTGCAGCGGGCCCAGGTGCTCGCATCCGCTGCAAGAATCAAGATCTGACCCCACGTTGCGGTAAGATCCGGGCCTGATGCTGCCTCAACAAGAAGGACTCGACAGATGCGTAGATTCGGCGGTTCCCTGCTCGTGATCGTGGTGCTCGGGGTTGTTGCCCTGGTGGCTCAGACCGGGGGGGCTCGGAGTGGTGCCGCGCGGCCCTATACCACCTGGACTGCGTACCAGGGCGGTGCGCATTCGGCGCAGTATTCCGCGCTCGACCAGATCAACAAGTCGACCGTGTCGCGCCTCGACGTGGCCTGGACCTACCCGGTGAACGGCACCATCACGTTCAACCCGATCGTGATCGACGGGGTCATGTATGCACAGGGCACTGGCAACGCCATCGTCGCCCTCGATGCAGCCACAGGGAAGCAGATATGGCGCCACGCGAACCAGGGTGCCATCGGTGGGCGGGGATTCAACTACTGGGAGAGCCCCGATCGCTCCGACCGTCGACTGCTGTACCTGAATGCCGGGCATCTCACCGCCATCAACGCACAAAACGGCGAGACGATCACCTCGTTTGGCGACAACGGACGCGTGGACCTGCGCGTGGCGTTGTGGCGCCCCGCCCGCAACCCGCTGCAGACGAGCAACCCCGGCCGCATCTTCGAAGACCTGATCATCGTCTCGTTGCCGGCACAGGGAGCCGGGTACGAGGCGACGCCGGCGGACGTCCAGGCGTACGATGTTCGCACCGGCAAGATCGCCTGGGTGTTTCACAGCATCCCGCACCCGGGTGAGGCTGGATATGAGACGTGGCCGCCCGAGGCGTACAGAACCGCCGGTGGGGTCCACAACTGGAGCGAGCTGACCGTGGACGCGCAGAACGGGATCGCGTTCATCCCCTTCGGTACCGCGCGTTTCGATTTCTACGGCGGCGATCGCCCGGGAGCCAACCTGTTCGGCAACGCCCTCGTGGCGCTCGACGCGCGCACGGGGAAGCGGATCTGGCACCAGCAGCTCATTCACCATGACCTGTGGGATTACGACCTGCCCCAGGCGCCCAAGCTCCTGACGCTCCGGCAGAACGGCCAGAACGTGGACGTGGTGGCACAGGCAACCAAGCAGGGCTTCATCTTTGTCTTCGAGCGCAAGACCGGCAAGCCGATCTTCCCGATTGAAGAGCGGCCCGTTCCGCAGTCCGATGTCCCGGGCGAGAAGAGCTGGCCCACACAGCCGTTCCCGACCAAGCCCGCCCCGTTTGCGCGGCAGTCGTTCACCGAGAAGGATATCAACCCGTACCTGCCCGAGGCCGAGAAGCAACTGCTGCGAGAGCGTCTGCGAAGCGTGCGCAACGAAGGGCTCTTCACGCCACCAAGCCTCGAGGGTTCCATCCAGCTTCCAGGCCACAACGGCGGGGCGAACTGGGGGAGCTCCGCCGTGGACCCGATTCGGGGGGAGTTCTACGTTGTCGCGAAAAACATGCCGACGTTGTTGAGGCTCAACCTGAGCAACGAGGAGCCCACGGCCGGTGGCGCGCTCGGCGCGGGACCGGCGAGCCCGATCATCAATGCCGAGCAGAAGGCGCAGCTCATGGCGGCGGCCAAGGAAGCCGCCGCGAAGGGGCCGGTGCGCTACAACTCCCCGTACGACTTCATGCTCAGCCCGTCCACGGGCATGACCGCTCTCGGTCCGCCGTGGTCGGAGCTCACGGCGTACGACCTGAACACGGGCGAGATCAAGTGGCGCGTGCCAGATGGCAGCACGACTGCGCCGCCCGAGGCGGGAATCCCCGCCGATGCGGGCTCGCACATGCCCCGCGGCGGACCACTGGTCACGGCCGGTGGGCTCGTCTTCGTGGCCACGGCCTCGGACCGGTCGTTCCGTGCCTACGATCGCGACTCAGGCAAGGTGGCCTGGACGACGGCGCTGCCGACCGGATCTGAAGGCGTGCCCGCGACCTACGAGGTTGGGGGGCGGCAGTACATCGTGCTGCCGGTTGCCGCGGGCACCGGGTCGTTCTCGGCGCGGTTCGGTGGACCAGCCCCCGCCCCGCGCGGTGGCGGCGCCGGCGCGGCCGGCGGGGGACCCGAAGCGCAGGTTGGTGCCGGAGCTCGCGGCCGCGGCGGGCGCGCG
>Ga0209640_10001475_pt1 | contig 19941 bp, 33 predicted proteins | sample RifCSP10_1_FD_184018 | JGI IMG/M metagenome (GOLD analysis project Ga0209640, IMG submission 184018) | Soil microbial communities from Rifle, Colorado - Rifle CSP2_sed 10_1 (SPAdes) (version 2) | ecosystem: Environmental > Terrestrial > Deep subsurface > Rock core/Sediment | place: Rifle...
GCCGAGGGCGAGTTGGCTCCGCGCTTCCGAGATGGCCCCCGCCGCCGTCACGCGATTCTGCTGCCCGGGGGTCGGAGCCGGCGCGGCGTCGGTCGCCAACTGCACCGAATCGCCGCGGTCGCGCACCCAGAGCGCTGCGATCGCGGCCAGAGCGAAGGCCGCAACGGCGGCGAGCGCCACGGCGACGATCAACCGTCGCCGTGAGCTCGGTTCGAACGCCGCCTCCTCCGCTGCGGCCGCCGGAGGCGGCGGCGCAGGCCGGGGCGCGGCGGCCGTGGACGGCGCTTCGCCGAGCGCGCGGGCACCTCCGCGCGGCACCGCCGAGAGCACGGTGGCGGCGAGCGGTTGCGGCACCGGCGGCGCCTTGCGCGGCGGCGACGCGACGACCCGCGCCCGCGCTTCGGTCGGCACCGCCGGCCGTGCCACGAGCTGCGTCGGGGCGTTGTCTCCGACCCGCTCCGCCCCGTCGCCCGGCGCCGCCGGAGGGCTCGGAAGCTGCGGGCGCTCGACGCGCCGCGTCGGGGAGAGGTCCGGAGGCGGCACCGCAGCCGCCTGGCCCGCGGTCTTCGGCTGGGCTTCGGCTTCCTGGCCCTCGGGCGGCGGCTTCGCCGCGTCCTCGCGATCGGGCTTCGGCGGCGCCGGCGCCGCTTGCGACGCTGTCCCCGGCGTCTCCTTCTCCGGCTCCGCACGCGGCGCGTCGACCGCCTCCACGATCGGCTCCACCTCCTGGGTGGCGACGGTGTCGTCCAGGCTCTGCTGGCTCTGCAGCACGGCGCGCAGCTCGCGTGCCACTTCCGAGGCTCGGGGATAGCGCCGATTCGGGTCCTTCTCGAGGCACCTTCCGAGGATGTCGGTGAAGCTCGATGGCACGTCGCGGACGATCTCCTGCGGCGGAGTGAAGGCGTCGTAGACGATCTTGTGGGTGACCGCGGTGAGGTTCTCGCCCTGGAACGGCTTGCGCCGCGTCAACATCTCGTAGAACACCACGCCGAGCGAGAAGATGTCCGCGCGGTGGTCGACCTCACGGCCTTGGATCTGCTCCGGCGCCATGTAGTTGGGCGTGCCGAGGAGCTGACCCTCCATGGTCAGGTTCGAGCTGTCGAGGCGGGCGATTCCGAAGTCGGTGATCTTCACCCGGTCGTCGGGTGTGATCAGGATGTTCGCCGGCTTGATGTCTCGGTGCACGACGCCGCGCGAGTGGGCGTAGTCGAGCGCCTCGGCGACCTGCGCCAGGATGTCGACGACGAAGGCCAGCGGAAATGGGTCCGGTCGCTGCAGCAGCTGCTTGAGGTTGGTGCCTTTGACGTACTCCATGGCGATGAAGCACGTTCCGGCCAGCCCCTCGTCGACCACGTCGTGGATGGTCACGATGTTCGGGTGCGAGAGGATGCCGGCGCTCTGGGCCTCGCGCACGAACCTGCTGCGGAACTGGGCGAGCTCGTCGTCGCGGGCCGCGAATCCGATGCGGAAGGTCTTGAGCGCTACGAGGCGCCCGATCAACGGGTCGCGGGCGAGGTACACCACGCCCATGGCGCCCTTCCCGATCTCTTCCAGGATCTCGTAGCGACCCAGCTTCTGAGGCGTCTCGCTCATGGGTTCATATGCGGAACCCAGGGATTCTAGGGCCGGGGCGTTGGAGCGTCAAACCCTAAGTGTTGTAAATTTCTCGGGTTCGCCGCTCGCCGCGAGGAGGTTTCGGAGAATGCAGGTCGACAGCCCCGAAAAACTGCGCGTCGTCGCCCTGGCCGGGCACAACGACACCGGGAAGACCACGGTCGCGAGCGCGCTGCTGTTCACCGCCGGCTCGGCGCCGCGGCTGGCCCGGATCGAGGACAAGAACACGGTCACCGACTTCGACCCCGAGGAGCAGGAGCGTGGTATCTCGATCGGTCTCGGAACCTGCAGCCTGGGCTGGAAGGGAACCGCCGTCCACCTGCTGGACTGTCCCGGCTACGGCATCTTCTTCACCGAGACCAAGACCGGCCTGCGAATCGCCGACGCGGCGCTGGTCTGCATCAACGCCGTCGCCGGCGTCGAAGTCAACACGGAGAAGGTCTGCGAGTACGCCGCCGAGATCGCGCTCCCGATGGCCTTCGTGCTGACCAAGATGGACCGCGAGAGGGCGGATTTCGAGCGCGCGGTCGGCTCGCTGCAGAGCGCCTTCGGCCGGCAGGCCCTGCCGATCCACCTTCCGATCGGCGCCGAGAAGGAGTTTCGCGGCTACGTCGACCTGCTCACCGGCGCCGCCTGGGAGTACGAGGCCAGCGGCAAGGCGAGGTCGCGCGCGCTCCCGCCGGAGCTCGCCGAGAGCGTCGAAACCTGGAAGACCCAGCTCGTCGAAGCCGTCGCGGAGAGCGACGAAGCGCTGATGGAGCGCTTCTTCGAGGAAGGATCCCTCACCGCGGACGAGCTGGCGGCGGGACTTCGCGGCGCCGTGCGCGAGCGCAAGCTCTTCCCGATCGCCATCGCGGCCCCGGCGAGCAACGCCGGGTCCTCGGCGCTCCTCGACCTGATCGTGGATCTGATGCCGTCGCCGGCCGACGCCCGCCGTAGCGTGCGCCGCGTCGATGGCGCCGAGATTCCCCTCCCCGCCGACCCGGCGGGGCCACTGCTCGCGGTCGCCTTCAAGACGCTGAACGACCCCTTCACCGGACGGCTCACCCTGGTGCGCGTCTTTTCGGGGACGCTGACCAACGACGCGCTGGTCTGGAATCAGCGCGCGGAGGAAGCAGAAAAGGCCCACGGCCTCCTCCACGTCCAGGGGAAGCAAGGCACGGCGACGCCGCGACTCGTGGCGGGCGAGATCGGCGGCATCCCGAAGCTCAAGCTCACCCGTTCGGGCGACAGCCTCACGACGAAGGAGCGTCCGCTGCGCAGCGACTGGATCGAGATCCCCGAGCCGGCGATGTCGTTCGCGATCGAGCCCAAGACGAAGGGGGACGAGGAGAAGATCGGCGACGCTCTCGGCCGCCTGATCGAGGAAGATCCCTCACTCCGGGCCGGGCGCGACCCCCAGACCGGCGAGTTCCTGCTCTCCGGCACCGGACAGCTCCACGTCGAGATCACCGTTTCCCGGCTCAAGCGGCGCTCCAACGTCGAGGTGATCCTGCATCCGCCCAAGGTGCCCTACCGCGAGACGATCCTGCGCGCCGCGGACGGCCACGGCCGGCACAAGAAGCAATCCGGCGGGCGCGGCCAGTTCGCCGACTGCCGGATCCGGGTCGAGCCCCTGACGCGCGGCGAGGAATTCGAGTTCGTCGACGAGATCTTCGGCGGCGCCATCCCCCACAACTACCGGCCGGCGGTGGAAAAGGGGATACAGGAGGCGCGAGCCAAGGGCTATCTGGCCGGCTGTCCGATGGTCGATTTCCGGGTGCGGCTGCTCGACGGCCAGTACCACGAAGTCGACTCCTCCGAGCTCGCATTCAAGATCGCCGGTTCGCTGGCCTTCAAGGACGCCATGGAGAAGGCCTCGCCGACGCTGCTCGAGCCGATCATGAAGGTCGAGATCCAGACCGGCGAGGAGTTCATGGGCGACATCATGAGCGACCTCTCCCACCGGCGCGGCAGACCCCAGGGCATGGATTCGAGGAACGGCGCCCAGATCATCCACGCCATGGTGCCGCTCGCCGAGATGTTGAACTACGCGCCGGCGCTGCGCTCGATGACCCAGGGCCGATCCAGCTTCCACATGGAGTACTCGCACTACGAAGAGGTGCCGCGGCTGGTGGCGGACAAGATCATCGCCGCCTCGCGCAAACACCGCGAGGAAGAGCAGGAGAGCTGAGCAGCTCTCCAGCGGGGAGGAAATCGGATTGGCCCAGGCCAGCGCGTTGCGAGCCGGGATGTGCATCCTGCACGCAGGAGAGGTCTGCCGCATTCTCTCGGTCACCCACCGCACGCCCGGGAATCTGCGCGCCTTCGTCCAGGTGCGGATGCGCAACCTCCGCACCGGCAACAGCTTCGAGCACCGCTTCAGCTCGACCGAGTCGGTCGAGCGCGCGCATCTCGATACGGTGCCCATGGAGTACCTCTACTCCGACGGTGAGCACCATCACTTCATGAATCAGGAGACCTACGAGCAGCTGCCCCTGACCGACGAAGTGCTCGGCGACAGCATGCTCTACCTGCTGCCCAACACCGTGATCAAGGTCGATCTCTACGAGGGTAATCCGGTGGGAGTCGAGCTGCCCAACACCGTGGTGCTCGAGATCGTGGAAACCGATCCCTCGCTCAAGGGCGCGACGGCGTCGGCGTCCTACAAGCCGGCGAAGCTCGAGACCGGCCTCGTCGTCCAGGTCCCACCGTTCCTCGAGGCCGGGACCCGGATCGAGCTCGACACCCGCGAGAACAAGTACCTCAGGCGGGTCTGAGGGCGGTCAGGAGCCGCCGATCTTCTTCGGCGCCGAGGTGCGCTTGACGGTCGAGGGGGACTTCTTCCCCGGCTTGCCCGAAGGGCCCTTGGGCTCGGCCTTGCCCGCGGCCTGTTTGCCGGCCGGACGCGACTTCCTAGCCGGCCGCGGCTGGGCCTCCTTCGCCGGCGCGACCGCCGCCTCGACGGCCGCCGTCTCGGGCGCTCCGGCCGCGGCCTTCTTGGACTTCTTGTCGTCGGCCGGCGGCGTTGGCGCCTTCTTCTTCTTGAGCTGGAAATCGACGAATTCGAGCACCGCCATCTCGGCCCCGTCTCCCTGACGGCTGCCGAGCTTGACGATGCGCATGTAGCCCCCGGGCCGGGTCGCGAAGCGCGGCGCGATCACCTCGAAGAGCTTGCGCACGAGCTCCCGGTTCTGGATCCAGCGGCCGACGAGGCGGCGCGCGTGCACGGTGTCGCGCTTGCCCTGCGTCACCATCTTCTCGACCAGCGGCCTGAGCTCCTTCGCCTTGGAGACGGTGGTCACGATGCGCTCCGCCGCCACCAGCGAGGCGAGCTGATTGCGGAACATCGCGAGGCGATGACCGGTCTTGCGACCGAGCTTGCGACCCGCTGCGTTGTGGCGCATGGCCTCTCCCCGCCGCCGCTCAGACGCCGGCGCCGGTCGGGTGACCGACGTTCATGCCGAATTGCAGCCCGAGCCGCGCCAGGAGCTCCTGGAGCTCCTCGAGCGACTTCTTGCCGAAGTTCTTGATCTCCAGGACTTCGTTCTCCGAGCGCGAGACGAGGTCCCGAACCGTCGAGATCGAAGCGTTGCGGAGGCAATTGGCGGTCCTGACCGAAAGGTCGAAGTCGTCGAGGTTCTTGTCGAGCACCGCCGCGAGCTCGGAGTCCGGACCGGCATCGGCGGCTTCCCCGGCCACCGCATCCTCGGCGGTGACGAAGATGGTGAGGTGCTCCTTGAGCAAGGTGGCGGCGAGGGAGACGGCGTCCTCGGGCTTGACCGTGCCGTTGGTCCACACCTCGAGGGTCAGCTTCTCGTAGTCGGTCACGCGGCCCACCCGTGCCGTATCGACACGGTAGTTGACCCTCTTGACCGGGCTGTGGACCGAGTCGAGCGGAATCCAGCCGACGCCGAGGCTCTCGTCGAGGTTCTTCTCCGTCGCCACGTAGCCTCGTCCGTGCTTGATCTGGAACTCCATCTTGAAATGGCCCTCTTCGCTCACCGTGGCGATGTGGGCGCGCGGGTCGCAGACCTCGATCAGGGGATCCCCTGCGAGGTCGGCGCCGGTGACCTCACGCGGTCCCTTGACGTCGATCCTCGCCACCTTGGGCTCGTCCGAGTGCAGCCGCACCGGCACCTGATTCAGGTTGAGCACGATGTCGGTGACGTCTTCTTCGACGCCCGGCAGGGAGGAGAACTCGTGGAGCACGCCCTCGATCTTCACGGCGGTGATCGCCGCACCCTCGATGGACGAGAGCAGGCAGCGCCGCAGGGCATTGCCGACGGTGGTCGCGAAGCCGCGCTCGAACGGCTGAGCGCTGAACTTGCCGTAGGTCGGCGTGAGGGTTTCGGTCTCGATCTCGAGGCGCCTCGGGCGCTGAAATTCCTTCCATGGCATGGCTTGATTCTCCTGGGAAGAGGCCGCTCCGCGTCAGCGGCTGTAGAGCTCGACGATGAGCTGTTCCTGGATCGGGAGCTTGATGTCTTCCCGGCTCGGCAGGGCCTGCACTTTGCCCGTGAAATTCTCGGCATCGAGGGTCAGCCACTCGGGCACTCCGCGACCCATCGCCGATTCGAGCGCGGCCAGAATCTGCGGATTCTTGCGGCTGGCTTCTCGCACGGTGACGGACTGTCCCGCCCGCACCTGGTAGGACGGGATCGACGTCTTTCGTCCGTCGATCTGGATGTGCCCGTGGCGGACGAATTGGCGTGCCTGGGCGCGCGAAGACGCGAAGCCCAGACTGTAGACGACGTTGTCCAATCGGCGCTCGAGCATCTGCAGCAGGGTCTCGCCGGTGATGCCCTTGCTGCGGTCCGCGTCCTTGAAGTAGAGCCGGAATTGACGCTCCAACACGCCGTAGATTCGCTTCACCTTCTGCTTCTCGCGCAGCTGGATGCCGTAGCCGACGACCTTGCGCCCGCGGCGCTGACCGTGCTGGCCCGGCGGATAGCCCCGCCGTTCGATGGCGCACTTCTCCTTGAAACAGCGCTCGCCCTTGAGAAAGAGCTTCATGCGCTCGCGCCGGCAGAGCCGGCAAACCGCCCCGGTGTAACGTGCCACTCTCGATTCTCCTCGCTTCGTCTCCTCCCCGACGCTACGGGGACGCCTACCCGGTGAAGACGCCGATCAGCGTTCGGTGCACGCCACCGCGCCGAGGCGCTCTCGCCCCAACTCTCTCTTGCCGGAGCCCGCCGCCACCCCGGCGTCGTGCCCCACTCCCGATCTCAGACTCGCCTCCGCTTGCGCGGCCGGCAGCCGTTGTGCGGAATCGGGGTCACGTCGCGAATGGACTTGATCTCGACGCCGGCGGCCGACAGCGCGCGAATCGCGGATTCACGGCCCGCGCCCGGCCCGCGGACCTCGACGTCGAGACTGCGCACGCCGAGGTCCTTCGCCGAGTTTCCCGCGCTCTGTGCGGCGACTTGGGCCGCGAAGGGCGTTCCCTTGCGGGAGCCCTTGAAGCCGATCCGTCCGGCCGAGGACCAACACAGCACGTTGCCCTCCGGATCCGAGATCGAGACGATGGTGTTGTTGAAGGAAGCCTGGATGTGCGCCGTCCCGTGCGGAACGATGCGCTTCTCCTTCTTCTTGGCTCCCTTTTTTTCCTTCTTGCCGCTCGGGGCGGCTGCGCTCGGTTTGGCCATGGATCTTCCCCGTCAAGTCACTTCTTGGTGATCTTCTTCTTCGTCGCCACGGTGCCACGCCGCGGGCCCTTGCGGGTGCGGGCGTTGGTGTTGGTGCGCTGCCCGCGCACCGGCAGGCCGCGGCGGTGCCGCTGGCCCCGATAGCTGCCGATCTCCATCAGTCGCTTGACGTTCTGTGCGACTTCCTTGCGCAGGTCGCCCTCGACCCGCCCCTCTTCCTGGATGATCTTGCGGATGCGCTGCGCCTCGTCCTCCGAGAGATCGCGGACCTTCGTGATCTCGGGAACGTCGGCCGCGGCGAGAATCCTCCGGGAGCGCATGCGCCCGATGCCGTGGATGTAAGTGAGGCCGATCCAGACCTGCTTGTTCTGAGGGAGGTCCACTCCCGCGATGCGTGCCATGGCCGCCCCCTCAACCCTGCCGCTGCTTGTGCTTCGGGTTCTCGCAGATCACGCGGATGACGCCCGCGCGGCGCACGATCTTGCACTTCGGACAGATTCGACGTACGGAAGAGCGAACTTTCATCTCGACATCCTCGGCTTCACTTCAATCGGTAAATGATGCGCCCGCGCGAAAGGTCGTAGGGCGAGAGCTCGACCAGCACGCGGTCCCCGGGGAGGATGCGGATGAAATGCTTCCGCATCTTGCCCGAGATGTGAGCGAGAACCCGGTGCTTGTTCTCCAACTCCACCTTGAACATCGCGTTCGGCAACAGCTCGATGACCGTCGCCTCGATTTCGATCGCCTCTTCCTTCGCCAACTGTCCCTTCCCTCCCGATCGTCTCAACGGCCCAGCACCCGCGCGCCGTCGTCGGTCACCGCGACCGAGAACTCGAAATGCGCCGAGAGCGAGCCGTCCTTGGTGCGGGCGGTCCAGCCGTCCGCGTCGACCTCGACCGCCGGCCCCCCGGCGTTCACCATCGGCTCGATCGCCAGCACGAGCCCGGGCTTGAGTCGCGGACCTTTGCCCGGCTCGCCGAAGTTCGGCACCTGCGGGTCCTCGTGCAGAGCTGTCCCGATGCCGTGACCGACGAACTCGCGGACGACGGAGAAGCCTTCGGCTTCGACGAAGCTCTGGACCGCGAATCCAATGTCGGACAGACGGCGGTTGGGCTGCACGGCCTCCACGGCGAAGTCGAGCGCGCGCCGCGTCACCGCGACGAGACGCTCGGCCTCCGGAGCTATCCGGCCGACCGCGAACGTCCGCGCGGCATCCCCATAGTATCCCTTATACAGGACCCCGCAATCAACCCCGAGGATGTCCCCTTCCGCCAGCGCGCGATCGTCCGGAATGCCGTGCACGATGACGTCGTTGCGGGAGGTGCAGAGGGTGGCCGGGTAGCCCTTGTAGTCGAGGAACGCGGGCACACCCCCGGCGCTACGGATGGTCTCCTCCGCGAAGCGGTCCAGCTCCCGCGTCGAGATCCCGGGCCGGATCCGCAGCGCGATCCCGTCGAGGACGTGATGCACGATGCGATTGGCCTCGTCCATGAGCTCGAGCTCTCCCCGCGTCTTCAGCACCATCCTCAGTTCCCCTTCAGCGCCGTGAGCAGATCGCGGGTGATGACGTCCATGGGCCGGTCGCCGTCGATCCTCGTCAGCAGGCCGCGTCGCGCGTAGAGCTCGGTCAGGGGCTCGGTCTTCTCGCGGTAGACCTCCAGGCGGCGGCGCACGACGTCGTCCCGGTCGTCCTGCCGCCGGCGCGCCAGGGCGCGCTTCACGAGCACCTGCTCGGGCACCTCGAGCAATACGACGGCGGTCAATTCCCGACGGCATTCCGCGAGCAGCTGATCGAGCGTCTCGGCCTGTTCCGGCGTGCGCGGGTAGCCGTCCAGCACGAACCCCCGGTGGGTGTCGCTCTCGCGCAGCCTGGCGCGCACGACCTCGGTCATCAGCGCGTCGTCGACCAGGCGCCCGCTGGCCATCACCGCCGACACCCGACCGCCGACCTCGGAGCCGCGGGACACCTCCCGCCTCAGCATCTCTCCCGTCGAGATCGCCGGCACTCCGAGCGCCGCCGACAGCCGCTCCGCCTGCGTGCCCTTGCCGCTGCCGGGCGCGCCCAGGAGCACGGCGCAGATCCCTCGCTCCGCCATCGTCAGCCGCGCCGGCCCCGGATCCGTCCCCGCTTGAGGAAGCCGTCGTAGTTGCGCATCACGAGCTGACTCTCGATCTGCTGCAACGTGTCCATGGCCACGCCGACGACGATCAGAAGCGAGGTGCCGCCGAAGTAGAAGTTGATGCCCATACCCTCGGTGAACCAGCGCGGCAGGTAGGCGTCGAGGCTCTGGCCGAAGCTGCCCAAGCTCTGCACCCGGACACCGTTGAGCAGGAAGTCCGGCAGCACCGACACCACCGCCAGGTACGACGCGCCGACGAAGGAGATCCTGGTCAGGATGCGGTCGATGTACTCGGCCGTTCGCCGTCCGGAGCGGATGCCGGGGATGAAGCTCCCGTACTTCCGCATGTTCTCGGCGAGGTCCGAGGGGTTGAAGATGATCGAGATGTAGAAGTAGCTGAAAAAGACGATGCCGATGACATAGAGCAGGTAGTGCAGGGGCTGTCCCCACGCCAACAGGTCGGCGATCTTCTGCAACCAGGGGGCTTGCGCCATCTGCGCGAGCGTCGCCGGCAGGGCCATCAGGGAACTGGCGAAGATCACCGGGATGACGCCCGCGGTATTGACCCGCAACGGCAGATAGGTGCTCTGACCGCCGTAGACCTTGCGGCCCACCATGCGCTTGGCGTACTGCACCGGAATGCGCCGTTGAGCGCGTTCCATGTAGACGATGAACCCGACGACGAGAACCATGAAGGCGATGAGCACGATCACGCCGATGAGCGAAAGCTCGTTGGTGCGGATCTTCGCCACCGTGTCCGCGATCGCGGCCGGAAGGCCGACGACGATGCCGGCGAAGATGATCAGGGAGATGCCGTTGCCCACGCCGCGCTCGCTGATCTGTTCGCCGAGCCACATGATGAAGGCGCAGCCAGTCGTCAGCGTGAGCACGGTCATGAGCTTGAATCCGACCCCCGGAGCGGGAACCAGCGCCGCGCCGCCAGGCGTCGTCGTCTTCTCGAGGAAAATGGCGATTCCCGTCGACTGGATGACCGAGACGACCACCGTCAGGTAGCGCGTGTACTGCGTGATCTTCCTGCGCCCGAGCTCGCCCTCCTTGGAGAGCTTCTCCAGGTACGGAACCACCACGGTCATGAGCTGCAGGATGATCGACGCCGTGATGTACGGCATGATCCCGAGCGCGAACACGGCGACCCTTTCGAGGCTTCCCCCGGTGAAGGTGTTCACGAAGCCCAAGAACGTGTTCTGGACCGTGTTCATGAACTCGATCAGCGCCTTCGGATCCACACCCGGGGTCGGAATATGGCACCCGATCCGGTAAACCGCGAGCAGCCCGAAAGTGAAGGCCAGCCGCTTGCGGAGGTCGGGGATCGCGTAGATGTTGCGCAGGCTGTCGATCACTTCAGGTCAACTCCTCGCAGCTGCCCCCGGCGGCTTCGATCTTGGAGCGCGCCGCGGCCGAGAACTTGTGTGCCGAGACGCGGACCGCGCGCGAGATCTCCCCGCCGGCGAGCACCTTGACCCGCCGCTTCGGATGCACCAGCCCCTTTTCGGCGAGCAGGGCCGGGTCGACCCGGGCTCCGAGCTCGCCCAAGGTCCCGACGTTCACCACCGCGTACTCGACGCGGAACTGGTTGGTGAAGCCGCGCTTGGGCACGCGCCGAATGAGCGGCATCTGGCCGCCCTCGAAGCCCGGCCGCGCGCTGTGGCCCGACCGCGACTGGCCGCCCTTGTGACCTCGGCCGGCGGTCTTCCCGAGCCCCGATCCGGTGCCGCGTCCGACTCTCTTCTTGGCGCGCTTGGAGCCGCGCGCCGGGGTCAGCTTGTCCAGTCGCATTTCAGTCCTCTACGATCTCGACCAGGAACGGTACTCGCGCGACGAGGCCTCGCACCGACGGCGAGTCCGCGCGCTCGACGACGTGGCGGATGCGCCGCAGCCCCAGCCCCCGCAGCGCGTCGCGATGCTGAGGCTTGGTGCCGATCGCGCTGCGGATCTGGCGAATCCGGATCTTTTGCTGTTTCTTGGCGGCCATGTCTCTCGGTCTCCTGCGGCTCAGCCTTCCGCGGCGACGGGCGGCGGCGTCCGCTCGGGGCGGGACTCCGGCCGGCGGCGACCCGAGGTCTTGAGCTTGGCGAGCGCATCGAACGTCGCCTTCACCACGTTGTGCGGGTTGGTCGTGCCCAGGGACTTGGTCAGGATGTCCTGGATGCCCGCGGCTTCGACCACCGCGCGCACCGGCCCGCCGGCGATCACCCCGGTGCCCTGGGACGCGGGCTTGATCAACACCCGGCCGGCTCCGAAATGGCCCAGCGACTCGTGCGGGATCGTGCTCCCCACCATCGGCACCGCGACGAGGTGCTTCTTCGCGATCTCGATCCCCTTGCGGATCGCCATCGGAACCTCTTTCGCCTTCCCGGCGCCGTAACCGACGCGCCCGTTTCCGTCACCGATCACCACCAGGGCCGAGAAGGAGAAGTTCTTGCCTCCCTTCACGACCTTGGTGACGCGGTTGATGTGGACGACCTGCTCGACGAACTCGCTCTCCTGCTCGAAATCCCTGGCCAAAGCCGTCCTCCCTCAGAACTTCAGGCCCTTGGCGCGGGCCCCATCGGCCAGCTCCTTGACCTTGCCGTGATACTGGTAGCCGCCCCTGTCGAAGACGACCTTCTCGATGCCCTTGGCGATCGCCCGCTCGGCGACCGCTTCGCCGACCACGCGGGCCGCGAGCTTCGTGCCCGCGGACCCTTTGGTCCGCTCGCGCAGGGCGGGCTCCAGGGACGTGGCGGCGACCAGGGTACGGCCGAGGTCGTCGTCGATGACCTGCGCGTAGACGTACTTCTCGCTCTTGAACACCGAAAGGCGGGGCCGAGCCGCCGTGCCCGCGAGCCTCTGCCTGAGCCGCCGGTGCGCTCGCGTGCGCCGCGCCGTCTTCTCCAGGGCCTTCTTGCGATTCAGATCCGCCATCACGTTTCTCCCGCGCGGCCCTACTTGGCGCCGGCCTTGCCGACCTTGCGGCGCAGCACTTCGTCGGAGTACTTGATGCCCTTCCCCTTGTAGGGGTCGGGCCTTCGAAGGTTCCGGATCTCGGCGCAGACCTGCCCGAGCATCTGCCGATCCGCGCTCCTGAAGGTCAGTCGGTTCGCTTTGGCGTCGTAATCGACCTCGACGCTCTTCGGCAACCGATAGACGACCGGGTGGGAGTAGCCGAGAGCGAAGTGCAGCTCGTTGCCCTTGACCTCGGCCTTGTAGCCCACGCCGGTGATCTCGAGCGTGCGCGTGAAGCCGGTCGTGACTCCGTTCACGGCGTTGGCGAGCAGCGCCCTCAGCAGGCCGTGCTTGGCCCGGTCCGACCCCGAGTCACCCGGGCGACCGACACGGACCACGCCGTCCTCGAACTTCACCGGGAAGCCGGGAATCAGCGTCTGGGTCACGCTGCCTTTCGGCCCCTCCGCCGTGAAGCTGAGCTCGTCGATCCGCACCTTCACGTTCGCCGGTACGGCGATCGGCATCTTTCCGATACGCGACATCTCTCGCCTCTCCTTACCAGACCTCGCAGAGCACTTCGCCGCCCACGCTCTTCTCGCGCGCCTGCCGGTCGGAGAGCAGCCCCTGGTTGGTCGATACGACCCCGATCCCCCGTCCGCCGAGCACCGGCCGGATGGCTCCGGCCCCGCGGTAGACCCTGCGCCCGGGCTTGGAGATCCGCTGCAGGTGCGTGATCGCCGGCGAGCCGTCCGAGTCGTACTCGAGGAAGATCCGAAGCACGCCGAACGGCGCCCCGGACATCGCGCGGAAGTTGCGGATGAAGCCTTCCTCCTTGAGGATGCGGCAGATCTCCGCCTTCAGCTTCGACGTCGGCACGTCCACCCGGTCGTGCTTGGCGAGATGCGCGTTCCGGATCCTGGTGAGCAGGTCCGAAACCGGGTCCATGTTGCTCATTCCCCTCTCCTTACCAACTCGCCTTGATCACGCCCGGGAGATACCCCTGGCGTGCCAGGTCACGAAAACAGATGCGGCACAGGGAGAACTTCCGCAGGAAGGCCCGCGGCCTCCCGCAGCGCTTGCATCGATTGCGCTGGCGAATCTTGTACTTGAGCTCACGCCGCGTCTTCGCCATGCGCGCTGCAGTCGCCATGATGTCGTTCCTCCTTCCCGATCAGTTGCGAGCGAAAGGCAAGCCGAGCTCGCGGAGCAAGTGAAGCGCCTGCTCGTCGTTCGCGGCCGTGGTCACGAAGGTGACGTTCAGGCCCTTGGACTTGTCGACTTTGTTGAAATCGACCTCCTGGAAGATCAGGTGGTCGCGAATGCCGAGCGTGTAGCTGCCTCGACCGTCGAAGCTGCGGCTCGGAATTCCACGGAAGTCGCGCACTCGCGGAAGCGCCACGGTCACGAGCCGGTCGAGAAAATCCCACATGCGGTCTCCCCGCAGCGTGACGCTGCAGCCGATCGGCATGCCTTCGCGCAGCTTGAAGGAGGCGATGGACTTCTTGGCGCGTCGCACCGAAGGGCGCTGGCCCGCGATCGCCGCCAGCTCGTCGACGGCGTCCTCGAGGATCTTGATGTTCGCGATCGCCTCGCCGACGCCCATGTTGAGCACGATCTTCTCCAGCCGCGGCACCGCCATCACGTTGTCGATCCCGAACTCCTGACGCAGCTTCGGAGCCACTTCCTCGCGGTACTTGCGGTGCATGCGCGGCGAGTACTTCTCGCCCGGAGCCGCCGCCTTCTGTTTCTCTTTCGCCATGGATTCCTCGCCTCTCAGCTCAGCGTCGCGCCGCTCTTCTTGGCGATCCGCGAGAACGTGCCGTCCGCGTGGCGCTCACGCCCGACGCGCGTGGGCTGGCCGCTCTGCGGATCGAGCACCATGAGGTTCGACAGGCGGATCGGCGCCTCGCGCTCGAGGATCCCGCCCTGGATGCCCTTCTGTGGGTTCTGGCGCGTGTGCCGCTTGACGAGATTGACGCGCTCGACGATCGCCATCTCCTTCACCGGGATGACGCGCAGGACCCGGCCTTTGGCCCCGCGGTCCTTGCCCGCGATGACGATTACCTGGTCGTTCTTCTTGATCTTGATCTTCTTCATTTGGATTTCCCCGAACAGCCGCTCAAATCACCTCGGGAGCCAACGAGATGATCTTCATGAATCGCTTCTCCCGCAGTTCGCGCGCCACCGGCCCGAAGACACGCGTGCCGACGGGCTCCTTCTGATCGTTGATCAGCACTGCCGCGTTGGTGTCGAAGCGGATGTAGCTCCCGTCCCGCCGGCGCTGCGCGTTCACCGTGCGCACGATGACCGCTTTCACGACCTGCCCCTTCTTGACCGTGCCGTCCGGAGACGCTTCCTTGACCGACGCCGTGATCTCGTCGCCGAGGTGCCCGTACTGGCCCAGCGCTCCCCGCAGGTGGATACAGGCGATCTTCTTCGCACCCGAGTTGTCCGCCACGTCGAGGATCGTTCCCATCTGGATCATGGATCAGCCCCCCTCGGACCGGACCAGGACTTCGGCGACCCGCCACCGCTTGAGCTTCGAGAGCGGCCGCGTTGCCACCAGCCGCACGCGGTCGCCGACCTGACAGCGGTCGTCCTCGTCGTGCGCGTAGAACTTAGACGTCTTCTTGTAGATGCGTCGATACAAGCGGTGCATCGCCGTGGTCTCCACCGCCACGACGACGGTCTTCTTCATCTGATTCCCCACCACGACGCCGACCTTTTCCTGGCGGCGGCCGCGGTCGGGCGAGAGAGAGCTGTTGTCGGTCATCGTCGTCCCCTTCAGCCGGCTGCGCGCTTCTCGCGCAGAACCGTCAGCAGCTGGGCGAGCTCGCGCTTCGCCTCGCGGATCTTCGAAGGTTTCTCGAGCTGGCCCGTCACCTTCTGCAGGCGCAACGCGAATAGCTGTTCCGCGAGCTCTTGCTCGCGCAACTGCAGGTCGGCGGCGCCCTTCTGGCGCAGCTCGTCGAGCTTCTTGGTCTTCTTCATCGCCGGCTCCTCACCGCAGCTCGCCATGACGCGAGACGAATCGGGTCTCGATCCCGAACTTGTGAGCCGCCAGGCGCATCGCCTGCTGGGCGATCTCCGGCGTGACGCCCTCGAGCTCGAAGAGGATCCTCCCCGGCTTCACCACCGCGACCCAGGCTTCCGGGTTGCCCTTGCCCTTGCCCATGCGGGTCTCGAGCGGCTTCTTCGTGATCGGCTTGTCGGGAAAGATCCGGATCCAGAGCTTGCCGCCGCGCTTGACGTGGCGGGTGATGGCGATTCTCCCCGCCTCGATCTGGCGCGCCGTGACCCAACCCGACTCCAGCGCCTGCAAACCGTAGTCGCCGAACGACACGGCATCCCCACCCTTGGCCGGACCGCCCCTGCGCCCGCGATGTTGCTTGCGGAACTTGATCTTTTTCGGCATCAACATGATTCGAATCCCCGCCCGTCACGCCGTGGCGCGCCGGCCCTTTTCCTTGAGCAAGTCGCCCTTGTAGACCCAGACCTTGACCCCGATCACCCCGTAGGTCGTCCGCGCCTCGGAGAATCCGAAGTCGATGTCCGCCTTCAGCGTGTGCAGGGGCAGGCGTCCGTCCTGGTACCACTCGGTGCGCGCGATTTCCGAGCCCCCGAGCCGGCCCGCCACCATGATCTTCACGCCCTTCGCTCCGAACCGGAAGGCGGATTCCATCGCCTTCTTCATCGCGCGCCGGAACGAGACCCGGCGCTCGAGCTGGCCAGCGATGGAGTCGGCGACGAGCTGGGCCTCGAGCTCCGGACGCTGGATCTCCTGGATGTTGATGTGCACCGCGCGGCCCGTCGACTTCGCCAGGTCGTCGCGCAGCTTGTCGACTTCGGCGCCCTTGCGACCGATGATGATGCCGGGGCGCGAAGTGTGGATCGTCACCCGCAGCTTGTCGGCCGCCCGCTCGATGTCGATCGCCGCCACTCCGGCGTGCCCCAGCCGAGCCTTCAAGCTCTTCCGCAGCTCGAGATCGGAGTGCAGGAGCTTCGAGTATTCCTTGCCCTGCGCGTACCAGCGCGAGTGCCAAGTCTTGTTGTAGACGAGGCGGAATCCGTAGGGATGGGTCTTCTGTCCCACGCTCAGTTACCTCCCTGCGTGCCGCCCTTGCGGGTGTCGAGGGTCAATGTGATGTGACTCTGCCGCTTCAGGATGCGAAACGCGCGCCCCATGGTGTTGGCGCGGATGCGCTTCAGCATCGGCCCGCCGTCGACGAAGATCTCCTTCACGTAGAGCCGGCCCACGTCGACCCCCTGCTCTCGGTTCTCGGCGTTGGCGACCGCGGAGCGCAAGAGCTTGGCGAGGGGCCGCGCCGCCGCCTTGCGGGTGGTGCGGAGGATCGTCGCCGCCTCCTCGACGTCCTTGCCCCGAATCAGGTCCACGACCAGCCGCACCTTCTGCGGCGAAGCCTGGTGATGGCGCAGGCGTGCAGTCACTTCCATCGCTCCGTCCTCCTCAACCCTTGCGCGGCACCGCCGCCCTCTCGGCGGCCTTCTTGCCACTGTGCCCGCGGAAAGTCCGCGTCATCGCGAACTCGCCCAGCTTGTGCCCGACCATGTTCTCGGTCACGTACACCGGGATGAACGCCTTGCCGTTGTGAACCGCGAAGGTGTGGCCGACCATGTCGGGAATCACCGTCGAACGCCGGGACCAGGTCTTGATGACCTTGCGGTCACCGCTCGCGTTCATCGCCTCGATCTTGCGATGCAGGTGATCGTCGATGAAGAAGCCCTTCTTGAGCGAACGCGACATCGCGGCTCTCCGTTCTTACTTCCGGTTGCGACGGCGGACGATCATGGCGTCCGTCCGCTTGTTGTTGCGCGTCTTGAAGCCCTTGGTCGGCACTCCCCAAGGCGTGCAGGGGTGGCGCCCTCCGGAGGTCTTGCCTTCGCCGCCGCCCATCGGATGGTCGACGGGGTTCATCGACACCCCGCGATTGTGGGGTTTGCGTCCGAGCCAGCGCTTCCGTCCCGCCTTGCCGAAGGTCGTGTTCTCGTGCTCGAGGTTCCCGACCTGGCCGACGGTGGCGTAGCACTCGAGGTCGACCTTGCGCACCTCGCCCGAAGGCAGCTTGATCTGGGCGAACGCACCCTCCTTCGCCATCAGCTGCGCCGCCGCTCCCGCCGAGCGCACCATCTGACCGCCCTTGCCCCGCTTCAGCTCGACGTTGTGCACCATGGTGCCGAGCGGGATCAGGCGCAGCGGCAGGGCGTTCCCGACGTTGATCTCCGCGCCTTCGCCGGAGAGCAGGTCCATCCCCACGCGCAGTCCCTCCGGCGCCAGGATGTAGCGCTTCTCTCCGTCCGCATAGTTGAGCAGGGCGATCCGCGCCGAGCGATTCGGGTCGTACTCGATCGTCACCACCTTGGCCGGAATGCCGTGTTTGTCGCGCCGGAAGTCGATCTCGCGATACTTGCGCTTGTGGCCGCGGCCGCGGAACCAGGAGGTGATGTTCCCGCGGTTGTTGCGGCCCCCGGTGGCGCTCTTGCCCCGGCTCAACGACTTCTGCGGACGCGCGACGGTAAGCTCCGCGAAGTCCGGGAAGCTCTGGAACCGGCTCGATGCGTTGACTGGTCGAATCTGTCGAATGCCCATCGGCTGCCCCTCCCTCAGACGCCTTCGAAGAAGTCGATGGTCTTCTCGCCGGCGGCGAGTCGAACGAAGGCCTTCTTCCAGTCGGGACGACGGCCGGCGAACCGCCCCTGCCGCCGCATCTTCCCGTGGCAGGTGGCGACTCTGACCTCCGCGACCTTGACCTTGAACTGCCTCTCGACGGCGTGCTGGATCTGGATCTTGTTGGCGCGCGAATCGACCTCGAAGGTGAGCGTGTTGCCGCCTTCGCGTTGCGCCGTCGACTTCTCCGTGATCAGCGGGCGCCGGATGATGTCCTGGATTCTCATGACGCCAGCACCTCCACGAGCGTTCCCAGCGCTTCCTCGCTCACCACCAGCCACGGCCGGTCGACGACGTCGTAGACGTTGACGCCTCGCGCGTCCACCGACTTGAGGAGCGGGTTGTTGCGCGCCGCAAGGCTCAGGTTCTCGTTGTCGCGCACGTCGACCAGCAGCACCTTGCCCTTCGCGCCGAGCTTGCCCATGAGCGCCGCGAGCTCCCGGGTCTTGGCTGTCGGCACCGCCAGCGACTCCAGCACCACGACCTGCTCCGTGCGCAGCTTCTCGGAGAGCGCCGACCGCAGCGCGTTCTTCTTCTCGCGCGTCGACACCGCCTTCGAATAGTCGCGTGGGGTAGGTCCGTGCACCGTGCCGCCGTGCCGCCACAACGGGCTGCGTACCGATCCCACCCGCGCCCGCCCGGTACCTTTCTGCTTCCACAGCTTCTTGCCCGATCCCGAGACCTCGCTGCGCACCTTGGTCTTGTGCGTCCCGGAGCGAAGGCCGGCCAGGTAGGCCTGCACCACGGTGTGGATCAGATGCTGCTTGTACGGATACGACGCCACCGCCTCGGGCAGCTCGATCTCGCGCACCGTCTTGTTGTCGAAGTTCTTCACCTTGATCTTCATCGTCCCGCTCCCGCGTCTCAACCGCGCTTGGCGCGCCGAATGGCCACGTACGCGTTCGGCGCGCCGGGCACGGAGCCGCGAAGATAGATCAGGTTCTTCTCCTCGTCGATCCTGACCACGAGCAGATTCTTCGTCGTCGTCCGCGCACCGCCCATCCGGCCCGCGGCCCGCATGCCGGGGAAAACGCGCGACGGATACGAGGAGCCGCCGATGGAGCCCGGCGCGCGATGGAACATCGAGCCGTGCGTCGCACGGCCGCCGGCGAAGCCGTGCCGCTTGACGACACCCTGGAAGCCCTTGCCCTTCCCGACGCCCACCACGTCCACGTACTCCTGCTCCTGGAAGATCGAAACCTTGATCTGGTCCCCGGGCGCGATCGCCTCCTCGGACCCGATCGGGAACTCTTGGAGCCTGCGGGTCGGCGTGACCTCGGCCTTCTTGAAGTGGCCTTGCATGGGCTTCGTCACCCGCCGCGGCGGTTTCGCCTCGACGAGCCCGAGCTGCACGGCGTCGTAGCCGTCCCGCGCGCGTGTGCGCCGCGCCACGACCACGCACGGCCCGGCTTCGACCACCGTCACCGGAACCGTCGAGCCATCGGCGGTGAAGATCTGGGTCATCCCCAGCTTGCGTCCGAGAATCCCTTCCATGGCTGGACCCCTACTTTCCGAACGCCTTGATCTCGACGTCGACGCCCGCCGGCAGCTCGAGCTTCATCAGCGCGTCGACGGTGTTCGAAGTCGGCTCGTAGATGTCGAGCAGCCGCTTGTGCGTACGCACCTCGAACTGCTCGCGAGACTTCTTGTCCACGTGCGGCGACCGGTTCACGGTGTAGCGCGCCAAGTGCGTCGGGAGAGGAATCGGCCCCACGACCCGGGCGCCGGTACGGCGCGCCGTGTCGACGATCTCGTACGTCGACGAATCCAGGATGCGGTAGTCGAACGCCTTGAGGCGAATGCGGATCTTCTCGTTCATCATGACCTGTCCCCCCGCGCGCCGTGGCCGCTCACGCGATGACTTCGGTGACGGTGCCGGCGCCGATGGTGCGTCCGCCCTCACGAATGGCGAAGCGCACGCCCTTCTCCATCGCGATCGGCGCGATGA
>Ga0209640_10001476_pt1 | contig 19934 bp, 18 predicted proteins | sample RifCSP10_1_FD_184018 | JGI IMG/M metagenome (GOLD analysis project Ga0209640, IMG submission 184018) | Soil microbial communities from Rifle, Colorado - Rifle CSP2_sed 10_1 (SPAdes) (version 2) | ecosystem: Environmental > Terrestrial > Deep subsurface > Rock core/Sediment | place: Rifle...
AGGGGTTCGAGCCCCCTCAGCTCCACTGCCCCTTGGTGTAACTGGCAACACGCCTGACTCTGGATCAGGAGAGTCCTGGTTCGAGCCCAGGAGGGGCAATGAAGGCCGCGGCTTCGCCCGCGGCTTTCTCATTGCCCCTCCCGTCTTAGTCGCTTGCTGCGCTTCGCTTGCTGCGCGGTCGAGCCCAGGAGGGGCAACTCGAAGCCCGATCGCCCTTTTCGATTCTCCGAGTGCCCCAGTGTGCCGAAACGGCATGCCGCGATGCTCAACGAGCCCCCGGGCTCGTCGGCGCCTAAGGGCACGGGTAACGTCGCCTGACGGAGTATCCTGTGAAGGCCCGACGTCATGCGAAACGCCGCACCCACTTACCGGAAAACCGCTTGCGGACTCCAGGCGCTCAGGGCCAACACCCTATTGTCCGTGGACCATAGCCTGTTGTCCATGGACATCAGCCTACTGGCCACGGCCAACAGTCGGTTGTCCATGGACATCAGCATAATGTCGGTGGACATGACCCTGTTGTCCGCGGACATCAGCCCGGTGTCCACGGACAACAGCCCGTTGTCCGCGTCCCATAGCCCGTTGTCCGCGTCCCATAGCCTGTTGTCGGCGTCCCATAGCCTGTTGTCCGTGGACATCAGCCTGTTGTCCACGGACATCACGCTGTTGTCAGTAGCCTGCAGAGTTCTGTCCGGGCCCATGTGTGCGGGTGAGCTCACCTCGCCGATTCGGCAGACGTCCTTCTCGCCAACTCCACCAACGCCCAGTACGGCGGCCGATAGCCGCGCGTAGCAGTCCAGGTCTCGGCGTCCGCTCGCACCCGCGCAGCCAGCGCGCGATGCCGCTCCGAGTAGACCCGATGACGCAGTGCCGCCGCCGGGGCCGGCAATGCCGGTCACGCTCAGCCCCACGTCCGCACGGCTGCGCTCGCGGACTCCTTTCGCCATGGCCGCCGCGACTTCCGGACTGACGGCGCCGTGCCGTGCAAGGATCATCTTCGGCACATCCAGCAGTTCCATCTTGGCTGCATTGCTGTAACAGACCAGCACGCGATCGAGATAATTCGAACTGCCGGGCACCTGCGTCAGGCGGTGGCCGATCAACCCGCCGGTGCAGGATTCCGCCACCGCGAGCGTCATCCTCCGTGTCGTCAGGGCCCGCCCGACCACGTCCTCCATCGTCTCCGTGCCCTCGGCGTAGACCAGCCCGCCGAGTTCCTCCCGGACGGCGCGCGCAGCCTGCTCGAGTGCGGCCATCTCGGACGACCCGCCGCACACAGTCAAAGACACCGTGACTCCGAGCGGCGATGCCAGGAGGCCGAGCCGGACTCCGCGGCGAGACTGCGCCAGCGGCCCCACTCGCGCGTCGAGATCGGCCTCCACGATCCCGAACGTATGCAGGAGGCGCCGCTCGATCCGCGCCTGCGCGCGAGTCTGCAACGGCTCCGCCACGAACCGTGTCGCTTCCTTGGTGAACATCGCCTTCGCTTCCGCCGGCACGCCGGGCAGCGCGATCAACTGGCAGGTTTTCCAGGAGAGGCAGAATCCGGGCGCCGAGCCGACGGGATTGTCCAGCACCGCCGCGCCGGTTGGAATCAGGGCTTGCTTCATTTGCGCGGCGGTCGGTGTCCGGCCCCTGGCCGCCAGGCGCTGCATCATGCCCTTCACCGTATCGGCATGCCGGCGCAGCGGACGGCCCGTCACGCGCGCCACGGCTTCCCGCGTCAGGTCGTCCCCCGTCGGACCTAGCCCGCCGGTCATCACGACGAGACCGGCGCGGCGCCCCGCGACGCGAATCGCGTCCATGATATCGGCTTCATCGTCGCCGACGATGGTCTTCCACCGCACTTCGATGCCGAGCGCCGCCAGTTCGTCCGTCAGAAAGAGCGAATTGGTGTCCAGCCGGCCGCCCAGCAGCAACTCCGATCCGATGGCAAGAATTTCAGCTCGCCGCATGTTTCGCATCGTCCTGAAACAGGGCGCGACGGCCGGCTTCCGGGACGCGCCACAGGTGCCGATAACAGATCGTGCCACCCCTGTCAACGGCTGCCGGAGACCGGTTGACAACCTCCGCGACCTAGTGATAGAAACTCGTGTTCGCGCGCGGCAGATTTCCGGCGCGCAAGTCTCAAGGAGAACCACATGGGCGGCGAGCAAGCGCAACCTCCAAAACGTCAATACGTCAATTTCGCTTTCTACAAGGTCGATCCGGCCTGGCGCCGGCTTCCGGCCGATGAACGGGCCCGGGGCAAGCAGGAATTCCTCCGCGTCATCGAGGAATACAGCGGGAAGGTTCTCGTCATCCCCTATACCCTGGTCGGCATCCGCGGCGAGGCCGACATCATGCTCTGGCGCATCAGCTACGAGCTGGAACTGTTCCAGGAGATGACCACGAAGCTGCTGGCGACCGGCCTCGGCAAGTACATGACCACCCCCTATTCCTATCTCTCGATGACCAAGCGATCCATTTACGTGGATCATCACACCCACGAAGGCCAGGAGAGCAAGCGGCTGACCATCGTACCCGGCAAATGCAAATACATCTTCGTGTACCCGTTCCTGAAAACGCGCGACTGGTTCCTGCTCACCAAGGCGGCCCGCCAGGGCATGATGGATGAGCATATCGAGATCGGCCATCGGTTCCCGTCGGTCAAGCTGAACACGACCTACTCGTTCGGCCTGGACGATCAGGAATGGGTCGTGGCGTTCGAATCCGACAAGCCGGAGGATTTCCTCGATCTGGTGATGGCCCTTCGGGAAACCGAAGGCAGCCGGTACACCCTCCGCGATACGCCGATCTTTACGTGCCTGCACAAGAGCATGAAGGAAGTGCTCGACACGCTGGGCGGCTGAACGGCCTGTTCCGGACGACTTGCGGCTGTCGATCCGCCGCAGCATGCTCCGTGAGACCACCTTCGACTGAAAGCGCCGTCACATGAAATGCCCCAAATGCACCGGACTCCTGATTCGGGAAGATATCCGCGAACAAAGCGGACGCTTCCAGGGCTGGCGCTGCATCCAGTGCGGTTTTCGTCTGGATCACCTGATCGCCCAGAATCGCACCGCAACCCCTCCGGATCCGGCCGACGACGATACAGTCGAAACGTCGCCGCGCGCCGGCTCCACATCCCAACGACGGACCACAAGCCGAAACAAACGCGCTGCCAGCAAAGCGTAACCCTGCTTTCTTCCTCCATGCCCGGTGATGCTCCCACGTCCGACGGCTTCCGCCGGCAGGCCGTTGTGTGCTCCGTCCTCCTTCCCGGACTAGGACAGGCCGTTCGCGGATACCGGGCCCACGCCGCCGGCATCTTTTTCACCACCGCCGCGCTTCTGGCCTGTGCGGCCCTGCTGGCGCGGGCCGGCGGAGGGGAATCCGCCGTGTTTTTTCTCATGCTGCTGGTCCTGCCATGGTGGGCGCTGCAAAGTTACGGCGCCTCCCTTCCCGGCCCCCTCGGCTGGAAACACACCCTGCAGGCCGCCTGGGCGAACAGTCACGACATTCGTTTCCTGGGCGCGCTGTTCCTGCTGACAGCCGTGACGGACCTCTACATTATTCTGGCGCGTCCCGACTATGCCCTCACGGTTTTCTGCCTGAAGCCCGGAGGCTTCTGGGGCATGCTGGCCAAGGCCCAGTCGCCGACGCTGCACCTGTTGATCGGCTACGGCTTCCTGCGTCTCCGCCGGTGGGGGCTGCTGCTCTATCTGGCCTATGCCGCATTCGGTGTCATGAACGCCTCGGCCAATTACGCCTGTTTCGGATATGGGCGGATCCGCATGGTCTTTCTGTTCACGCTCGTGGCGTTCACGCTCTACATCGTATGGCGCAGACGATGTTTTCCGCCTCCGGCGGCCCAACCGGCTCTTTGACAGCATCGCGGCGCCTATGCTATTCAACATTGAATTGAGCATCCGCCAGGTGCGGCGGTCGGGATCGATATGGACGACAAAAACTACCTGTTTGCCATCCGGCATCGCGATGGCGGAGTGACCCTGTACATTGATGAAGCCTACGCCCAGGAACGGGGAGCCGACATGTCCAAGCTCGTGAAAATCGAGATTCCGAAGGACCTTTTTATCAACGGCACCGTCCAGCAGGTTCGCGAGTACGTGGCCAACTATTTGGAAGCGCTGGAAACGGGCTCTGCAAAGGGATAACCATTGCGATGGCCGGACTACCCACCATGCCCAGCGCGTTAACCGGCGAGATGATCGAATCGGCGGTCAACGCCCTGCCGATCCAGGGGCGGATCATGATGCGCCTGCTGCTCCTGCAATACCTGGATACCACGCAGGAAGACATCGACTATATGGCTGCGGACCGACCCGATCCCCGATTTGTCTCTGGAGCCAAACCGCTTGTTCAGGTGGTAGCGCGAGAGACCGTCCAGGGGCTCGTCGATCGCGTGGCGCAATATCGCACCCAGACCCGCAAGAAACGCGAACAGATCTGGATGCAGATTGGTTGCCTCAGAAAACAAATCACCTACGGCGAAGCCTTATGCGCCCAGGCTGAGCGACTGCTGCGCGAACGGTTCGGCCTGGATGCCGACGCCATGAAGCTGTTGCAGGCGCAGGCCCGCGCGGCCATTCCCAAACCGGCGACTCGAGAACTCGACCGGCAATGGGAGAAAGATGAAATTACGGAGCAGGACTACCGCTGCAAACGGCTCGGGATCGAATATCAAGCGGAGTTGCGCAAGCTCGATCGGGAACGGAAACGGCTTCAAACCGTCCTGCGCGACTACAGCATCGCCAGCCACGCTCCCTTGCAGGACCATGAAATCGGACATATTTGGGGCATCCCGGCCGGCTCATTGGCTGCAAGGAAAGCCAAATTCCTGCATCAATATCTGCAGGGGCTCCAAGCCGCGCTCCCGCAAACCGGCCAGCCTCCCGTCGATCTCTGGAAAGAGACCTTCGTGGTTCTGTCCGGCCGGCCGGTCGAACGATCCGCTGTTGCCTACGACAACCTGGACAAGACCGAATCGTCATTGATGGAAAAGCTGACGTCGTTTGCCTTGAAGACGATGCCCGAGGACATGGAAAGCCGCGGCTGGCTGTCCATCTCGTTGTCGCTCTTTGCGCTTCAACGCCTGTCCGCGATCCAGGCTGAGCGGGACATGGATCCTGACGCCCTGGAACAGGCCCTGCTGCAGCGGTCAGCGCCGGCTCCGAAAGAACCGGCGTCATCACCGCAGCCGGAGGCCGGCACCCAGTCCATACAGTCCGATGACTGGCACGAACACATCCTGCGCAGCATGCGAGGTGAGGACCGGCGATAACTGCCGGAGGTTGCAATAGTTCATATCTATGGAGATAATGTATTTATGACGAACGCGGCTTCTTTCATCCGCCGGCACATCGGACAAAGCGCCCTGATACTGCTGCTCATCACCGCGGGCTATTCAGGATGGGTGCCCGCACTTCACGCCGGCAGCATGCTGGAATTGACCGATCTGCTGGCGCACCCCGAGCAATACGACAAGCAAACCGTGTCCGTGGTCGGAGAAGTGAGCAATCTGCAGCTGGCCACAACCAGGGACGGACAGAACGCGTACGGGTTCCTGCTGAAATCCGGCAAAGGAACCGTCAAAGTCATCGGACTGGGAAAAACGCGCGTCCGCGACGGCGAGCAGGTGGTCGTCGAAGGAATTTTCAGCCGATTGCGCCAGGGCGGCCGGACCGCCGTCCTCAACGAAATCAAAGCCGAACTCGTTCGTCCCCTCGCGCAGCTGACCCCAGATTTCGTCGGCTGACTCTCTGTTCCGTCCCTTCAGGTCAACGCCCCGCTTACTTGACGGCCAGTCGTCCCGCTTGATACAACGAAAACCGTGGCGGTGTAGCTCAGTTGGTAGAGCAGCGGACTCATAAGCCGCGGGTCACCCGTTCAATCCGGGTCACCGCCACCATTCGACTCGCCCTTCGATGAACTCAGGGCTCGCTCATGGCAAGCCACGAGAATGATTCACCGGAACCACGCTGGCGAGTCGAATGGTGCCCCGAGCCCTGCCGAGGGGCAATCCACTCAAGCCATCACTCGCTTCGTGTGAGCCACCCGCTTCGAATTGATCTCCCCTCCCGTTCCTGCTAATCCCGCTGGTTGAGCCAGGACAGGTACCGGCTCCAGGATTGCCCGGTTCCCCCGCAGACCGTACTCGTCGCGCCGGAGCCGGACTGACCGATGAGACCCATGCGGCTCTGGCAGCCACCGCCGCCCGAGGTGCCGGACCCTCCCGTCCCTTGAGCGCCGATGTGCACCGCGAACTGGGACATCACGCCGACATTCCCGAGCGCCATGGATCGGTTCACGTTGGTATCGCTGCCGGCGACGGTCGTGCCGATGACCGACTCCTTGTACGCGGTTCCGGTCTGATAGAACAGCGCGTAGAGATTGCCGTCTCCCGCCGCGCTGCAGACGTCGTTCACCGGAATGAACGAGGGGAAAAACACGGTGCCACCGATAAGGGTCGGGGCCACCACATCCCGCTCTCCCAGGGTCGGCAACAGCGTGAACCAGCCGTCCTTGCTTTGCATGAGTCCCATGAGTGACGTCGCGCCTGAGCCATCGAAAGTCGTGGCCCCGGCCACTCCGGTCACCTGGTCCGTTCCACCCGCGCAGACAATGCAGATGCCGGCGCTTGAAACATCGACGAGATCCCGCCGTTCGCAGTCGGTCATTGTGGATTGTATGCAGCCGCCGGTCACAACGGGATCTTTCACCCCGATAAAGTATTGGGGCTCGGAATTTGTCTTGTCAATGGAGTCAAAAAACCGTCCGGTTCCGAAAAAGACCCAGGTGTTGTTGCTGTCATCCATCGTGAGGGTCGGGGCGGCAGTGATCGGCCCGACTTGCGTAGTGCCGGAAACGGGAAAGCTGGACAACAGGACCGTCGGCACCCGGTTGATCCCCGAGGCAATCCCCCACGTCGCAGCAGAGCACGGGGCGGCACTGCAACCTGTTGTCGTCAAGCGGTAGAGCTTTCCGACCCAGGCCGGGGAAGAGCCGTTCTTGATGGTGTTGCCTCCGTAGATGGCATCTGCCCGAAAATCGAGGTCGACATCGAGGGTGATCAGATTGCCCATGAAGGCATCGGCATCGCCCGTCGAAAACGTCGTGACCAGACTCAACCCCGTGGTCGGATCTTTCGGGCCGCGCTTCAGGTCGACGGCGAAGACCTGGGCAGTCTGGGCGCTGCTCCCGTCATACCCCGTCACGCCCGACCCGACCGCCATGAACCATCTCGCATTCGCATCCGCGGTCTTCTGCTCGCTTGCCGGATTGACCCGCAACACGGTCGGGGCACTGGTCGTCAGCCCCAGGGAGGGGTCGGTAAACACCCACAGGAGCTTGGGATCCGCCTCCGGATTCGTGATGTCCAGGACAAAATACGCGCTGTAAAACGTCCGCACATCGTCCGGATCGACAGTGTCCCCGTCCCCGTTGAAGTCCGCCGTGACCGTCATGGGCGGTCCGCCCTTGCCGGAGGTGCAGGCCTGGCAGCTCCCGCCCATCCGGAAGCCCCCTATCAGGATGGTGCCCCAGCCGTTGGGATGGTCCGCGTCCGGCGTGAAAATGCGGGCGTCCGTGATCTTGGGTTTCAAATCCACATAGTACACATGCGTGTAGTCCGTCTGGGTGAGCCATTTGAGATGCGGCAGGAGTTGGTAGGGAATGAAGGCCCACCGCTCCTGGCCCAGGAGCGGTCCTCCGGAATTATCGGACGGGGTCCGCGTGAACCACCCGTGCTCGGTAACGGTTGTCGTGGCCGGGTCATCGCCCCGCTGATAGAATCCGGCATTGAAAGCATGCAGCATCCCGTCATTGGCACCCACATAGACCACCTGGCGGCGGCTTCGATACTGCTGGTAGAACGCCGTGTAGCTGGCGTCCCCGTAGATGACATCGAATCGCTCCCGTGGGGATCCCACCACGGTCGGGGTGGAATGAAGCGGGTCGCCGAGTTTCCAGACTTTGAGCGAGCCCGAAACGGTAATCTGGCGATCGCGGAGCCCGGAGATCTGCTCCCCTCGAATGAAATTGATGATGTTGTCTGCGGTAAAGGGAGCGGCTCCGGCGCGCACATAGGGAGACAGGGTGGCCGAATTGGCGGTCGTAAACGGAATCATTTCACCCGCATCCACCAGGCCGTCGTTGTCGCGGTCCACCCACGTCAGGATCTTCCGGGCGCTCGAGGCGGTCGACGCGAGTTGCTTGCCCGCCTCCCAGATGCCTTGGACTTCCCGGAGTCCTACGGTCATCAGAGGCGTCGCGGCATCCGCCCTGCCGTCACCGTCGGCATCCACGTAGCGATCAACCAGCACGTCACTGGTCGCGGAATCGGTCCTCGTCCGGATGATGTAGTCGCTCTGATACACCAGCTTCCCGTCCCCGTCGCTGTCCTCCCGCAGATTCCCGAAGGAGTCCAGGAAAAGGCCCTGCGTATGTCCGGTCCATTTGACTTCGCTAAGCCCCTCAAAGGTGCTGGGGAAAAAGTAGGCCTGGTAGAGTGCGCCCTCGCCGGTGCCGGATGCTGCGAGCACCGAGACCGAGGTGCCGGACGCCGATCGTTTCAGGATCTCGGCGATGGCGCTGGTCACGGTTGATTCCAAATCTCCGCCTTCCGACGCCTCGAAATAGGTGTCCGGGATGCAGTCCTTGTCCTGGTCCCATTCGGCGTTGCTCGTGCCGGGCCCGCTCCCGAGCGAGGAGCCGGCAGGATAGGTGCAGGCTTGCCCCATAAGATCCACGGCGCCATTGCCATTCCTGTCCTCGAAACCTCCGTGCTTGGCCGCTGAGGCGAGGGTGCCTGCTCCCGCCGCTCCACCCATTGCATTGACCGAGTAAAATCCGACTTTTTGTGCTCCCGCCAGATACCCGATCACGCCGGACGCCTGGTCTCGGACATCGTGGGTCTGTCCGTAATAGGCGACGTCATCGAGTCTGGTGGAGGTGAGTCCGACCTGGGATCCGGTGAAAAGATCGGCGAAGGGGGCCTGAAGATCAGGGGCATTGTCGTCGTTGCGAGGGACACCCGGACTGACCATGATGATAAAGCTCTTGCAGCAGGACACCAGCTGATTGCTGGTCGCAAAATAATAGGGGTCGCCCTGGGCGCCCACGCTGGCGGCAAAGTCGGCAGGGCTGTTGCTGTAACAGGACCCCTGCGAATTACGGAAGAGGCAGAGCCCTTCGTAAGTCGCTTCGGCGAGCGGAGCGTGAGACTTGATGCCCTCGTTGCGGATGTTCGTGATGGCCGAGGCGTTGAAATTGTCGTCGAACCTGAAGATGACCCTGCCGCCCTTGCCTCCGTTGGCGTCCGCGAACATGATCGCGACGCGCATGTTGTCGGTCCGCAGTTTCTGGAACAGTCCGAGCGAGTGGTCGCGGCGATAACAGACCAGGTGGCCGGCAAAGGCCGGGTCACCGACCGTACAATTGCCCGAAATGGATCCGGTCCCGGACGGCGCATCCGGCTCCGTCAGCAAATCGACTCTGATCGAATACTGATCGCCGGGTGCCGCGTCAAAGGGATCGGCGTCTGCATCGCTGTTGAGATAAATCTTGCCTTCCCCCGAGCCAAAGAACCGGCCCGGCGTCGCCAGCGCCGATCCCGCGGCATCGACCGGAAGCGACGCCGGCGCTCTGCCGGCCAGCGTGCTGTCCGGCACAAACTTCACATATCGCCAGCAGGGGTTGCTGTTGTTGCCGCAGGTGTTGGTTGAGCCGTCCTCACCCGTCTTGGTCTCGCTCGCCAGCGAGTTGGCCGTCCCGTCCGTGTTGGAGGAAGCGGGCAACGACGTGCCTCCGATGAGGACTTGATACGCGACGTCTTTCTTGCGCATGGCCAGCCAGTTCAAGAAATTGCCGTCCCAGTGGACGGCGCCGCAGACCTCGGACACCGTGGTCTTCACCGAACCGTAGTTGAAACTGTTTGAATCCGTCGTATAACACCGCAACGAATCGAACAGACCGTAATAGCTCTTCGCCGGATCGAAGGCATCGCCGGGAGTTGAAACGGTCGCTCCGTTGACGGTCACGCCGCCGTCGATCGAGGAAACCAGATCCAGACCGGGAGCGGAAACGAGATTCACGTTCGCCGCCAGTTTGCCGGCCGTCACCGTGCCGGTCTTTCTGGAAATCGGATAACTGCCGTACGCCGCGGGCAATGTCGCATTCGAGAGGTCCACGATGAAGAGAATGTTGGGCGGGACGGTTTTGTTGATGAATGGCGGATACGCGGTATAGTCCGCGAGACTCTGGGGATGAGCCTCCCCTGCCCCAAACAACCCCACCAGGAAACCTGTCAAAACCATCGCAAGTACCACGCACATGCGACGAGAACGCGCCATGATCAATTCTCCTTGTCCACCACGGCCGGGTTAGATCTTTTTCTGGCAGCTTTCCCCTGTCGACGTGCAGGAATAGACGGCGGTCACCCGGCTCTTGGTGCTGCCCAGATTGCTTTTTGCCACGCAGTCGATGCGGTAGATAATATCGATGCCTCCGGCGGCGGAGCCGCTTCCCGGGCCGTCGTACCCTCCTGACATCTGCATGGCGGTTCCCGCCCTGGCCTTGGCATAGAGCCTGTCCAGGTCCCCGTTGACGGTATAGCTGTTGACGGACATGACCAGATTCGGCACCGCACTGCCCCCTTCTGCGGCATCCGGGTTGTTGTCGGATTGACCGAGAATCTCCTGATTCAACGTGACACCATTCGTCTGAGGTACCGGCCCGGCCGGGGTCGCATCGTTCAAAAATGCCGTGGGCAGCGAACCCTGATCGATCGTCTGCTGGATGATGTTGACGGCCGTGCCGATGCAGGACTCGGCTGCGATTGCCGCCGTTTCGGTGTTCCGCGTCAACCCGGCCATGTTGTTTTCCAATCCGCTGACGGTCACGGCCGCCAAACCCAGCACGGTCAAGATCAACATCAGGAACAGGACCGTCATCAACGCGACGCCACGCTGATTGCCTGCCAGTGACTGATGCTGAATCCTGTTTCTCATCCGCAGATTCCCTTCTTCAGAACGCCAGATTCCTGACATCAACCGTCCGGCTGAGCCCTCGCCGCCTGAACTGCGAATAGGTCGCCGCATTGTATCCGGCATCGCCCGACGGATCGTGGTCGCTCACCACGACCGGCCCGAAGGAAACCGACATCGGCGCATGCCCTTCGCTGATCCCCCGGTCGGTGGAACGTTGCCGGGCTACCACCGCGATCCGGATCAGCCGGATCGTCGAAGGGATGAAGGGAGGGCTTGACCATGTGCTGTTCGTAATAAAATCGGCGGCATCAAATGCGCCGGAACTGTCCTGGTCGTCGACGATGCCGTCGGGCACTCCTCCGTTGACCGCCACGTTGCACCCGTCGCATCCATACGCCACCTGAAAATCCTCGATTCCATCCACCATGGGCGTCCCGTTGCGCAGTAAACATGGCGCCGAGTTGTCGCACTGAACCGGCGTGGTGCCCACCGTGTAGGTCACGCATTGCAGCAGATACACCTTCGTACCGGCCGGGAACGACGCCGGGGCGCTGACGGTGCGGGCAAAGGTCAACGTATCACCCGACACCGCGCTGACCGTCTCCGTCATGGCTCCATTGATCGAGATCTGGGCGGTGGGAAGAGTCGCGATCGAAAAACCTGCCGACATCATCTCGGCCACGGCTCCGGCGTGAAGCGTGATCTGGCTAAAGCCGGGGCCGACAGGATTCGCGAGGGACCAGCCCGGCGCTGCCGTGCTCGTGACGGGAACCACCAGAGAGATCGCATCGGGTCCCGTATCGGGACCGGCCGGATTGTTGTCGAGCGGGACGATCGGAGCGGGGATTCCGTTTGTCACACAGCCGCCAACTTGACCGCCCATCCCGAATCCAGCCGCCCGCACATCCCGTGCGATTAATTCCATTGCCATGCGGGCGTTTTGCTGCGTATCGACGATCTGGTCATTCGTTCTGGTCGCCTGATCCGTCGCATAGAGCACGGTGAACCCCGCCGCGACTATCATGCTGGCGATCACCATCGCCAGCATGAGTTCAATCAACGTGGCTCCCTGTTCGTTGTGATGGAAAGTGGTCATATCGTTCCGCTCCCTGACACCGGCGGCGCTTACTCCGGCGCCATGACCGTCCTGAAAGTGAGGGTCCGGTTTCTCCTGGTGCTGGTTTCACCGCGGCTGGACCCGAACCAGTTGACCGTGATCGTCACCAGGGTCTGATTGAGGGGCGGGTTCGTTGGGCCCGTCGGCGAAACCGTCACATTCCCCTGCACGCTTGCAAGCCCGGACTCGCTGAGAAGGGCTCGCCACTGCGCGTAATCCCCCCTCGCCATCGGTTGCGTGCTTGGCGGCTGTGTCGCCACATTCAGGGTATCCATGCCGTTGTAGGCCAGCGCGTTACGCCGGTTGAATTGGATGCGTTCAACCATCTCCGCCGCAAGGTTCGTGACTCGCGTGAGCTCGTTCGCATCCACATTCCGGCTGAAAGAAATGGTTTGCATCCCCGCCAAGGCAAGCAGACCGGTACCCAAAATGAGCGTGGCAATCATGCTTTCGAGCAGCGTAAAACCGGCTCTCTCCCGCAGGATTCCGTTCCAGCCGTACATCGCGTCGCTCCCTCCTGCTTCAGGGACAGGTGGCCATGGGACACCATGTCGTTTTGCCGCCGGCTGCAACCTTGACGGCATAGGTCAGCCCCTGGTCATTGGACACTGAAATTACCTGATTGCCGACACCACCATTGCTGGAGCGGAACCCCAGGGAGTTGAACTGAATCGTGCTCCCTCCCGTCACGCTGGCGTTCGTCACGTGCGCCATCATGACTGACTGAGTCGGCAGCACCTGGCTGCCTCCTGTATCGGTAGCGGCGATGGTCACGTGTCCCCCAGTGACTGCCACGCCCACTGTCACTGTGGTATTACGGTTCATGGCAGCCAGCCTCGCAAAACTGAGTTGTCCATGAATCTCGGTCGCCGCCTGCCTGAGTTGATAGCGCGCATTCCAACTCAGGTAATTCGGGATTCCGATGGTGAGACTGATTGCGATCACGGAAAGCACTGTAATCAATTCGAGCGTGCTGAAACCTCGCTGCGCAAACCCTCTGCTTGTTGTTGGCACTCGCATTGATGACTGTGCAGTCGATTGCCTACATGTGAGATTGTTCATACACATGCCCTATGATTGAGCAATTATTGTTCCGCTGGAACTACTCACTAACTCCTTGCAATGACATGCAGTGACAAAAATTGACAGGCATTCTGTTCAAATCTGATCCAGCTAACCATTCAAGAGTGTCCGGAAACGTACAACTCAGCTTGGACTGACAGGACAACGTCGTGCCTGATAAACAATAATTTTTCGTAGGCGGCATGCCCTAATTAAAACTCCTCTGTTATTTTTCCACCGTTACGCTGGACCATTGTGAGAGCCTTCCCGGATCTCACAGTGGCAATCAGGCTTTGAGTTGGCGGTTGCGATATGATGCTGCGGTGTGAGCATGGAGCGACTCCCCGCAGCGAGATTTGGCGAGTTGGGATTCACCGAGGGCCTGACGTTCCGCAAGAACAACAAGCCGTATCGAATCAGCGGCGGTGTGTACTACACCTATTCCGCTCCCGGCAGCGACGCAGGGCAGACCACCTATGTCGGCGACATTATCAACACCCGTCCGGCCTACGAACATTATCTCGATGACAAGCAGGGGCTGGCTTTGAATCTTGAAGTGGCGACCCTTCACACGACAACCTGGCGGGCCGACGGCCATTCCATCCATCGCGGGCAGCGCAGCGGAGCCACCGTGGTGGGCGTTGAACCGGGCATTCAATTGCGGCTGTCCGATTCATGGGTGGCCGGCATGGGCGTGCTCTTTACCGTGGCAGGCCAAAACGCCGCCGACGCCATTTACCCGAACTTCGCGATCCAGTGGTACTGGAACCAGGGCAAGAAGGTCATCATGCGGTGAACGCCGCATCGCGGCGAGGCACCAGATGCACCGCCCCCGCCTTGATCGACGCAGTGAGCGGCATGCCGAGCGACAGGTGCAAATCCTCGACAGCTGACCGGGTCACGATGGCTGAGAGCGGGAACCCGCAGTCCAAGCCGACTTTGACGAGCGCACCCATCGAGGATATGTCCACCACACTCCCCCGCAACTGATTCCTTGCGCTCGTCGTTCCGGCGCTGCCATGTGCGAGCACCACATCCTCTGCGCGGATGCACACGAACACATCCGGTCCGACCTCATCCCCCGCCAAAGCATGAAGTATCACTCCGGCGACCTCGACCGTCGCAAGCCCCTCGACCGACTCACGCACCCGTCCCTGGAGCGCGGTCTCGATTCCGACGATGCGCGCCACCTCCTCCCCATTCGGACGATTGAAGACTTCCTGCGGTGTGCCCATCTGCAGAACGCGTCCCGCACCGATGACCGCCATCTGATCACCAAGCGCCAACGCCTCGCCCCAATCATGGGTCACGACGATCGACGGGATCGCGAGATGCTTCAAGAGATGCCGCAGCTCGCCTTGCAGCCGCAACCGGGTCGGCGTATCCAGCGCCGACAATGGTTCATCGAGCAGCAACAACTGGGGATGCCGGGCAATCGCTCTGGCAAGCGCGACGCGCTGCTGCTGGCCACCGGACAATTGGCTTGGCGTGAGCTGTTCCAACCCCTGCAGCTTCAGGAGTGTAAGACTCTCGGCAACACGTCGCTGTTTTTCATCGGCCGTTAACCCGCCAAGCCCAAATCCGATATTTCCGGCAACCGAATAGGTCGGGAACAGGGAGTAATCCTGGGACATATACCCGACTCCCCGCTCCTGCGGGGGAACGTCAATCGCCTGCTCCGCATCAAACCACGTGCGGGAGATAAATCGAATGCGGCCCTCTTCAGGCCGCTCCAACCCGGCCAGGCACCGGAGGATCGTGGTCTTGCCGGACCCGGATGGTCCGAAAAGAATCAGGACGGTTGATGGCCCCAACGAGATCGCTAAGCGGGCTCGTAGAGTGAACCCACTTGGAAATGTTTTGGTAATATCCACCGTCATTTCTGCGGCCATACCGCCCACACCTTTCGATTCATCGCGTACACGGACAATAAGATCAGATAAGACACGGCCAGCAGGAACAGGGCCGTCCTGGCTGCGCCCGCGTAGTTCAACGCCTGGACTTCATCATAAATATCGATGGACACCGTACGCGTCACGCCTTCGATGTTGCCGCCGACCATCAGGACAACGCCAAACTCTCCGAGCGTGTGCGCAAAGCTCAGGACAAATCCCGTCACCACCCCCGCGACAGACATCGGAAGAATCAGCTTGAAGAACGTGCCTGCACGGGACACGCCGAGCGTCCAGGACGCTTCAATCAGACGTCGATCCACCTGATCGAACGCCGCGGCAAACGGCTGGACGGCAAACGGCAGACTGTACAGCACGGAAGCAATCAGCAATCCTTCAAAGGTAAATGGGAGCGGATGACCGACGAGGTCCGTATAGAGCCGCCCGAACGGACTGTGCGGCCCGATGGCAACCAGGATATAAAACCCCAGCACCGTGGGCGGGAGCACCAAAGGCAGTGCCACCACAGACTCGACGAGAAACTTCCACCGCCAGCGTGAGAAGCTCACCCAATAGGCAATGGGCAGCCCAATGACGACCAGGAGCAGCGCCGTCAGCATCGCCAACTTCAGTGTGACTCCGATCGCAATCCAGTTCATGGTTGAGCCGCATCCGGGAGAACAAATCCGTACCGGCGAAGGATTTCCCGGCCCTCACGTTGTTGAAGAAATGAGAGAAACGCCTGCGCACCCTCGCGATTCCGTCCGTTCTTCAACACCACTGCTCCCTGTTCGATTGGCGGATAGGCTTCCTGCGGAATCTCCCAATACTGACCGGCCTGCTGCATCGCCGGGACCATGGCCAGCGACAGCGCGATCAACCCCGTGTCAGCTGCTCCGGACTCGACGAACTGAGCCGCCTGCGAAATGTTTTCACCCTGGACCAGCTTGCCCTTGACCGCTTCGTAGACGCCGGCATGTCGCATGGCCTCCACAGCCGCCCGACCGTATGGCGCATGCTTCGGATTGGCAATGGCGATTTTTCTGACGGCGGGATCGAGCAGCGCCTGTAGACCCTGCCGCAGGGACGGCAACCCGGCCCGGTTCGGCACCCAGAGCACGAGCCGTCCGATGGCATATCGATACAGGGAGCCGGGCACCGCCTGACCGGACTCTTCCAGTTTTTGAGGATAGCGAACGTCTGCAGAAAAATACGCGTCGAACGGCGCCCCGTTCTGGATCTGCGAAAAGAGATTGCCCGATGAGCCCAGCGTGATCTTCGCGCGGGTTCCGGTCTGCCGCTCGAACTGGCTTGCAGCCTCTTTAAACGCAAAGCTCAAATCGGACGCAGCGGCCACCGTAATCTCCTCCGCCTGCGCAAATCCGCTCCCGCATGCGACCGCAAGTACTATGGCACAGACGAACAACTTCACGATCGCGATGGACTCCTACGGCATCTGGGCTTTTTTCCCCTGGTTCCAAAACCACCGAAAGGCAAAGTTCGGATAGATCGCATCGGCGGTGTTCTGCCCGGCGACAGTGAAGAGCACGCCCGCGGCGGCCACCCACGAGTCTGAAAATCGCCATTGGACGGCCGGTTCCATGCCAATGACCGTCGAACCACTGGGTGAACCGCGGTTGATCGAGTGCCCATCGGCTCTCCATGTTGCAGCGCTGACAGTGGTCAGCTCGATGTTGTACGCGAACCCCTGTTTGTCATCCAGAAAATGCTCGAACGACAACCGGGTGTTGATGACATCACCAGTATAGGTCGTTTGACCGGCATCGCTGCCGGGAGTGGCATAGGTATAAAACAGCCCGCCGCTGATCCGGAACGGCTGAAAATTTTTCCTGAACGTCATGCCTTCGGTCAAACTTAATTCTCCGAATCGGGTCGCCGGCAAACGGCCGAGCGGGGCAAATCCGCCTGGCGGCCGTTCGGTGCCGGTCACCCACCGGCTGGTCGGCAGCACGAGTTGCTGATACAAGGTGATGGACGGCCGGGCGTTGTCCGGATCCTGGACGATCGGTCGATATTTCATTTGGAGGGACACGTCGCCCATCCCGGTGTCCGTCGTCCAAGGGCCGCCCCTGCCCTTGTTGAATGAGTCCGAATCCTTGGTCCAAAAGGCCTGCCATGACGTCGCCACTCCCAGTTCCACGTGATTGGTGAGCCCATAGGTCAGCACGACAAGGGGCGCCACCGAGTACGTATGGACCGGACCATCCTTTCTATTACTTGGAAGGGAGAGCGTGTTGCCATAACCCTTTTCACTGACCTGGGAAAAGACAAACGGTCGAATGGACAGTTGCCCTTTCGGATGGATATCCACGGATTGGATCAACAGCGGGCCTTCTGACAAAGGATTCCAGCTCTTGCGGTACTTTCGAATTTCCTCATCCGTCGGCACCCATTCCCATGCTCTGGCAGTTGCAGCCGGAATGAGGCAGGCAGTGAGCAGCACCCCGATAATCAGCACACCCGCGCGTCGGATCACAGCGCTTGCAGCTTTCCGGTCTCGCGCGTGTCATACCCGCCCAGCGCGTCGATCTCGCTCCGGAACTGGTTGCTGACGATCGTGTCCAGCAGCATGGAAAGCCCGCGGTGCGATGAGAGATACGCCGTCGGCATCACCAGGTCGTACCGTTCCTCCTGAAGCGGAATGAACACAAGCCCCAGCAGCCTGGCGGCGGACCGCACGCCAATTCCCGCGTCGGCCCGGCCCTCGGCAATTGCCCGGGCGACTTCAAGGTGCGATCCTGCAAGCTGTTCATAGCCGTGAACCTGATTGGGACGTACGCCGGCAACAGCGAGTTGTCGATCCAGCAGCAACCGCGCGCCCGCGCCCGCCTCCCGATTGATCAACGCCACATTTTTCCTGGCCAGATCTTCGACGGCCCTGATCCCCTTCGGATTCCCCTGCCGGGCCATCAAGCCCTGCTCCCAGGTCGCGAACGTCACCACCGTGTATTCCCCCCGCGTCAAATGACGACGCAGATAGGGCAAATTGCTTTCGCCGGACCGTTCATCCACCACGTGGAGGCCGGCAACATGCACCTCCTGACGCCTGAGGGCCTCCACGGCGGCGGTGCTCCCCATCGTCCAGCCCACCACCGTTCCGCCATCGTGCCGGCGGCGCAAATGCTCGCCGGCCAGGTAGATAGCCGGATCGCAGCCGGCCACGACGACCTCTTCATCCACAGTTCGTCGGTCTCGAAGCAACTGCACCCGGACACGGTTAGTTCCTTTTACCGATTTGCGGGACGACGTGGCAGGACCAAGAAGTAACCCGTCGGCTCCCACGGTAAAGTTCAGCACGTCGCCGAGCAGGGCCACCGGGTGAACGACCATCCGCCCCCCGACATTCGCCACCTTGACGCGGATCCGGCCTGCACCGGATGGAACCGCACCGACGAGATCTCCTTCCACAACCGCTCCCGTGGACACAAGGCTGAACAACTCCTCCACGCGACATTCGAGCGCCCCGGCGAGACGCAACGCCACCGCCGTTGTCGGCAGGTACTGACCGGCCTCGATGGCATAGATCGCCTGCCGCGTGACGCCGGACCGCCGGGCCAATTCTCCCTGCGACAGACCCTGTTGCCCTCGCACAGTCCTGAGACGGTTCTCGAAATGACTGATCGGTTCGGCTTGATGTTTGATCCCCATGGCGAATTGGAGATATCAGAATACATTACATACTGTCAAGTATACAGACATTACAGGAGTCGCTCGGGTGGGCGGTCAGCCTCAACCGGATCGGTCCGACCCCTCGCGCCGGTTGCTTCCTGCAGGCGCAGGATCCTTTGGATTCAGGCGGCATCCCGCCGCTTCAGAGATGGGCGGCGTTCCAGACGGCGCGTCTTGACAATCCCTCGTGGGGGGCGTAGAGGAGGCTGGTGTTCGGTCTGAGCAACCGCTCCTTACCCGGAGGCCATATGCATAGCCCTTCCTGCGGCGGACGAACCCTTGTCGCAGCACTCACCATATGCGCGCTGTCCTGCCCGGTCGGCGTGGGCGCCGGCGTGTCGGAGGAACTGGCGGTACAGTCCATTCTCGAGGCGGTCAAAGCCTTCCGGATCGTGTATTCCAAGGGCGTCGTCGAACAGGTGCGGAAATCCGGCATCAAGCCGAGCGAAAACTGGAAGGCCGACGACCACGCGATCATGCTCAACGCCCAGTTCGTGAAGGCAGCCGGCGCCGAGATCAAGGAATTTGAACTGGGATTGATCGGGCTGACTCCGCTCTACAAATCCAACATGCCCAAGACCCAGGCGGAGACCGATGCTCTGAAGAAGATGGAAAACGACCCGGAGTTGAAAGTGCTGACGTTCGTGGACGGAAATCAGTTCAAAGGACTTGCGGCGGACTATGCGATCGTCCAGGCCTGCGCGGACTGCCATAACACCCATCCGAACAGCACGAGGAAGAATTTCAGGCAGGGCGATCTGATGGGCGCGATCGTGGTGAGAATCAAACGGTAGGTGCGACGCGTCGCGGAGGTGGGGGGGGCCTGAAATTTTTCCCTTAGTCCGATTCACTCTTTACAGTGAGTGAATTCTTGAACGTGCCATCCCCTAGCTGGCCGTCCTCGTTCTCTCCCCAACAGGTAATTGTTTTGGAATCCATCGCGCAGGTATGCTGCCCCCCAGCTGCTATCGCGATGCTTCGACCCGGCACCATGACCACATCCACGGGAGCCTTCCGATCGATCCCCGTTCTGTCGCCCAACTGCCCGTCGTGGTTCCCCCCCCAGCATTTGACATCGCCGTTTGAAGTGAGCGCGCAGACATGCCGCCACCCCGCCGAGATCGCTTTCACCCCGCTCGTCAGCTCGACGACCTACGTCGGCGTATTGGCATCGTTTCGTGTGCC
>Ga0209640_10001477_pt1 | contig 19933 bp, 20 predicted proteins | sample RifCSP10_1_FD_184018 | JGI IMG/M metagenome (GOLD analysis project Ga0209640, IMG submission 184018) | Soil microbial communities from Rifle, Colorado - Rifle CSP2_sed 10_1 (SPAdes) (version 2) | ecosystem: Environmental > Terrestrial > Deep subsurface > Rock core/Sediment | place: Rifle...
GGCCGTCAAGGCCCGCCCTCCGGTGCCGCTGCCGATCTACCGACGCCGCAGCGCGCGCATGCCGAAGCCGCCGGCGATAGTCAGGCTCGCGCTGGATACAGCCCACCAGCGTGATGGAACGTGGTTCTCAGTGCCGCTTGAAGAACTGCACCGCCCGCTCGCGCTTCTCGGCCGCCGCGCGGCTGCCGAATGTGCCCAGGTTCCGCTTTATCATCAGGACCCATGAGCACGGTCATACGGTCCATGCCTGAGACGATCGACCTCATGCGCGTGCAGATGCTCGTCGACGGCCAGGCCATCGACGCGCACGACGGGCGCACGATCGACATCGAGAACCCCGCCAAGCGCCGCGTCATCGGGCGGGTCCCTCGCGGCGGCGCGGCCGACGTCGACCGCGCGGTCGGCGCGGCCGCCCGCGCCTTCGAGACGTGGCGCCTGGTGCCGCCGCGCGAGCGCGGCAGGCTCCTGCTCCGCATCGCCGACGCGGTTGAGGCTGAGACCGAATCGATCGCCCGCCTCGTCGCGCTCGAAACGGGCAACGCCATCCGCACCCAGGCGCGACCCGAAGTGAAGAGCGCGGCGGAGGTCTTCCGGTACTACGGCGGCGTTGCCAGCGAGGTGAAGGGCGAAACGGTGCCGCTTGGCGAGCACATGCTGTGCTACACGCGGCGCGAGCCGATCGGCGTGGTGGGGGCCATCGTGCCGTGGAACGCGCCGGTCGTCCTGGGGGCGCTCAAGATCGCGATGTCGGTCGCGGCCGGCAACACGCTCGTGCTGAAGGCCGCCGAGGATGCGCCGCTCGGGCTCCTGCGGGTCGGGCAACTCTGCGCGCAGCATCTGCCGGCCGGCGTCCTCAACGTCCTCACCGGATACGGGGAGGAATGCGGGGCGCCGCTGGCGCAGCACCCGTTGGTGCGAAAGCTCTCGTTCACCGGCTCCACCGAGGTGGGCAAGCTCATCATGCACGCGGCCGCCGAGCGCATCGTCCCGGTGTCGCTCGAGCTCGGAGGCAAGAGCCCGGCGATCGTGTTTCCCGACGCCCACGACGACCGCACGGTGGACGGCGTGATCGCCGGCATGCGGTTTACGCGTCAGGGCCAGTCGTGCACCGCGGGGTCGCGGCTCTTCCTCCATCGATCCATCTTCGATGCGTTCCTCGAGAAGGTGGCGGCCAGGCTGGCGACGCTGAAGATCGGCGACCCGGCGGACGAGGCCACCGACATGGGCGCGATCATCAACCGCAAGCAGTTCGACCGCGTCTGCGCCTACATCGAGGACGGCCTGCGCCAGACGGACGCCCGCGTGGTGCTCGGTGGATTACCGCCCAGGGAGGGACCGCTCGCCGAGGGCTATTTCGTGCAGCCGACGGTGTTTGCCGGCGCCCGCAACGAGTGGCGCATCGCGCGGGAGGAGATTTTCGGGCCCGTGCTCGTCGCCATTCCGTGGGACGACGAGCGCGAGGCGATTCGCATGGCCAACGACAGCCACTACGGGCTGGCCGCCTACGTCTGGACCCACGACCTGGAGAAGGCGCTGCGCACGGCCCACGCCATCGAGTCGGGCTGGGTGCAGGTGAATCAGGGATACGGGCAGTTTCCGGGGCAGCCCTACGGCGGCTTCAAGCAAAGCGGCATCGGCCGCGAGTACTCGCTCGAAGGGATGCTCGACAGCTACACCCAGCGAAAGTGCGTGACGGTGAATCTGCAATAGATGTTGCTGCTGCTCGCGCTTCTTGCCCTTCAGCCGGCTGACGAGGCGGATCGCCTCTATGCCGATCGAGCGAACCTGGCCAGCGCCGAGCGCGCGGCTGCGCTGTGGGACGAGCGCCTCGCGCGCGACCGTGACGCTGTCGACGCCGCCTGGAAGCTCGCCCGCGCGTGCTACTGGCTGGGCGGGCACGTTGCGCGCGACCTTCAGCGGCGGGAGTACGAACGCGGCGTCGAGGCGGGCCGGCGCGCCGCGGCCCTCGCGCCTGCGCGGCCGGAAGGCTTCTTCTGGATGGCGGCCAACATGGGCGCGCTGGCCGAGTCGTTCGGCCTGCGGCAGGGCCTGAGGTACCGCGGCGCCATTCGAGACGCGCTGGAAACGGTGCTGAAGATCGATCCCGCGTTTCAGGACGGCTCCGCCGACCGGGCACTGGGCCGCTGGTATTTCAAGGTGCCCGGGCTGTTCGGCGGCAGCAACCAGAAGTCGGTGGAGCACCTGCGCCGGTCGCTCACCTACAATCCCGACAGCACGGCCTCGCACTTCTTTCTCGCCGAAACGCTGCTCGACATGAACCGCCGCGCCGAGGCGCGCGCGGCACTGCAGCGCGTGCTCGACGCGCCGCTCGACCCGGCCTGGACGCCGGAAGACCTCGAGTTCAAGACCAAGGCGCGCGCGCTGCTGTCGACGGTGCCGTTGTCGAAGGTGCCGTAGCGCGGTGCGTTGTCTTGCCGAAGAATTTCAAGGCGCGATCGAAAAATCTCTCGAAATTTTTCGCGTGCAGGGCGGAGCGCCGCACGAAGCTGTTCTGGCACGCAGTCTCCACGACCGCACGCGTTGGCACAACGGTTGCGGCGTCTCCTCCGACGCCGTGTTCCCACGGGATTGCGGCGGGCAGGAGGAGTGTCATGCCGAGTAGAACAGTCGTCCGTCTGGTCTGCGCTGGCGTCGTACTGGCCGTAGTCACCGCCGGGGCGGCGCTCGCGCAGCCCTTCGACAAACGCACGTACTTTTCCTTCAGCGGGCCCGTGGCCATTCCGGGTGTCACGCTGCCCGCAGGGGAGTACATGTTCCGGATCATGGATACGAGCGGCCGCAACGTCGTGCAGGTCCTGAGCGACAACGGGAGGACGTCGTACGCGATGTTCTTCGCCTTCCGTGCGGAGCGGCGCGACGTGCCGTCGACGCCCGAGATCCGCTTCATGGAGACGGCTGTCGGGATGCCGGCGGCAGTCGACACGTGGTGGTATCCAGGGCAGCGGTCCGGCTACGAGTTCGTGTACCCGAGAGAGCAGGCGCGACTGCTGGCACGGGGCACGGGTCAGCCCGTCCTGACAACGGCCTTCGAGATCCCGATCGAGCCTGGACTCGACGAGCCCGAATTCGTCTGGATCGCGCCGACCGGCGAAGAGACGAAAGTGGCGGAGGTGGCTCCTCCCGTGGAACCGGTCGGCGAGTTCCAGCAGGGCGAGCTGGCACCGCCGGCACCGCCGGCCGAACTGCCGACAACCGCCAGCGCGACCACGCTGATCGTGCTTGCGGGCCTGGCGCTTCTGGCGGGCGCGGTGGTGATGAGGGGCGTGCGGCTGGTCGTGTAAGGCATCGCGCCCCGGTGGCGTGCAGGGCATGGATCCGCGCCTCCTGACCGCGGCGGTGTTCGTGCTGAGCTTCGCGACTATCAGCTCGGCCGGCCACGGTCCTGCCTTGCCGCCACCGTTTGCCGTCCAGCAGCCGTCCGCGCTCGTCTTCTCGGCCCGATCGGAGCTCGTGGTCCTGCACGTGACGGTCAAGGACAAACAGGGCGCATACGTGCGCGGCCTCACCTCCGAGGCCTTCACGGTGCTCGAAGACCGGCAACCGCAGAAGATTGAGCTGTTTGCCAGTCAGGACGCGCCCGTCGACGTGGGGCTGCTCGTTGACAGCAGCGGCAGCATGCTGCCCAATCGCGATCGCGTCGCGGCCGCCGCCGGCACCTTCGCGGAGACGAGCAATCCGCAGGACGAGATCTTCGCGCTGGCGTTCAACGAATGGGTGCGTGCCGCGTTGCCGCCGTACGCGCCGTTTACGAGCGACGCCAAAACCCTCCGCACGGCTCTGAGCGCGGCGATCGCGGCGCAGGGCCGTACGGCTCTGTACGACGCGATCCTGGCCGGCCTCGACTACCTGACACAGGGCATGGAGCCGCGCAAGGTGCTGGTCGTGGTGAGCGACGGAGGAGACAACGCCAGCACAGCCACCTTCGACGAGGTTCTGCGGAAGACGCAGGCCTCGAACACGGTGATCTATACGATCGCACTGGCCGACCCGGTCGATCGCGACGCCAACCCCGGACGGTTGAAGCGGCTCGCGGAGGCCACCGGCGGCCAGGCCTTCGAGCCGCGCGAGATCTCAGCGGTCGCAGACGTGCTGCGGGAGATCGCGCGGGATATCCGCCACACCTATACGATTGGCTACATTCCGGCCAACTCCGCCCGCGACGGCCACTTCCGCCGGATCCGCGTGCGGGTGACGGCCCCGGATCACCGGGGACTCTCCGTCCGCACCCGTCAGGGCTACGTCGTGGAGGAGCGGTAGCCATGGCTGGCGACGGCGTACGACGCGCGCTGCGCTGGATCGAGCGGCTGTTGCTCGTCGGGGCCGCCGCCTGCGCCGCCTGGGTGTTCACGGTCTCGATGGACGCACGGTTCTCTCAGCTTCGCGCGCGAATCGAGCTGGCGGAGCTCGTGGCCGCCACGGCGCCGCCACGCGAGGGCCAGCGCCTGGCGCCCGCCCCCGACGATCGCGACAGCTCCGTGATCGGACTGCTCGATATTCCCAGGTTGAAGCTGTCGGTCGCGGTGCTCGACGGCGATGACGACCGCACGCTGCGCATTGCGGCGGGCCACCTTCCCGATACGCCGCTGCCGTGGCAGGAGGGGAACACGGCGCTGGCCGGCCACCGCGATACCTTCTTTCGCCCGCTCGAGGGTGTGCGAGTGGGAGATGAAATATCTCTCGCCACGCGCTACGGCACGTTCCGGTACCGCGTCCGGCGCGTCATGGTGGTGGGTCCCGACGATGTCTGGGTGCTCAACCCTTCCAGCGGTCGCGGGCTGACCCTGGTGACGTGCTACCCGTTCGCGTCCCTCGGACCCGCCGCGCGCCGCTTCGTCGTGCAGGCCGAGAAATTCTCCACCGCCTCGCCGGGATAATTCGCGGCGGCGCCGGCGCCTTCGAATCGAAGCCCCGCGCCCGGCCGCAGTTCAGCCGATACCCAAAGGTATGGTGATTGCGTCACCCAACAGGGGTTGTCGCGCAAAATCCCCATCGATGTGGGGGTGCAGCAACGCGCGGGAGGTGTGTTATGGCATTTCGCAAGGAAACCGGGCTCGCACCCGTCGGCCGCAATCCGTTCGGATTGTTGCGGCAGATGACATCCGAGCTCGATCACATGTTCGACGAGCCGTTCTGGCAGTCGTTCCGCTGGCCGGCACGGTCGTTCGCCGCCCGAGGGCTCACGTGGTCGCCGGAGATCGACGTGTTCGAGAGGGACAATCGCCTCATCACGAAAATCGATCTGCCGGGGATGAAGAAGGAAGACGTCAAGGTGGAGGTGACCGACGGCTACCTTGCCATTTCTGGAGAGCGGAAGACCGAGACCGAGGAAAAGAAGGAGAACGTCTACCGGCGCGAGCGTGAGTACGGCAGCTTCCATCGCGCCGTGCCGCTGCCCGAGGGTGTGAAGCTCGAGGACGTGAACGCCACGTTCTCGGATGGCGTGCTCGAGGTGAGCGTACCGCTGCCGGCCAAGCCCGAAGCGAAGGTCCGGAAGGTCGAGATCCACGAGGCCCCCAAGGTGGGCAAGGCCGCGGCATAGGAGGTTCGTCATGCAGATCAAGGACATCATGACGAGGGAGGTCCGGACCTGCTCGCCCGGCACCGACCTCGCCGCGGCGGCGGCGGTCATGTTGGATGCCGACTGCGGCATTCTGCCCGTGGTCGACCAGGGAAAGCTCGTCGGCGTGGTGACGGACCGCGACTTGTACATCGCGCTCGCGACGCGCAACCGGCTGGCGTCGCAGCTGACGGTGCGCGAGGTGGCGGGAAACGAGTTGTGGACCTGCAGCCCCGACGATGAGGTGCACTCAGCCCTGGCCACGATGAAGCAGCACCGGGTGCGGCGGCTGCCGGTGCAGGGCTTCGGCGGCGCCGTTCTCGGCATCGTGTCGATGAACGACATCGTGCTGGCGTCAGGTCCGCAGAAGGCCATCCGCTCGGAAGAGGTCGTGGACGCGTTCCAGGCGATCTGCGCCCATCACCACCCGGCGCCGCACGCCGTGGCGGCCTGAACCGCATGCCCGCCGGTCACGCGACGGCCGTTCGCATCCCCGCGGCAGGCGTCGTCATCGAGGGCGATCTTCGAGTCCCTCAGCCGGCCGCGGGGCTTGTCGTGTTTGCGCACGGCAGCGGGAGCAGCCGTTTCAGCCGGCGCAACCGGCAGGTGGCCGGCGTCCTCGACGCGCACGGGTTCGCCACCTTGCTGCTGGATCTGCTGACCCCCGAGGAGGAGGCGGTCGACCTGCAGACGAGGGAGTTCCGGTTTGACATCGAACGGCTGGGGCGCCGGGTCGTCGCCGCGGTGGATTGGGTCGACACCTCGCCCGAGATCGCCGGGCTTGCCGTGTGCTGTTTCGGCGCGAGCACGGGCGCGGCCGCCGCGCTCATCGCGGCCGCGGAGCGTCCGGATCGCGTGCAGGCGGTCATCTCGCGCGGCGGCCGGCCCGACCTTGCCGCGGACGCGCTTCGGCGCGTGAAGGCGCCCACCCTGCTCATCGTCGGCGGAGCCGACGAACCGGTCATCGAGCTCAATCGAGACGCGATGCGGCAGATGACGGCGCCGACCCGGCTTGAAATCGTCCCCGGCGCCACCCATCTCTTCGAGGAGCCTGGCACGCTCGACGAGGTGTGCCGCCTGGCCGCGGCATGGTGCGCCCGGTACCTCCACGCGGGCGGGCCATCGTAGGATCGCGGCTTCCTACAGTGGGCGGCGCAGCTCGCTGAGCGACTCGTCGCGGTGCAGACGCCGGATGGCGGCGGCAAAGAGCGGCGCCAGGCTGGCGACCGTGACAGGCAGGCCGGTCGCGCCGTCCCGCTCGACGCTGTCGCTCGTCACGATCCGTGCGAGCGCAAGCCTCCGCAGCGTCTCCGCCGCCCGGCCCACGATCAGCGCGTGCGAGACGATGACCACGAGGGGCTCGATCGCGCCGGCGGCGCGCAGGGCGGCGGCCGCCGCCTCAATGGTCGCGCCCGTGCTCAGCATGTCGTCCACCACCACCGGCCGCCGGCCGGCAACGTCCCCCATCAGGTTCAGTGCTTCAACCGTTTCGCCGTTCGTGCGCATCTTGTAGACCACCGCCAGCGGCAGGCGCAGCAGCCTGGCGTACTCGCGCGCCAGCTTCACCGCGCCGAGATCGGGCGCAATCACGACCGAGTCCGGCTGCACGAATGGTGCGGCCGCGCCGGCCAGCAGCGGCACGGCGGTCAGGTGTTCGATAGGGACGCGGAAGAAGCCCTCGATGGCGGGGGTGTGCACGTCGAGGAGCACGAGGCGATCGAACGGGGCCGTTCCGATGATGTCGGCCACGACGCGCGCGCCGAGGGCGCGCCGGCCCGATCGCCGATCCTGGCGGGCGTAGCCCAGATAGGGCACGATGCCCGTCAGGCGATCGACGCCGGCGCGCCGGCAGGCATCGGCCAGCATGACGAGCTCGACCACGCGCGCGTCGACCGGGGGGCTGGTCGTCTGGATCAGAAAGACATCGCGCCCGCGCAGCGACTCTCGCAGCTCGATCTGCAGCTCTCCGTCCGGAAACCGCTGCGCCTCAACGGCGATCGGTGTCACAGCCAGCTCGCGGCAGACGCCGGCCGCAAGGTTCGCACTCGACGGACCGGCGACGATTGCGGGAGTTTTCATATCCGTCTCCACGAGCGCGGAAATTCGCGCGGTGACCCGCTGTGTCGAGAGCACGAATCGCGCCGCTTTTCGCGGCGACCCGCTGGCAGCGCCCTTGCCTCTATACGATTGAAGGAGCAAGAGCCATGCGTTTCACGAGCCGCGAGCAGGCAGCCAGGCTTCTGGCCGAACGTCTCGAAAAATATCGCGGTACGCACCCGCTCGTGCTCGGCGTGCCACGAGGGGCCGTGCCGATGGCGCGGACGATCGCCGACGCCCTCGACGGCGATCTCGACGTCGTGCTGGTCCGGAAGCTCCGCGCGCCGTCACAGCCCGAGCTGGCCATCGGCGCCATCGACGAGTCGGGAAACGTTCTGAAGGGCGCCCATTTCGCGTCTGTCGGCGCCACCGACGAATACCTCCGCCGCGAGATCGAGGAACAGATGGAGACCCTGCGCCGGCGGCGCAAGGCGTACACGCGCGCACGGGGTCCCATCGATCCCGCCGGGCGCATCGTCATTATCGTCGACGACGGCATTGCGACAGGATCGTCGATGGTGGCCGCGGTTCGCGCCGTGCGCGCGCGGAAGCCGAAGAAGCTCGTGGTGGCGGTTGGTGTCGCGCCGGCCGATTCGCTGGAGCGGATACGGGCTGAGGCCGACGAAGTCGTGTGCCTGCACGCCCCCACGCTCTTCTTTGCGGTAGGCCAGTTCTTCGAGGACTTTTCCGAGGTCACCGACGAGATGGTCGTCGCCACGCTGGCCGCGCGCGCGTCTGGGAAAGCGGCCTGACATTCACCTGCTGGAAACCAGTTCCCGGCCCACACCGCCCGCCACGACCGCCTGCGCGCGCACCAGTACGGCGGCCGGAGGCGACGAGGCGTCGAGACGCTGCCATCCGATCGCGCCGGGATCCTGTGCGACCTGACGGCGAACGACAGCCGCGTCGGCATCGGAGACGTCCGGTCCGCGGCGCGCCGTTCGGGCGAGCAGGACCTCGATGGGCGCGTCGAGCCAGATGCCGTTGAACACCGCGGAGGCCTCGTGCGCGGCGGCTTCAAGCGCCGCGCGATCGGACGGCCGCGCGAAGACCCCGTCGGCGACGACCGAGTGGCCGGCCCTGAGCGCGACGGCCGCGCGGGCGATGAGCGTCTCGTAGACTCGTGCGTTGAGCTGCGGGGTGTACGCGTCGGCGCCAAGGCGCTGGAGCAGCGGGACACCGCACAGCGTCTTGCGGATTTCATCCGTGCGCAGCACGAGCGCCCCCGGCACGGCGCCAACCGACGGTGCGAGCGACAAGGCCAGCGTCGACTTACCGGAGCCGGAGAAGCCGCCGATGGCCACCAGACGCGGCGGCGCCGGGTAGAGAAGCGTCTGCGCCAGGGCCAGGTACTCGCGCGCCTGCTCCCGCAGCTCGGCCGCCCGCCGGGCGTCGGGCTGGAGTCGCGCGGACGTGGCGCTCGTCTTGGCCCGCACCGCGGCGCGGCAGGAGAGAAACAGCGGCAGCAGCGGCAGGCCATCCAGGTCTCCCGTACTCACCAGATATCCGTTGAACACGGCATTGGCGTGGCGGGGAAGCCGCCGCTTCCAGAGATCCATCAGCAGGAAGGCGAGGTCGTACAGCACGTCGACGCACGCAATCTCGTCATTGAACTCGATGGCGTCAAAGAGCGTCGGCTCGCCGCCGAGCAACACGATGTTCCGCAGGTGCAGGTCGCCGTGACACTGGCGCACGAAGCCGAGGCGGCGGCGCCGCTCGACGAGCGGGCCGCGGCGCTCGAGCGCCAGCCGCGACGACACGGTGAGCGCCGCACCCAGCGCGGGGTCGAGCGTGCCGGCGCCCTGCTCCAGAAATCCTGCGGCGTTGCCTTCGACGACCCACCTCATCCCCGGGAGCCCGCCATGGTCCGGCCGCCGCTCGGCGCCGGCGTGAAACGCCGCGATCGCCGCGGCCAGCGGCCGCATCAGGGCCAGGTCGAGCGCACCGCGCGCGGCGAGCTGGTCGCACAGGCCGTCCTGGTCGAAACGGACCATATCCACCAGCCAGTCCACCGGGACGCCCGCGCCCTGGAGCGCCAGCGATCCGTCCGCCTCGCGCGTGACCGCGACGACGCCGCGATAGAGTGTGGGTGCGGCGCGATGGTTGATCCGCACCTCCGCCGCGCATGCCACGCGGCGCAGCGGCTCGGTCGAGAAGTCAAGATAATCGAAGCGGACGGCGCGTTTCAGCTTGAGTGCCCGCGTCCCGGCCAGGAACACCATCGAGGCGTGCGTGTCGATCCGCTCCACGGCCGCGCCGCCGTGCGTGGCGGGCGCCATGAGGAACTCGACGACCGCGCGCTGGTCCTGGACGACCACGGGTTACCCCCAGCGCAGCGTGAGTACCGGGCACCTCGCCTCTCGCACCACGTGGTGCGTCGTCGAACCGACAAAGAGCAGGTCGGCCGCCCTGCGCCCGCGAATCCCCATGACGATCAGATCGGTCGGCTGCTCGCCGGCGACGCGCAGAATTTCACGATACGGCTTGCCGGTAGCCATGACGGACTCGACGGTGCAGTAGGTGCGAACGGTCTCGGGGACGGCGGCCTGCAGGCGCTCGCGCCGGTCGCGGTTGGCGGCCTTGACATAGGAGGCGAGGGTTGGTTCGCCGTCGTGCGCTGTCTCGTACAGGTCGGGCGTCAGGTCTTCCGGCACCTCGAGCACGTGGAGCACGGTCAGCCGCGCGTCGGCCTCCTGCGCCAGCGACATGGCATAGTCCAGCGCGTGCGTGGCGCAGTCGGAGAAGTCGGTGGCGCAGACAATGTGCTTGAAGAGCACGGGCGGCACAGGCACGACGTCGGCGGCGCGCGGCGGCACGGTCAGCACCGGGCACGCGGCCTTGCGCAGGACCTTTTCGGCAATCGATCCCAGCATGAGGCGTTCGAAGCCCGAGCGTCCGTGCGTGCCCATCACCAGCAGGTCTGCGGGCATCGTCTTGGCGCGGTCGAGAATCTCGGCCGCGACGGGGCCCTCGGAGAGATCGAAGTCAATCGGAATGCCGGAGCCCACCTCCTGTTCGGCGAAGCCCTTCATCGCCGTCAACAGCGCGCCGCGGTCGCCGGGGGTGAGGACGGCGGCCGCCCGGTGCATCAGGCTGCCGGCCGCGTGGACGGGCACGGGCGCGGTCGCATACACGTTCAGGAGCGCAATCGTGGACCCATAGCACCTGGCGATCGCCACGGCATGGTCGAGCGCGTGGCGCGAGTAGTCCGAGAAATCGATGGGGCAGAGAATGCGTCTGATTTCGATCATGGCTCAGGTACTCGGAACGCAAGCGGGGTACCAAAGCCTTCGGCCTCATCTGGCTGGCCGGGATCGGAGCAGGCCGGGGGGCCCGGGCGTCTACCGCGGGAAATTCCGACTCTGGTGCGGGCTCTTTGGCAGGCCGCGCTCCCGCCGCGCCGCCGGCAGCTCCGCCTTTGCCGGCCTGGGACGCACGTCCGGGATCGCGACGTAGGCGCCCTCGTGCGTGTGGTGGAGGTACCGCTCGGAAACGAGCTGCTCGAGCAGGCCCAGACACATGGTCTCGTCAAGGTTCCAGAGGCGACACGCCTGCGGCAGCGTCAGACGCAGTCCCGGCATTTCCCGGTACTCGCCGCGAATGCGCGCCAGCAGTCGATCGTCGCTGGACATGGGGGGTGGGGTGGAAGAAGGATCATAACGCCTGCCGTACCGCGATTTGCATAAAAAGCACAGTTGAAGGCAGTGTGCGCTGCAGCGGGACATTTTGCGGACCGAAGGGATGACGAAGAGAAAGGCGACGACCGATGCCTGGCAGCCTCGAGGACAACGTAAACGTCTATTTCGACCGTGCGGCAGCGTTGACCGACCATCCGAAGGGTCTGCTCGAGCAGATTCGCGCCTGCAACGCGGTGTACTCGTTTCAGTTTCCCGTGCGTCATGCCGACGGCCGGATCGAGGTGGTTCGCGGATGGCGCGCCGAGCACAGTCACCACAAGCTGCCGACCAAGGGCGGGATTCGCTACAGCGCCGCGGTTGACGAGTCCGAGGTGAAAGCGCTGGCCGCCCTCATGACCTACAAGTGCGCCGTCGTCGATGTGCCGTTCGGGGGCGCCAAGGGCGCCGTGCAGGTCGATCCGCACCAGTCCAGCGCCGAGCACCTCGAGCGGATCACCCGCCGCTACGTTCACGAGCTGGTCAGGAAGAACCTGATCGGCCCCGGCGTCGACGTGCCGGCGCCCGATGCCGGCACCGGCGAGCGGGAGATGGCCTGGATTGTCGACACGTACGTGGCGCTCAACCCGGGGCAGCTCGATGGGACGGCGTGCGTCACCGGCAAGCCGGTCACGCAGGGCGGCATTCGCGGCCGCAAGGAGGCGACGGGACGCGGGCTCGTGTACGCGCTCGAGGAGGCCTGCGCCCGGGCCGACGACATGAAGGCCCGCGGATTGTCGGTCGGGCTCGAGGGCAAGCGCGTCGTCGTGCAGGGCATCGGCAACGTCGGCTACCATGCCGCACGATTCTGCCGCGAGCGCGGTGCGCGCGTGGTGGCATTTGCGGTTCCTGAGGGAGCCGTGTTCGATCCCAGGGGGCTCGATGAGGAGGCGGTCGTCGACTTCAGGAGTCGCGCGCGATCCATCCTGGGGTTTCCCGGCGCCACGTCGATTCCGCGCAGTGCCGACGCGCTGGAGCTCGACTGCGACGTGCTCATCCCCGCGGCACTCGAGAATCAACTGACGGGGGACAACGCGCCGCGGATCAAAGCCCGCATCGTGCTCGAGGGCGCCAACGGGCCGACAACCCCGGACGCCGACGAGATCTTTCGCCGCGCGGGCACGCTGGTCATCCCCGACATCTATGCCAATGCCGGCGGCGTTGTCGTCTCCTACTTCGAATGGCTCAAGAACCTGTCCCACGTCCGCTTCGGGCGGCTGGGCGTGCGGGCACCGGACGAGTTGAGCATCGTGAATGCGAGCCTGCAGGAGACGATGGTCGCGGCCTACCGGGAGCTTCGCGAAGCGCTGGAGCGGCAACCCGCGCTGGCGGATCTGCGCACGGCCGCCTTCTTTGTCGCCATCAACAAAGTGGCGCACGCGTATACCGAGCTGGGGATCTTTCCGTGAGCGACTCGGATCTTGCCCTCGTCCTGAGCGGCGGTGGCGCTCGGGCCGCCTATCAAGTGGGCTTTCTCCATCATCTCGCGTCGCGCTATCCGGATCTGACGCCGGGCATCCTGACCGGCGTGTCCGCAGGCGGCATCATCGCGACCTGTCTCGCGTCGCGCGACAGAAGCTTCGGTGAGGCTGTCGTCCAACTGCACGAGCTGTGGCGAGGCCTGCGGATTGACGATGTGTTCCGGGTCGACCCGGCGGATCTGGCGTCGCGTGTCACGCGGTGGGGCCTCCGCCTCGTCTCGGGCGGCGTCCCGGGGACGCCGCGGGCGCGCAGCCTGGTCGACACGGCGCCGCTGCACCGGTTGCTGACACGGATCCTGGCTCCGGACCTTGAGGGGACACTGCCTGCCATCGCACGCAACCTTGACGCGCGCAGGCTGCGCGCCGTGGCGCTGACGGCGTCGAGCTATACGACCGGTCAATCGGTGACGTGGGTCCAGAGCGTCGAGGGGTGTGGGGTGCTGACGTGGGAGCGGCCGCAGCGCACGAGCGTCGACGGCTGCCTGCGCGTCGATCACGTCATGGCCTCGTCGGCGCTCCCGTTTTTCTTTCCGGCCGTCAGCATCGATGGCGCGTGGTATGGCGACGGCGGTATTCGGCTGACGGCGCCGCTGTCCCCGGCTATTCATCTCGGTGCGCGGAAGATCATCGCCGTGTCGACACGCTATCCCCGCACGCGTGAGGAGGCGGCCCGGCCCGCGGTGAGCGGCTATCCCCCGCCGGTGCAGGTGGCCGGCGTGCTGCTGAACGCCATCTTCCTGGACTTGCTGGATGCCGATGCGCTGCGGCTGGAGCAGCTCAATGCGCTCATCGACCGGGTGCCGTCGGAGGCACGAGACGGCCTGCGACACGTCGACCTGCTGATCCTGCGGCCTTCGCGCGATCTCGGGCGGCTTGCCAACGAGTTCGAGGCCCACCTCCCGCGCACGTTCCGGTTTCTCGTCCGAGGCCTCGGCAGCCGCGAGACGCGATCGAACGACATGTTGAGCCTGTTGATGTTCCAGCCCGACTACCTTGCGCGTCTGATTGAGCTCGGCGAGCACGACGCCCGCGCACGAGCCGGGGAAATCGACGCGTTTCTGTCTCGAGCACCCGGCGGGACGGTCGAAGGTGCCGTCCCTCTGACCGGATTCGGCTGAGAACGCGTTTCGGTGAGGCGCCGCCCGTACAAGAACGTCGGGGCACGTCATCCCTGCGGTGCCGGCTGCGATTCGGGCTGCTATGACGGTCTCAGAAGCATTCGCCTCTTGAGTTGCCGTTGCACTCCGGATGCGTCAAACCGTCCTCACGCAGGGGCGTTACCCCGATGAGAATCACCTAAGCATAGAACGGGCCACCCGGCGGGCCGGGAAGACCGTTGAAAATGCGGCCGTGCGTGGCGACGCACGAACCGCCGCCGTGAAATATTCGCTGTCTCTGAGCATTTCTTCCGAAGGCCGCCCGTGCCTTCTGGCTGCATGATGAGGACAGGTGAGCACGAATCAGCGCGGCGAATCCTCGTGGGAGCACTTCCCGCACGATGCCGACATTGGCGTGGCAGGGATGGGTCCCACCAAGGCCGAGGCGTTCCGGCAGGCCGCGCTGGCCTTGACCGCGGTGGTGACGGATCCGGCTGCCGTCAGGGCGGTGCACGCCGTGCCCGTGACGTGCCAGGCCGACACCGATGAGGTACTCCTGGTCGAGTGGCTGAACGCGCTGATCTACGAGATGGCGGTACGGGCGATGGTCTTTGGTGACTTTGCCGTCGAGATCGACGGCGGAACGCTGCGGGCGACGGCGTACGGCGAAGCCGTGGACGTGGCGCGCCACGAGCCGGCGGTGGAAATCAAAGGGGCGACCTTCACGGCGCTCGAGGTGAAGCAGGGGCCCGATGGATGGCGCGCGGGGTGTGTCGTGGATGTCTGAGCTCCGGGCATGGGCAGGTGGCTATGGAACTCTCTTCGCTCGTCAGGAAGTCGGCGTCCGAATGGTGGATCCCGCAACGGGGGCCGATGCGCGTCCCGGGCGTGATCTACGGGTCCGAGGCGCTCGTGCGGGACATGGACGAGAAGGTGCGCGAGCAGGTCGTCAACGTGGCGACGCTGCCGGGCATCCAGCGGGCGTCGTATGCGATGCCCGACGCGCACTGGGGCTACGGATTCCCCATCGGCGGCGTGGCCGCGTTCGACCCGCAGGAAGGGGGCATCGTGTCGGCGGGCGGCGTCGGGTTCGATATCTCGTGCGGCGTCCGCACGCTGCGCACGGGGCTGCGCGGGGAGACCATCGAACCGGTCGCGCGCGAGCTGGCGCGGGAGCTGTCCCGCAGCGTTCCTGCAGGTGTCGGCAGCCACGGACGCATTCACCTGGACGAGGCGGCGCTCGACGCGATGCTCGCAGGCGGGGCCCGCTGGGCCGTCGAGCGCGGCTTCGGCATCGAGGCGGACCTCGATCGCATTGAGGAGCACGGCTGCATGAGGGACGCGATCCCGTCGGCCGTGTCGGTGCGCGCGCGCCGGCGCCAGCAGGACGAGATGGGGACGCTCGGGTCGGGCAACCACTACCTCGAGGTCCAGCGCGTCGCCGAGGTCTACGACACCGACGTGGCGCAGGCGTTTGGCATCGCGCTCGAGGACGTGGTGGTGTCGATTCATTGCGGCTCGCGGGGGCTGGGCCATCAGATCGGCACCGAGTTTCTCAAGGAGATGGCGGCCGCCGCGCCCGCGCTGGGGATCGTGCTGCCGGATCGGGAGCTGGCGTGCGCGCCCGTCGCGTCGGAGATCGGCCGGCGGTACCTCGGCGCCATGCGGGCGGGGATCAACTGCGCCCTGGCGAATCGCCAGATCATCACGCACCTGGTACGCGGCGCCTTCGCCACGCTCCTCCCGCAGGCCGCCCTCACGTTGCTCTACGACGTGTCGCACAACACCTGCAAGCTCGAATCGCACGGCGTCAACGGGTCGACCAAGCCGGTCTTCATCCACCGCAAGGGCGCCACGCGTGCGCTCGGACCTGGACATCCGGACCTGCCGGGCGGGCTGCGTGAGGTGGGACAGCCGGTGTTGATTGGCGGCACGATGGGCACGGCCTCGTACATCCTGGTGGGCACCGCCGAGAGCGAGCGGCTGGCGTTCGCCTCGTCGTGCCACGGCGCGGGGCGGGCGATGAGCCGGCATCAGGCGCTGCGGACGTGGAACGGGCGGCAGGTGATCGACGAGCTCGCCTCGCGCGGGATTATCGTCCGGAGCCCCTCATCGCGCGGGGTGGCCGAAGAGGCGCCAGGCGCCTACAAGGACGTGGGGGCGGTCGTCGACGCGGCGCACGCGGCGGGCCTGTCGCGCAAGGTCGCCAGGCTGACCCCGCTGGTGTGCGTGAAGGGATAGACGAATCGTCATTCACGCGTCTGGAATTCGCGCTTCTGGGTTCTCGGTTCTCCGTTCGTGTTCACGTTCGGTTCGGGGTTCGTGCGTCCGCGGGTTCAGGATTCGGTCCGGCTAAAGCCGGACTCTACGTACGCCGCGGTCCGTATTGTCGTACGTAGTGTCCGCCTTCAGGCGGACCCGGCGAACCACGAACCTGAACACGAACCGAGAAGCGAGAAGCCAGAATCGAGAACGGGTTTAGATCCCTCGTGCCGGCGACAGGGGCGCGGTAATCCGCAGCAGCCCGTTCCTGTACTCCGCGTGCGCGTGTGCGGGGTCGACCGGATGCGTGAAGTGGTACGACCGGAACAGCGGGCCGGCGCTGAATTCACACAGCAGCGCGTCGCCGGTGTGCCGGTGCCCGTGGTGCACCGACGCACGAATCAAGATTTCGTTGGGCGCCACCTGTACGTCGATCTGTTGCGGTTCAACGCCCGCCACCGCCGCTTCCACGACGTAGGTGTCATCCGTCTGCTGGACTTCGAGCGCCGGCCTCCAGATCATTTCGTGTTCGGCGACGAGCCAGTCCTGGACTTGTCCACCTCCGGCCTGCTCGTCGTGCAACTGCTCCGCCCTGCTGGCGATTTGCCGCTGCATCGCTTCAATCTCGCCGGCGACGGTCTCGACGCGGTGAACCGGGATCTTCATGGTCAGCCTCCTCGTCTGCAGGTCTCATCACTCACCACCAACCATCAACCGATGGCCCCGCGTCACGGTTCAGCAGATCTCGTCCGGCGGCTCGAACTCGTACGATTCGGACGGGACGACCATGATCTCGTTGTCCACGCGCCGAATGCCGGGCGCGCTGCCTGCGGCCCGTTCGGCGGCCTCACGCTGCAGCCACGATCGGACGGTGCCTGTCAGCGTCACGCGGTCGTGGCCGACCGTCACCTCGATGTGCCGCGCGTCGAGATCCGCATTCAGGTGCAGGGCCTGCACGATGCGGCGGCGGACGTCGCGCAGCGTCGACTGCGGCGCCACGTCGATGTGGTTGCGGACGCCGCGGACGCCGCGAATGTGTCGGATCGCCTCCTCCGCCTGGTCCTTCTGCGCCAGCCACTCGACCTTGCCGGTGAGCGTCACGTGGCCGTTGTGGACGGCGGCCTGGACGTCGTCGGGAATGCTGGGCCGCAGCTTCAGCGCTCGTGCCGCGTCGGTGGCGATCTCCACGTCGCCGCGGTCTGCCTTCAGGCGCACTGTGATGTCGTTGGCGACGGCGCGCACGCCCCGCACGCGTTTGGCCACGCGCTCGGCGGCGAGCTTGCCGGCATAGGTGTCGATGAAGCCGGTCAGCGTGACGACGCCATCCTTGGCGCTCACGCCGACGGCGCTGTCGTCCACTTCAGGGTCCCAATCGAGCTGCCGGACGACGAAATCTCGAAGGCGTACGTCCGTGCCCGTCACGCTTGCAGTTGTCATGTATCAACTCCCCAAGCGACGCGGGACGCCAAGTTTGTGCCAGCGCCCTTTTTCAGGGCCGGGAGCCTGGCGCGGCGTAAAGCCGCGCCCGACGTCGAACGCTTGGGAAATTGTCCGCACGCCCGCGGATTATTTGCATTCACGTGCGCGATGGCTGGTGGGTGGGACGTGGTGGTTCGTGCCACCAGCCACCGCCACCGCCCATCACACGAGGCGGCACAGTCGATGCTCTGGAGAACCGCGCGTCATGGCCGTGCGCAACCCTCAGATCCTGAAGACGACCATCGAGCCGCCGCTCCACCGCGAGGCGATCGTCAAGCCGCAGGGATTGTGGCGCGTGCCGCCGAACCTCGGCGACTACGCGGCGGCGCGGAAAGCGTTCTCGTGGGAGGAGGCCCGGCGGCGTCTTGACGGGCTGCCCGGCGGGCGCGGTCTGAATATCGCGCACGAGGCGGTGGATCGGCATGCGACAGGCCCGCGGGCCCATCGCGTGGCGCTGCGCTGGATTGGGCGAAACGGCGAGCGCCGAAACGTCACGTACGCCGAGCTTCGACAGCGGACGAACCGGTTCGCCAACGCGCTCGGACGCCTCGGCGTGCGCAAGGGTGAGGTCGTCGCGACGCTCGCCGGCCGGATTCCGCCGCTGTACGTCGCGGCGCTCGGGACGCTGAAGCACGGTGGGATTTACTGTCCGCTCTTCTCGGCGTTCGGCCCCGACCCGATTGAGGCGCGGCTGCAGATTGCCGGGGCCCGGGTGCTCGTGACCACCGAAACCCTGTATCGGCGCAAGGTGGCGCCGCTGCGCGAGCAGTTGCCCTGCCTCGAGCACGTGCTGCTCGTTCGCGAGAGCAACGACCCAGTGCCGGGCGGCACCCGCGATCTGGGGGCGTTGCTGGACGAGATGTCCGATGCATTCACCATCGGTCCGACGGACCCGCAGGACGTGGCGCTGCTGCACTTCACCAGCGGCACGACCGGCAGGCCGAAGGGGGCCTTGCACGTGCACGAGGCGGTGGTCGCTCATGACGTGACGGCGCTGTACGCGCTGGATCTCCACCCGGAGGACCGCTTCTGGTGCACCGCCGATCCGGGATGGGTCACCGGCACCTCGTACGGCATCATTGCCCCCCTCGTACACGGCCTCACGAGCGTGGTGGACGAGGCCGACTTCGACGCCGAGCGCTGGTACCGCATCATCGCCGATGAGAAGGTCACGGTCTGGTACACGGCTCCCACCGCGATCCGGATGCTCATGAAGGCCGGCACGGACCTGGCCCGGACGTACGATCTGGGCAGCCTTCGCTTTCTCGGGAGCGTGGGAGAGCCGCTCAATCCGGAGGCGGTCGTCTGGGGCGAAGAGGCCTTCGGGCAGCCCTTTCACGACAACTGGTGGCAGACCGAGACGGGCGGCATCATGATCGCGAACTTCCAGTCGATGGACATCCGTCCGGGATCGATGGGCCGGCCGCTGCCCGGTGTCGAGGCCGCGATTGTTCGGCGCGGCGAGAACGGCGAGGTGGCAGTCATCGAGCAACCCGGCCAGCAGGGCGAGCTGGCGCTTCGCCCGGGATGGCCGTCCATGTTTCGCGGGTACCTCCACGAGCCCGAGCGCTACGCGAAGTGCTTTGCGGGAGGGTACTACCTCACCGGAGACCTCGCGCGGCGCGATGCGGACGGGTACTTCTGGTTTGTCGGCCGAGCCGACGACGTGATCAAGTCGTCCGGCCACCTGATCGGTCCATTTGAAGTCGAAAGCGTGCTGCTGGAGCACGCCGCGGTCGCGGAAGCCGCCGTCATCGGCAAGCCGGATCCCGTGGCCGGCGAGATCGTGAAGGCGTTTGTGGCGCTCAAGCCCGGACGCGAGGCCGGCGAGACGTTGCGGCGCGAGCTCCTGGCGTTTGCGCGGACGCGCCTCGGTGCGGTCGTCGCACCGAAGGAGATCGCGTTCCTGCCGGGCATTCCCAGGACGCGCTCGGGCAAGATCATGCGGCGGCTGTTGAAGGCACGGGAGCTGGGGCTCCCCGAAGGCGATACCTCGATGGTGGAACCGCTATGAGCGTTGCGCTGCTGCGCGAGATGATCCGGATTCGGCGTTTCGAGGAGACGTGCGCCGAGCTGTACGGCGCAGGCCACATTCGGGGCTTCCTGCACCTCTATATCGGCGAGGAGGCCGTGGCGGTGGGGACCATGCAGGCACTCACGCCGGAGGACGCGGTGGTGGCCACGTATCGCGAGCACGGGCACGCGCTGGCGCGCGGCATTTCCGCCAATGCGTTGATGGCGGAGATGTTCGGCAAGCAGGAGGGC
>Ga0209640_10001478_pt1 | contig 19928 bp, 21 predicted proteins | sample RifCSP10_1_FD_184018 | JGI IMG/M metagenome (GOLD analysis project Ga0209640, IMG submission 184018) | Soil microbial communities from Rifle, Colorado - Rifle CSP2_sed 10_1 (SPAdes) (version 2) | ecosystem: Environmental > Terrestrial > Deep subsurface > Rock core/Sediment | place: Rifle...
CACGCAAAGACGTAGTGAAGGTAACAGTAGTAGTTCGTAAGTTTTTGTTTTGATTGGTGGGCCGTGCAGGGGTCGAACCTGCGACCATCGGATTAAAAGTCCGGTGCTCTACCAGCTGAGCTAACGGCCCAATTCGGGATTGGAGGGTTGCGATCATACCTGAAGATCGCGGCCGGAGGCCGCTCCTACAATTGATGAGAACAATCGCGAGCGGAGCTCGCTCCTACGAGTACCTGGTTGGGTCGGGGATGTTGGTGGCGCGGAAGCCTTCGCGGCGGAGGCGGCACGAGTCGCAGCGGCCGCAGGCACGGCCGTCGTCGTCGGCCTTGTAGCAGGACACGGTTGCTGCGTAATCGACGCCGAGCGCGCTGCCGCGGCGAATGATGTCGGCCTTGCTCATCGCGATGAGCGGCGCTTCGATGCGCACGACACGGCCTTCGACTCCCTGCTTCGTCGCAAGCGCCGCGAGTGCCTGAAACGCCGCGATGAACTCGGGCCGGCAGTCCGGGTAGCCGGAATAGTCCAAAGCATTCACGCCGATGAAAATCGCTTGCGCCTCGAGCACCTCGGCCCACGCGAGCGCGAGGCTCAAGAACACCGTATTGCGAGCCGGCACGTACGTGACCGGGATGCCCGCGGAATGAGGTGAACTGTCCCCGGATTCGGGTACGGCGATACGCGCGTCCGTCAATGCCGAGCCGCCGAGCTGCCCGATCGGGATGTCCATGACGCGATGCTCGGCGGCGCCCTGCGCACGCGCGACGCGCGCCGCGGCCGCAAGCTCCGCGCCATGCCGTTGGCCGTAAGCGAAGGAGAGCGCATAGCACTCGAAGCCGCGCTCGCGCGCAATGGCGAGCGTCGTCGCGGAATCGAGCCCGCCCGAAAGCAACACTACTGCGCGCGGCACGCTTCCCCCCTTCCTGCTACTTGCCGGGGACGTTGCCCCAGAGCAGCTTGTGCACTTGCAGCTGCAAGCGCACGGGTAGCTGGTCTTCGAGGATCCAATCGGCAAGCGACTGCGCCGGCAGCTCCTCGTAGCTCGGCGAGAAGAACACGGGGCACGGCAGGTCCGTGTGTGCGCGCACGAAGTCGCGCGACCATTCGTAGTCGGGATGATCGCAGATCACGAGCTTGAGCGCGTCGCCGGCACCGAGCAACGCGAGATTCTCGAAGCGATTGCGGTGCGACTCCTTCGAGCCCGGCGTCTTGACGTCGACGATGCGGGTGACGCGCGCGTCGACGTCGCCGATATCGAGCGCGCCGCTCGTCTCGAGCGAGACTTGCAAGCCCGCGTCGCAGAGCGCCGCGAGCAGCTGCACGCAGCGCGGTTGCGCGAGCGGCTCGCCGCCCGTCACGCAGACGTACGGAGTCGCGTAGCTCTGCACTTCGGCGACGATGTCGGGAATCGAGCGCCATTCGCCGCCGCTGAACGCGTAGGCGGTATCGCAGTATTGGCAGCGCAACGGACACCCGGTCAACCGCACGAATACCGTGGGCCAACCGCTGAACAATGCCTCACCCTGTATCGAGAAAAAGATCTCCGTGATCTTGAGGCGCTCGTCGAAGCTCAACCGGTCTCCCGCCCGATGCGCTCGAGCCGCTGCGTGGCAAGCCGCGCGGCCGTCGTGTCCGGGTACATGCGCGTCACTTGCTGAAGGGCCTCGCGCGCGGCATCGAAGCGCTGCAATTCATGGTTGCAATAGCCGATCTTGAGCAGCGCGTCGGGGAGCTTCGCCGACTGCGGATACATATCGAGCACGCGCTGAAACTCGGGCAGCGCCTCGGCGAATTGCCGGCGCACGTAGTACGTTTCGGCGAGCCAATACTGCGCATTGTCGCGGAGCAGGCTTTCCGGATAATTCGAAAGAAAGCTGCCGAACGCATTCGCGGCATCATCGTAACGGCGCGCCTGAATGAGCTCGAACGCCGTGTTGTAGGCCTGCTGATCGCTGACGCCCGGCGCCGCACCGCCGCCCGCACGCGGCGCCCCCGCGGCGCCCGGTGCCGCCGGCGATGTCGAAGCGCGCGCTTGCGACTGCTCGAGCGCCTGCAAGCGTGCATCGACGTCGACGTAGAGATCGCGTTGTCGTTCCGCGGAATTCTCGGACTCGAAGCGCAACGTTTCGATGTCGCCGCGTAAGCTCTGCGTCTCGGCTTGGAGCTGCGAGATCTGCGTCGCCAATTCGATGAGGCTCTCGTTCTCGACGACGCGCTCGATGCGCATGAGACGAGCTTCGATGTCGGTGAGCCGCAGATACACGGGGTCCTCCGTCGGCGTCAGCGAGCTGCAACCGGCGAGCAGCGCCGGGACCGACAGTCCGATTGCTGACAAGCGAATGAATGCGCCTTTGTGGGAGCGAGCTTCGCTCGCGATTCTTTTCACCGCGTTCCCTCCTCGAGCTATCTATAAACGAGCTCCACGCGACGATTCAACGTGTAGGTTTCCTCGTCGCTGCCGACGGCGGCAGGCCGCTCCTCGCCGTAGCTTACCGTACTCAACTGGCCCGCGGTCGCGCCCTGAAGCAACAGGATACGCCGAACCGACTGCGCGCGGCGCTCGCCGAGGCCGATGTTGTACTCACGGCTGCCGCGCTCGTCGGCGTGCCCTTCGAGCCGCACTTGCGCGTTCGGATTCGCCGCGAGGTACTGGCCATGACCGGCCAGCATCGAGTTGAAGTCGGCGCGAATATCGCTCGAATCGAACTCGAAGTAGACGACGAGTTGGTCCATGAGCTCCGGAGCAGCGCGCGAATCGCCGTCCAGCGCCTCGAACCCGCCAGGACGGCCGCTGTCGGCCCCCTCCGTCGATGCGCCCCGGTCCGAGTCGGCCTCGGCCGCTACCGCACCGTCGGGAATCGTGTTCGAGCGATTGCAGCCGGCAACCGCCAAGACCGTCATCAAGCACGCCAGCAAGACCTTGTATGAGCGCATGTGGTTCATCCTCAAAAAATAAGAAAAAACAATTCTGTGTACGATATTCCTAGAAGCACCTCGAGATCAAGGCAGCGAAAAAGGCGACCATACGGGCTCGCGAACTTCCCCGGCAGCGGCCGCGATCTGCTGCCGCACGCGGCCGTCGGTGCTCACCGACGCGAGAACTCCTTGGCGGCCGGCGCGGGTTGCGTAAATGATCACGGCCCCGTTCGGCGCATAGCTCGGCGACTCGTCGAGGCGCCCGTCCGTCAAAACTTGCAGGAGTCCCGTGTCGATATCGAATGTCGCGATGCGATCGTTGTTACTGGCGTCGCGGTGTATGAGCGCGAGCTGCCGGCCGTCGGGCGACAAGCGCGGGCGCGTGTTGTACCTGCCCTCGAAGGTCAAGCGCTCCGCGCGGCTTCCGGGCACGGCCTCCGTGCGATAGATCTGCGGGCCGCCGGCGCGATCGGACATGAAGAACAACGAGCGCCCGTCCAAGCTCCACACGGGCTCGGTATCGATGGCCGGGTTTTCGGTAATGCGCCGCAACACCTGCGTCGCGAGATCGAGCGTATAGAGATCGAGATTGCCGTCCAGCGACAGCGTCAGCGCGAGCTGCCGGCCGTCGGGGGAGAACACGGGCGCCCCGTTGACGCCGGCGCGCCGCGAGACGACCTCGCGGTTGCCCGTGCGCAGCGTTTGAAGGTAGATCGCCGATTGATTGCCCTCGAACGACACGTACGCGACTCGACGGCCGTCGGGCGACCAGGCCGGGGACATGAGCGGTTGCGGCGACTCGGCGATGATGCGCGCGTTCTCGCCGTCGGCGTCCGCCACGATCAAGCGATATTCTCGCGCGTCGCCCTCGCCCGTCTCGGTCACGTACGCGATGCGCGTATCGAAGACGCCCGGAATGCCCGTGACCTTCTCGAACACCATGTTGGCAATTTGATGCGCCGTCTCTCGCAGCTCGGCGCCCGCGCGCGCTACACGGAACGCGAGCAGTTGTTCCCCGCGCAGCACGTCGAAGAGCTGAAACACGATCGTGTAGCGGTCCACGCCGTCCTCGACGATCCGGCCGATCAAGAGGACGTCCGTCTCGAGCAGGCGCCAATTCTGAAAGTTGACTTGCGAGGGCTCGGTCGGCCGCGACACCATGTCGCTCGTCGGCAGCGGCGCGAAACGGCCGCTGTTGCCGAGATCGGCCGTGATCACGGCCGCGAGGTCGAACGGTGCCGCGCCTCCCGACCCTTGCCAACCGAAAGGCACGATCGCGATCGGTACCGGCCGCTCGACGCCGCTCGTGATGCGAATGCGCAACTGCGCGTGCGCGGACGCGGCGACACCCGCCAACATGAGGCAAACGAACGCCCGCATGCCCCAACTACTCCCTGCCGATATGCAATGCATCACCTCTCCTTTTTCTAGACGTCGGGCGCAAACGTAATCACCAAGTTCCGCTGGAACAACGACGGCACCTGCGGCCGCGGCAACGGCGAAGCCTTGATCACCGCCGCCTCGATCGATCGCTTGACGGCGTCGTCGCCGTTGCAGGCGCCGAAGCTGACGCCGACGACGTCGCCGCTCGGAATCTGAGCGACGTTGATGACGCACTCGAGACCGGGCCGAGCCGTCGGCGGCCTGATCCAGTTGCGCTTGATCTGATTCTCGATTGCGCGGATGTACTCGTCGAGCAAGCCGGCCTCCTCGGCACTGCGACGCTCCTCCTCGGCGGCCAGCGCCCGCGTAAGCTCGGCCTCGAGCTCGGCCTGCTTGCGCGCTTCGGCTTGGCGGCGCTCATCTTCGGCGCGGCGCTGCCGCTCCGCTTCCGCCTGACGGCGCTCCTCGGCCTCGCGCTGGCGCTGCACTTCCGCAAGCCGCTGTCGCTCGCGCTCCGCGGCCGCCTCGCGCTCGCGCTCTTCCGCCGCCGCCTTCTCGCGTTGCACGCGCAGCTGCTCCGCCTCGCGCTCGCGTTCGCGTCTCGCCGCATCGGCCGCTTCGCGTTGCTCGCGTTCCTCGCGCTCGCGCCGCGCGACTTCCGCGCGCTCGGCCTCGGCGATGCGTTGCATCTCGCGGTCGATGGCCGCTTGATCGACGATCGTAGCCTGAATCACGGTTTGCCGCGGCGGCGTGCGCGGCCCCGGCAGAAAGTCGAACCCCAGCATCAATGCGGCGCCGATCACGGCATGCAAGGCGACGGAAAACGTGATCGCGCCCGGGTGTTCGCGCACAAACAGCATGGCTGCCTACTCGGCCGCCGGCTCCAGCGGATCGGTTTGCATGCCGACCTTCGCGGCTCCGGCCTGCGTGAGCAGCACCATGCCGCGCGCGATGCGGCCCCACGGCACGTTCTCGTCCGCCTTGACGATCACTGGAGTCTCCGCATTACGGCGAATCACGGCGGCCGTCGTCGCGAGCACGGTGTCCTCGTCGACGGGCGCCCCCGGATTGTCGCTGACGTTCAAGTAAAAGGCGCCGTCGCGATCGATGCTCAACACGAGCGGCTCGTTGTCGGCCAACAGGTCCGGATCGAGCGGCTCGGCGCCGACGGCCGGCAGATCGACGCTGATGCCCTGCGTCAAGAGCGGCGCCGTGATCATAAAAATAATGAGCAGCACGAGCATGACGTCGATGTAGGGCACGACGTTGATCTCGCCCATGAGGCGTCGTCCTTGCTTGCGGCTCATGCTACGCTGCCTCCCGCCTCGCGACGAATCGGCTCGCGCCGCACCGCGCTTCTTTGCAGAATCGCGGCGAGCTCCTCCATGAATGCGTCGTAACGCACTTCGAGCCGGTCGACGCGGTCGGCGTAACGGTTGTAGAAGATGACGGCCGGGATCGCGGCGAACAGGCCCATCGCCGTCGCGATCAAGGCTTCGGCGATGCCGGGCGCGACCATCGAGATCGTCGCGGTCTGCACGCCGCCGAGCGCTATGAACGAGCTCATGATGCCCCAAACCGTGCCGAAAAGACCGACATAGGGGCTCGTCGAGCCGACGGTCGCGAGGAACGCAAGGTTGTGCTCGAGGCTGTCGAGCTCACGCATGCGCGACACTTGCATTGCGCGCCGCGCGCCCTCGACGAGCTCGGGCGCCCCGAGCCCGGACTCTTGCTTCAAGCGTCCGAACTCGCGGTAGCCGGCCTCGAAGATGCCGGCCATGCCGAGCGGCGCCTTGTCGGACTTGGCGATGTCCCGGTAGAGGCTCGTGAGATCGCCGCCCGACCAGAAGCTCGCCTCGAACGAATTGGCGGCGCCCACGGATTGCTTGAGCGAGCGGGCTTTCTCGATGATGACGGCCCACGAGGCGATCGAGGCGAGCAGCAACGCGATCAGCACCGCTTTCACGACGGGGCTCGCCTGCATCACCAAGGTAAGGATCGAAAGGTCTGTGCTCATCTCTTGCTCAACTCTCGGAGTAAATCCTCGGGCCAGCGGCGCGGCTTGCGGTGCTCGGCATCCATGCAGGCGACTTCGGCCCGTCCGTCGCAGAGCACCTCGCGGGCTTCGACCGCGCGCCGAATGCTCTGCCTGAATACCATGCGTGCGCCGCGCGTCTCGACGACGTCCGCCGATACGGCCAGCATGTCGCCGAGCCGCGCCGGCGCGAGAAAGCGCGCCTCGATGCCCGTCAGCACGAACAACACCCCATGCCGCTCGCGCGCTTCAGCGTGGTCGATCCCGCGTTGCCGCAACCACTCCGTGCGTGCGCGCTCCATGAAGCGAAAGTAGCTTGCGTTGTAGACGACGCCCTGCGCATCCGTGTCCTCGAGATAGACTCTCACCGGCCATGCGAATTCCTGCATCTCAGTCGAAGAGCCCCACAGTCTCCTGCCGATCGCGCGCGGCCGGTATCGCAATGCCGAAATGCTGGTAAGCGGCCCGCGTCGCCATGCGCCCGCGCGCCGTGCGTTGCAGATAGCCTTCTTGGATCAGGTACGGCTCGACCATGTCCTCGAGCGTACCGCGCTCCTCGCCGACCGCCGCCGCGAGGCTCTCGATGCCGACGGGACCGCCGTCGAACTTCTCGATGACGGCCATCAGGAGCCTCCGATCCATTACATCGAAGCCGTGCGGATCGACCTCGAGCAGATCCATCGCCGCTCGGGCGACGGCTTGATTCACGCGACCGTCGGCCCGAACTTGCGCGTAGTCGCGCACGCGACGCAACAACCGGTTCACGACCCGCGGCGTGCCGCGCGCGCGCCCCGCAATCTCGCGCGCGCCGAGCTCGTCGATCGGCAAGTCGAGAATGCCCGCCGTGCGCCGCGCGATGCGCATCAAGTCGTCGTGGCCGTAAAACTCGAGATGCTGCGTGATGCCGAAGCGGTCACGCAGCGGCGACGTCAAAAGCCCCGCGCGGGTCGTGGCACCGACGAGCGTGAATTTCGGCAAGTCGATCTTGATGGAGCGCGCGCTCGGGCCTTCGCCGAGCATGATATCGAGCTGGAAATCCTCGAGCGCGGGGTACAGCACTTCCTCGACGACCGTGCTGAGACGATGAATCTCGTCGACGAACAGCACGTCGTTGGGCTCGAGGTTCGCGAGAATCGCGGCGAGATCGCCGGGCCGCTCCAGCACGGGCCCCGAGGTCTGGCGCAGATTGACGCCGAGCTCGTTCGCAATGATGTGCGCCAGCGTCGTCTTGCCGAGGCCGGGCGGACCGAACAATAAAGTATGGTCGAGCGCTTCTTTGCGTTGCCGCGCCGCCGTAATGAAGATCTGCATCTGCGCTTTGACGCGCGGCTGGCCAATGTAGTCGTCGAGGCGCCGCGGCCGCACGGTCCGGTCGAAGACCTCGTCTTCCTCGACGCTCTCGCGTGCGACTATGCGGGCTTCGTCGTCGTGCATCGTCATCCTGGATGCGCCTGGCGCAGAGCCTCACGGATCAGCTCTTCGGTCGTGAGCTTCGCCGGATCGAGATTCTTGAGCATGCGCGAAATCTCGCTCGACTTGTAGCCGAGCGCGAGCAGGGCGCCCTGCGCCTCGGCTTCGGTGCCCACGGCGCCATTGCTTGCCGCGAGCTCCCCCGACAGTTCCGGCAGCTTGTCGGCCATCTCCAGCAGCAGCCGCTCCGCGGTCTTGCGGCCGACGCCCGGCACCCGCGTCAAGCTCACGAGGTCTTTCTCGCGTATGCACCGGTGGAATCCCGCGACGCTCATGCCGGACAGAATACCGAGCGCGATGCGCGGCCCGACGTTCGAAACCTTGAGCAGACTTCGGAACAATAGGCGTTCCGGCTCGCTCGAGAATCCGTACAACACATGCGCGTCCTCGCGGATGTGCATGTGCGTGACGAGCGTGAGAGAAGAGCCGATCTCCGGCAAATGGTAAAAGGTCGACATCGGCGCCTCGAGCTCGTAGCCGACACCGCCGACGTCGAGCGTGAGCCACGGCGGACGCTTCGCGACGAGCTTGCCCTTGAGAAAGCCGATCATGGCCTGCCCGCCACGCGGTCGATCAATATGCGCGTGCCGCGCTCGTGCGCGTGGCAAATCGCGGCCGCGAGCGCATCCGCCGCGTCAGGCGTGAGCTCGTCGCGAATCCCCAAAATCATCTTGACCATATGCTGCACCTGGTCCTTCTCGGCGGATCCCGCCCCAACCACTGCTTTCTTGATGTGCCGGGCCGCATACTCGAACACCGGGATGTCGGCCCCGAAAGTCGCGCACAATGCCGCGGCCCTGGCTTGGCCCAGCTTGAGCGCGCTGTCGGCGTTGCGATGGATGAAAACACGCTCGATGGCGATTTCCGTGGGCCGATACTCGCTCACGATGGCGATGACACCGACATATATCTCACGCAGCCGCGCGCAATGATCTCCCGAGGTCTTGATGCCGCCCCATTCGACAGGCTTCGTGACCGAGCCCTGCACATCGACGATCCCGAACCCCGTGATCTGCGAACCCGGATCGATACCGAGTATGCGCACGGACGCACCGGATACTCGGCTCTGCGTTACCGGGGTCAAGCTCACTCCTGCAGTATTTCCTCTGGAATCTCGGCGTTAGAGTACACGTGCTGCACGTCGTCGAGGTCATCGAGCACTTCGAGGAGCTTGAGCAGCGTCTCCGCCGTGGCCGAATCGACTGGGAGGCGCATCGTCGCGCGCATCGTGACTTCGGCGTGCTCGGGCGCCAATCCGCGCGCTGCCATTGCCTCGGTGACGGGCTCGAAATCTTCGGGCTCGCAAATGATCTCGATGCTGCCGTCGTCGCCGACGACGACGTCGCTCGCGCCGCTCTCGATCGCGGCGTCCATGATCTTGTCCTCGTCGCTGCCCGCAGGATAAGTCGCCAATCCGGCCTTCGAGAACAAATAGCTCACCGAGCCGTCGGCGCCCAAGTTGCCGCCGTGCTTCGAAAATGCGTGCCGCACCTCGCCGGCGGTCCGGTGGCGATTGTCCGTGAGGCAATCGACGAGCACGGCCACGCCGCCCGGGCCGTAGCCTTCGTAACGCACTTCCTCGTAGTTCACGCCTTCGAGCTCGCCAGCGCCCTTCTTGAGCGCACGGTCGATGTTGTCCCTCGGCATGCTCTGCGCCTTGGCTTTCTGGATAGCCAGGCGCAGGCGGGGATTCGCGCCGGGGTCGGCGCCGCCCGTGCGCGCAGCGATCGTGATCTCACGAATCAGCTTCGTGAAGACCTTACCGCGCTTGGCGTCCTGCGCGCCTTTCTTGAAGCGGATATTGGCCCATTTACTGTGGCCGGCCATGTGCCCACTCCCGGCATACTCGAGTGAAATAGATGTGCGATCCAGCCGGCTTCCCAGGGCCGCTCCAAATCGACGGAAATTCCCGTGTCTCCGATGGCGAAGCCTATAATAGCGGGATTCGAGCCATTGTAGGAGCGAGCTTTGCTCGCGATTCGTTATCGCGGCGGGACGCCGCTCCTACCGGTTGATGCCGTGGATCGTGCGCTTGTCGACGGCGAGTGCCGCTTCGTGGATGACTTCGGTCAGCGTCGGGTGCGCGTGCACCGTGCGCTGCAAGTCTTCGGCCGAAGCTTCGAACTCCATGGCCAATACGGCTTCGGCGATGAGCTCGCCGGCGAGGGCGCCGATGATGTGGACGCCTAAGATCTCGTCGTATTCCCGATCGGCGACGATTTTCACGAGACCGGCGGTTTGTTGTATGGCCTTGGCACGGCCGTTGGGAGCGAACGGAAACGTCCCGACCTTGTATGGACGTCCGCTGGCTTTGACTTCGGCCTCGTTCTTGCCGACCCAGGCGATCTCGGGCGCCGTATAAATGACCGACGGGATGGCGCCGTAGCGCACTTCGGCGACGCGGCCCGCAATCCGCTCCGCGACCATGACGCCTTCCTCGGTGCCCTTGTGCGCGAGCATCGGGCCGCGAACGACGTCCCCGACGGCCCAAACGTTGGCGGCGGTAGTCTGGCAGTGCTCGTCGACTTCGATGAATCCGCGCTCGTCGAGCGTAACCCCGGTGTCATCGGCCAGCAGCGCTTGCGTGACCGGGCGCCTGCCGACACAGACGATGAGCTTGTCGACCTCGATATGCTCGGTGGCGCCGCCGGCCTCGTAAGCGACTTCGACCGTGTCGCCTTGCACTTTGGCGCCCGTGACCTTCGCGCCGAGCCGAACGTCGAGCCCTTGTCGCTTGAGCTGCTTTAAGGCCTCGTCGGCGATCTGCTTGTCGGCCATCGGCAAAAACGTGTCGAGCGCCTCGAGCAACACGACCTCCGCGCCGAGCCGGCGCCAAACGCTGCCGAGCTCGAGACCGATGGCGCCCGCGCCGATGACACCTAGCCGTTTCGGCACACGATCGATCTCGAGCGCGCCCGTCGAGTCGAAAATGTGCTTGCCGTCGAACTTGGTGACGGGCAGCTCGATCGGCGCGGATCCCGTCGCAAGCACGACGTGCTTCGCGGTCACGGTTTCCTTGCCGCCGTCGAGCATCGTGATTTCGACTCGGCCCCCCGGCAACAGCCGGCCGTGGCCCTTGAACGGCGTCACGCCCGCGGCCTTGAAGAGGGCGCCGATCCCGGTGGTCAGCTGTTTGACGATGCCGCGCTTGCGCTCCTGCATTTTGCCCAGGTTGAAGCCGAGGTTTCCGACCTCGATGCCGTGCGCGGAGAATTCCGACGCGGCGCGATGATAGAGCTCCGTGCTCTCGAGCAGTGCTTTCGATGGGATGCAGCCCACATTCAAGCACGTACCGCCGAACGGCGCCGTGCCGTCGGCGTTCTTGAAATCGTCGATGCAGGCGGCCGAAAGGCCGAGCTGCGTCGCTCGTATCGCGGCCGGATAGCCGGCCGGGCCGCCGCCGATGACGACGACATCGAAAGTTTCGTTTGTCATACGTTGTAGGAGCGAGCTGCGCTCGCGATTTAATCGGGGACAGTTTACCTATTTCCGCTTGTGCATCGCTATGCTGCGACAGTAGGGAAATAGGTAAACTGTCCCCAATTAAATCTGCAAAATCAGCCTGGCCGGATCTTCCAATTGTTCTTTGAGGTGCACGAGAAACTGCACCGCCTCACGCCCGTCCACGAGGCGGTGATCGTACGTGAGCGCGAGGTACATCATCGGGCGAATCTTGATCTCGCCGTCGACGACCACGGCGCGATCTTGAATTTTGTGCATCCCTAGGATGCCGCACTGCGGCGGGTTGAGTATCGGCGTGGACATCAGCGAGCCGAAAATTCCGCCGTTCGTGATCGTAAACGTGCCGCCCGTAAGCTCTTCCATGCCTATCTCGCCGCTCCGGGCGCGCGCGCCGAAATCGCGAATGGTCTTTTCGATCTCGGCAAAGCTCATGTCTTGCGCATCGCGGAGCACCGGCACGAGCAAACCGCGATCCGTCGATACCGCCACGCCGATATCGAAGTATTCGTGATAGATGATGTCCCTGCCGTCGACGGATGCATTGAGGGCGGGGAAACGGCGCAGCGCTTCTATCGAAGCGCGCACGAAAAACGACATGAAGCCGAGCTTGATCTCATAGCGCGATTGAAACTGCTCCTGATATCTGGCGCGGAGCGCCATCACCTCGCCCATGTCGACTTCGTTGAACGTCGTCAGCATGGCCGCCGTCTGCTGCGCTTCGACGAGTCGTTCGGCGATTCGCGCACGCAAGCGTGTCATCGCGACGCGCCTTTCGGTCCGCGCAGCGGCGGCCGGCGCGACCGGACTTTCGCTGTCGAGCCCCAAGTTCGTCTCGCGGTGCCGCGCGAGATAGTCGAGCACGTCCGTCTTCGTGATGCGCCCTTCCCGGCCCGTGCCCGGGATATCGGCCGGATCGATATCGTGCTCCTCGATGAGATTGCGAACGGCGGGGCCCATCCTGTGCGGCCCCTCGGCATCGGTCGCGGCTTGCGCCGCCACGCGCGGCCGCACTTGGGCCTCGGGCGGCGCGGCCGCGGGGGCCGACGCCGGGGCGGGGGCCGGCGCCGGGGCCGGCGCCTTGGCGACCGGCGCGGCGGATTCGGCTTTGGCGTCCGCGGCCTTGCCGGGCTGCAAGACCGCAAGCACCTCGCCGCTCGTGACCGTCGCGCCATCGGGTTTCTTGATCTCGAGAAGCACGCCGTCCGTCGGCGCGGGCACTTCGAGCACGACCTTGTCGGTCTCGAGATCGACGAGATTCTCGTCGCGGCGCACCGTCTCGCCCGCCTTGTGGTGCCACGCGATCAACGTGGCGTCGGCCACGGATTCCGGCAGCTGGGGGACTTTTACTTCGATGTTCAAACGGCCCTATCCTTCCTTGGCGCCGGACTCCCTGCCGGTGGCGAGCCGCCGCGGGCATGCCCTTCGGCTGCCAACGCGGCCGCCACGAACGCCTGCTGCTGCCGCACGTGCAACGCGTGAATTCCGGAAGCCGGTGCCGCGGCGCCCGGACGCCCCGCATAAAAGAGCTCGTGCCGCGACGTCAGCGGCTCTTGCAAGCGATGACGAATCTGATACCAGGCACCCTGATTCTGCGGCTCCTCTTGGCACCAAATGATCTCGGTCGCATCGGGATACTTGGCAATCGTACTGGCGTATTCGTCGATTGGGAACGGATAAAGCTCCTCGACGCGCACGACTGCGACGTCATCGATCTCGGCGGCGCGACGCGCTTCGATGACGTCGAAATAGACCTTGCCGCTGCAGAACACGATGCGCCGCACGCGTGACGCGGGCAGCGGCTCCGTCTCGCCGATGAGCGGCCGGAACGCGCTCGCCGTGAGATCCCCGATCGATGACGTCGAAGCCGGATTGCGCAGCAAGCTCTTCGGCGTCATGACGATGAGCGGCTTGCGCATGGAGCGGATCATCTGCCTGCGCAACAGGTGAAACATTTGCGCCGGTGTCGACGGTACCGCGACCTGCATATTGTGCTCGGCGCACAGTTGCAGAAAGCGCTCCAGCCGCGCCGACGAATGCTCCGGTCCCTGACCTTCGTAGCCGTGCGGCAAGAACAGCGTGAGACCCGATAGCCGCCCCCATTTCGCCTCGCCGGAGCTGATGAATTGATCGATGACGACCTGGGCGCCGTTCGCGAAATCGCCGAACTGCGCTTCCCAAACGACCAGGCAATTCGGCGTGGTCGTGCTGTAGCCGTACTCGAATCCGAGCACCGCTTCCTCGGACAGCAGAGAGTCGGCAACGGTGAATGCACGTGGATCTGTTGAGACGTGCGCAAGCGGCACGACCACGTCGCCGCTCTCGATGTCGTGAAACGCGGCGTGACGATGAAAAAACGTGCCGCGCCGCGTGTCTTGCCCGATGAGTCGCACGTGAAACTTCTCCGCAAGAAGGGACGCGTACGCGAGACATTCCGCGAATCCCCAATCGATCGGCAGTTCCCCGTCCGCCATCTTGCGCCGCTCCTCGACGATGCGTTGCACGCGCGGATGTAGCCGGATGCCTGCGGGAATCGCATTCACGAGCGCCGCGAGCCGGCGCACCTCCTCGTCCGGCACGCTCGTGTCGACGCGGTCGCTGAGCGAAGCATCGCGGTACTGGCTCCAATCGACCGTGTACTGATTCCCGATCATGCCGAGCGCGGCCGGATTGGGATTGCGGCCTTCGTCGAGACAGCGCCGGTAGTCATCCGCGAGCTGCTCCTGCGCGCGCACGTCGGCGACGCCGCCATCGGCGAGCTTCTTGCCGTAGAGACTGCGCGCCGTCGGGTGCTTGCGGATCGCCTGGTACATGAGCGGCTGCGTCGCGGCCGGCTCGTCGGCCTCGTTGTGGCCGAGACGCCGATAGCAAACGAGATCGATGACGACGTCTTTGTGAAAGCTTTGGCGATACTCGAGCGCGAGCCGAATCGCGGACACGGCGGCTTCGGGATAGTCGCCGTTCACGTGGAAAACCGGAGCCTCGATCATCTTGGCGACGTCGGAGCAATAGACCGTCGAGCGCAGGTCGCGCGGGTCGCTTGTCGTAAAGCCGATTTGGTTGTTGATGATGATGTGGATCGTGCCGCCGGTGTAAAACGCACGCGTCTGTGACAACTGCAACGTCTCCGCGACGATGCCCTGCCCCGACATCGCCGCGTCACCGTGAATGAGCACCGGCACCACTTGATTGCCTTCGGTGTCTCCGCGCCGATCTTGGCGCGCGCGCACCGAGCCTTCGACGACGGGATTGACGATTTCGAGGTGCGAAGGGTTGAAAGCGAGCATGACGTGAACGGCACCCCCCGGAGTACGGATGTCCGCCGAGAACCCCATGTGGTATTTGACGTCGCCGGAGCCGCGCAAGCGCGCGAGATCGTAGGAGCCTTCGAACTCCGAGAACAATTCCTGCGGAGACTTACCGAGCACGTTCACGAGCACGTTGAGTCGGCCGCGGTGCGCCATGCCGATCACGAGGTCCTGCACGCCGACGGCGCCCGCCCGCTGGATCAAGTCGTCGAGCATCGGAATCAGGGTCTCGCCGCCCTCGAGCGAGAAGCGCTTCTGCCCTACGTACTTGGTGTTGAGATAGCGCTCGATGCCGTCGGCGCGCGTCAAGCTATTGAGAATGGTGCGTTGCTCGTCTGCCGAGATCGCCCAGTCCACCATGCTGCGCTCGAAACGCTCGCGGAGCCACAGTCGCTCGCGGGCGCGGGAGATGTGCGCGAATTCGGCGGCGAGCTTGCCGCAATAGACGCGCTTGAGCAGCGCAATGATATCGCGCAGCCGCATGCGCTCATGGCCGGTGCCTGCCAAGCCGCCGGTGTAGAACTCGCGGTCGAGGTCCGCGTCATCGAGTCCGAGAAACTCGAGCTTCAGCACCGCCGGCGTGTGCCGCTCCCATAGACCGAGAGGGTCGAGATCGGCGATTTGATGGCCGCGCAAACCATACGCTTGAATCAGCCGCGAAACCGACGCCTGTTTCGCGCTCGCGTCGCGTGCAACCGGTGCGCCGTCGAGGACCGTCGCAACGGCGGGCTTCGCTCTGCGCGCGCGCTCGGCGATGGATTTGACGATCGGCCCGTGGGCGGTCTCACCGCGTTCGGCGCCGAGCGTGTCGAAAAAACGGCGCCAGACGGCCGGGACACTGGCCGGGGCATCGAGATACGCCTCATAGAGGGCCTCCACATACGCGGCGTTGGCCCCTTGCAGCGGAGTCGATCGGTAGAGCTTCTCGAGTTGGGTCGTCATGGCCGCCGTTCGGCCCTGACGCCGCGAACGGGCGCACGACGTTTTACGGACCGACTAAAGAGCCCGAGTAGTGTAGCAAAACGGCGCTAAACGCGGGCGCGCGAGCTCACAAAGTCTGCCGAAGCAGCCACCACTCGTACGTGATCAGCGCAACGTACCCAAGCAGGCACCAGTGCATGATCGCGCTGACTTTGATCACGCGAAAAACTCGTGCGCGAGCGAGCACGACGAGCACGAGCACGCCGGCGCCCGTAAGGGCCATTTTTGCAACCGCGAACAGGCGCGGATGCTCGCCGATCAGGAACGCCAGAAACGGATTAGCCTCCTCGGCCCCGTGTCTCATGAGCGTCACAGTGAGCAAGGCGTCGACCACGCTCAAGAGCAAAATCGCGACGGAGAGGAACAACAAGTGCGTCTCGTGCCAATCGACCAAGCCGTGATGCTCGGTGTCACGGCGCGCGCCGCGACGCCGCGGTGTGAGCCCGCCCTGTACGAATGTTCGCCAGGTGAGGTTGCGACGGTCGTAGCTCATGCGGCGGTCGGACACGAGAACTCCGTCCCCGACGCTGCGCACATTCCCTCGATAGGCTTGATCGCTCAAAGGCACTCCCTTGCGACTTTTCTTCTTCCCACCGTGGAGCATGCAAGAACGGCGAGCAACGGGCAACTGTAAAAAACGTCGACGCCGCGTCGGCGATTACGGCTCGACGACGGTCGTGGCGCGCACGAGAAAGGCCACGAGGTCGCGGCGGTCGCGCTCGGATTGATAACCCGTGAACGCCATGTTGTTGCCGACGATGAAGCCCGATGGGTCGGCGAGCCAGGCTTCGACGGCCGTGGGTGTCCAAACGAGATCCGTGGCGCGCAAAGCCGCCGAGTACTCGAAGCCCGGCACCGTGCCGGCCTGGCGGCCGAAGATCCCGTGCAGATTCGGTCCAATCGAATGCGCGCCGCCCGCGTCGAGCGTGTGGCACGCCTGGCAAGCAAGGCTCAAGAGCTCACCGCGCGCGAGGTCCGGGGCGCGTGGATCTTCGACCACCGCGGGTGACGTGTCCGTTTCGCGTGAGGCATCGCAAGCGGCGAGCACGAGCACACAATGACACAACAGGAGCCCCACACGAAGCGGCATTACCAATTCCAACGCAGCCCGAGATGCACGACGACGTCGGGTGCCGTGCTGACGTGCAAATCCTCGCTGATCGCGAAGTCGAGGCGGCTCTGCTCGCCCCACTCCCACCAGCCGCCGATCGTCGCCTGCACGGCGTCTTGCCCGAGCTCCTCGAGCGGCGTGTCGTACATCGCGCTATAGACGTCGATCTGCGCCTTGAGGCCGATGCGTGGAAAAATCCTCACACCCCCGCCGAGTATCCCGACGAGCGCACCGTCCTCGACCGTGTAGGCGACGCGCTCCGGCTCGCCGAGGTCGAGCCAGCCAAAGCCCCAGTAGTATCCCGCCGCGCGGCCGCGCAGCATGCCCTGGCCTGGGCGCAACAGCGTGAGGGACCAATCGCTCGAGCCGCTGCCGGACAGTATGTCCTCGTCGCCGGTCGGTGCTTTGACGGCAGCGCGCACGACGTATCGGCCGTCCGCGCCGAAGCGGCGCGCAAGACCGATCTGCAAATCGCCGAGGCCGCGGCGATCGTCGTCGAGCCTCAAGAACGACTGACCGCCGGTCGCGAGCTCGAACAAGAGCTCGTCCTCGGGGCGATTGTTGCGTCCGCCGTCTGGCAGGTTGAAAGTCGAATGCCAACCGTCGATGAGATTGTCGAGCATGCCGCCGCTTTGTTGCACCACGGGCAATTCGGCGCTCACCGACCAACGCTCGCCGAGCGGACGCGAAAAAAACAGATTCATGCGCAACGTCTCGCCGTCGAGGATCAACGTGTCATTACCGCGCTGCGACAGACGATAGTGATTGGCGACGTCCGCAGTCGCCGTGAATACGCGCTCCCGCGTAACGGCCTCCCAGATCGGCATGCCAAAGATCGCGATCGGGGGACTCAAATTGCGCGTATGAAACGGCTCGGCCTCTTGCGCAAATGCCGCCTGCCATTGCGACAGCGAGAGGGTCGCGATCAAGATCGAGATTGCGCGCATCCATGCTCCCGGCGCCGGCGTTGCCCCGCGCATTGTAAAGACACCGCGATGGCGGGCATAGCCTTCCGCCTTTGGCAAGTCGCACCTCAGACGGTAACATGGGCGCCCGTTTGGACCGAGCTCCCGGCCGCCGCATGAGACCGCTCGCTTTCTTTACCGCCTCGTTGCTGCTCGGCTGCGCCATGACGGGCTGCAATAGCGATGGGCGCACAAGCGGGCCGTCGACGAACGTCATGGCCGTGAACGCCGCGCCGAGCTTCGCAGACATCGGCTTTCTTCGCGAAGAGCGCATTGCCGCCAACCTCCCTTTTCGCGGTGCATCCTCGTTCGCGTTCGAGGTGGGCCAGTACGACTTCAACGTCGATGTCTTCCATCCGGGCGACGTTACGGCGACGCGCGTGCGCAGCTTCTCGGAAACGCTGCAAGCGGACACCGACTACTTGTTCGTCATCACCGAAAGCAACGGCTCGGTCGAGCCCATCGTCGTCACCAAAGCTCCGTTCTCGGCCACCGCGAGCAACGCCGAGGTTACGGTTATCCATGCCGGCCCGGCATTCCCCGCCGTGAGTGTTTATGTCACTGCGCCGGGCGCGGATCTGTCGGCCGCCAACCCGATCGGCGCCGCGGGCTTCATGCAAAGCATCGCGCCGCAAACCTTCGCGGGCGGCGAGTATCAACTGGCGCTCACGGAGAGCGGCAATCCGCTCAACGTGTTGTTCGTGTCGCCGACGCTGACGTTCGCGGCCGGACAACAGAACCTGTTCGTGATTACGGACGGCGCCGGCGAAGTCACCGTTCCCGTCGTCGTGCTGCGAATCACCGGAGACGTCGCACCGCTGACCGATGTCAATGCGCAGTCCGAATTGCGCGCCATCAATGCGGCGACGGACACGCTGCCGCGTGATCTCGTCATCGACGACAATTTCACGACGCCGCTATTCCCGGCGGTACCCTATGCCGCGCCGACTGGGTTCGTACCGATCGCGCCCGGCGCGCGCAAGATAAACGTGACACCCGCCGGAAACCCGGGCGTCATCGAGGGAGAGGGGACGTCGACTATCTTGGGCGCGCGCTTCAATACGACCGTCGTCGCCGGCGCAGCGGGCGATCTCGAGGTCATCACTGTCATCGAGGATCGGCGCCGACTCGCGAACCAGGCGCGCCTGCGCGTATTCAACGGCGCCGGCCAATTCACGTCGCTCGACTTCTTCGTGCTGCCGCCGGGAACCGCCATCATCGGCATCTTGCCGATCACGTTGAACGTCAGCGGATCGAGCGGGGCACTGCAGGTCCCGCCCGGCGAAATCGAGCTCACGATCAGAATTACGGGCACGGAAACGGTCGCCTACGGCCCCGCACCGCTCACGGTTACGGACCGCGGACTCTACGGCGTGCTCGCAATCAACGGCGCGACGCCCGAGACCGCAGACGTCGTGTTGTTCGACGATTTCACGCCGTAAGGATTGCGGCCGGCGGCCTAGCGCCGGCGCGCCTCGAATTCGACGATGATCTCGACGTCATCGCCGGCCCAACCGTTGTCGACGGCGTAGGTCATGCCGAAAGCGCTGCGCTTCAAGGTGCCGCGCGCCGAGACGCCCATGACGTACGGCGAGCCGCCGAAAGGATACTCTTCGCTCTTGTTCCAGGTCGCCGTCAACGTGAGCGGCTGCGACTGTCCATGGAGCTCGAGCTCCCCTGCGACTTGGTAGGTTCGCTCACCCGTGCGGCGCGCCGTCGCCGCCGTGAAGCGCATTTCTGGAAATGCGTCCGCGTCGAGAAACTCATCGCTCCGCAGATGCTCGTCGCGCTCGTCGTGGTGCGTGGACACGCTCGACGTCGCGACGACGATATCGACGTTCGAGAGCTCGCCCGTCACCTCGTCGAACCGATACGAGCCCTCGACCTCGAGAAACTGCCCCAGCACTTTGGCGTAGCCGATGTGCGCGACGAGAAAGGCCGTTACGGCGTGCTCGGGATCGAGCTCGTAGTCCGCGGGCTCGGCCGCGGCCATCGCCCCTACGATGCAGAGCGGTGTTGCGAACGCGAGCCGAGTGCGCATGGGTCGTGCTCCGGAGGGGCGCTCCTCATTTGTCATGCCCCCCGTTTTAGCGCTTTTTGCGGCGGCTGTCTCCCGTTGCCCTGCGTGGGCCTTGACTCGAGTTGCCGGAACACGAGGAAGGCCTGCCCCGCCCGTGTCAACCGGTACGCGCTTTCTCCTTCGAGCCCGCCGACCGTGCTCGCAACGAGATTCAACTGCTTGAGCTTGCTCAATGCTTGCCGCGCGTGGTCCCCCGAGATCTTGAGCGCGGCCATGACCTCGC
>Ga0209640_10001479_pt1 | contig 19911 bp, 17 predicted proteins | sample RifCSP10_1_FD_184018 | JGI IMG/M metagenome (GOLD analysis project Ga0209640, IMG submission 184018) | Soil microbial communities from Rifle, Colorado - Rifle CSP2_sed 10_1 (SPAdes) (version 2) | ecosystem: Environmental > Terrestrial > Deep subsurface > Rock core/Sediment | place: Rifle...
GCAGCCTTCGCTGCGACCGTGATGACATCGAGATCGGGGAGCACCGTTTGCGCGTCGGGTCCCTGATGGCTGGGAATATCCGCCTCGGGAACCACCGTGTTCATGATGCCGCTGTGATCCGCTTCCCAGGGATCGGTCGCGCGTCGGATCAACACGCCGCGTGCTTTGCCCAGCAGCCCGGCCTGCTGCAGCGCACCGAGTGTCCGCACGGTCGCTGTCGTGTTGCACGAGACGACGCGCGTGGCGTCGCGACCGAGCGCGGACGCATAGTTGGCCTGGGCGACGAAAGAATGCCCGGTCACCGTGTGCTTCTCACCGCCCTGGAGGACGGCCTTGACCCCCGCCGCCCGGTACCGCTCCAAATTCTTGGCCGCGATCCCTTTGGGTGTGCAGTCGACTACGACGTCACTCTTGACGAGGAGGTCATCCAGCATCCCGGCAATCGGCACTCCCGCCGCCTTCATTTCCGCCGTTCTTTCCGCCACCGACGCATATACCGGCAGGCCGAGCACGGCCGCTGTCTTGATTCGGTAGTCGGTTGTCACGTCGCTGACACCGACGAGCTCCATATCAGGCTGCGCGCGGACGGCGTCCGCCACGCGCTTGCCGATGACCCCGTATCCGTTCACTGCGACTCGAACCTTCTGTGTAGCCATGCGTGCTCTTCCTTTCTCAGCGACGGTCCTCAGGTGCGCAGGCTCTGGCGGGCGTGGCAAGGATCGTTCCCAGACGCAGACCTGGGCTCAGCGCGTCCGCCCGACCGGATGCGTCACAGATACGGGCCATGAATGCCGATCGTCTGATACAGCCCGTGCGGGACCGGCAGCAGAATTGCCACGAGCAACGCGAAGCTGAAGATGCCCACCGCCTGGCGGCGTGCGTCGAGCGCGCTCACGTCGTTCAGTGGCGGAAGCCCTTTGCCGCCGGCGATGAAGAACGCGATGAACGCCCAATAGAGCAACCCGCTCCACACGAACAAGCCGAGGAGCACGAGCGCCACCATCGCGACCGTCCCAATCGTGGCCCCGGACCGTTGGCCGAACATCGCGTCGGCGATGTGGCCGCCATCGAGCTGTCCGACGGGAATCAGGTTGAGCGCCGTCACGAGCAACCCGAGCCAGCCGGCGAAGGCCAGCGGGTGCAGCACGATCACGTGACCCGCCGCCATCGCATCAGGAATGGCAACGCTGGCAATCGCGCTCAACAGAACGGACGATCCCGCGTCGGTCCCCAAGTGCATCCCTGGCCCTGCTGCCGTGGAGACCGTCGAGAGAGGCAATCCCACGAGCAGCGCGGGAATCGCGACCGCCAGCCCGGCGAGCGGCCCGGCCACACCAACGTCGAACAACGCCCGTCGCGAGGGAGAGGGCGAGCGAAGCTGGATGAAGGCCCCGAAGGTTCCCAGCGCAAACGGTACCGGGATGAAATACGGGAGGGTCACGCGCATGCCGTGCCGGCGCGCCAGGACGTAATGCCCCATCTCGTGCGCCCCGAGGATCGTCATCAGACCCAGGGCGTACGGCAGACCGGCCGTGAGCCGAGACGGTTCCTGCAGCAGGTTGATTCCCTGATGCAAGGCTCCGGCCCATGTCGTCGTGACAAGGGTCAATGCGAGGAGCCCCAGATGAAGCGCAGGACCACGCTCCCGTCGTGCGCTGACGGCCACGCGCTCCGGCACCAGCGTGAGTGTCGGCCGTCCCTCGCCGTCCTCATGAAGCACTGGTGTCCACCCTCGTCCCTGAAAGCGCTGCGCCAGGGTCCGAGCGGCAGCGTCCGCTGCCACGAGAAGACGCCCGTGGAAGTTGATGCCCGTGCCCACGCGGTTGTGCTCGCTCGCCGCGAACACATCGTCAATTGGCACGTCCGGAAGCGGCGCCGGCGCCGCCGGCTGCTCAACTTCCCGTTGGGGGTGATATGTGCACGCACGGCCCATCAGGAAGAACACGCCCGCCAGAACGAGGAGGATGACAATCGTCGCCACGATGCCGCCCCCGAGCAGGCCGAGATAGGCCAGGGCAAGCAGCGCCAGTAGCACAATCCACACGATCCGGGACGCGCCCGATCCGCTGGCAGTCTGTTCAGGTTTGATCTTGTTCATCACGCCCTCCGAGAGGCTCGAAGATCATGCCGCACGATCGTAATGGAGGGAAATTTCATTTGTCGGGACATGAATGCTGGATCGTGGAGGGCCGGCGTTGGCCGGCCCCCGAAGCGACGCGTCTTACTCGATTTGCGCCAGCTGTTTGTGTTCCGCCGCAACAGCGCCAGCTTCCTTCGCCGCGTCGCGCGAGAGTTTGACCAGGCGGTCGCAATGGGCCGCGGGGTCTCCGCCGCGCCGGTTGGGTGCGGCTCTGTACGCCTGCGCCATCGCGACGTGTTCGGTGACGGCCTTGCTGTATTGCTTCTCGACGCTGTCGAAGTACTCCTCGATCGCACGGTGATCGGCGGCCGTGCGCGCGTTGGCGGCCAGATCGTGGATCTCTTTCTCGTGCGCCCATGCTACGCGGGCCCCTTCGCCGGCTTCAAAGCGTGCGCCGTTGTCCGGCGCCGTAGATGGAATGCCAGCGGCCATACGGCCGTGATGCGCGGCCAGTTCACGGACTGTTGCAGCCGACTGCGTCGCCAAGTCCTCGAGACGCTTGCAGTGATCGGAGGATCGGTTCGCCGCGACCCTCCGGCCGGGATTCAGCAGAAAGGCGCGGGCCATCGCGTTGTGCTGCTTGGCGTCCGCCTCGTACTGATCTGCCAGCGCCGTGAAGTGACCGCGAAGCCGTGCGTGGTCAGCGGGCTCCCCGCGCGTGATGAGCTGTCTGACCTCGAGGTTGGTCAGGATTCCGGACTGGGTTGCCTGCGCGGCGGCCTGTGTGGCAAACGCGGCTACGGCAAATACGCCGACAGCAATGCTGCAGGAACGGATAACTGTCATGGTGAAACCGCCTCTCTGCCGGCAAGCGCCCCAAGGGCTGCTTGCCGTACACACGCTGGTGGCGCAAGAAGCAGGCCAGTCGACGGACTACGTCCTTTGCGCGTTGGTGGGCGGCCTCGTCCTCCTCCCCTACAGGGCTCGGGGCCCGTTGCTCCATCTGATGCAGCCCGCTGTCTGAAAACGCACAACCATACAGGCGACTTACTAATCGAGATCGACTCTATGATCCGCACAGACAATGCTGGAGGCAACGCTCTTCCTTCGCGAAATCACGTGGCTCGGGCTTTACGTGCTGCTCGTCGTGCTGCCGGCCGGCGTGGCCGTGGTGGTCGACCCTTTTGACACGCCGAGGCCATCCGCAGTCGAGATCAGCGTGGCAGCGTCTGCATCTCACGATGGCGATCGTTGCCGCTGGGGCGATCGTCATTCATATCCTCGAGGTACGCGGCTACTCTCGAGCTGCACCCTTGCGGTTTCTGGTCTTTCTGTACGCTGGTGTTTTCGGCTCGATGACCGCCAACTACCGTCTGCTCCGCCCATTGCGGATGCAGCGTCGGCCCTGGGAAGTCACCGAAAATCGCGACGAGGGCGCAAGCACACGAACCCTCCGTGTTCGCCCAGTCGGCCATGACGGCTTCGAGTTCGAGCCCGGCCAATTCGCATGGCTCATCACTGGCTCGACCCCATGGTCGTCACAACGGCACCCGCTCTCGATCTCGTCATCGGCAGAGCGCGCCGAGAACGGCGCGATCGAATTTTCGATCAAAGCGCTAGGCGATTGGTCGTTGGACGTCGTGCCGCGGCTGACACCTCGCGCGCGCGTGTGGGTTGATGGCCCGTTCGGCGCGTTCACGACCGATCGCAAGAGTGGGCAAGGCTTCGTGCTGATTGCCGGTGGCATCGGGATCGCGCCTTGTCGTTCGATGTTGCTGACGATGCGCGATCGCGGTGATCGACGGCACGTCGTCCTCTTCTACGCGGCTCATGACGAGACGCGGATTGTCTTCCGAAACGAATTGGAAGCGCTTCGCGAGACGCTCAATCTCGAAGTCGTACATGTCTTCGAGCAGCCGCGGGCAGACTGGCCTGGAGAGCGCGGACAGATCACGGTCGACCTGCTCCGACGTCATCTCCCGCGACAGTTCCGCCAGTACGGCTACTTCGTCTGCGGGCCGCCACCCATGATGGACGCGGTCGAAGACACGCTCGTGAACCTCGGCGTTTCGCGCGGATTCATTGACACCGAGCGCTTCCACGTTGTGTGACGGTCCGTGCGACATGTAGCCGCGAAGCGTGTGGCTGTGCTACTGGGCGTCCTGTTCGTCCTGTGTGCCCTGGGCTTCGCGTGGCTCGTGCGGGATGAACGTACGGCGTCGGCGGCGCTGGACCGGCCCGCGATAAACGGCGCGGCGCTTCACCAGCGCTACTGTGCGTCGTGCCATGCCGTCGAAGACCTCCGCCGCCAACTACGGGAGGGTGGCGCGGAGACTCGAGGTAGGTTCGAGACGTTCCTCGCCGATCATGGCGAGGCGTCCGCCGCCGAGGATCGCGTGATTCTCGATTATCTTGCCGGCGCCGAAACGCCATGAACGCCAATCACTCCTAATGCGCGAGAATTTGACGTAAGTTCCTCGCGATCGTCTCATGCTCGTTGACGGCCCCTGACGAGCATTCAGGCCCGCCAGAAATCAGAACCTGTAGGTAAACGCGGCGTATCCCAAATGCGCATCGTACGAAGGCGCCAGAAAGCTGCCGAAGTTGAACAGCCGATTCCCCCACTGAAACGAGCGCGAAGTGTCGCGCAATAGGAACTCGCTTCCGACTGATTCCACCCACGGGAGATCAGTCGCCTGCTGCCAGTCGTCCGTGCGATAGCGCTCGTACGTGTAGCCGACCGTGAACACCGTCCGCTGGAGCAGCGGGAATTCCAACCGCACATCAGCCACGTGCCAATCCTGGTTGACACGCGGCGGCGACGCCGGAAACGCGAACTGGTGGTTCGGCGGGAACGGCGTCCCGTCCCAATTCGTCACGCCGTACCCCGAATAGTTGATGTCGACATCGCCCAAAGACACTGTGTACGAGGCATTCAGGATTACTCTGTTTGGCACAATACCGATGTTGCTTCCCAGGCCAACTGTCCAGATCCGGTCGCTGGTACCTGCCATCCACTGACTCGATGCCCTCGTCCAGGGCCCCAGTTCTGCCGTCGAGACGACCCCCGGGTTCTGCTTGTTGTTCTCGTTGAACTCGAGATTCCGCTGCAGGCTGTCGCCATCGTCCACCGCAAAGAACGCGTTGATCGAGACCCGCTCGACTGGTAAATAGAACGCGTCAATAGCGTAACGAGTTCGCGAGTCCTCGAGAAGCCCCAGTTGTGTTCCCGGTGTGCGCGCGGCCTCTTCCGGAAAACCGGTTCCCGCCAATGGCTGAATTGGGAACACGTCCGAATCGAAATCATCGCCGCGGTGGCGGATGCTCCCCGACACAGAAAACATTTCGCCCTGCGTGACGGTCACTCTGAACTCCGCCTGGTTGCGGCGGCGGTCGGAAACGTCATATCGCCGCATGTCGGGATGATTGCTGAACGTACGTCTGGGGTCATCGGCATCACCGCTGACCTCTCCCGGCGAGTACCAGTAGCTCTGACGGGTCACAAACGGATCGTAGGTGCCACCGTCGCGTACGCCGAACAGATAACGCCCCTGCAGGCTGACGCGAGACGTGGGGCGCGCCCGGTACACGAACGAGATTCGGTTCTCCGTCGTGTCGGCCTCGCGGTATTCACGTGCGGCGGCTTCCAGTTCGTAGCCAACACCGATGCTGCTCCGCCACGGCCGCAGGCGATAGGTCGCCTCGCCACCCGCGTTGGTCCGGTCCGTGGCGTAGGCGAGATTAAGTCGCTTGTTCTTGTAGCTGACGGTGCCGTTCAGGTTGGAAGTGTCGGATGTCACGTACTGCCAGTTCGCCTCGGTCGTGTCGTTGTCGAGGCCGTAGTACCGCATCCAGGTACGCACATTGAGCCGTGCCGCGGGATTCAAGGTGTAATCGATCAGCACCTGTGTTGTATTGATGGTGGCCCGTGCGGTCGCGCGCGGCAGTGTCGGATTGGCCAATAGATCGACGCTGAAGCTATACGGCAGTAGAGTCTCGTTCTGCTCGACACGGCCATAGGCAAAGGTTCCATTCAACCGGCTGTCGAACGGTAGATCGCCGCCCAGAGACACCATGGCGTTGTGATAGCGGCTGTCGGGCGCCAGCGGACGCCGGCCGAAAGTCGAGACAGCGCGGTCCCACAGGTCGTAAGTCGCATCAGGCGCCGCCGTCGTGTAGATGTTTTCCCACGCGAGGGTATCGACCTGGTTGGCGAAATCGGAGAACAAGTAGTTGAGCTGGAACGCGTACCGCTCGGCCACACGCTCGGCGCCGAGGGTCAGCTCGTTGGTCCTGTCCTCGACAGGCTCGGCGACCTGAATATTCAAGGTGCGCGGCGGCCGATCGCCGATCGGGCCGAACGCCCACTCCGTGCCTGAATTCGTGCGGCGATTGTAGGACGCGGCGATTTTCAGCAGGTCCCAGTCGCCGTATTGAAACCCGAACCGACCAGCACGGTTGTCTGTTTCCAGAGGCGTCCCGTGTAGAAATGCCGTCTGGTACGCCGCGATCAGGCTGTCGCTCGCCAGCACGCCCGGCGTGTCTGCCGCAGCAGTGGCGAGTCTCTTGAACGTGATCGGCACGTTCGCTGGGACGTCGAAAAGGCCTGGGCTGCGCCGGTTAAAGGGTGTTTGTGCCTTGTTGCTGAAGTCATGCGGGATATCTACCCAGTCGACATCGAAGCGCCAGATGCCGGCGACGCCACCGCGCGCAAACAGGCTCTGGTCGCGAAGACTGAGATCCGAGCCGCTGAACTCCGCGAAGCGGCCGTTGCGCGTGTCCAGCAGATTGAGCGTCAACCTCGGGACGAACGCGCGGTCCGCAAGATCGCGATACTCGGTCAGCTTGCTCGAATTAGTGTCGTTGTCAATCTGGAGCGTGCCGGCGGAAATGGATCCGCTGACGACCACGGGTGAGGGAGCCGGCTGCTGGGCCGCAGCGACCGCCGGCGCGGCGAGGAGCGCGGCAATGACCAGAGCATGTGTCTTCATGACGGTCTACCGTGTCTGCTTCGCGCCGGACGGATGATTCGATCCGTGCGTGGTGATGTGGCAATTGGTGCAGCCGTTGCCGTACGAGTTGCTCGTACGGTTGTACCGCGGCAGGTTGATATGCCCGCCGTACGAATGACAGGCCAGACACAGAAACGGCTCGCGGTTGCTCAGCATGAAGCGCTGATTCGATCCGTGGGGCGTATGACACGTCGTGCAGTCCTCGCGCACCGGGGCGTGCTCCCAGAGGAATGGACCGCGCTTGTCGGTGTGGCAGCTCATGCACGTCTCGTTGACGGTGTTCTTCACCAGCAACGCCTCCGTTGCCCCGTGCGCGTTGTGGCAACTTGCGCACTCCATCCGCCCTTCACGAACGGGGTGGTGCGACATCTTCATGGTGTCTGCACGCACTTCGGCGTGACACGTGTAGCAAAGCTGTGTCGAGGAGGTTCGCGCCAGCAGCGACCGATCGCTGCGCTTCTCCATGACGACATGGCACGACATGCAGCTCACGTCCCCGGCGAGATGCGACCCTGCTTTCCATCCGAACCGGGCGCCACCATCGTGGCATTGCAGGCAGATGGACGACTGGCCGGCCGGTGTCAATCGCTCGTGCGACAGCACGTCGGTTGGTTCCCCGATGTGCTCGCTCCTCGGCCCGTGGCAGCTTTCGCAGTCCCGACCATCGGATCCCTGCGCGTACCTGAGCGCAGCGGCATGCACGGTGTGGTCATAGGTGCGTCCAGCGTCCTCATGACAGCCCAGGCACGTGGCCGGATCGTTGACAAACGTGGCGCCGGCGAATTCCGGGTTCAATGCCACCCAGTCGACCGGTTTTCGAATGTGCCGGCTGGTGCTGCCAGCAGGCGCCGCCGCTTGGCTGGCCGCCGCGACGCCTAAAGCCTGACCCCTATGTTGCCCATCGAGGGGAACCGCCATGGCTACGCCAAGAAACAGCGTGAGGGCGGTGGTCGTGAGGTAGAAGAATCGTCGGTTCATGTGGTGTCCGTCCCGGGGACCTCAAGGCCGCCGGCCCCTCGATGCTGTGGCATAAGTCGCCCTCCTGACGAATGGCGACGCCGTCCGTCGTCTTGTGGCTTTCGTCGTGGCAGTGGAAGCAGTAGGTTGATGCCGTGTTGGACCAGTTGATTCGGATACGTGCCCCGATCCGACCTTCATCGAGGGGAATCCGTTCGTCCTGTCGATGGTTTGCGTGACCGCGCTGCGCGACGCCGATCCTCGAGATCGGGCTGCGAAGCGCGGCAGCGAAGGCGGGGCGCATGCCGGACGATCGCTATTTTTTCTTCAAGCTTGCCAGGTACGCGACCAAGGCATCCACGTCCTCCTTGGCCAGATTGGGATAGGCGCGCATCGGCGGCTTCCGTTCGGCCTTCGTTTTCTTCGTCATTTCGGCCGGGCTCACGATCCAGGCGCGGATCTCGTCAGGCGTCAACCTGCTGCCCACATCATCGAGGGCGCCCTTTAGGTTCCCCTTGCCCCCAATGGCGTGACATACCAAGCACTTCTGATCGGTGTACACCTTCATTCCCCGCTCGATCTGCGCTGTGCCCTGTGCGGACGCGATGCCCGTGACCACCAGCAACGCGGCCACCATGAGCCCCGTTTTAGTCCAGTTCACCATCTCGTCTCCATGCTCCTGCAACCCGGACGCTTGCGGCTCATGCGCTGCGTGGACGATTCACCGCGGGACGTGGCGTGGTCCCAGGAAGTTGCGCCGTGGCCATGCGACGTGCCGGAAAAGGCTCCGCTCCTTCTGAACGGCGCACATACGAGTCCGCGCCGCTGCGTCCAAGAAACTTGCTCTCGACCAGGAACTCCAGGAGCTGCGCGCACGTGGCTTCATCGAGACCCCAGAGACGCTGGGCCTGCCTCCGCGTGAGCCGCAGTCCGGGCATCTCCAAGTACTCGCTGCAGACGCGACACAGCATCTGATCGGTCACTGCGGCAGAAAGGTGGGCTCCCATCACGTGCCTCTCCATGGAAAGATTCAAGCGATTCTAGCTCCGAGGACGCCCCGGAGAACTGGATGATCGCACGATGAACAACTTTTAATAGATGGCTTTTGCCAGTTGGTCCTTGTCTCGCTTGCGCAACACAGGTGCCCGGCGCAGGTCCGGCGAAGATGCGTCGGTTCTGCACGATTGATGAGGCGTGTGCGGCTTGCGCTTGAACTCGACTGTGTGATTTGCGACTGTTGAGCCAGCGGTTTTGTCTGAAAACAGGCACTCGGACGACTTCCTCGAATGACCGAACAGCACCCACCGTCGCTCGCGTGGTTCACGGGTCGCAATATCTTGCGAAGCGTGGCGGTGATCGGCACGATTGGTGTCATCTCGAGTCTGCACTACGTCACGGCGCCGTCGCATGTCGTGCTGCACGAGACCTACAGCTACCTCTGTTACGTCCCTATCATCCTCGCCGCCTACTGGTGGGGTGTATGGGGTGGTGTCGCAAGCGCAGCGCTGGCGTCGGCTGCGTTTATCCCACACATCCGGGCGGCCTGGGTGACGAATGCCGCCTACACGGCCAGCCAATACGGGCAGGTCCTCGTCTTCCACCTGCTCGGACTGACGGTGGGATGGCTTGCACGATCACAGCGGCGGCTCACGGCCCGGTATCGCGACGCGGCAGCGTCTCTGGAACGGGCGAACCGAGAGCTTCGTGACTCGCAGGAACACCTCCGTCACGTGGATCGCCTGTCGGCGCTCGGCGAAATTGCCGCGGGGCTGGCACACGAGATTCAGAATCCCCTGGCCGGTGTCAAAGGGGCGCTAGAAATCGTTTCAGCGCGCGTGCCGTCGGGCAGCCCGGAAGCCGAGTTCGCAGATATTGGCGGGAAGGAGCTGGCGCGTCTGGAGACACTCGTGCGCGAGTTCCTCACCTACGCGCGACCTCATGACCCTGCACTGCGCGCCACGGCGGTTCATGAGCTCGTTGAACGCGTGGCCGCGCTGCTGCGGCCGGAGGCTGACAAGAAGCGGGTGACGCTCGTCCTCCACCAACCGGACACTCCGGTCATCCTCTCGCTCGATCCTGAACAGATGACACAGGTCATCTTCAATATCGTGCTCAATGCCATCCAGGCCAGCCCGCCCGGAGCGCACGTCCGTGTCCAAGAATCGTTGGAGCCTGGCTGGGGCGTCATCGAGGTGATCGACGAAGGCCCTGGCATTGCTCCAGAGCACGTCTCGCGCATCTTTGATCCGTTCTTCACGACCAAGTCGCGCGGCACGGGATTGGGCCTCGCCATCTCGCAGCGGATTGTGATCGCTCATCGAGGGACGATCAGGGCAGTGCCCGGATCGCCTTCCGGAACCACCTTTCGCATTCGGCTGCCACTGTCGACAGAGCGAACAACATCATGAACCATTCGAAATCGATCCTCCTGATTGACGACGACGACAGTCTCCGGCGCGTCGTCGAGTACAACCTGCACGAGGAGGGGTACCGCGTCATTACCGCGGCCGACGGCACAAGCGGACTGCAGGCGTTTCAGTCGCAGCCAATCGACCTCGTGTTGACGGACATTCGCATGCCCGAGATGGACGGACTCGAGCTGCTCACGCGGCTCAAGTCGATGCACCCCGATCTCCCCGTGGTCATTCTGACCGCTCACGGCACGATCGACTCTGCGGTCGACGCGATGAAGCTGGGCGCCGCCGACTACCTGACCAAACCGTTCAACCGCGAGCAGTTGAAGGCGGCGGTACGGAAGGCGCTCGAGGTGGCGGCCCTGACCACCGAGAATCGTTACTTACGCCAGGTCGTCGCCGAGCGTTTTTCGTTCGCGAGCATGATTGCCGGGGCGCGGGTGATGCGAGCGGTCACCGAAACGGCATCGCGTGTCGCACAGAGCGATACAACCGTGCTGCTGGAGGGAGAGAGCGGAACGGGCAAAGAGTTGCTCGCCAAAGCGATTCACTTTCACAGCGCCCGCGCGAAGGGGCCGTTCGTCACGATTAATTGTGGCGCCATCCCCGAGCAACTCCTCGAATCGGAGCTGTTCGGGCACCGCCGTGGATCGTTTACGGGAGCCGTGGCCGACAAGCAAGGTAAGTTCGAAGCCGCGAACCGTGGGACGATTTTCCTCGATGAGATCGGCGAACTGCCGACGCTCCTGCAAGTGAAGATTCTGCGCGTGCTGCAGGAACGCGAGATCGACAAGGTCGGCGAGACACGCCCCATCAGAGTTGACGTCCGTGTCATTGCCGCGACCAACCGGGATTTGGAGAAGATGATCGCGGATGGCGCGTTCCGCGACGATCTGTATTATCGTCTGGCGGTCGTGTCGATCCGGGTGCCGCCGTTGCGCGAGCGATCGGACGACATCCCCCTGCTCGTCGATCATTTCCTGAGCAAATACGCCGAGAGGTTGGGCCGCAAGCGATCCGACGTAGAGAAAGGGGTCTATTCCGCCTTCAACCTGTACAGTTGGCCGGGCAATATTCGAGAGTTGGAGAACGTGATCGAACGCGCGCTCGTGTTGGACAAAGACGGCACCATCGGGTTGGACGATCTGCCGGACCGCCTGCGCACGCGCGAACATCGCGTGGCGAACCTGCGGATGGAGCTGCCGGACGAAGGCATCTCGCTGGAAGACGTCGAGCGCGAGCTGTTGTTGGCCGCTCTGGAGAAGCACAACTGGAACCAGACCCGTGCCGCCGTGTTCCTGAACATCACGCGAAGCACGCTGGTGTACCGCATGGAGAAGTTCGGCTTGCAGCGGGAGAAGAAGCCCTCCGAGCCAACCGCGCAGGAATAGGTGGAGCTCACTTCGACGCGTACTTTTCGGGGTTCTTGTCGAAGGTGGTCTTACACGCCGCACTGCAAAAGTAGTACGTCTTGCCTTTGAAGTGACTCTTCGCAGGTGCGGACGTCTCCTCGAGCTGCATGCCGCATACAGGGTCCTTAGCCATCGCTTGCTCTCCTCCACATGATGAACCAGTCTATCTGACGACAATGGCTGGTTAGCCGGTCTCTCTTTGGCGCGCCCTGCGCGCCTAGGACCGCTATACGGCTCTTCACAACAAGTACGAAATTCTCGTTTGAGGCCGTATAGCGGTCCAATGAACGTTTTTTAATCGACTCCGTTTGGTCCAGCGACTCGCACAAGTGCTAGGCTGACCGAAGAGCCGTCGGCCTTGGGCCGCGTCTTTCCCTCAGACGTCTACCCGGACAATGCCGGAATCGTTTTTCGAGGAAATGAAGCGGTACGTCGGTTTCACGGCCGATGACGCCGCGGTGCTGGCGTCGCTGGCACCGGTCGTCGAGCCCTATATTCCTGCCCTGGCTGACCGTTTCTATGAGCAAATCCCGAAGCATCCTGAAGCCAGCGCGGTCTTCACCGGCGGGGACGCACAGATCGGGCGGCTCAAGCTCACGCTGCAACGATGGGCACGCGGCCTCTTTTCCGGCACGTACGACATGGCGTATGCGGACGAGCGCTTTCGCATCGGCCACCGCCACGTTCAGATTCGTCTCCCTCAACGGTACATGATTGGCGCGATGCAGGTCGTGGACCAATTCCTCCGCGAGGTCTTCGACCGTGAGATCTCTGACGACGATCGACGGCACCGTGCCCACGTCAGTCTCAGCCGGATTCTCAATCTCGACGTCAACTTGATCTGTGAGACCTATTTCGAGGGCAGCCTGCGTGAGCTCCGACAACTCAACGCGCGGCTGTCGAGCATGAACCGCTCGCTCGACGAGGCGAACCGGGCCAAGAACGATTTCCTGGCGACCACGTCCCACGAGCTGCGAACACCCTTGACCTCGATCATTGGATTTTCGCGGCTGCTGCTCGACGAGTACGTCAGCGATCCCGCCGAGCGGCGCGAGCTCCTGGACGACGTGCATCGAAACGGTCTCCACCTGCTCTCACTGGTGGATGACATCCTGGATGTCTCACGCATCGAGGCCGGTCGACTCGACATGGTGTCGGAGACGGTCGATCTCGAGGCGTTGATCGCGGACGTGGCGGCACTGACGAAGGTCCAAGCCGATGAGAAGGGGTTGGCACTGCTCACCGACGTGCCGCCGGACTTGCCTCGAGTTCAAGCTGACCAGTCGCGATTGCGTCAGATTCTGCTCAACGTGATCGGGAATGCGATCAAATTCACCGACCGCGGCGACGTCCGCATTATCGCGGCGCTCGAGCATGATGGATCACGCGTGCGCGTGGACGTGACGGACACCGGAATCGGGATCCATCCAGACCAACAGCCGCTGCTCTTCGAGAAGTTTCGCCAGCTCGACGCCTCACATACCAGAAAACATAGTGGCACCGGTTTGGGGCTGGCTATCAGCAAAGCGCTGATCGAACGGATGAACGGGCGGATTTCGCTGCGGTCAGAGGGTGCCGGCAAGGGCACCACGGTCACGTTGACGATACCAATCGCCGCGCCCCCCCGAACCGCCACTGCGGCATCCGAGCAGGCTGACGCGACGCGGCCACTCCGGTCGGTTCTGGTTATTGAAGAAGATCCCGACGCCCGCAGGTCCATCGGCAGCGCGCTGAACAACGCCGGCCACCGCGTGCGGGAAGGCGCGACGATCGATGGCGCGCGTGCCCTCGTCCAGGCCGAACGGCCGGACGTGCTCCTCATCGACCTGGCGACCGCAAGCCGCCCGGAAACGATGCGCGAATGGTTGGACTGGCTCGTCGCGCTGCACGCGGATCCGAACACGAGATCGATCCAACCGGTCGTCCTGGCTGACCCATCGCTCGGGGCCGCCACACGCGTCCAGTTCGAGGTGCTGCCAGGCCGGCCAACGGTGATCGACAAGCCACTCGATCCGGCAGGTCTGACGCGAGCGCTCGACCGGGTCGCATCCCAGCCTCGCACGGCTCCTTTCCGGCTGCTCGTCGCCGACGATGACCCGCTCGTGTTCAAGTTCGTGACGAGTGTACTGCCCCCGCACGACTACGTCGTCATGCGTGCGGGTAGCGGGAAGGAAGTGCTCCGCGCCGTGCGCACACAGCACATTGACGCCGTCCTGCTCGATCTCCGGATGCCCGACGGCTCGGGTTACGACGTCATTCGCGCGCTGAAGCTCGAGGGGCAGGCACCGGACCTGCCGATTCTCGTCCTGACCAACTATCCGGCGCCAACAGAGCTGGACGAGCAGAATCTCTTGTCCACCCCGCTCGTCTTGGATGTGCTGCCGAAGCCGAGCGTCGCGAAACGGCCTGACTTGCTGATCGAACGACTCGACGCGACGCGGAGGGGTGCGTGAAACGCGTCGTCGTCGTCGAGGACAACGAGTCGGTGGCCAAGTTCTTCCGTTATGTCCTCGAGCACAATGGCGCATACACCGTCGCGATTACCGAGTCGGGGGACGAAGCGATTAGCCTTGCTCGCGAGGCGGACACGGTGGCAGTGCTCGTCGATGTGTCGCTGCGGGCGACGCAGTATGCGGGACGGTACATCGACGGGATCGAGTTGAGCCGCATCCTCAAGGAGGATCAGCAAACCTCGCGCGTACCGGTGATTATCGCCACGGCGCACGTGATGTCCGGCGACCGCGAGCGATTTCTGCGTGAATCGAAAGCCGACGGCTTTGTGCGCAAACCTGTCGTCGATCCGCGGGAATTCCTATCGCTCATCACCAGCCTGACTTCCGGGAAGGTGGGATAATCGACGCCCGTCACCCGACTTGCGCGAGTTGTCCGTGTTCGGCCGCAGCAGCGCGCGCCTTGTTGGCGGCTTCACGCGAGACCTTCGCCATGCGGTCGCAGTGAATCGCCGGATCGAGGCTCCGAATCCCGCTCGCGCGGTAGGAGCGAGCCATCGTTTGGTGCCTGCCTGCCGCCGTGGTGTGGTTGCCAGCGAGCGTCAGATAGTACTCCTCGAGGCTGCGGTGATCGGCCGGCGTCCGTGCTCCGGCCGCAAGCTCACGGAGTTGCGCATCTGTTGGTGCCGGGGCGCCTTCACCAGCCACGAATCGGGCGCTGTTCGCCGGCGCCATTGACGGCATCCCTGCCGCCAGCTGGCTGTAGTAGGCGGCCAGCTCGCGAGTTGTGGCCGCCGACTCGGTCGCCCGCTCCGCCAAACGGGTGAACTTGCTGCCGGGCGCCGCGCCAGAGCGTCGGTTCGGATTCCCCGTGAGCGTTCGCGCGGCTGCGGTGTCTCGCCGAGCCTCCGTTGTGTACTTATCGGCCAACGCAGCAAAGTGGTCCCGTAGCCGCGCGTAATCTCCAGGTTGCGCGCTCGCCACGAGGTGCTTGACCTCGATGCTCGTCAGCAGGTTCTCACGCTCCTGTGCGGCGGCTCCCGCCACCAGTCCCAGGAGTGCGAGACCAGCGATGACGGTCGTCCGGAGATGAATCGTTCTCATGACATCCACCTTTCTCTCTCGGTTTACGTTGTCAACATGCCGCGGCCGCAACGCCGCGCACGGCGGTTTTCACGCGACCATCGAGAGAGGGATTACAGTCGCAGCACGAGTGGCGGCGGTCCGTGAATCGAGCGCGCACCCACGAGCGATAGCGTGGTCATCACCACAGCGGCGCGAGTCATCAAGGAGTTGATGGGCAAGGACGGTGCCACCTCGCACACTGCGTGCCTGGCCACGGTAGCCTCGAGCTGCTCTCGGCATCGCTGTTCGGCTGGTGTTCGGCCTCCTTGACAGTTTGCGGGATTTCTCTCTGGCCGCGCGAAATTCCACAGAATCCCGCGGCGAACCGCCAATCGTCGTGTGCGTCGCAGAACTCGCCGGCGCGCACTGTCTGTTTTCACACAGCCATCGCTTTCCCTAACGCAAATCGAGCGGCGCATCGATCTCGGGGATCTCTGGAACTCCTCGTATTGCACGGAAATCGTGCACCTGCCACACGCGCGGTGCTGGTACTGGGCTTGCCCTGAACTGGCGACATGAAGACCACGACGTCCCGGTGCGCACAAGACACGCCGATAACGATCCGCCTCTCGGACCGAACCTCCGAACACACTGTGGCCGTCGTCGTTCCTGATTCCGGAGCAAACGTGGAGGCGGTCGAACGAGCGCTGATCAGGTTTGCGCTGGAGAAGACGGAAGGGAATCGCACTCATGCGGCTCGATTTCTCGGGCTTTCCCGCAGCGCGCTGATCTACCGAATGCACAAGCACGGGCTCGTCCGAGACCCGGAGGGCCTTGAGCGAGGCTGCCCAGTGGGGAGGAGTCACCAATGAATTTTTGGCCACTCCTTACATTCGCCGCCGCTGCGGTCACCTTCGCGACGCCGAGCGTTGCTCAGGTCGCACCAGCAGCCGCACCTTCTGGCGTCACGGGGATGCTTCTCACGAACGGCCAGGCGGCAAAGACGCCGCCTTCTCCGCTGAGCTCACTCGTGGAGGAGCTGGATCGAAACAACCCGGAGCTGAAGGCTGCGCGCCGGGAAGTCGACATGCGTGTGGCTCGCGTCGCGCCAGCCGGCGCGCCGCCCGATCCGTCCCTCAGCTTCGGATACATGGGTGGCTTGCTGCGGCTTCCGTTCTTCCCATCGGCGAGCGCGCCGGGCAGCTTCCGCCAGTTCGGCCTGTCGCAGGAGATTCCGTACCCCGGGAAACTCGGACTGCAACGCCGCGTAGCCGCCACGGAGGCGGACGCCGAACGCTGGAATGCCGAAGACACCCGAAAGCAACTGATCGCCGAACTGAAGATGGCATACATCGAGTACGTGTACGTCAATCGCAGCCTCGACGTCGTTCGGCGCAGCAAGGAGCGACTCGAGCAGTTCCGCCAGATTGCCGAGGCCCAGTTCCGCGTTGGACAAGGCCTCCAGCAGGACGTGCTGAAAGCCCAAGTCGAAATCTCGATGATCCTCGAGCGCGAGGCCGTGTTCACGCAGGAGCGCGACGCCCTTCGCGCTCGGATCAACGCGCTGCTGTTTCGCCCGCCGGACACGCCGCTCGACAGCGCGCTCGCGTACGACGCCGGCACGGTTGTCCCGCCGGTCGAGGAGCTGCGCATGCTCGTGCAGCAGAACTACCCGGCGCTGAAGCGGGACGAGCGGGTGATCGACCGCGGCCAGCAGGCGCTGTCGCTCGCGAACAAGGAAGTCTTTCCCGACTTCGCGGTGAACGTCACCTCCCAGAAATTCACGGGCGACATGCCGTGGATGTATGGCGTGGACTTCATGGTGAAGCTGCCGGTCTTCTGGCAGCGGAAGCAGCGGCCGATGATCGCCGAGGCGGCCGCCGCCGTCGAAAGCGGCCGGCGGATGCGCGACAACACGCTGTCGACGGCCATCGCACAGACGACGAGCGAGTATCTCGCCGCGACGACGAGCCGGCGGCTCGCGGATCTCTACAGCGACAGCACGCTGCCGCAGGCGCGGCTGGCGCTCGAATCCTCGCTGGCGTCGTATCAGGTCGGCCGCCTGGATTTTCTCAGCGTCCTGACCAACTTCCTCACGGTGCTCACCTACGAGCTCAATTACGAGGAACAGACGGCACGCGCCGGCCAGGCGCTGGCGCGCCTGGAACCGCTGACCGGCCTTGAACTCGTCAGATAGGACACGAACATGAGCGACACATCTTCTCGTGCGACTCGCGCCCGCACCTACGTGGTGATTGCAGCGGCGTCACTTGCCATCGGTGCCGGCGGCGCCGTGCTCGCGCTCCGCTGGCTCGCTGCCCCACAGCCGGAGATCACGGCCGCGCCGGCCGCAACCGCCGGCCGCGACGTGCCCGAACCGAAGGGGGAGGCGATGGCCGGCATGGATACGGGCGGCGAGGAAGGGACGCCAGGAAATGGCGCTGTGTACATCTCGCCCGCGCGGCAGCAGCTCATTGGGGTGCGGACGGCAGCCGTGGAATCGCGAACGCTGGATGCCACCATCCGCACGGTCGGCACGCTGGCCTACGACGAAACGCGGGTGACCGAGGTTCACCCGAAGGTCTCCGGCTGGGTGGAGCGCGTCTTCGTCGACTTCGTCGGCAAGCAAGTGCGGCGCGGCCAGCCGCTGCTGACGATCTACAGCCCGGACCTCGTCGCCACGCAGAACGAATACCTGCTCGCGCTCAAGGCCTATCGGCAACTCGGGGAGAGCGTGTTTCCGGAGACCCGATCGGGTGCCGAATCGCTCGTCTCCGCGACACGCGACCGGTTGCGCCTCTGGGACATCACCGACGCGCAGATTACGGAGCTGGAGGGCACGGGCCAGGCGCGGCGCACGCTCACGCTCTACTCGCCGTTTGACGGCGTCGTCCTCGAGCGCAACACGTATGCCGGCCAGTACATCACGCCGGAGACGAGCACCGCGAAGATCGCCGACCTGTCGACGATCTGGGCCGTCGGGCAGGTCTTCGAATACGAGGCGCGGACGGTGAAGCTTGGCGACAGGGCGGAGATCGAGTTCCCCTACGGCCAGTCCACGCGCCGGCTGACCGGACGCGTAACGTTCATCTACCCGGACGTCAACCCCGACACGCGACGGGCGCGGGTCCGCATCGAGCTCAGGAACCCGGGCCTCGAATTGAAGCCGGAAAGCTACGTCACGGTCATTCTGCGCCGCACCGCCGGTGAGCAGCTGGCGATACCGAAGGAAGCCCTCCTCGACAACGGCATCAAGCGGTACGCGCTCCTCGCGCATCCCAACGGCTATTTCGAACCGCGAGAGATTGAGGTGGGCGAGCCCGTCGACCAGTTCTATCCGGTGATCAAGGGGTTGGTGGCCGGCGACCGCGTGGTCACGTCCGCCCAGTTCCTCATCGACTCCGAGACGAACCTGCAGGCCGCGTTGGGCGCCATGGCCAGCATGCCAGGCATGACTGTTCCAACACCATCGGCACCTGAGCACCAACAGCACAACGAGCGGTAATCAGCGGGAGACAGGTCGTGATCAACAAGCTCATCGCCTTCAGCGCCCGGAACGCCGTCGTGGTTCTCCTGCTGATGCTCGCCATCGTCGGCTCGGGCGTCTGGGCGATCCGGGAAACGCCAATCGACGCGATTCCAGACCTTTCCGATGTGCAGGTCATCGTGACCGCCAACTGGGAGGGGCGCAGCCCCACGCTCGTGGAAGACCAGGTCACCTACCCGATCGTGACGGCCCTCATTTCGGCTCCCAACGTGAAGGTGGTGCGGGGCTTCTCCTACTTCGACGTGTCGTTCGTCTACGTGATTTTTCAGGACGGCACGGACCCGTATTGGGCGCGAAGCCGGGTGCTCGAGTACCTCAACGGGCTGCAGGGGCGGCTGCCGGCAGGCGTCACGCCGGTACTCGGACCGGACGCCACCGGCGTGGGGTGGGGCTTCGAGTACGCCCTCGTCGATCGCTCGGGCAAGAACGACCTCTCCAGGCTGCGAACACTGAACGACTGGTACGTGCAGTACTGGCTGCGCAGCGTAACGGGGGTGGCCGAGGTCGCCCCCGTCGGCGGGTACGTGAAGCAGTACCAGATTGAAATCGACCCGAACGCGCTGCTCGCCTACAGCATGCCGATCGACATGGTCATCGCCGCAGTACGGCAAAGCAACAACGACGTCGGAGGGCGCGTCGTCGAGTGGACGGGCCGTGAGTACATGGTGCGCGGCCGAGGCTACATACAGAGCGTCGACGACATCGAACAAGTGAGCCTTGGGGCCAGGCCGGACGGTACGCCGATTCTGGTCAGAGACGTCGGGCGGGTGCACCTCGGGCCCGACATGCGCCGCGGTGTGGCGGAGTTGAACGGCGAGGGGGACGTCGCCGGTGGCATCGTGGTGATCCGCTACGGCGTGGATACCTATGGCGTAATCGAGAACATCAAGAAGGCCGTGGAAGAGCGGGTCAAACCGGCGTTGCCGGACGGCGTCGAGTTCGTGACCACGTACGATCGTTCCGGGTTGATCGAG
>Ga0209640_10001480_pt1 | contig 19901 bp, 18 predicted proteins | sample RifCSP10_1_FD_184018 | JGI IMG/M metagenome (GOLD analysis project Ga0209640, IMG submission 184018) | Soil microbial communities from Rifle, Colorado - Rifle CSP2_sed 10_1 (SPAdes) (version 2) | ecosystem: Environmental > Terrestrial > Deep subsurface > Rock core/Sediment | place: Rifle...
GGAGGAGCAACCTAAGATGGCGGCTCCTCAGGAGAGCCGAGACGAGGCGTGGTTTTCACAACTTCCCTGATTAAGAGGTCGCCATGATGCGAAGGATGCTGAGCGTTCTAGTCCTGACTGTTGCGGTAGCCGGCCTGCTTGCGGCGCAGACGAAGAAGCCGAAGCCGAAGGAGACGCCTGCGGCGCAGACAAGCGGAGCGGTTGCAGTGGCTCCGGCAAGTTTCCCGGCCGGGCCGAACGTGGATGCAATGCTGCTGAAGGGGCTGAAGGCACGCAGCATCGGGCCGGCGATTATGGGAGGACGCGTCTCGGAAATTGCGCTGGACCCGAAAGACCCGGCGACGTTCTATGTCGCGCTGGGGACGGGCGGGGTAATGAAGACGAGCGACGGCGGTGTGACGTTTGAGGGGATTTTTGAGGAAGAAGCGGTGGCGTCGATTGGTGCGGTGGCGGTGGCGCCGTCGGACCCGAAGGTGGTGTGGGTGGGAACCGGCGAAGCAAACGATCGCAACAGCTCGAGCTGGGGGAACGGCGTCTATCGGTCGACGGATGGGGGAGGGCAGTGGGCGCACGTTGGGCTGAAGGAGAGCAAGTTTATCGCCAGGATTGTGGTGCATCCGACCGACCCGAATACGGCCTGGGTGGCGGCGATGGGAGATCTGTGGAATGCGAGCGCAGAGCGCGGGCTCTACAAGACGATGGACGGAGGGAAGACGTGGAAGGCGGTGCTGGTGGCGGCGGCGCCGTACGGAAACAAGGTGGGTTGCGGAGATGTGATGCTGGACCCGTCGGAGCCGAATACGCTTTATGCGGCGCTGTATGCGCGGCAGAGGACGCCGTGGTCGTTTGTGTCTGGCCCCGCGTACACGGATGGAAAGGATCTGGGCGGAATCTTCAAGAGCACGGACAGCGGAGCGACGTGGCGCAAGTTGGAAAAAGGAATGCCAGGGGCGACGGGGCGAATCGGGCTAGCGATCTACGCAAAGAACCCGAAAATTGTGTATGCCATCGTGCAGAGCGATGAGGGCGGGACGAGCGGCATCATGGAAATCCGGAGCAAGCGAGGCGGAGTGTTTCGTTCTGAAGACGGGGGAGAGAGCTGGACGCGCGTCAACCCGATCAACCCGCGGCCGTTCTACTTCAGCCAAATTCGAGTGGATCCCGAGAATGATCAGCGAGTGTACGTGCTGGGATTTGCGGTCCACGTCTCGGAAGACGGGGGCAAAACTTTCCGGGAGGACTTGTTTGGCAAGGTCCACCCGGACTGCCACGCGCTGGCGATCGACCCGCGGTTCCCGCGCCGGTTGCTGCTGGGGACTGACGGCGGGATCTACCAGAGCTATGACGGAGGGAAGGCGTGGGAACACCTGAACCGGTTTGCAGCGGGGGAGTTTTACCGGATTAACGTGGACCAGAGCACGCCGTACCGAATCTGCGGAGGGTTGCAGGACAACTTGAACTGGGTGGGGCCGAGCCGGACAAACTCGAAAGAGGGAATCCTGAACTATGACTGGATCAATCTGGGTGGCGGAGACGGATTTTATTGCGTTTTCGATTCGGAAGATCCGAACGTGATCTACACCGAGTCGCAGCAGGGGTACGTGCACCGGTTCAACCTGCAGAACGGTGAAGTGAAGCTGCTGCGACCGGAGCCGACCGAAGGGCAGCAGGCGTTCCGGTTTCACTGGAATTCGCCGCTGATCGGGAGCCGACATGAGAAGGGGGTTTTCTACCTGGCGGGAAACAAAGTCTTCAAGCACGCCGCGCGGGGCGAGCAGTGGCAGATGATCAGCCCCGACCTTTCGACGCAGGAACTGCCGAAGATGATTACAGTCGGCAGCGGGGCGGAGAACTACGGCGTGGTGTACACGCTGGCGGAATCGCCGGTGAAGGCCGGGTTGCTGTGGGCAGGAACGGACGACGGGAAACTGTGGGTGACGGAAAACGAGGGAGGCAAGTGGACGGACCTGACGACAAATCTACCCGCGCCGGTGAAGGGTCAGTGGATCATGCGAATCGAGCCGAGTTGGCAGGACGCGCAGGTGGCCTACCTAGCGGTGGATGCGCACCGGACGGGGAACTACGCGCCGCTGGCCTACCGGACAGCAGACGGTGGGAAGACGTGGCAGAACATTGCGTCGAACCTGCCAGGGGACGGGCCGGTGAAGGTAGTCCGAGAAGGCCCGCGGAACCCCAACGTGCTGTACGCCGGGACGGAGTTTGCGTTGTTTGTGAGCTTTGACCGCGGCGGGCGCTGGATGAAGTTTGGCGGACTGCCAACGGTGGCGGTGGACGACATCGTGGTCCACCCGCGCGATCTAGACCTGGTGATCGCGACACACGGGAGGAGCCTCTACATCGTGGATGACATCAGCCCGCTCGAGCAACTGAGTGCAGAGGTGCAATCGAAGGAGGCACACCTCTTCCCGCCGCGAGCGGCAACCGGCATCTATCCGCTGCCAGGGTTCGCGGACTGGAATGGAAAGGCCATTTTTCGGGGAGAAAATCCGCCCGAGGGAGCGCTAATCACGTTTTACCTGAAGGAGTACACCGGCGAGGAAGTGAAGATCAAGATTGCGAATGCGCTGGGTGCTCCGGTAGCGAAGTTTAAGATGACCGGAAAGCCGGGGATGAACCGGATAGTCTGGGACCTGAAACCGACAAAGGATTTGCTGACGGAATATGGGGGAGAAGGACAGAAATTTTTGAAGGCCGGCGAGTACACCATCACTCTGGACTACGGAAAGACGACCGAGACGCAGAAGCTGAAGGTGGAAATCGCGCCCGGCATCGAAACGCGGTGAGAGCGGAGGCGAGTACGCACAAAGGATTCACTGGTGGGCCCGCCTGGATTCGAACCAGGGACCAACGGATTATGAGTCCGCTGCTCTAACCAGCTGAGCTACGGGCCCGGCGGCAGGTCTGATACTACACCGGAATAGCGGCGAGGGGGATCCTCCGGCGTTGCAGCAGGTGTTGAAGAGCGTACCGACGAGGTCCCGGAGGGAGAGTCTTCTGCGAAGGATGTTCCAGCCCCGAAGTGTGAGTTTTCCTCTGGCAGCGACGATTTTCGTCGCCACGCTGTTTCTCCCCTTCCTGCATTTCCTTGCAGCCGGGCGAGCAAATGGCCAAGAGCGGCAGGGTTCGACGATGATCGTTGGGGCGCTTGTGGCGGACGGCACGGGAGCGCCGCTGCGGAAGGTGAACGTGCGGATCCGAGGCGACCGCATTATCGAGATTGGGAAGTTCCGTGCCGGCAGGAGTGAGAAGAAGATATCGGCAGACGGACTCGTTCTAGCACCGGGATTCATCGACATCCACAACCATTCGACGGAAGGATTGGCGACCGAGCCACAGGCGGTGAGCCAGGTTTCCCAGGGCATCACGACGGTTGTGCTCGGCGCCGACGGGGAGTCGCCGTGGCCGATTGGCGAATTCCTGCGTGCCAACCAAGTGGCTCCCGGAGCGGTGAACCTTGCGGTGCTGGTGGGGCACGGGACGGTGCGCCGCCAGGTGATGGGAGACGACTACCGGCGAGCGGCGCGGGCGGATGAGATTGCGAGGATGGAAGCGCTGGTGAAACAGGGCATGCAAGAGGGGGCCGTGGGGCTATCGAGCGGCCTCGAGTATGACGTGGGGAGTTACGCTACGACCGAAGAGATCGTGGCGCTGGCCCGGGTGGCGGCGCGCCAGGGCGGCTTCTACATGAGCCACATCCGCGATGAGGCGGAGCGCAGCTTCGAAGCTCTGCGTGAGGCCATAGCGATCGGCGAGCAGGCCAGGATCCGCGTACAGATTTCACACATCAAGATGGGCACGGTGGGTGTGTGGGGCAGGGCGCTGGAAGCAGTACGGTTGATCGAAGAGGCGCGGCGACGCGGCGTGGACGTGAACGCGGACTGCTACCCGTATGAAGCCTGGGCTTCCACGATCACCGTGCTGGTGCCGAACAAGCGCTACGACGACCCGGTGAGCGTCGAACGGGCGCTGGCCGATGTGGGCGGAGCGGCGCAGGTGACCATCATCCGGTCTGCCGCACACCCGGATTATGAGTTCCGATCGCTTGAGGAGATTGCCCGGGGGAAGGGGATCAGTCCGGTGGCGCTGTTCATCGAGATCGTGCGGGAAGGCGGAGCGGACGTGATCGGACATTCGATGAAGGAAGAAGACATCCGCACCTTCTACCAGCAGCCGTGGGTGATGGTGGCCAGCGATGGCGGGATCGGGCTGCGACATCCCCGGAGTGCAGGCACGTTTCCCCGGGTGCTGGGAAGGTTTGTGCGCGAGCAGCGCTGGCTGGCGATGCCGGAGGCGGTGCGGAAGATGACTTCGCTACCGGCGAAACAGCTGAGGCTGAGAGACCGCGGGGTAATCCGCCCGGGGATGAAGGCAGACCTGGTGCTGCTCAACCCAGCCAGCGTCCTGGACCGTTCGACGTTTGCCGAGCCGGGAAAGCTCTCGGTTGGGATCGAGAAGGTGTTTGTGAACGGCGAGGTGGTCTGGGACGCGGGAAAGCCCACGGGCGCGCTACCGGGCCGCGTCCTCCGCCATTAGAGCGCGCCGACGCGGGGCCTTCCTGGCTGACTCGAGGCGAATTTCTCAGCCCAGCGGATGCGGCCGGTCAACTGCATGACGACAAAAAGAGAGATGATCGAGCCGATGGTGACGGCCAGGCCGGTGAAGCCCTCCAGGAAAAATGCATAGGAAAAGAGCACGAGATAGACGAGCTGAGCGAGTCCTCCCTCAATTGCGGCGAAGCGCAGGCCAACCACAAGCCGCAGGTAGCTGACAACAAGAAAAACAGAGACGATGGAAGAGAGGACAAAGGCCAAGTGGATCGAGAGGTGGTCCACGAGGTAGGCCAGGAGGAGGTGAAAGGCGAAGAAGGCAGCGGCGAGGAAAAAGTAGTTCATGGGATGCAGATCGATGTTGCGGAGGGTGGTGATGATGAGGATCAAGAAGAAAAAGAAAAACAGGGAGACGGGAGCGAAGTAACTGATTCGTCCGGCCAAAGGGCCTGGTTGGAGCTTTTCCGGCATGGTCATGCCGATCTGGAAGCCAGAGAGAAGGTTTTCGTAGGACCAAGTGAGTTCCCAGCCGGATGGAGTTTCGCGCTTGTCAGTGGGGGAGAGAGTGTTGTCCGGGAAGTCGATCTTTTTGAAGTTGGTGGTCATGCGAAGCTCGAAATCGCGCAATTGGGTGACCTCGCCGCCGAACTTGTAACGCCAACTATCCAGACCGTGCGAGAGATAGCCAACCTGAAGGATGGCCGTCTTCTTTGAGCCGATCCGGGCGGAGCCGACGGCGCCGGTTGCGGACAGGGAGACACTGACCGGCGTGCCATTCACGGTGAAGACAAGCTTGTCGTAGATGGCGCGTTCGGCGGGGAAGGGAAGCTTGAAGGTCACGGATCGCTCTTTGTCGCTCGGGTTGAGGAAGGTGTAGTCGCCAGCGAAGGCAACTTTATACGTGCTATACCAGAGGAGGCCCTTCTGGCGGTGTTCGAGGTCGAGAGCGACTCGGATGCGGCTGGCTTCGAGAGGCAGAGAGATTGTTCGCTCTTCCTTGAAGGTTTCGACAACCTTCTTGCCATCCTTGGTGGATTCCACGGTTCGGTAGAAAGGTTCGAGGAAAGAGGCGGAGGGAAGAGACTGCTCCTGCGGGGTACCCCAGGTGGAGGCGACGCGGTCGCGGAGAGAAGAGTCGGAGTCGTAGGTGCGCAGTAAGATGGTGGAGCCAAGCAGGGCCCAGGCGAGAGACGTGCAGACGAAAATTAATAGAAGAGCGGCGATGCGTTTCCCCATGTGAAGAGCTCCTTTCGAGAAGAAGGATCCGCCGCTGGGAACAGGCTGAGGGATTGGTTCGGCATTGTCAAGTACTTTTTATTGCAAAGTATAATGAGCAGCGGAATTCGCCAGGGCAAGAGAACGGTGGCGCGTAGTGCGAAGAACGGAAATCGCGGATAATGTCGGGGCGCACTGAAATGATGCCGCGCGCTGGGCCCGCTCGCGGAGGGGACCTGGGCGGGGGCAATCGTCTAACGGAGGGAAGATGGCAGACCGACTGGAGGAGTTCCAGAAGTTTCGGGCGGAGTTGAACGAGGAGATCCTGAATTGCGGACATTTGGGGATCAAACGGTTTTTTGCGTTGGACCACCAGGCGTACGAGCCCGGGGCGCTGCCGAGGAAGACGAAAGAACTGCTGGGGCTGGTGGCGTCGTCGGTATTGCGCTGCGACGATTGCATCACGTACCACCTGGTGGGGTGCGGGGAGGTGGGGTGGAAGAGGGAAGAGGTGATTGATGCGTTGAATGTGGCGCTGATTGTCGGCGGGTCGATTGCGATCCCGCACGTGCGGCGGGCGTTTGCGCGGATGAGGGAGATCGAAGGGTTGAAGCCGTAGGACTTTCCAGGTGGCGGAAGCGATGGAGAAGACCAGCCAGCAGGACAGACTTCGATACAACCAAGAGACTGTCCCCTGATTTTTTCCGACAATTAAGAAACGACTGGGGAGTCGTCTGGATTATTCGGTGAAGACGATGCCGACAGCGGTGGTGTTTTTATCCGGGCCGGGTTCGAGGCGGACCACGTAACCGCGGAGGCAGAGATTGGAATTGGTGCTGCCGGGGTCGGACGGGGTCTGCATGGTGACCTCGATTTCGGATTGCAGACGCGGGCTGTGAGAGAGGTAGATGAGCGCGCCGTGGAGAGTGAGGTCGCGGATCACGGATTCTTCCTGAAATGCGCGACCATCCTGGGTGTGGCCCGCCACCTGAACGCGGAAATAAGCTTCGCGGCGGAGGCCGGCTCGGGTGGCGGGCATGCGGACGTCAATGCGCTCTCCGCCCAAGGTCATGACCATGCCTTCGGCGGCGGCCCAGACAGAGGGGAATTGTTGCCGGGCCTCGCGGAGGAGGCCGTCTACGACGCTATCGGAGGAGTCGGGGTCGTGGTGAAAGAGAACGAGGTTTTTCACGCCAACTTCCTGAGCAATGCGGACGCCCTCGAGCCAGGAGGAGTGTCCCCAGCCCTTGCGAGTGGTGGCGAGCTGCACGGGGGTGTACTGGGCGTCGTTGACGAAGATGTCGGCGCCGGCGGCAAGCTCGCGGAGACTGCGATCAAGTTGCGGATTGCCGGGCTCATTGTCGGTGGCATAAACGACAGTGCCGACCGAGGTCTCCAGACGAAAACCGAGGCAGCCCTGTGGGTGATTGAGCCAGCGGGTGATGATGCGGGTGCCGTTGATGACGAATTGATCGTTGCCGGCAACCTCGGTGAACTGGCGAGTGGCGGACATGGCGCTGAGGTCCACGGGAAAGTAAGGGTGGGCCATTTGCGCCTCGAAGACCCGTTTGAGGCTATCGCGGCCGAGAAATTCAGAACAAAAGCTATAGAAGTGAAAGCGATTGTCGGGCGAGTAGAGGGGGGCGAAAAAAGGGATGCCCTGGATGTGGTCCCAATGATAGTGGCTGACGAGGATGTGGGCCTCGAGACCAGGAGAGGCTGCAGACTCCGCCCAGCGGCTGCCGAACACACGAATGCCGGTGCCACAGTCGAGGATCAGGCGAGTGCCGTCGGGCGCAAGCAATTCGAGACAGGGCGTGTTGCCGCCATAGCGCCAGGTGGCACGGTCTACGGTGGGAGTTGAGCCGCGTACTCCCCAGAAGCTCAGCTTGGCGACATTTTGCGGCATCGTGGAGTGTGGTCTGAGCGGGCACAGCCCAGACTTGGGGTGGCTCCGGTGCCAAGATTCGACGGAGACAAAACGCTCACCGGCATAGTAGGCAGCGGCGGCGGGGGAAGTCAATTGACATTGCGGGTGGGATTTCAATCCTGCTACGGGAAGAGACAAGGCGGGGGGAACGCAACGGACCCGGGATGAGTGAGGAAGGCACTGTTCGACGGAGACTGACGGAGTAGAATTGAAGTGATGCACGTCCATGCACACAGGGAGGAACACGGGCATGGCTCCGCCGGTCGGCCGATGACCAGCGTCCTGCGGTGGGCGATGCTGGTGACGCTGGGGTTTGTGGCGCTGGAACTGGTGGGAGGGTTCCTGGCGAATTCGATTGCGCTGGTCAGCGACGCCTTCCACAACCTCTCTGACGTGCCAACGTTGGTAATCTCCTGGCTGGCGATCCGCTGGACAGAGCGGCCGGCGGATTCCGAGAAGACCTACGGCTACCACCGCGCGGGCATCCTGGCTGCATACAGCAACGCCATCCTGCTGGTGCTGGTGGCGCTGTACATCCTGTACGAGGCGTACGAACGGATTCGAACGCCGGTGTCGGTGGATACCGGATGGATGATCTGGGTATCACTGGTGGGACTGGCCGTGAATGGTGGAATAACGCTGGCACTGGTGCGTGGCCGGCGCGACCTGAACCTGAGGAGCATCCTGATCCACAACCTGGGAGATGCGCTCTCGAACATCGGCATCCTAGCCGGTGCGTTGGTGATCCATTGGAGCGGGGCCCAATGGGTGGACCCGGCGATTGGCGGGGCGATTGGTCTGCTGGTGCTGTGGTCAAGCTCTGGGATCCTAAGAGAATCAAGCCACGTTCTTTTGGAAGGGCTGCCGCGGCAGATGCTGCTCGAGGAGGTGGCCCGGGCAATGCTGCAGGTGGAGGGCGTGCGAGAAGTGCACGATGTGCACATCTGGACGCTGGGGACGGACCTCTACGCGCTCTCCTGTCACGTTCGCATCCCGGACATGCACCTGGAAGAGAGCGAGAACATCCTGGCAGAGATCCGCAAGCGGCTGGAGAGGCAGTTCCATATCACGCACACGACAATTCAATTCGAGAGAGCCGGCCTGCCGCGCGAAGCGGGGCTGTTCATGCCGGAACCAGTCGATCCTTCAAAAGAATAGCTGATTCATGAGGGAGAGGCTTCAGGAGGGGAGGCGAAGTGTGGTGCCGCGCTCCTCATTCCAGCGGCGCGTGGACTCGAGGTCGAGATCGACAAGAGAAAGGGAGCGACGCAGGCCTTCGCGAGTGATGTAAGTGAGCTGGCCGCCTGCGGAACTGAAGGCGACGGCGAAGAGCAGAGTGCCATCACGGCGGACGAGTACGATTTCCTCGAGCTCGCGAGGAGGATCGGGGGCGCGCTCGGGTTCACGGGCCTCATCGCGTTGCGAAGAGCGGGAGCGCGGGGGCCACTCCGGAGACTCGTTGACAGCCGGCGGGGCCTGGACGATTACGATAGGGGGTTGCTGCACAATGATGATCTGGGCCGGCGGAGAGAAAGATGGGATGAAAATTGGAAAAGACGGGGCCAGGTGCGAGGAACGAACTGCCGGGGCATTGAAGGCACCCGGGTTAACGGCAGCGAGGTGGACGTAGTCGAAACCAAAGCCGGGGACGGGGAAGGCAGTCTGAACGGAGGAGCCGTCGGTCGGACTTGCGGTGCGATGAACGCGAACCGAGGAGCCCCGATTGCCGCGCATCTGGGCGTGGGTCTCACCGCAAAGCCCCGCGGTGGCCAGGAGAAGCAAGATCCATGGAATGGGCCAGGTCATCCGCCTTGTCCGCTGCTCGGTAGGATGCCGAATTATGGTGCCTCGCTGCTTGGAATCATACGCCTGGGGCCCCTCGAAATGCACGTAAAATACGGGAAAGGAGCCCGGGAAGGGCTTCAGAAGGCGCTGCTTGCCAATCGGGAAAGAAGGGTCTATCGTCTGCGGCAAGCGGCCCTGGAGCGCCACCAGTGCTTTCCCCCTAGGACAGGTTGTGCTATAACCTTTGGGCCGTCCGATGAGGGAACGCGAAAGATGCGAGAGGCCAGACGCCGGCGAGGCACGGGCGAGTGATGTGTCATGCCACTGTCCGGTCTGCTGGGTCCTGCTGGAATCGAGGCGCTGCAAGCTGGTTTGCCCGGAGTGTGGGTACTATATGTCCTGTTCGGATCCGTATTAGGGGTCAATTGCGGGAATCATTGAATTCGAGCAAGAGACGGGAGGAGGTTCGAACGTGGCACTGAAAATGACGAACCGGGAAGTAGAGGGCGTGGCGGTGGTGGAACTGGAAGGCCGCATCGTGCTGGGCGAGGAGAGCAACGCGCTGCGTGAGCGGGTGAAGAGCCTGCTGGCGGCGAATCAGAAAAAAATCGTGCTGAACATGGACAACGTGACGTACATCGACAGCGCGGGCCTGGGAACGCTGGTGGCCACGCACCACAGCGCGAAGTCGCAGGCTGCCGCGATGAGGCTCTCCAACCTGGGATCAAAATTCCAGGAAGTCCTGCAGGTGACCAAGCTGCTGACTGTTTTCGAGGTGTTTGACTCGGAAGCGGCCGCCATACAGAGCTTCAAGTAGATTGAAGCCAAGAGAAGCGCGAATGGCGTCTCCTGAAGGCAGGGAGGCGCCATTCGTCATTGCAGGGAGTCGTTGTCCAGCCGGTAGATCGTAATCCCGCTCAAGAGCTTGGGGTAGAAGTCCGTAGATTTCTGCGGCAGGACCTCCCCGCCTAGGGCAATCTCCATCATCTGTTTGATGCGAATAGGATTCAAGAGAAAGCAAAGCTGCGAGTGGCCAGCATCCACAGTGGCGATGGCCGCATCCATTTCCCGTTCGTAAGTGATGTTCTTCTCTTTTTTCACGGCGTGCGGAGTGATGCCCAGTCCCTTTTCGAGGAGCAGGCCGTGAAGGAGGACGACGTCCAAGCGGCGCTGGGCGGGCGGAACGCCGGGAAGAAGGGAGTCGAGATCGGCATCGGGACGGAGCAGGAAGAGGTGGAAGGCGCCGGGAACATACACGCCGATTGCATTGCGCTGGCGATTTTGAGCGAGGAGTTCGCGACGGAACTCAGCAAGGCGGGCTGCGCGATCCGAGTCGCTGGAGAAGGCGAAGGACTGCACCTCGAAAACTGAGTCGAGCTGAGCGCGGAAGCGAGCGAAATCAAAGGCACCGAGACCGGAAATAACCCGGTGAGTGGGGAGAATAGTCAGGCCCTCGGATCGGATGTTGAAAAACGTCATCATCACTGTTTCGTGGGGGGCGTCAGGAGCGTTATTGCCGGCAGCACGACATTCGTTGCGGTAGGCGAGCGCGGTTTCGTAGCGGTGGTGTCCATCGGCGATGACGAGTTTCTTATCGGACAGAGCGCGGCGGAAGAGGCCGATTGACTGAGGGTCGAAGACCGGCCAGAGGCGGTGGACGACGCCGTATTCGTCGCGCAATTCAGCGGGCGGCGGGACGCGAGAAGCCTGGTCGAGGAGAGCATCGGTTTCGCGGGCCGGATCGTCGTAGAGCATGAACAACTGGCCAGTTTGAGCGCGGGTATGGCGGAGAAGTTCAAGGCGATCTGCCTTGGGGCCAGCAAGGGTCTGTTCGTGACGGAAAACGACACCGGCGGAGTAGTCTTCGACACGTCCAAGGGCGATGAACCCTTTACGGAGTCGCCTTTCGGAAGAGTGAGGGACCTGGTAATCCTGGAAGTAGACGTAAACCCCGGGGGCCGGGTCGCGGACCAGGACGCGGCGGTCGATCCAGCCCTGCAGGGCCTGGGCGGCTCGCGTATAGACATTGTTTGCGGACGAGTCGTCGGGGAATGACCTGCCTTTTTCAAGTGCGATCAGATTGTCGGGATGCAACGAGTAGTAGCGGTCTTGCAGGTCCGGCGTGATTTTGTCGTAGGGCTGGGTGAGGACCTGTGTCAGGTCAAACCGGGAAGGGTCATAGCGATAAGCGCGAAAGGGAAAGATCTGGGCCATGCCGTCCTCGTGTGCCGCAGCGTGCGAAAGAAGCGAACCATTCTAGCAGCCAGAGCGCGGGCGGCCCAAGCGAAGTGCGTCCAGCCGAAATGACTCGGGGGAAGGCAGGAAACGCAGCAGGCAAAAGACAGCGGAGAACAGATGCACTACTCTAGAATAGAGAGCCCAAGTGAAGACACAACAAACGAAATGAGTGAAAAGTCCAATCGGTTCGCGGGCGTGCGAGCGTTGATCTTCGACTTGGACGGAACGCTGATTGATTCGAAGCTCGACCTTGGACTCGCTGTAAACGCGGCGCTAGTTGAAATGGGGCGTCGGGAGCTGCCGCACGAGACGATCTACGGGTTTGTGGGGAACGGGGCGCCGATGCTGATCCAGCGGTCGCTGGGGAACGAAGCCAGCGAGGCGGAGTGCAAGAGGGCGCTCGAGTATTTCATCCGGCATTACCGCGAGCACGCGCTGGACAATACCGTTCCGTACCCGGGCGTGCGCGAGGGGCTCAAGCTGCTTGGCCGGATGCCAATGGCGGTGCTGACGAATAAGCCGGAGCGGATCAGCAAGCTGATCCTTGAGGGACTGGGGCTGGCCTCCTATTTTCGACACGTCTACGGCGGTAATACGTTTGAGAGAAAAAAGCCCGACCCGATCGGCGTAGAGACGATTCTAAGAGATCTTGGACTGGGGCCGCGAGACGTGATGATCGTTGGAGATTCGGAGATTGACATTCAGACGGCGCGGAATGCGGGCACATGGGCGTGCGGGGTGACCTATGGGCTGGGCAGTGAGCGACTGGCGGAGTACCCGCCCGACTTACTGATTGACAGCCTATTGGAGCTGCACGAACACCTGAACAATTGAGCGGGGCCAGGCACGCCGCGCTGACGCGGGTACGAGGGATAGGAGAGGATCGAACGAGCGATCCAGCGGCCAGGTTCCGAGTGGCCAGGCGTGTTTTCCGAGAGTGGCTATTTTCCGTGGGTGGACTTGTACCACTCCCAGGTGCAGCGGAGGCCTTCCTCGAAGCCAACCTTTGGGTCGTAGCCAAGAATCCTGCGGGCCAGGGAGATATCGGCCTGCGAATCGCGAATGTCGCCTTCGCGCGGAGATTCATACTTTGGTTTGATTGGCTTGCCCGAGAATTGTTCGAGCAGCTTGAGGGTATGGTTCAGTGTGAAGCGGCCACCGGTTCCAATGTTGAAGACGAGTCCGGAAGCATTCGGAGCTTCGCAAGCCAGCAGATTGACCTGCACGACATTTTCGATGAAGTTGAAGTCGCGCGACTGCTCACCGTCGCCGAACACGATGGGCTGTGCTCCCTCCAGGACAGCGAGGCAAAAACGTGCGAGCACGCCGGAGTAAGGTGAGCCGGGGTCTTGGCGGGGACCAAAGACATTGAAGTAGCGGAGCGAGACGTTTTCAAGCCCGTAACAGCGGCCAAAGACCTGCAAGTAGAGTTCGCCAGTAAGTTTGGAAACGCCGTAAGGGGAGATGGGTGCGGCCGGCATGGACTCCACCTTGGGAAGCGTGGGCGTTTCGCCATAGGCAGAAGAAGAGGCCGAAAAGACGACGCGACGCACCTTGGCGTCCCGCGCGGCCAGAAGGACTTTCAGAGTTCCATCCACGTTGATCTGATTGGAGGAGAGAGGATCTTTTACAGAGCGGGGCACGGAGGCGCGGGCGGCCAAGTGGATGACATAGTCCACGCCGCGACAGACTTTTTGAACTATCTCGCCATCCGTGATACTGCCGCGGATGAATTCGATTTTGCCTTTGACGCCATCGAGATTGGACTCCTTTCCATTGGAGAGGTCGTCCAACACAATGACGTTGTGGCCGCGGCGGACAAGCTCGTCCACCGTATTGGAGCCGATGAACCCGGCGCCGCCCGTGACCAGGTAGCGCATTGTCGAAGCCTCCTCGAAACCTCCTCTATTCGCCTGGCGGCAGATGCCGCAGGACGCAAGTCAGGCAAAGGATCATGCCCCGCCAAGGCTAATCGGAGCGAGGCACGCGGCGAGGAATATCTGGCAAGCCCATCGCCAAATGAGTACGCTTGAATATAGCGCGAGGGAACAGCGGGATGGAAAGAATCCCAGCAGATTTGCCCGAACGGGCAACGCCCGGGCCGGGTCAGGTGTCCAATTGAGAGCAATGAATCCGCAGTTGCGATCGCGCTGGCCTGCCAGATCCTGCACCGGAATTGCGCTGATTGCCGCGCTGGCGATGAGCGTGGGGCTGCCGGCTGCTCAAACGAAGCCTGCGGCGCAAACCAAACGGCAGCCACAGCCCAAGCCGCCCGCCAAGCCGGAGGCAAAGCCAAAGCCTGCCGAGGTCAGTGTTCCCTTCCGAGTGGGAGAAAGGTTGAGTTACCGGGTGATGTGGACGAAGTTTCTCTTCCATGCGGCCAACGTCGAGCTTGCTGCAACGGAGCGAAGACCGTTCTTCGGAAAGGAAGCGTGGCATTTCCAGGCGGTGGCACGAACGATTGGTGCGATGCGGTTGCTGTTCGCGCTGGATGACCAATTTGACGGGTACGTGGATGTGTCGAACCTGGAGACGATGCAGTTTGAAATGTACCTGCGGGAACAGGGCAAGAAGGAAGATGCGAAGTTTCAGCTCAGCGCGGATGGCAGGCCGGCAACAGGAGATGGAGCGATTGTGCGCGTGCGGGCAGGAACGCGAGACCCCCTGACGTACCTCTACCTGTTGCGCACGGTGAACTGGCAGACGACACGGCAAACTGCGATCCCCGTCTTTGACGGTCGCAAGCTATATGAGGTGAGGGCGCGAAGGGAAGTGGAGCGCGGGACGGTGAGTGTGCCCGCCGGGACGTATCCTGCCAGTCGTATTGAAGTGCGGGTCTACGAGAAGGATAAGGAAGTGCGCCAGACGCGGTTCTGGGTCTGGCTGGGCCAGGATACCGGGCGAACGCCCGTTCTGATTGAGGTAGAGATTCCATTCGGCACAGGCCGAGTGGAACTGACGCGAGCGGAAGTGAAAAACTAACCCGAGTTGAATGTGCGAGCATCGGGGCTGCTGGCCGACCAATCCTCCGGCGGAAACGCGATGTGCCAGAAGTGCGGCGTGGGAGCAGTGAACTCGATCCCCACCTGCACCTTGCCGTTTTGCGCAGGCCCCAGGTAGACCACGTTGCAAGTTTGTTCGTCGGTGGAGATCTTGTTCTTCAGGTGGAGGGTCTGTCCATTCCAGACAGGGTTAGCCAGAGGAACCAGAGCGCCGTGGGCATTGACGACGAGGGTCTGCGTGTCCTCCTCGAAAGAATCCTTGGAGCCTTGGTCGCTTTTTACTTGAACGGGGATATGAACGAGGACACGACAACTGCGACGGCAGCTACGGTCGTTTCCAGACTGACCGGGAGACAGGCCCATAGGAATAGGCTAGGGCAAGGCTCTGACAGAGGCAAGGGGAGCGACGGGAAGGAATGACAATGAGTAACCTCAGGGAGCTTTCTTCGATGCGGATGGCAAGAAGAAGAGGTTAGGGACGGGCCGGGCCGAAGAGAGTCTGCTCGATGAGCGAACAGACAATATGGCCAATGGTGATGTGGGCTTCCTGGATGCGCTGGGGGTCACGAGAAGGGACGTTGAGGAGTAGATCGACTTTGCCGGCAAGCGCGCCGCCGGTCTCTCCGGTCAGAGCGACGCGAAAGGCGCCGCGTCGGGAGCTGGTTTCGACGGCCCGCACAACGTTTGGGCTGGTGCCGCTGGTCGAAAGGGCAACCAACACGTCACCCGAGGAAACAAGAGACTCGACCTGGCGGGCAAAGATGTGTTCAAAGCCGTAGTCGTTGGCAGCGGCGGTGAGAACGGAGGGATTGGTGGTGAGTGCAAGGGCGGGGAGTCCGGGCCGGTCGCCGCGCAGACGGACAACCAACTCAGCCGCAAGATGTTGGGCATCAGAGGCGCTGCCGCCGTTGCCGAAAAAAACGATCTTCCCGCCGTCGCGTAGGGCTGCAGCGGCGCGCACCGCGAATTCCTCGATATGCCCGAGGAGCTCTTCCGAGAAGCTCTGCTTGACGCGACAACTCTCGCGCAACTGAGAGCGGATTTCTTCGAGGTAAGCGCCCATTGTTGACTCAGCAGAGGACGATTTTGTTGCGGTGGCGGGTGATGCGGCGGGTGGCGTTGCGGCTATCGACGATAAGCTGGGCCGCCTCGACAATCGCCGGATAGTCGTAGCTGGTGTGGTCGGTGGCGATCACCACGGCGTCGTAGCCGGCAATCGTCTTCGGGTTCAGCTCGACCGACTTCATCCCGGAATAGTCATAGTGGCGCATCTTGTGGAGCTGCGGGAAGTAGGGGTCGTTGTAGTCCAGCTTGGCGCCGCGCTTACCCAACAGCTCCATGATCTTCAGCGTGGGCGACTCGCGCAGGTCGTCCACATCCTTCTTGTAGGCCACGCCCAGCACCAGGACGCGCGAGCCTTTCAGGCTCTTCTGCCGGTCGTTGAGCGCCGAGGCGATGGCCTCGACGACGTGGTAGGGCATGGCCGTGTTGACTTCGCCGGCCAGCTCGATGAACCGCGTGGCGAAGTCGTACTCGCGCGCCTTCCACGAGAGATAGAACGGGTCCACCGGGATGCAGTGCCCGCCCAGCCCCGGCCCCGGGTAAAAGGGCATGAAGCCGAAGGGCTTGGTCGCCGCTGCGTCGATCACTTCCCAGATGTCGATGCCCATGCGCAGGGAGAGCTGCTTGAGTTCATTGACCAGCGCGATGTTCACGCAGCGGAAGATGTTCTCAAGGAGCTTGGTCATCTCAGCCGCGCGGGTCGAGCTGACCGGCACGACTCGCGCGACAATCTGCCCGTAGAGCGCCAGTGCGGCCCGGCCCGACGACGGGTTCACCCCGCCCACTACTTTCGGAATCTGCGCCAGACCGAATTGCTTGTTGCCCGGGTCTTCCCGCTCGGGCGAAAAGGCCAGGAAGAAATCCGAGGGGACGTTTTCCGCCTCGGGCCCGGAGGCAATCGGGCAGCGCAGGCCGCTCTGCTCGAGGATGGGAAGGACCAGCTCTTCGGTGGTGCCCGGGTAAGTGGTGGATTCGAGCACGATCAACTGGCGGCGCTGCAGGTTGGGGCTGATGGCTCGGGCGGTCTGCTCAACGTAGGAGAGGTCGGGCTCGCGGCGCTCGTCCAGCGGGGTGGGCACGCAGATCAGGATGGCGTCCACCTCCGAGAGGCGGGCGAAGTCGCCCGAGGCGGCGAAGTGCTTCGAGGATACATACTGCTTGATCTTGGCCACCGGGATGTGCTCGATGTAACTCTGGCCGCGGTTGAGCTTGTCGACCTTGGAGGGATCGGTGTCAAAACCGACCACGCGGTGGCCGGCCTCGGCAAAACGCAGCGCCAGGGGCAGACCGACGTAGCCGCAGCCGATGATCCCCACGCGCAACTGCGACCCCTTGAAATACTCCGGCTTGCGATCCACAGCCATATGGGTTCTGGAATCTCCTGTTCGGGTGAGGCTGAGGCCGAAACACGGAGAACTATAACAATAGTTCCGGCCCGGCAAAAGCGCGATTCTGGCAGCGGGTGATGGACCGGGAAGGAAAAGCGCGGTGTTGCCGAACGGAATGAACTGAAGGAAGATGACGGCACGGGCGGCAGAGGGTGGAGGTCACATGTGGGTTGAAGTGATCCTGCTGGGGTTGGCGGTCGGTGTTTTGGTGGGACTGATAGGCGTCGGAGGCGGAATCGTGCTGGTGCCTGCGATGGTCTATCTGCTGAGGTGGGACCAGCACATGGCGCAAGGGACTTCGCTCTTGCTGCAACTTCCGCCGATCGGGCTGGGGGCGCTCTACCTGTACTGGAAGAAAGGGAATGTGAACCTGCGGGCGGGGCTGGTCTGCGCATTGGGGTTCCTGCTGGGGGGATATCTGGGAAGTTTGGGAGCGTTGGAGATCCCTTCGAAGCATTTGCGCGGGTTGTTCGGGCTGTTTCTGATGGTGGCGGCATTGCTGCTGTGGCGACAGAGTGGCGCGCGGGCGGCAGAAGGAAGAACCAATGCCTGACCCGCAAGGGCGCATGTTGAAAATCCTGCTGATGGCCTGCGGGGTGGGAGTACTGAGCGGGCTGTTTGGAATCGGGGGAGGCGTGGTGCTAGTGCCGCTGCTGGTGCTGTTGTTCGGCTTCGAGCAGCACGAGGCGCAGGGGACGAGTCTGGTGGCCTTGGTGCCGCCAACGGGGTTGTTGGCCTTTCTGAATTACGCGCAAGCCGGCAAGGTGGACTGGACGGTCGGGCTGCTGCTGATGCCGGGAGTGTTCCTGGGGGGAATACTAGGCAGCCAGCTTGCGCAGAGATTGACGCCGCAGCGAATGCGGCGCGTGTTTGCGCTCTTCTTGTTTGCCCTCGGAGCATGGCAGGCGGTTTCGGCCTGGCTGAGGTAGGTCGCGGGTTCCCACCGAAGCAGTTTTCCCAATGGTCTTGCTCTTGCAAATGAAGAAGTGTGCGGATGAGTGTGGGTGAGAAGGATGAGGGGGTTAGAAGAGGATAGGGAGAGGAGAAATGCGGGATTGGTTTCACTTTGGCACAGGTAAGAAAGAGTTTCCTGATTTGAACTGGGGTGCGAAGTGGGAGTGAGGAGAGCGATGGCAGTAGTGCGGACCAATATTGTAGCCGGGCGGGAGGTTGAGGCTACGGGGCGCTTCTGGGGCGTGTTGGCAAGCGTATTGACGCGAGGTCTGGTGTCGGGGGGATTGGTATGGGCCACATGCAATGTGGGCTGGGTGGCGGCGGGAGAGTGGCACGCCCGGCAGCGAACGGAGGAATCACTTGAGAAGGCAATGCGGTTTGACCCGGGGAATGGGGCGCATGCCGCAGCACGCGCGCGGATAGCGCAGAACTCGATGCGCGGAGACGAAGCTGGCGCAGTGGTGAGGCAGTGGGAGAGAGCGGTGAGGCTCAACGCGAATCGCGCGACCTGGTGGGCCGAGTTGGGCGAAGCCTACGAGTGGGCCGGTCGACCGGACGATGCGCTGCGAGCATTTGAGCGAGCAAGAGAGCTATTCCCACGATCACCAGAGATCAATTGGAAGTTGGGCAACTTCTACTTGCGTGCCGGGCGAAACGCTGAGGCGTTGGATGCTCTGAGGCGCGTCCTGGGAAGTGACCCAGAGACGGAGCGCGCGGTCTTTGACCTGGTCTGGCGCGCGGGGTTCGAGAACCGCGAGATTTTAGACGAGCTCGTTCCTGCTGACGCATTGGCTCTGGTGGGATACCTCAACTTCTTGGTGGAGGCCAAGCGCATTAACGCAGCGAAGGAAGCCTGGGCTCGACTGATCGCACAGGGTCAGAAATTATCGGCCCAGTCGGCATTCCCGTATCTGGATGCGCTGATTCAGCATGGTGAATCGGAAGAGTTGAGGCGCGCATGGTCGGCCGTCGAGGAGGGAATGCCTGGAAGTGCACGCGGGCCGGCCGACAGAGGGAACGAGATCATGAACAGAGGGTTTGAAGGCGCGATTCTGAATGGGGGACTGGATTGGCGCGTGATACCAGCCGAAGGGGTACGAGTCACGCTGGATTCGATGACTTTTTTTGATGTGACAAGGTCTCTGAGGATTGATTTCGACGGACGGCAGAACCTGGCGTATTCGCACGTGCTGCAGTTCGTGCCGGTGAGGCCGAACACGGGATATCGCTTTCTTGCGTACCTGCGAGCCCAGGGGATCACGAGCGACAGCGGGCCAAGAATCGAGATCTATGACAACGGCGACCGGGGGAGACTTTTCCTGAGCACGGCCGACGTCCGAGGGACGACCAGCTGGGTGCCACGGTCAGTGGATTTCCGGACGAGCGGCGAGACGCGAGTACTGGTGGTGCGGGTGGCGCGACCCGTGAGCAAGAGTCTGGACGGGCGGATTGGCGGGACAGCGTGGATCGACCGGGTGAGCCTGCGTGCTGTGGAATGAAGGCGGGATGCGTGCGGACGGGCCGGAGAGGGCGATGAGACTGTTGGTTGTTTCTCACTCGTACATGGAGGCCGTGCCGAGACGAAAGTGGGAGGTGCTGAGAGATCTGGCGCCGGACCTGGAGCTGCTGATTATCACCCCAACGTACTGGCGAGAGCCTGAGTTCTGGCCCAACCAAAGCCGACCCTACCAAGGAGAGCGGCTGGAGGTGGTGCCGCTGCGTGTGGCACTGCAGGGATGGGTGAGCCGGCATGCGTACG
>Ga0209640_10001482_pt1 | contig 19889 bp, 19 predicted proteins | sample RifCSP10_1_FD_184018 | JGI IMG/M metagenome (GOLD analysis project Ga0209640, IMG submission 184018) | Soil microbial communities from Rifle, Colorado - Rifle CSP2_sed 10_1 (SPAdes) (version 2) | ecosystem: Environmental > Terrestrial > Deep subsurface > Rock core/Sediment | place: Rifle...
CCGCGGCGGTCGAGGATCGGGCCCCGCGGCGCCTCGACGCGCACCAGGCGGAGCTGGTTGTTCTGGGCGGCGTTCAGGTGCTCGTCCCCCGTGAGCACCTGAAGTGACCAGAGCCGGAAGAAGAGAACGGTGAACGCGAGGAGTGTAATGGCACCGAGAACTGCCACGCGCAACGCCAGCTGCGGTGTGAGCCGATGGGGCTCGCGGACGCGAGGATCCGGCGGCAGGAACCGCCCCGAGGGCGTTCGGCGCTGCTGATAGGGGCCGCTAGACAAGGACCTCGACCTCAGGTGAGGGTTCGGCGCGGGCCCCCTCGCCAACGGTACCTCGGACGAGCGCATGAACGGGAAGCGCGAGGGCGAGGTTCCAGGCGAGAGCAGCCAGGAGCGCCGTCACGAGGGCATGGCGCGCAACGACCTCCTCGCCGAGCATGTAGTGGAGGACGAACCCGAAAAGACTCGCGAGCACCGTGATCGCCCCGACGGCGGCGAGCGGCGCGAACCGTCGGTCACGACCCGTCGTCTCACCGTACCGCCCCGCCCAGAATCCGGCCAAGGTGAGGACGAGCGACGTGATCCCGAGCGTGTCGAGCGTGACGAGGTCGACGACGACCCCGCCGAAGAACCCGAAGACCGCTCCGGGGACCGATCCGCGGATGAGCCCGACGGAGATGACCACGACGAGGAGAAGGTCGGGCGCGCCCCCGCCGACGACGAGCGACGAGACGATGACCGTCTGCAGCATCGCAGCGACGAACACGACCGCCGATGCCCTGAGGACAGTCCCTGCGCTCACCGTCTCCGCTCCGTGGGCACGAGGACGAGAACGGCGTCGAGGGAGCCGAAGTCGACATACGGGTCGATCTGCACCTGCTGGAAGAGATCCGTGTCCGTCTGACCGACGCTCGTCACCTTTCCGATTGGAATGCCCTTCGGATAGAGCGAGCTCAACCCGCTCGCGCGCCACCCGGCGGTCACGATCTCGTCGCGCACACGGATCACGTCCTGCTTCCGGACGCGGTCGAGGACGAGTGTCGCTCGCGTGCCGCGCGAATGGCGCACGATGCCCGGCGCGCTGGTGCGCAGATCGACGGCCGAGACCGCCGCTTCCTCGTCCGTCAGGAGCTGCACGCGAGCGGTGCGCGGCGTCACCCGGGTGACGAGGCCGACGAGGCCGTCCGCCGTGACGACGGGGTCGTTGACACGAACGCCGTCACTCGAGCCCGCTGCAACGACAATCGCCTGGGTGAACGCTCCGGCCGGACGCCCGATGACCTCGGCCGCGATCGGATCGAAGTCGGCGGGGAAGCGTGGGCCGTCGAGATACTCGAGCAGGCGTCGGAGGTAGTCGTTCTCCTGAAGGGCGAACTCGCTCTGGATCGCGCGCTGGCGCAGCTCGCGAACCTCGGCCCGCAGCTCCTCCGCCTCCGAACGTGCGCCGAGCAGGCTGTCTGCCCAGCCGTATGCGTCGCGGAATGGCTGAGCGACGCGCTCGAAGCCCACGGCAAACGGCCGCAGGACGCTAGAGCCCGCAGACTGAACGCCGGTGAGTGGGCCGTCGTCGCTCGAACGGAACGACAGGGTGACGAGGACGAGCGAGAGCAACACGAGGACTCCCACGACGAGCCGGCGCCGAAGTGCGCCTCCGCCGCGTGGATTGAGCTTTGTCGTCGGGATGCGCCGGACGGTCAGGCCCAGCGCCGCCGATCGCGCGCTGCGTTGCCGGGGCACGACAGGCCAGTCTAGCGAGCACCCAAGCGGTTTCCCGCTCCTTCCGCCTTCATTAGCACGCGTACAACAGGTACTCCGGCTAACGAAGCAGCCCGTTGCGCCGAGCGCGGCTGCGGTTCGAGCGGTGCATGACGTCGAACTCCTCGAGGCTCCGCCCGGATCCGACGGCGACGCACGTGAGCGGGCTCTCCGCCAGGTGGACGGGCATCTGCGTCTCGGAGCGGACGCGCTCGTCGAGGCCCTGGAGCAAGGCGCCTCCACCTGCGAGGACGATCCCGCGATCCATGATGTCCGCGGCAAGCTCGGGCGGAGTCTTGTCGAGCGTCGACTTCATCGCGTCGATGATCTGCGTCACCGGCTCGTCGAGCGCGCGCCGGATCTCCTCCGAGGAGATGATCACGGTCTTCGGTAGCCCGGTCAGCATGTCGCGGCCGCGCACCTCGGCCTGGAGCTCCTCCTTGAGGCGATACGCGGACCCGATCTCGAGCTTGATCTCCTCCGCGGTCTGCGTCCCGACGAGGAGCTTGTACTCCTTCTTGATGTGGTTGACGATTGCCTCGTCCATCTCGTCGCCGCCGACGCGCATGCTCTGGGAGACGACGATGCCGCCGAGCGAGATCACGGCGACCTCGGTCGTGCCTCCGCCGATGTCGACGATCATGTTCCCGGTCGGCTCTGCGACGGGAAGCCCCGCGCCGATGGCAGCTGCCATAGGCTCCTCGATCAGGTAGGCCTGGCGTGCGCCCGCCGAAAGCGTCGCCTCCTCGACTGCACGTTTCTCGACCCCGGTGACGCCTGACGGCACGCACACGACGACGCGCGGATGCGCGAAGCGGTGCTGGTGCACCTTCTGGATGAAGTGGCGGAGCATCTGCTCCGTGACGTCGAAGTCGGCGATGACGCCGTCCTTGAGCGGGCGGATCGCAGAGATCGTCCCAGGCGTGCGACCGAGCATGCGCTTGGCCTCGACCCCGACGGCGTGCACCTCGCCGGTCCGCTGGTCGATCGCGACGACGGACGGCTCCGAGAGCACGATCCCGCGCCCGCGGACATACACGAGCGTGTTGGCGGTGCCGAGGTCGACGGCCATGTCACGGCCGCCGAAGCCGGTGAGGGTCTTGAACCAGGCCACGAGGAACCGCGAGTCTACCTGCGGGTTTGCAGCAGATTTCGAGCGTGATGCTCGAGGAGCGAGACGAGGAGTGCCCCGGGCAACCCGACGACGTTGAGATAGTCGCCCTCGATCCGCTCCACGAGTCGCCCGCCTAGCCCCTGGATCGCGTATGCGCCGGCGCGGCCCGCCCACTCACCGCTTTCGAGGTAGCCGGCGACCGTGTCGGGCGGGAGAAGACGGAATGTGACGTCGGTGATCTCGTGCCCGACGACGTCCTGACCTGCGCCGAGCAGGCAGATGCCGGAGACGACTGTGTGCGTGCGCCCGGAGAGCTCGTGGAGCATTCGGGCCGCGTCGTCGCGGTCGGTCGGCTTGCCGTAGACACGCCCGTCGAGAACGACGGTCGTGTCGACGCCGAGCGTCACCTGGCCCTCGTGATGCACGGACCGGGCCTTACCTTCCGCATGGGCACGTACGAGATCAGCCGGCTCGAGCCCGGGTGGATCGTCCTCCAGATACGTGGGCGCAACGACCTCGAAGGGGATCCGGAGCTGCTCGAGGATCTCCCGGCGCTGCGGCGACGTCGAGGCGAGGATCAGGTGATCTTGCGCGCTGCCCATAGATCCTCCACGGGCCACTTCCTGGCCCAGTCCGCGGTCGCCACGTCGTAATACGGATGCGTCTCCGCGCCCTCGGGTGCGTAGAGCTCCGTGAGGCTCAGGATCTCGAAGCCGCTGTCGCGGAGAACACGGATCCAATCGCCATGACCGATGTGGAACTCGATGCCATCCTGGCCCGCCCACTCCACGCGACACAAGCCGTTCTGCGGGCGGAGCAGCGTCTCCGTCGCGTATCCCTCTCCGTCAGACACGCAGAGGGTGACGAGCATGCTGTTGGTCATGAACACGAGCCGCCCACCGGGCCTGAGCAATCGTGCGGCCTCCGGGATCCACCGGTATGGATCACACCAGAGGCTCGCGCCGTACTCGGACACCGCCAGATCGAAGAAGGCGTCTGGGAGCGGCACATCCTCGGCGTTCGCCTCGATGAGCGGGAACTCGAGCTCGAACTCGCGCTGGCAACGGCGAGCGGTTTCGAGCTGTGCGGGAGTGACATCAACACCGACCGGGCGCGCGCCACGCTTCGCCAACCACGCGGAGAAGTAAGCGGTGCCGCAACCGAGCTCGACGACATCGAGGTCGGCTACGTCACCGAGCACGCCGATGTCGCGCTCTCGAACGCCGAAAACACCCCACGTGATCTCGTCGCGCGACCACGCACGCGCGGCGTGCTCGCCCGTGTACTCCTCGTTCGTCTGCGTCCAGAGGTCGCGGTTGCGGTCCGCGTAGTCGTCAGACGAGGCCATCGGGGAAGAACAGCGCGAGCTCGCGCCCTGCGGTCTCGACGGAGTCCGACCCGTGAACGAGATTGTCGGGCATCGAGAGCGCGAGGTCGCCGCGGATCGATCCGGGCTCGGCATCGGCCGGGTTGGTGGCACCGATCGTCCTCCGGCACGTGTCGATCGCGCCCTCGCCCTCGAGCACGAGCGCCAGCGTCGGACCGGACGTGATGAACTCGACCAGCTCGCCGAAGAACGGCCTCTCGCGGTGGATGTCGTAGTGGCGCTCGGCAAGGTCGCGCCCGATGCGCATGAGCTTGGCTGCGCGCAGTTCGAGTCCGCGGCGCTCGAAGCGAGCGATGATCTCGCCGGCGAGCTGCCGGCGCATGCCGTCGGGCTTGACGAGGACGAGCGTCGTTTCGCGGGCCATGCGGCCGCGGAGTCTAGTTGCTCACGGGGGTCTGTTCACCGGGGTCAGACCCCACGGGTCTGACCCCGCCGTCAGTCGCTGGCTTTTGTCCGCCGTGTCGTTCTACGCGGACGCGGCGCGAGATCCTCGAGCGCCGGCAACGAAGGCGGGATCTCCGTCGCGCAGTACGGGCAGACCTGCCAGAGCGACTCGAGGGGCTGCGCGCACGACGGGCACGCCTGCTTCAGCCGAGTGGTGCACACAGGGCAGACGAGGTAGGACGGCTCGACCCGAGCCCGGCAGACCGGGCAGCGCTGATCGAGCTGGGCGAGCCGCTCCTCCATCGCCTTGATCTCGAGCTCCCGCTCGCGTGCGTCTTGGAGATATTCGGGCGGCCGGAAGAACATGTAGATGATCGGCCCGAGGAAGGGCGGGAAGAGGCCGATGAGCGTCGCCAGGGCGATGAGCCACGGATCCTCGATCCGGCGACGGGCGTCCTTGAACGTCCAGTAGGCGGTCGCGAGCCAGAGGACGACGACGAGCCCGATCCCGAGGTTTCGGAGGAGCGTCCAGTCCGGTGAGTCGAGGGACTGCGCGAGCGGCGGCACGGCGACGGTCATAGCAGAAGCTTGCCGATCCCGTAGCCGAGCGCGAAGGCGATCCCGATGATGGCCGCGACGAGCACGGCGGCGAAGGCGAGCACGGTCAGGCGTTCGGTCACCCTCGCCATGCCGCACGCCGTTCCCCCTGTGCAATGTCACCGAGCAAATAGAGAGACCCGGTCACGAGCACCGGCTTCCCGAGCTCGCGCGCGCGGGCGAGCGCTTCCACCGGGTCGTCCACGACCTCGACGTGGTCGAAGTGAGCGCGCGCGAGAGTCGCGAGATCGTCGGGTGGAAGCGCGCGCGCGGACGACGATCTCGTCGCCACGAGCCGCGACCCCGCTCGCCGAAGCTCGCGCAACATCGCGCCGAAATCCTTGTCCTCGAGGATCGAGACGACGATGGTGTAGTCGAGGTGTGCGCCTTGTGGCTCTGAGCCACGAAGTCGCTCGACGAGGTAGCGCGCACCGTCGGGATTGTGCGCGCCGTCCCGGATCTCGCGGTCTCGCCGCTCGAGCCGGCCGGGCAGCGAGACGTCGGGATTCGCGGCGATAGGGTGACCGACGAAGGCCTCGGCGGCTTCGCGTGCTCCACCGAACCGGAGCTCCCGGCCTCGGACGAGATGAGCGTACGTTTCCTCGGGAAGCACGACGATGCTGCCCTCCTGTGCGACGGCGAGCTTCTCTCGCGCAATCTCCTCGACGGTGTCGCCCAGCACATCGGTGTGCTCGAGGCTGACGTTCGTGAGGAGGACGACGCGGGTCCGGAGGACGTTGGTCGCGTCGAGGCGCCCCCCGAGCCCGGCTTCGACGACCGCGACATCGACGCCCTCGTCGGAGAATGCGGCAAGAGCCGCAGCCGTGACGATCTCGAACTGTGTCGCCTGCAGGCGCTCCGCCGGTCGCCGAACGAGCTCCACGGCCGCCTCGAAATCGGCGTCCGCTCCGTCGATGCGGATTCGCTCGCTCCACCCCGTTACGTGGGGCGAGATCGTCGAGCCCACCGAGAGGCCTTCGGAGAGGAGCAGCTGCTCGATGGTGACAGTCGCAGTCGACTTCCCGTTCGTCCCGACGACGTGGACGGCCGGGTAGGCCTCCTGCGGGTCACCGAGCTCGGCGAGAAGCGCGCGCATCCGCTCGAGCCCGAAGCCGTCGCGCGGCCAAGGGCTGAGTGAGTCGAGCCACTCGATTGCCGACACCCCTTCATCGTAGGGGCGAGATATATCTCGCCCCTACGAGCTGCCGAGCGCTTCCAGCTCGCGGCGGTAGCGTTCGAGCTTCTCACGCTCCGCGTCCACGACGTCCGCCGGCGCGTTCGCCACGAACCGCTCGTTTCCGAGCATCCCCTCTGCGCGCGCGACCTCCTTGCGCAACCGCTCGATCTCGGCCTCGCGGTTTCCGTCCACGCGCGCCCGCTCGGGACGCACGACCGCCGCGAAGATCCGGCGCTCGTCGTCCGACTCGAGCTCGACCTGGACCCCGCTTCGCCGGAAGATCTGCGCGGCTTCCTGCACGCGATCGAGCGCGCCGGCGTCGCCGACGAAGCGAGCGTCCGCCCCGGGCCACGGCGCCACGATCAAGCGCGTCTTGCGATCGGGGAGCTGCGACCAGATCTCCTCGGTGACGTGTGGCATCACCGGGTGGAGAAGGGAGAGCAGGCGCTCGAGCGAGGTCAGCGCCGTCGCGATTGCTTCTTTGTCGCCCTCGTAGAGCCGCGGCTTGACCGCCTCCGCGTACCAGTCGCAGAAGTCGTCGAAGGTGAGGTGGTACAGCGCGTCCGTCGGCGCGGCGAGCTCGAAGCGGCTCCAGGCGTCCTCGACCTCCGCACGCGTTGCCTCGATGCGGGCGAGGATCCAGCGCTCCTCGAGATCACGGGGCTCCACGGACGGAGCGACGCCCTCGGCGTGCTGGAGGATCAGCCGCGACACGTTCCAGAGCTTGTTCGCGAGCTTGCGCCCCTCCTCGATCGTGCCGTACGAGAAGCGGACGTCCTGCGTGGAGGAGTTCTTGAGCAGCCCGTAGCGTGTGGCGTCGGCGCCGTACTCGTCGATCGCCTCGAGCGGATCGATGCCGGTGCCGAGGCTCTTCGACATCCGCCGCCCGTCCGGAGCGTTGATCGTCGAGTGGATGTTCACGGTGTGGAACGGGATCTCGCCCATGAGCTCAAGCCCGGCCATGATCATCCGCGCCTCCCAGAGGAAGATGATCCCGCGGTCCGTCGAAGAGACGTCGTTCGGGTACCAGGCGCGGAGCTCCGGAGTCTCGTCGGGCCAGCCGAGCGTTGCGAACGGCCAGAGGGCCGAGGAGAACCAGGTGTCGAGGACGTCCTCGTCCTGCCGTAGGTCGTCGGAGCCGCACTCGGCACATGCCGGGGGCTCCGACTCCGTCACCGTCAGGTGGCCATCCGGGCAGTACCAGACGGGGATCCGGTGGCCCCACCAGAGCTGGCGCGACACGCACCAGGGACGGATGTGCTCCATCCAGTCGAGGTAGACGTCCGTGTAGCGCTCGGGGCGGAAGCGGACGCGCCCGTCGCGGACGACGTCGATCGCCGGCCTGGCCAGCTCGGTCATCTCGCACCACCACTGGAGCGTGATGAGGGGCTCGATCCGCGAGCCGCAGCGATCGCAGTGGCCGACCGAGTGCCGGTACGGTTCGGCCGACTCGAGAAGCTCGCGCTCGCGCAGGATCGCGACGATCCGCTTCTCCGCCTCTGCCTGCGTCAGGCCCGCGAACTCGCCCGCCTCCTCGTTCATGAGGCCGTCGAGCCCGATCACGGTGATCTCCGGTAGCTCGTGCGTGCGCCCGATGTCGAAGTCCGTCGGGTCGTGGCCGGGCGTGATCTTGACCGCACCGGTGCCGAACTCCGGATCGACGCGATCGTCCGCGATGATCGGGACGCGCCGGTCGGCGACCGGGACGATCGCCTCCTTCCCGACCAGGTGCCGATAGCGATCGTCGTCGGGATGCACGGCGACGGCGACGTCGGCCAGCATCGTCGGGGGCCGAACGGTGGCGATGGCGAGATGGCCCGAGCCGTCGGCGAGGGGGTAGCGGATGGTGAAGAGGCGGTCGTCGACATCGGTGTGGCTGACCTCGAGGTCCGAGATCGCGCTCGCACAGCGTGGGCACCAGTTGACGATGCGGTTGTCGCGGTAGAGAAGGCCGCGCTCGTAGAGGTGGACGAAGAACTTGAGCACTGCGCGGACGTAGCCGGGGTCCATCGTGAACCGCTCGCGCCGGTAGTCGAGCGACGCACCCAGGCGGCGGAACTGCCCGAAGATCACGCCGCCGTAGTGCTCGAGCCAGCGCCAGGTTCGCTCGAGGAACGCCTCCCGGCCGAGATCGTGCCGGGTGCGCCCTTCCTTCGCCAGGTCGCGCTCGACGACGTTCTGGGTCGCGATGCCCGCGTGGTCGTAGCCCGGTTGCCAGAGCGTCGAGAAGCCGCGCATGCGGTGATAGCGAACGAGGAGATCCTGGATCGACGCGTTCAGGGCATGACCCATGTGCAGCTCCCCGGTCACGTTCGGGGGCGGAACCGCGATGACGAACGACGGCCGCTCCGAGTCGGGCTCGGCCGCGTAGAGGCCCTCGGCCTCCCACGTCTGCTGCCAGCGTGCTTCGACCCCGTCCGGCTTGTAGAGCGGATCCATCGCGCGAGAGTCTAGAAAGGAAGGGGCGCGGCGCTCGCTGCCTAGGCGCTGCGGCGCCGCCGGGTTACCGGGGACACCTGGGATCCCTTCGCGTCGCGGCGCATGGCTCAAGGCTACCGCTCACCGCTCGATCAGGCGAGGCGGATCAGTCCGGAAGCACGAGGATCGTGCCCGTCCCGTGCGCGAGAAGGCGCCCGTCCAGGTCCTCGAGACGTCCGTCCGTCGTCGCCACTTTCCGACCGGGATGGAGGACCGTGCCGATGCACCGAACTCGCCCGGTCTCGACTGTTATCGGTCGCGTGAAGTTCACCTTCAGATCGAGCGTCGTCCATCTCACCCCGGCACCGAGCGTGGTCACGAAAGCGCACCCCATCGCGGAGTCGAGGAGCGTCGAGGCCAGCCCGGCGTGAACCGTGCCGATCGGGTTGTAGTGGAACTCGGCCGGCTCACCTTCGAAGACCGCTCGTCCCGGGTCGGCCTCCACGAGCCGGAAGCCCAGCGTCTGAGCGATTGCCGGCTGCGGGAGCTCGCCGGCCGCCATCCTCTGCATCACCTCGAGACCGGTCAGCCCGGCCATCTCGTCCCGTGCGGCGAGAGGGTCGCTCCAGGAGTAGGTGCGCATGCGCTCGCCGGCCACGGGCGAGAAGCTACCGACCGACCGCGTAGCCCTGCATCCCGCGTGGGTTCGCGCCGGCCCTGAGGAGACCGTCCGGCTCGCGAGCGACGGCGGTCACTCGGCCGGCCGACCATGCGGGCCACAGCGTGACGTCATGACCACGGCGCTGGAGATCGGCGACGACGCGTGCCCCGAACCGCGACTCGAGCACAAGTGATTTCGGCACGAAGCCGCGAGGGAAGAACGACGAAATCAGATGGTCGGTGTGGAACTCGGGCGCGTCGATCGCCGCCTGCAGGTTCAGGCCGAGGTCGACGTGGCGGAGAAACGCGTGCAGCGCCCACTGCTCCTGCTGGTCACCGCCTGGCGTACCCCACGCCAGGTACGGCTCACCGTGTCGAAGCGCCAAGCCCGGGCACAGCGTGGTTCGCGGCCGCGCCCCCGGCCGGAGCGACGAGGGAAGGCCCTCCTCGAGCCAGAACATCTGCGCACGCGTCCCGAGCGGCCAGCCGAGCGCTGGAATGACAGGTGAGCTCTGCAGCCACCCCCCGCTCGGCGTCGCCGAGAAGAGGTTGCCGAAGCGATCTGCGATGTCCAGGTGAACGGTGCCTCGGCCGGGCTCACCCGAGCCCGGGGTCGACAGAACGTCGTGGGGGCGCGGGAGCCGGCCGAACCCCGGCCGGTACTCCTCGGAGGCCACCTCGCCGACGAGCGCCCGCCGCTCGGCGTTGTACTCGTCCGAGAGAAGGATGTCGAGACGAACCTCAGCGTCGCCGTACAGCGCGTCACGATCGGCGAAGGCGAGCTTCGCGCACTCGGTGACGACGTGGACGAACTCGGCCTGCGAGAGCTCGGCGAGGTCGAAGCCTCGAAGAAGCGCGAGCTGCTGCAGGCCGACGGGGCCCGCTGCCCACGGCCGCGTCTTGCACACGGTCAGCCCGCGGTACTCGAACGTGACAACGGGCTCGAGCGTCGCCTCCCAGGCGGCCATGTCAGCACCGGTCAGCAGACCGCCCTCGGCTGCGCAGAAGCGGTCGATCTCGTCCGCCACGAACCCCTCGTAGAACACGACCCGGGCGCTCTCGATCTCGTCCTCGCGCGATCCGCCCCGGCTTTCTTCGACGATTCGTCGGTAGGTCGCGGCGAGCGCACGGTTGCGAAACAGCGCTCCAGCTTCGGGCGCAGGCAAGTACAGGTCGCGGGACCCAGGCCACGCTGCGAGGAGCTCCTGGTTGAGCTCGATCGTCGCCCTGATGCGCTCGTGGAGCGGGTATCCCCGCTCGGCATAGCCGATCGCGAACTCGAGGACGTCTTCGAGCCGCCACGTCCCGAACTCGCGCAACAGGAGCAACCAGGCACCGAACGCCCCGGGCACACACGCGGCAAGCACACCGGTTCCGGGTATCAGCTCGTGCCCGAGCTCGTGGAAGCGTTCGATGGTCGCCGTTGCCGGAGCGACCCCCTGGCCGCAGAGGGCGAGGGGTTCTCCCCGCTCCGCCGACCAGAAGACAGCAGGCATCTCGCCGCCCGGCCCGTTGAGGTGCGGCTCGACGACCTGGAGGACGAACCCGGTCGCGACGGCCGCATCGAACGCGTTCCCGCCGCGCTCGAGCACCGCCATCCCGGTCTGCGAGGCAAGCCAGTGCGTGGACGCGACCATCCCGAAGGTGCCGCGCAGCTCTGGGCGGGTCGTGAAAGTCAGGCGCGCACCACGAAGTACGCGTTGAACGGGTCGTGCTCGAGCAGGTGCACGTCGACCGCTGTGAACCCCGCCTCCGCGAGCAACTCGCGCGCCTTCTGCTCGCCCCACATGGCACCGAGGCCGTCGCCTCCCTGGGCGAGCGACACGGTCATGCAATGCATGCACGAGATCATGTAGAGGAGAGGCCCGCCCGGATGGTCGATGTTCTCGTGGACGTAGCTCGACCCTTGGATGTCCTGCATCAGGTAGACGCCGTCGGCCTTGAGCGACCGCCGGATGCCGCGAAGTAGGGCGAGTGGGCGCGCCTGGTCGTGCACAGCGTCGAAGGTCGTCACGAGCTCGAACGACTCGGGCTCGGCTTCGACATCGAACGTGCTGAGGTCCCGAACTTCGAAGTGGACGTTCTCGAGCCCGCGCTCTTCCGCCTGTTCGCTGGCATGCGAGACGGCCTCGGTCGAGAGGTCGTAGCCGTGGAACCGGCTGTTCGGGAAGCGTTCGGCGAGCATGAGCAGCGCCCGGCCGCGTCCGCAGCCGAGGTCGAGCAACGAGGCGCCCGCCTCCAGCCGCTCCTCCGCGCCGGGGACGAGCGGGAGGATGTGCGTGAAGAGAACCGACAGAACGGTCTGGTTGCTCTCCTCCGCCATGACCTCGTGAAAGCGACCGAAGCGCTCGTAGGGAACGCCCCCACCCTCACGGAAACACTCCACGATGTCGTCCTCGACCGTCGCGAGCGTCGGGATCCACTGGGCGGTCACGGCGAGATTGTCAGGCGACGCCGCGCGCGTCAGCCAGCTCGCATGCTCCGCTGGCAACCGGTACTGCGCCGTCGCGGGCTCGTACTCGACGACGCGCCCGGTCGTCATTGTCCCGAGCCACTCGCGCACGTAGCGCTCGTCCAGCCCCGCCGCGTCGGCGAGCTCCTGGCTCCTCACAGCGCCCACCTCGGCGAGCGTGTCGAAGAGGCCTGTCCGGTGCCCGACGGAGACCATCACCGCAAGCGCTGCGTTGTTCAGTGTCTCGAGCATGCGCCCGGCGAACTCTTCCGCTCGCTCGGCGTCGTAGACGGTCTTGGCCATGTGCGCCCCCTCGGCTCGGGTGGAGAGTGCGTTAGCTATATCGAGCCGCCAGCCGCCCCGTCAACAGCACTCTAGTCTTCCCCTCGTGCCGACCTGCACGCGATGTGGGCAAGGGAACCCCGAGGACGCCAAGTTCTGCAACGCCTGCGGTGCGGTGCTCGCCGAGCCGGGGCGAACCGGAGAGGAGCGGCGGATCGTCTCCGTCCTCTTCGTCGACCTCGTCGGCTTCACGTCTCGCGCCGAGAAGCTCGACCCCGAGGACGTCCGAGACATCCTCACGCCGTACTACGACAGGGTCCGCGCCGAGCTCGAGCGGTTCGGCGGCGCCGTCGAGAAGTTCGTCGGCGACGCTGTGATGGGCGTGTTCGGCGCTCCGACGGCCTACGGAGACGACCCGGAGCGCGCCGTCCGCGCGGCTCTCGCAGTGCGGGACTGGGCCGAAGAGGACGGGTTGCAGATACGGATCGCCGTCAACACAGGTGAGGCGATCGTGGCGCTCGAAGCACGCCCTGGCCACGGTGAGGCGATGATCGCCGGGGACGTCGTGAACACCGCCGCGCGACTCCAGTCCGCGGCGCCGATCGGTGCAGTGCTCGTCGGTGAGGAGACCTACACGAGCACACGGAACTCCATCGAGTACCGGCCGTCCCAGCCGGTCAAGGCAAAGGGCAAGGAGGCACCCGTTCGGGCTTGGCTCGCGCTCCGGGCGACGGCGGCCGCCGGCGAGCGTCCGATCGCGCCGGTTCCGATGATCGGGCGTGAGCGCGAGCTCGCGGTGCTGACGGGAATCTGGGACCGGGTGGCGGACGAGGGGCGGGCTCACTTCGCGACGGTCTTCGGCCCTGCGGGAATCGGGAAGTCGCGCATCGCCCTCGAGCTCGCCCAGCTCGTCGCCTCGCAGGGTGGCCGCGTCATTCGCGGCCGCTCGACGCCGTACGGCGCGAGCAGCCCGTACAGCGCGTTCGGCCAGCAGGTCAAGCAGGTCGCCCGGATCTTCGACAACGACGAGCCCGCGGAAGCGCAGGCGAAGCTCGCAGCCGGGGTGGCGGAGCTCGCGGGCCCGGCCGCGGCGGAGGAGCACGCTCCGCATCTGGCCATGCTCCTCGGGCTCGGAAGCGAAGGCGACGTCGCCGATCGCGAGACGCTCTTCTTCTCGGCACGTGTGCTCGTCGAGTCTCTGGCGCTCGACGTCCCGACGATGCTCCTCTACGAGGACATCCACTGGGCGGATGCCAGTCTCCTCGACCTGCTCGAGGCGTTCGCGGCGAGGGTGCGTGAGGTCCCGGTTCTCTTCGTCGCGCTTGCCAGGCCAGAGCTTCTGACAGATCGCCCCGGCTGGGGAGGTGGCCTCCCTGCGTACACGGCGCTACCGATGGATCCGCTCACGGACGACTCGAGCGCGGAGCTCGCCAGGCAGCTTCTCGCCGAGTCCAACCTCCCGGAGGAGCGCGCCGCCGCGGTTGCCGCGACCGCAGAGGGCAACCCGCTCTTCATCGAAGAGCTCGCGGCCTCCATCGCCGAGAAATCGACGACGGACGCGGGCCGGCTCCCGACGAGTATTCGCACGATCGTCGCGGCACGCCTCGACTCGCTTCCTGCCGACGAGCGCAGTGTGCTCGTCGACGCGTCGGTGGTCGGAAGGGTTTTCTGGCGGGGTGCGCTGTCCGAGATCTCGCCACGCGAGGATCTCTCTGCGCTTCTGGGCTCACTCGAGGCGCGAGACCTGATCCGGCGCGAGGCCGTCTCGCGGATCAAGGGAGACCAGCAGTTCGGGTTCAAGCACGGGTTGATCCACGACGTCGCCTATCTCAGGCTTCCACGCGCAGCACGTCGTGAACGCCACGCGGCCGTCGCCGCATATCTGGACGCCACGACCGGAGGCGTCGGCCAGTCGAACGAGGCGCTCGCGCACCACTGGCGCGAGGCGGGAGAGCACGAGCGTGCCGTCGACTGCCTGGTCGTGGCGGCCGACCAGGCTGGGCGCGGGTGGGCGAAAGAGCACGCAGTCGCGCTCTACCGCGCCGCGCTCGAGCTCGTCCCGGCCGACCACGAAGAGCGACGCCGCGACATCAGGCGCCGGCTGGCCGTCGCCCTGCAAGCGCAGTACCACGTCGCCGACGTGGAGCGCCTCCGGCCGAGCTGACGACTAGTACACGCGTCCGTAAGTTCGCACGTGTACTTGCGGACGCGTGTACTAGGTCGGATCGTCGGTCAGCGGGAAGTCGTCCGGCGTCACGTCGCCCGCGATCTCGTAGATCACCTCGACGACGTGTTCGCCGAGACTCTTCGAATGCTCGCGGACGACCTCTTCGCTCGGCGCGGCGTAGATGCAGAACGACTTCGGAGTCCCGTCTTTGTCCAGGACGACATGGCTGTGCTCCCACACGATCTCCGGGAAGCGGTGATGCGCGATCGCCTTCGAGCGCGTGGCCACCGTCGGCACCTTGTCCATGTCGACCGTATACGTGCGTTCGATCAGGTATCGGGGCATGGCCTGATCCTACGCTCTCGTCGGGGCGCGGCTACGCGGACTCTTCGGCGAGCTCGTCGAGCTCGTCGATGTCCGCGCCTGCGCTCGTCACGAGCGTCGGCTTCAGGCCCTTGGAGATCGTCTCCTTGGTGATCACGCACTTGGTTACGTCGTTGCGTGACGGGAGCTCGAACATGACGTCGAGGAGCGCCAGCTCGATGATCGACCGCAACCCGCGCGCGCCGGTCTCCCTTGCGAGCGCGTGGTCGGAGATCTCCCACAGCGCGTCCTCGGTGAAGACGAGCTCGATCGAGTCGTAGCCGAAGAAGCGCTGGTACTGCCGCACGAGCGCGTTCTTCGGCTCGGTGAGGATCTCGACGAGATCCTCGCGGGTGAGCTGGTGCACAGCCGAGATGACCGGGAGGCGACCGACGAACTCCGGGATCAGCCCGAAGGACATGAGATCCTCGGGCATGACCTGGATGAGTATCTCCGCGCTCTCCTCGGAGTTGCGCGAGCGGACGTCAGCCGCGAAGCCGATCGTGTTCTTCCCGATCCGGCGCTCGATGATCTTGTCGAGCCCTGCGAACGCGCCACCGCAGATGAAGAGGATGTTCGTCGTGTCGATCGAGAGGAACTCCTGGTGCGGATGCTTGCGCCCACCCTGGGGCGGCACCGAGGCGATGGTGCCCTCGAGGATCTTGAGGAGCGCCTGCTGGACGCCCTCACCGGAGACGTCGCGCGTGATCGAGGGGTTGTCTGCCTTGCGCGCGATCTTGTCCACCTCGTCGATGTAGATGATCCCCGTCTCGGCCTTCTTGATGTCGAAGTCGGCCGCCTGGATCAGCTTCAGGAGGATGTTCTCGACGTCCTCGCCGACGTAGCCGGCCTCCGTGAGCGCCGTCGCGTCGGCGATCGCAAAGGGAACGTTCAAGATGCGCGCGAGGGTCTGGGCGAGGAGCGTCTTCCCGCAGCCCGTCGGCCCGAGCAGAAGGATGTTCGACTTCTGGAGCTCGACCTCGGCGTCCTCGAACCCCATGCGCACGCGCTTGTAGTGGTTGTAGACGGCGACCGCGAGCGTCCGCTTCGACTCCTCCTGCGACACCACGTAGTCGTTCAGGACGGAGTAGATGTCGAGCGGCTTCGGGAGATTGTCGAGGTCGAGCTGCGCGGGAGTCGTGAGCTCCTCGTCGATGATCTCGTTGCAGAGATCGATGCACTCGTCGCAGATGTAGACGCCCGGTCCAGCGATCAGCTTCTTGACCTGGCGCTGACTCTTGCCGCAGAAGCTGCAGAGCAGCTGCTCGTTGCCCTCGCTCGCCCGAGCCACGTTTCTCCTTTTACTCCGATTTCACCGTTTGGGGAAGGGGAACTTATGACCGGTGCTCGATGACCGTGTCGATGAGTCCGTACTCCTTGGCCTCAGGGGCCGTCATGTAGAAGTCCCGATCCATGTCTTTCGAGACCTTCTCGATGTCCTGACCGGTGTGCTTGGCCATGATCTCCTCCATTAGGCGCTTGAGGCTGATTACCTCCCGGGCCTGGATCTCGATCTCCGTAGGTTGGCCCGAGAAGCCGGCCGAGCCCTGGTGGATGAGGATCTTCGAGTGGGGAAGCGCGCTCCGCTTTCCCTGCGCCCCTCCGGCCAGGACAACGGCACCCATGGACATGGCCATCCCGACGCAGATGGTCTGTACGTCGGGCTTGATGAACTGCATCGTGTCGTAGATCGCGAGGCCCGCGTAGACGATGCCGCCCGGTGAGTTGATGTAGATCGAGATGTCCTTGTCCGGGTCCTCGGACTCGAGGTGGAGAAGCTGGGCGACGACGAGGTTCGCGATCTGGTCCTCGATCGGCGTGCCCAGGAAGATGATCCGCTCGTTGAGCAGACGCGAATAGATGTCGAACGAGCGCTCGCCGCGCGAGGTCTGCTCGATGACCATCGGAATCAGGGGGCTCATGCCATTTCCCTCCCTTCGGTCGAGAAATGGTTGTTCGAATTCATGCTGGTCATGTCTCTCATCTCTCTTTCCTAACCATCCTGCGCAGCAGGATGGCCGCTGCCGGGGGTCCACAACTTCGTGTCCCCCTCGGCTTTTTCCTTGTCGGGTGTCCAGAGCTTGTCTCGCGCAGCCGCGAGCTCGGGTGCGATCGGCTTGACGTCCGCGACGAGGCGGTCGAGCGCGGCCCGCAGGCGGAGATCCTCCCGGATCGACTCCTGCTGCCCGTGTGCCCACACGTCCTCGACGAGGCCGTCGGGGTCGTCCTCGCCGGCCGACTCCGCCTCCTCGCGGAGGTACGCCTTCACGTCCTCGTCCGAGATCTCGATCCCGGCGCGCTCGGCAAGCGCCTCGAGCGCGAGCTCGCGCGCGATCGAGATGGCTGCCTCTATGACCATCTGCCGCTGGAGCTCCTCGGCGGTTCCTCCGCTCGCCGCCAGGTACGTCTCGAGCGAGACTCCGCGACGCTCGAGCGAGCGCACGAAGCCCGTGAGCAGGTCGGCGGCTCGAGAGCGGATGAGCGAGAGTGCGGGCTGCACCTCGGACGCTCGAACGAGCTCGTCCACCGCCGACATGCGGAAGGCGGCGTCGATCTCCGCGTCGAGCTGCTCGCGGAGCGTGCCTTCGATGCTCTCGCGGAGCTCGGCGAGCGTGTCGAACTCGCTCGCGGCCCGAGCCAGCTCGTCGTCGAGGGGAGGCAGGACCTTCTCCTGCACCTCCCGCACGGTGATCTCTACGGTGGACGCGGTCTCGTCGGAGAGCGGGAAAGAAACCGACTTCGTCTCCCCGGCGGAGGCGCCGAGCAGCGCGGCCTCGAGCTCCCCGGCCATGCGCCCTGCGCCGAGCTCGACCACGGTATCGCGCTGGGCCTCCCCTTTCGAGTCGACGAGATCGACGACCAGGGTGTCACCATCGCGGGCGCTACGGCCGTCGGCGGGCGCGAGCTCCGCGACCGACTCGCGGAGCGCCTCGAGCTCCGCGTCGATCGCCTCCTGCGGAACGTCGACATCGGCGCGGGGCACCTCGAGCGTCGTCCAATCGACGATGTCCGGCAGGGCTTGGACCTCGACCGTCGCAGTGAAGCTCCAGCTCTCGTCGGCCGTGCCGGGAAGCTCGAACTCGTACTCGGGCTCCGCGATCGGGCGCACGCGCTTGCGCGCCGCCGCGCTCCAGAACCAGCCTCCGATGTGGCTGTCGACGGCCTCGGCGTAGATCCGCTCCTTGCCGAGGCGCGACACGAGGACGGGCTTCGGGATCTTCCCCTTGCGGAAGCCCGGGATCTTGACGCTCTCCGAGAGATCGGACAGCGCATGCTCGACCGCGTGCTGCACCTGGTCGGGCGAGACGTCGACGGTGAGGCGAACGCGGTTCTCGCCGAGCTCCTCGATCGCGGGGGTCGCCACATGAGCCATTCAACCAGCCTGGGGTAGGGTCGCGTCGCATGGAGCGGTACGACGTGGTCGTGGTCGGAGTGGGCGGGATGGGGAGCGCGGCGCTCTATCACCTTGCCCGTCGCGGGAAGCGTGCGCTGGGGATCGAGCGCTTCGACGTCCCGAACGATATGGGCTCGTCGCACGGGATCACGCGAATCATCCGCCTCGCACACTTCGAAGCACCGTCGTACGTCCCACTCGTCCGGCGCGCATATGAGCTGTGGCGCGAGCTCGAGGCCGAGACCGGCGAGCAGCTCCTCTACGTCACTGGGGCGATAGACGCCGGGGGCGAGGTCTACGAGGGCTCCCTCCGCTCGTGTCTCGACTTCGACCTCGCGCACGAGCTCATGGACGGTCGCGAGCTCGGTCGTCGCTTCCCGGCGTACCGCCTGCCCGCGGACCTCCCGATCCTGCTCCAGCCGGACGGTGGCTTCGTCGTTCCCGAGCGCTGTGTCGTGGCGCACGCGAAGGCAGCCGTGGCCCGCGGCGCTGTCGTGCGTGTGGGCGAGCGCGTCCTCACGTGGGAAGACGTGGGAGACCGGGTCGTGGTGCAAACCGACCGCGGTGCGGTCGAGGCCGAGCACCTGCTGCTAACCGCGGGCGCCTGGTCACAGGAGGTCGCGCGGCTGCCGCCGGGGCTCGTCGTCGCCGAGCGACAGGTGCTCGGATGGTTCGAGCCGCTACGGCCTGAGCTGTTCTCGCTCGGGAGGTTTCCGGTCTTCAATCTCGTGCTCGAAGACGAGCACCTGTATGGGTTCCCGATCTTCGGAGTGCCCGGGTTCAAGGTCGGCCGCTATCACCGCGGAGGCGAGCGGGCGCTCGATCCGGATCTCTTGTCGCGCGACCCCATTCCGGAAGACGAAGACGCCCTGCGCCCGCTCGTCGAGCGCTGTTTCCCCTCTGGAGCAGGGCAAATCCTGAGCTTGAAGACGTGCCCATTCGAGCCGTCTCCGGACGAGGACTTCATCCTCGACCGCCACCCCGAGACCACGCGCGCTGTCGTCGCGGCCGGATTCTCGGGACGCGGCTTCAAGTTCTGCCCGGTGGTCGGCGAGATCCTGGCCGACCTCGCACTCGACGGCGAGACCCGCCACGACATCGGCTTCCTCCGTCTCGCTCGTTTCTCGTAGCTGCGCCGCCCTATCCTGTCGTTACGCGGGCGTGGCGGAACTGGCAGACGCGGCGGGTTTAGGTCCCGTTGGGCTTCGGCTCTTGGAGGTTCGAGTCCTCCCGCCCGCACTGTCTTTGCGCAAGAGCAGAATCTGCGAGCGCACATTCTGCTCGCGCGAAGACCCCTAAAGGCGGCCGCTTCGCGGCCGCACCGGTGCTGCGACTCCCACCGGCTGCTGCGCAAGACCGGAGCCGGCTAGCGCCGCCCCCCGGTCGCGCGGAAGATCCCTAAAGCGCGGCTGCTTCGCAGCCGCGATGTCTCGTTGCACTCAACAGTCTGCGCAAGACCGGAGCCGGCTACCGCCGCCCCCCGGTCGCGCGAACACCCCTGAAGCGCCGTCTACGCCACCCGCTTGCCGAGCTTCAACTCGGTCTACGGCCCCATCGGCGCCGTCCTCGGGTTCCTGTTGCTCGTCTACCTGCTCGCGGTCATCGTTCTGCTCGGTGCCGAGACGGCGGCGGCCCGCTCGAGGTCGGGCCCCTAGACCGTATGGAGCGGTGACGGCCGCCCCGTAGTGCGGCCGGCGCCCCGCGCATAGTCATGCGCGGACTGGTTACCGCACCTATGGAAGGAGG
>Ga0209640_10001483_pt1 | contig 19886 bp, 19 predicted proteins | sample RifCSP10_1_FD_184018 | JGI IMG/M metagenome (GOLD analysis project Ga0209640, IMG submission 184018) | Soil microbial communities from Rifle, Colorado - Rifle CSP2_sed 10_1 (SPAdes) (version 2) | ecosystem: Environmental > Terrestrial > Deep subsurface > Rock core/Sediment | place: Rifle...
CGAGTATCCTGTTGGACGGTTCTATCGCAACTGCAAGGGGGCCGTCATTTACGAGGGCACCCGCGAGATTCACAAGATCATGCAGGCTGACTACTTACTCGGATACCGCTCGGATCGGCCGGCGCGCTGCGAATTGCCGGCATGGGAGGGGAGAGGACAATGACGACGATCCGCACGGTCGATTCGCGCCGCAGCCAGACAGAGGAGCTCGCGGGCGGGAAGTTCATGGACTCGGACCTTTCTCTCGATTTTCTGCGCGTCGTCGAACAGGCGGCCATCGCGTGCGCCCAGACGATGGGCCAGGGCGATCGGCACAAGTCGGACCAGGTCGCCGTCGAAGCGATGCGGCGCGAGATGGATTCGGTGCCGATCGACGGCACCATTGTCATCGGCGAAGGCGAGCGCGACGAGGCGCCGATGCTCTTCATCGGCGAGAAGGTCGGCCGCGCCCAGCACGAGGAGAACGGACACCCCTATCCGCAGGTGGATATTGCCGTCGATCCGCTCGAAGGCACGAACTTGTGCGCGACCGGCGCGCCCAATGCGCTCGCCGTGCTGGCGGCGTCCGAGCGCGGGGGCCTTCTGCACGCGCCCGATATCTACATGGAGAAGCTCGTCGTCGGGCCGAGTTCGCGCGACGTCGTGGACCTGGATGCGCCCGTTCGCTTCAACCTGCGCGCGATCGCCCAGGCGCTCGGACGACGCGTGGGGGACCTGGTGATCATCGTGCTGGACCGGCCGCGCCACGAGGAACTGATCGAAGAGATTCGATCGGCGGGCGCGCGCATCCGGCTGATTGGCGACGGCGACCTCTCGGCCGGCATCGCCGCGGCGGTGGTCGGGAGCGGCGTGCACGCGGTGATGGGCACCGGGGGCGCGCCGGAAGGCGTGCTGACGGCGGCCGCGATGCGGTGCCTCAACGGCGAGATCTTCGCGCGGCTGGTGGTCAGCAAGCCCGAGCACGAGGAGCGGTGCCGGGCGATGGGCATCACCGACTTCAAGAGGATCTACAAGTCGAAGGACCTCGCGTCCGGCGACCGGATGATGTTCGCGGCGACGGGAGTCACCGACGGGACGCTCATGAAAGGCGTTCGCTTCTTCGGCGACGGGACGCGGACCACCTCGCTCATCATGCAGACACACCCGCATCAGATCCGTTTCATCGACAGCATCCAGGTGAGCACGGCCAAGGATTTCAAGATCCAGTTCTGAGGTCTGGGTTCTGAGTTCCGAGTTCGAGTTCTGAGGTCTGAGTTCCGGGTTCGAGCGCGTGCATTCCTGGAAGCGTAACCAGGCGGCCATCACCGCGGCCGCGTTCGTCGGCTTCACCGGCTTCACGCTCGTGATGCCGTTCCTCCCGCTCTACTTCCGCGAGCTGGGTGTCACCGAGGTGGGCGATATCGCGCTCTGGACCGGGGTGACCCTGGGCGTGTCTCCCGCGATCGCGGCGCTGACGGCCCCGCTCTGGGGACGCGTCGGCGACCGGTTCGGCACCAAGCTGCTCGTCCAGCGTTCGCTCATCAGCTTCATCGCGGTGATGATCGCGATGGCGTACGTGACGCGGGCGTGGCACCTGTTCGCGCTGCGTGCGCTGCAGGGCTTCTTTGCCGGGTATGGGCCGCTGACGCTGTCGATGGCCGCGCGCTCGGCGCCGCGCGAGAAGGTGGCCGCGGCGATCGGCACCGTGCAGACGGCGCAGCGCATGGGGCCGACGCTGGGACCGGTGATCGGCGGCATCCTCGCGCCCCTGGTGGGGCTTCGAAATTCGTTCCTCGTGGCCTCCGGGTTCTACGTCGTGGCCCTCGTTCTCGTGACGTTCCTTTTCCGCGAGCCGCCGCGGGCCGACACCAAGAAGGAAGGTGGAACGCGGACGCCGTTCGGGTCGATCCTGGCGTTCGAGAACTTCCTGATCGTGATGCTGCTGCTGTTCGGCCTGCAGCTCGTCGATCGCAGCTTCGGCCCGGTGCTGCCGCTCTACCTCGGGGAGCTGGGGTACTCAGCCGACCGCGTGCCGATCATGGCGGGCATCCTCTTTTCGATTCTCGCGTTCACGGGCGCCCTCGGCAATCAGCTGTCCAGCCGGCTGCTCCGGCGCCATTCGCCGCGGGTCGTCATCGCGTGGGCGGTGCTCATCGGGGCGTCGGCGCTGGCGGTCTTCGCCGGATCGGACGGCGTGTGGGCGCTGGCAACCTCCCTTGCCGTCGTCGGTTTGTGCATTGGCACGTCCATCACAACCGCGTATGCTGCCGGCAACGCCGTGATCCCGCCTGAGGTGCATGCAACGGCGTTCGGGTTTCTCACGGGTGCCGCGCTCATCGGCATCGCGCTCAGTCCGGTGCTGAGCGGGCTGGTCGCCGCGCGCAGCATCCGCGCGGTGTTCGTGAGCGGCATCGTGGCGCTGATTGTCCTGGCCATCGTCGTGCGGAAGGTCATGGTGGAGCGTAATCCGCCGGTGGAGTCCGCGCCTCCGATGGAGGAAGGTTAATGGCTCGATTCCTCGCGATAGGTCTGGTCGCGGTCGTCGCCCTCGCGGCGTGGCTCACCCGTCCGCTGTGGCAGGGGGGCGAATCGGCCGAGGTGGCGCGCATCCCGGCGAGCGAGAGGCTGACCGCACTGGTCCGTGAGACGCTGTGCCGTCCGCCGCGCGATGCAGACACCGTACGGTGGGACACCCGGCCGTTCGAGCCGCCCGAAGTGCGGGCGGCGCTGACGTGGTCTCCGGAGGGCCGGCGAGTGGGCGCGATCCGGCAGGCGTATCTCAAGGTGCTGCTCCGCGATCCGTTTGCCGGCGATTGCGCGGGGCTGCGGCAGTGGGTCGATCGCGATCTTCCCATCGACGAAGTAGAGGTTCGTCTTGCGACGTCTCCGGAGGCGCAGCGGATTGCGGAAGTGCGCCAGGTGTTCATCGACGTCCTCGGCCGCGATCCCGCAGGCTGGGACACCGCCAGTCTCCGCTACTGGGTGGAGAGCGAGCTGCCGCCGGTGGAGATCAGGACCCGCCTCGCCGCACAGCGGCCGCTGGTCGGGGTCCACTACTTCGCGTGGTACCGGCAGGTACAGGGCCGATGGGGCAATGGCCTGGACTTCGTCGGCGCCGACGCGCCGAGGCCCTCGCTCGGTCTGTACGAATCAAGAGATCTGAACGTGATGGACACGCACATCCGCCAGATGATCGATGCCGGCTTCGACTTCGTGATTATCCAGATCGTCCCCGAGGCGCCATGGACCTGGGAGAACGTCCATGCCTTTTTCCGGCGGCTGAAGGGCCATCCGTTGAAGGCGGCCGTGATGCTGGACGCCCTGTACGAGGCGGCGCCCGCGGCGAAGGCGGCCTGGGTCGACAAGGTGAAGACCGAGTTCTTCGGCTACCCGAATTATTTTTCGCACCACGACCGGCCGCTCGTGATGCTGTTCTCCTCGGTCCTGGATTTCACCGTGCCCGGCGTCCTGCTGCGGAACGTGTACTGGACGCCCCGGTACGCGCCTGGCAGCAACACGTTCAACCTCGACCTGGTGCTCTACCCGTACGACTGGCCCTTCTGGGCGGAAACGCCGCCGCCGCTCATCAACGGGGTCGTGCCGGTGATGCCCGGGTATATCGACAGCCATCTCGACCGTCCGGCTCCAATGGTGCACGCTCGCGACGGAGGGCGCTTGTACCACGAACAATGGCGGCACGCGCTTTCGCAGAGACCTGAACTGATCCTGGTGTACAGCTGGAACGAGTACTTCGAGCAGTCGGCGATCGAGCCAACCGTGGTGTGGGGAGATTCCTACCTGCGCTGGACGAAGTGCTACACCGCGCACGCGCACAAGGGCACGACGGGAAGCTGTTGAAAGCGCTGTTCTGAAGTTCTGAAGTTCTGAGTTCCGGGTTCTGAGTTCCGGGCCCCGGGACTTCAAGTTACGCGACCAGCTACGCGAGTCAGCGAGATCTGCAGCCAGCCAGGTCGCGGAGGGGTACGGTCGCTTCAATCCAGGCTGGTGGACATCACATCGCTGCTGGAGTATCTCCAGTCGCCACAGGCGGCGGAAAACGCGAAACGGGTGCGAGCGAGACGGCAAGCGCGGCGGAGGCGTCCTCCGAAAGGCCCACCGCTGAACAATTGATATCAGGAGTCTCGAAGCTGGAACACGACCCCGGAACACACGACCCCGGAACACACGAACCCGGAACACAGAACTCAGCAACCCAGAACAGGCTACGATTCGCCTTCGTCGCGTCCCTTGTGTTTTCGCCGTCTCCACGGACGCCGTGTCTTGTCCTCATGAACGCCGCCCGTCTGACGCGGAAGCGGCGCGCGAGGTTTTGCTGGTTTTCTCGAAACGCGGCGTCGTGCCATTAGCGCGGGTGTTATTGTAGGCTTCACGGCCCAGACCCAGGCCTCAGCATGGTCGATCGACGCGCGACATCCACCCCACGACATGAACGAGCGGCACTGGTCGGTCTCGTGACCGGATCCGCCCGGCGCATCGACGCTGACCGATCCCTTGACGAGTTGGCTGGACTGGCTGATGCCGCGTCGGCAGAGGTTGTGCTGCGGATGTTGCAGGAGCGCCCCAAGCCGGATCCGGCCACCTTCATCGGGGGCGGCAAGGTGACGGCCCTCGCAGCCGCCTGCGCCGAAGCGGACGTCGGCGTCGTCATCTTCGACAACGAGCTCTCGCCGGCGCAGCTGCGGCAGCTCGAGGAGAAGCTGGAACGCAAGGTCGTCGACCGGACGCAGCTGATTCTCGACATCTTCGCGCGCCGGGCGCGCACGCGCGAAGGCAAGTGGCAGGTGGAGCTCGCGCAGCTGAAGTACCTGCTGCCGCGGTTGGTTGGCGCCGGCGCCGCGCTCTCGCGCCTCGGCGGCGGCATCGGCACTCGCGGACCGGGCGAAACGAAGCTCGAGACAGACCGGCGGCGCATCCGCGTCCGCATCCAGACGGTCCAGCGCGAGATCGACCAGGTGCGGCAGCGCCGGTCACAGCTCCGCGAGCGGCGGCAGAAGCGGTCGGTGCCGACCGTCGCGCTGGTTGGATACACCAACGCCGGCAAGACGACGCTCTTCAACCGGCTGACCAAAGAACGGGCGGCCGCGTCGGATGCGCTCTTCGTGACCCTGGATCCGCTGCTGCGCCAGGTGCGCCTGCCCGACCGCCGCGAGCTACTGCTGTCCGACACCGTCGGCTTCATCGATCGTCTGCCGCACGCCCTCATCGCGGCGTTTCGCGCCACGCTCGAGGAGGTGGCCGAGGCCGACCTCGCGCTGCACGTCATCGACGCCGCCAGCCCCGAGCGCGACCGGCACGTCGCGGCCGTCAAGCGCGTCCTGGAAGAGGTTGGCGCGGCCGACGTGCCCGTCCTGGACGTCTATAACAAGGCGGATGCGCTCACGCCTGACGAGCGGCGGCGGATTGCCGACCGCGATCCCGCCGCGGCGGTCATTTCCGCCCGGAGCGGCGAAGGGATCGTCGAGCTCGTCCAGATGGTGGCCTCGCGCCTTGCGCTCGACACGCGCCGCATTACCATTACATTCGACAGCGGGACGGAGTTCGACCGCCGGCAGATCGCGCGGCTGTACCGGGTGGCGCGGGTCATCAGCCACGTGGCGACCAACGGCCGCGTGGTGATCGAGGCCGACGTGCCACGACGCTATATCGAGCGGCTGACGACGCCCGCGGAGACGGAGGAGACAGGAAATGCGATGTGACACTGGTCGTGCGGGGCGGACCTTCACGGTCCGCCACGCGGGCCGTAAAGGCCCGCGCCGCATGCGAGTGTGTGTGACGTGTGCCTTCGTCGCGCTGCTCGCCGGCTGCGCCACGCGGACCGTGGCGCCCGCGCTCCCTGCCGCGCTTCCGTTTCCCGAGTTCATGTATCCGGCGCTGCCTGCGGCGTATTCGAACGTCGACGCGGCGGCGCAGATCGATCGCGGCTGGCGCTATCTCCAGAACAGCGATTTTGGCGGCGCGGAACGCGAGTTCGCGGCCGCGGTGCAGCGAACCCCTGGCCTGTATCCCGCCCAGGCGGGTTCGGCGTACGTCGCGCTGGCGCGCGGGAATCACGAGCAGGCACTGAGCAGCTTCAACGCGGCGCTCGGGGCGGCCCCGGCGTACGTGCCGGCGCTGGTCGGACGCGGGCAGACGCTCCTGGCGCTGGAGCGCGACACGGAGGCGCTGGCCGCGTTCGAGGCCGCGCTCGCTGCAGACGCGTCGCTTGTCGATGTCCGCCGCCGCGTGGACGTCCTGCGCTTCCGGAACTTTCAGGAGGTGATCGAGGCCGCCCGCACGGCGGCCGCTGCCGGACGGCTGGCCGAGGCGCGCGACGCCTACCAGCGGGCCATCCAGGCCTCGCCCGAGAGCGCGTTTCTCCACCGGGAGCTCGGCCTCCTCGATCGAAAGCAGGGCAACCTGGACGCGGCACTGGATCGCTTCCGGCGCGCCGTCGAGCTCGACGGCGCCGACGCCGTCTCGCTCGTTCAGATCGGCGAACTGCTCGAGGAGCGCCGCGACTTCGAGGGCGCCGCCGCCGCCTACCGGCAAGCGGCCGACCTCGAGCCGAGCGCCGACCTGACGGCGCGGATGGCCGCCATCGCCGAGCGGGTGCGCGAGGCGCGGCTGCCGCCGGAGTTCCAGTTGATTGCGGAGGTGTCGGAGATGACGCGCGGCGAGCTGGCCGCGCTGATCGGGGTGCGCCTCGAGGATGTCATCCGCGCGGCGCCGACGCGCGAGGTGGTGATGACCGATGCGCAGGGGCATTGGGCGGCGCCCTGGATCGCGCAGGTGGCCCGCGCCTCGGTCATGGACCCGTACCCGAACCATGCCTTCCAGCCGGGCGAACGCATCACGCGCGGAGATCTTGCCGCAGCCGTGAACGGAATCGTCACGCTGCTGGCCGCCGATCGCCCCGATCTGCGTGCGCGCCTGGTGGACAGGCCGCAGATTGCCGACATGGCGCCGGGGCACCTCAGTTACCCGGCCGTGGCTGCCGCGGTGGCCTCGGGCGTGATGCCGCTCGGCGCCGACGGGCGCTTCGAGGTGGCGCGGCCGGTATCTGGCGCCGACGCCGCCGAAGTCCTTGCGCGCCTGCGGGCCCTCGCCGGTCCGGCGCGCTGAGTCCCGGTGGGCCACCTCACGCTTGCGAACCAGCTGACGATCCTGCGGATCATGCTGATCCCGGCGTTCGTCCTGCTCGTGGTCTACGGATATCTCGGGTGGGCGTTGATCGTCTTCCTGACGGCGGGCGTGACCGACGCCCTGGACGGACTCATCGCCCGCCGCGCCGGCCAGCGCACCAGCCTGGGCGCCTGGCTCGACCCGATGGCCGACAAGCTCCTGCTCGTCACCACGTTCGTCGTCCTCACGCTGCCAGGCGTGCCGCTCACGAATCACCTGCCGCTGTGGCTGACGGTCTTCGTCATCAGCCGCGACGTCGTGATCGTGGGCGTCGTCGCCATCGTGACGCTCGCCGCCGGCCCGCGCAATTTCCGCCCGTCGATGCTGGGCAAACTCGCGACCGCCACCTTCGTCATGACGAGCGTCGTCGTCATGTACTTCAACTATCGCGGCGAGCAGTCGATTGCGATCGACGTGATGGTATGGCTGTCGCTGGCGTTGACCGTGCTGTCAGCGGCTGACTACTTCGTGAAGCTGCGGCGGCTGGTCAATGATCCGGCCGGGTAGTTCTCCGCCAGCTGCGAGCAGGCGCCGTCGCATGACCAAGGGGCAAGAGTGGAGCAGGTGGTATGCCGCCGGGATTTGGGATAAATTAGTGGTCTGGTCAAATTTCCTTTCGCACTTGTCGCGGTAATTGTGGCGCTCTGCCTGCTGGCGGAGCGCCCCGCGCACGCCTACATTGACCCTGGCACAGGTAGTGTCATTTACCAGACGGCCCTCACGGTAATCCTTGGACTCGGCCTCGTGCTGAGACAGTCGCGGGAAGTCGTCGTGCGCTTCGTCAAGCGCCTGGCCGGCCGGCCGGCCGCCCCCGAGCAGACAGCGACCGATCGCGACTGAGTCCATGCGGGGGACGAGACTCCCGGGATCCTTCCGCGATCCTGCCGGTCACGTCTTCGTCGCCGACGGCACCCTGTACAGGCAGATCGAACCGGCGGGCCGTGAGGGCTACGACCGCCTCATGCAGTCCGGCCTCTACGCCGCCCTCGTCGCCGACGGCCTTCTGCTTCCGCATGAGGACCTCGGGATCCGGGATGGCGGCAGCGTCATCCGCCCCGAGCGGATTCCGATGATCTCGTATCCCTACGAGTGGTGCTTCTCGCAGCTGCGCGACGCGGCGCTCTTGACGCTGCGCGTGCAGCGTATGGCGATGCGGTTCGGGATGTCGCTCAAGGACGCCAGCGCCTACAACGTGCAGTTCCGTCGTGGGCGGCCGGTGCTCATCGACACGCTGTCGTTCGAGCAGCAACGCGCCGGACCGTGGCTGGCGTACCGGCAGTTCTGCCAGCACTTGTACGCGCCGCTGCTACTGTGGAGCGCGAGGGACGCGCGGCTTGGACGGCTCCAGCAGATCTTCATCGACGGCGTACCGCTGGCGTTGGCGTCGAGGCTGTTGCCGAAGCGTTCGTTCCTGCGCGCGGGACCGCTGCTGCACATTCACCTCCATGCGGCGGCGGAGCGGCGGTTAGCGGACCGTACAGCTCCGCCCCGCAATCAGAAAGGAGCAGCGCCGCGTGGCGTGGAGGCGCTGGTCGATAGTCTCGAGCGGGCCATCACCTCAACGCGATGGACGCCGCGGAGCGAGTGGGCCTCGTATTACGGGGATCAACCCAGCTACGGCCCCGAAGCGTTTCAGGCAAAGCTCGATCTCGTCACCGGGTGGCTGGACCGGTTGCGCCCCGCGACCGTGTGGGATCTCGGCGCGAACACCGGGCGCTTCAGCACGGTCGCGGCGCGTCACGCGGCGCATGTCGTGGCCTTCGACGCGGACCCAGCCTGTGTCGAGACGATGTACCGCGAGGCTCGGGCACAGCAGGTGGATCGAGTCCTGCCGCTCGTGAGCGACCTTGCGAATCCAAGCCCGGCGATCGGATGGGCCAACGAAGAACGATTCACGCTGGAGCAGCGCGGGCCAGCCGATATGGTGCTGGCGCTGGCGCTCATCCACCACCTGGCGATCGGCAATAACGTGTCGCTCCCCGCGATCGCAGCGTATCTCGCGCGGCTGGGCCGCCAGTTGATCATCGAGTATGTCCCGAAGTCCGATTCGATGGTGCAGCAGATGCTCGCAAGCCGCCCTGACATGTTCGCGTCGTACACGAGCGAACAGTTCGAGCAGGCGTTCGCTCGGTACTTCGACATCGAGCTGCGCGCCGCGCTCGCGCCATCCGATCGGATGCTCTATCTGATGACGGCGCGTCAGGGATGACTCGGCGTCTGGTGATCTCGGCGTGGCTCGGCTTTGCGCTGGCCGCCCTGTTCTTCTACCCGCTGGCGGTCGCCCTCCAGGCGGACATGTATTACCTGCAATGGCAGCCGCGCCATGTCGCGGAGCTGGCGGCTGTCCTGGCGGCTCTGGGGCTGCTCATCGCTGTCGCCCTCTTCGTCCTCTGGCCGCGATCGAGTCGCTCTGCCAGTCTCGCGCTGATCGCCATCGCGACTATCCCGCTGGCGTCGTTCGTAGCGGGCGTGTCGCGTCAACTGCCGTTTGACGATCTCCTGCGGGCAGCGTGGGAAAACCGTGGCGTGCGGCTCGCACTTCCCAGTGCTCTTGCGGCGTGTGTCACGGTGAGCGTTGTGCTGTGGCCGAAGGCGTTCAACCGCTGGTTCCGGCGCCTGCTCATCGTCCTGTCGCCCGTCTCGCTGCTCGTCTTCGGGAGCATCATTGCGTCCGCCTTCCACGTGGTGCCCACGATCGCGGTCGATCGCGCGCCAGGTTCAGCGGGGGCACGTCCTGGGGCTGAGTGCGCGCCGGTCCTCGCGCTGCTGTTCGACGAGTTGTCGTTTTCCTATCTCTACGACGAAAATGGCCACGTTCGAACGGATTATCCGGAGATTGGCCGGCTGTCGGCGGAAGCGACGAACTACCTCGACGTCGCCGCGCCGGCACGTGAGACGTTGATCTCGATGCCGTCGTTCCTCGCCGCACGTCACCTGCGTGATATCCGGATCGAGGATGGCGGCATCTTCGAGGTGACCGAAGACGGCCGGCTCCAGCGGTTCAGCGTCTCGGCACAGGACGGCCTGTTCGCGACCGCGCGGCGCCTGGGCTTCACGACCGAGATGGCCGGCTACTATCTGCCGTACTGCGATCTGCTTGGCAACCTCGTCGATGCGTGCCGGTCAATGAGCTTCTACAACGTGTCGACGACCAGCGACGGTTTCTCGTTAGCCGGTCCTGTGTTGACGACGCTCGTCCTTTTTCCGCGGCAGTTTCCGTTTGGCCTGCTCAAGAACCGTCCGTTCGCCCGTCTCCAGCGGAAGCTGGTGGACGTCACTGCGGCGTTCGCACGGCGGCCGATGCAGGGCGCGCGGCCCGTGTTCCGCTTCGTCCACTTCAGCGTGCCGCACCTGCCATTTGTGTTCGACGCAGCCGGCTACTCTCCGCCATTCAATCCCCTTCAGACGTCGCCGGACTCTCAGTACGTGCGGCAACTACGTTTCGTGGATCGCCTCTTTGGAGAGCTTGCCGGTCAGATGCGACGGGAGGGTACGTACGAGCGAGCCACGATCGTGCTGCTCGCGGACCATGGCTTCCGGTTTGGGGGGCGCGAGGCCAACCCGCTGCAGATACCCTTCATCGCGAAGATGGCTCGGCAGACGTCGAGGGTCGACATTGCGACGGCAGTCCAAGGCGAGCGGCTTCTGAAGCAGGTGCTCGAACGCTCCTGTGAGGTTCAATAGGCTACCTTTGCTCGGAAGTACTCGACAGTCTTGAGCAGACCTTCTTCGAGGCCCACCTTGGGTTCCCAGCCCAACAGGGTGCGTGCGCGAGTGATGTCGGGGCGCCTCTGCTTCGGGTCGTCCACCGGCAGCGGCCGGTAGACGATCTGGCTCTTCGATCCGACGAGCCGGATGATCGTCCGCGCGATCTCTTCGATGGTGACCTCGTGCGGATTGCCGATGTTGACGGGGTCGTTTGTGTCGGCGTCCATCAGGCGCAGGATGCCGTCGACGAGGTCCGAGACGTAGCAGAAGCTGCGCGTCTGCGTGCCGTCGCCGAAGACGGTGACGTCTTCGTTGCGGAGCGCCTGCGACATGAACGCGGGAACGGCGCGGCCGTCGCGGAGGCGCATGCGCGGGCCGTAGGTGTTGAAGATCCGGACGATCTTCGTGTTCATCCCGTGATACCGGTGGTAGGCGAGCGTCAGCGCCTCGGCGAACCGCTTCGCCTCGTCATACACGCCGCGCGGACCGATCGGGTTGACGTTGCCCCAATAGGTCTCCTTCTGGGGGTGCTCGAGCGGGTCGCCGTAGACCTCCGACGTCGACGCCAGCATGAACCCCGCCTTCTTGGCGAGCGCCAGACCGAGCGCGTTGTGCGTACCCAGCGATCCGACCTTCATCGTCTGGATCGGGAGCTCCAGGTAGTCGATCGGGCTGGCCGGGCTGGCCCAGTGCAGGACGAAATCCACAGGGCCATCCAGAGTGATATAGCGCGTGACGTCGTGCTGGATGAAGGTGAGGTCGCCCCTGCGCAGGTGCGCGATGTTCGCGAGGTCGCCGGTCAGCAGGTTGTCGAGCCCGACGATGCGGTGGCCGCGGTCGAGCAGCGTTTCGCAGAGGTGCGAGCCGATGAAGCCCGCGGCGCCCGTGACGACGATTCTCATAGAAACGAAACCGCGTGTGATTGTCTTCGGATGGGCATGGAGAAAACCAACCCCGGCTTCTTCAATACGCGCGCTGGAACAGGCCGCGCACGAGCGTGAGCCACATGATCTTCAGGTCGAGCGTCACCGACCAGTTCTCGATGTAGTAGAGGTCGTACTCGATGCGCTTTTCGAGCGAGGTGTTGCCGCGCCAGCCGTTGACCTGCGCCCAGCCGGTGATGCCCGCCTTCACCTTGTGCCGCAGCATGTACTGCGGGATGCGGTGCTTGAACTGCTCGACGAAGAAGGGGCGCTCCGGGCGCGGTCCGACGATCGACATGTCGCCTTTGAGCACGTTCAGGAACTGTGGGAGCTCGTCGAGGTCGAGCTTGCGCAGCCACCGGCCAACCGGCGTCGCCCGCGGGTCGTCCTCCCGCGCCCAGATGGGACCGGTGGTGTCTTCGGCGCCGATGTACATCGATCGGAACTTGTAGACGGTGAAGGCCTTGCCGTCGAGCCCCATGCGCTCCTGGCGGTAGAACACCGGGCCGGGGGAGGTGAGCCGCACGAGGGCGGCAATGATGCCGAAGGGAATCGCCAGCACCACGACGGCGGCGCCCGAGAGGGCCACGTCGATGACCCGCTTGATCCAGCTGTTGACGCCCTGGAGCGGCACATCGTTGACGTTGATGATCGGCAGGCCGTCCAGGTCTTCGAGCCGCGCGCGCAGGGCGATGAACTGGAGCAGGTCGGGCACCACCTTGACGTCGATGCACTCGCGGCTGGTGACCTCCATCAGGCTGAGCAGCTTCGTGTGCTCGTCGAGCGGCAGCGCCACGTACAGGTGATCGACCCGTTCGCGCAGCGCAATCTCGCCGACCTCGTCGAGGGTACCCAGCAGTGGGAGGCCGCGATAGCCGATGTGGTCGCCGCCAGCGCGGTCGTCCACGAACCCGATCACCTGGTATCCGAGCTCGCGGTGCTGCAGGATGCGATCGGCCACCATCCGTCCCAGGTCGCCGGCGCCGGCGATCAGGATCCGCTTCAGGCCGATGCCCGCGCGCCAGCGCCGCTCGAGCAGCTCGCGAACGAACTCGCGCGACGCATACGTGAACGAGACGTTCAGCACGAGGAAGAGCGCCCAGACGAGCTGCGACACTTGGTACGCACCGCTGGCCCTCGCCTCCTCCGAGGCGTAATACGCCTGGTACACGAGCGTCGAGACGACGCCGAAGACGACCGCCAGGATGGTGCCGACCAGCACGGCGAAGAAGTCATCGACGCGCGAACGCCCGCGCCTGAGGCGGTAGATGCCCTGGAGCTGGAAGGCGAGCGGCGTCAGCACCGCGATAAACGGCAGGATGTTGACGTACTGCTCGATCGGCGGATACCCGCGCGTGACCGGAATGAGTCCGCTCTCGAAGCGGATGCCGTACGCGAGGATGAACGCCCACATCGCGAGCAGGGCGTCGGTGACAACGTAGAAGGCGACGAGGAAGCGGTTGTAGCGTCTTACCATCGTGTTCCGGCGGGCGCGGCGATCGTCTCGTCGATCACCTCCCGCATCCGCTGCACGTGCCGATCGCGCGAGAAGCGCCCGGCGCTCCGCGCGATCGCGGTTGAATCGAATCGAACGCGCGCGGCGCGATCGAGTGCCGCCGCGATCGGGTCGACGCCCGGTTCGGCAAACAGGACACCGTTCTCGCCGTCGACGACCGTCTCCAGGGCGCCGCCGCGGCCGAGCGCCACCACCGGGCGGCCGCACGCCTGCGCCTCGACGGGCACGATACCGAAGTCCTCCTCGCCCGGCAAGACGACCGCGAGCGCCTGCCGGTACTCGTCGCGCACCGCCTCGTCGCTGAGGCGCCCCAGGAACGTCACGTTCGGTCCGGCCTGCGCCTCGAGCCGCTCGCGGTCCGGTCCGTCGCCGACGATCCGCAGCCGGGCACCCACCCGATCGCAGGCCGCCATCGCGAGCTCGATCCGCTTGTACGGCACGAGCGCCGACACGATGAGAAAGTGGCTGCCCGGGGAGTCGCCGGCGGGATGGAAGAAGATCGTGTCGACCGGCGGATACACGATCGTAGCCACGCGATTATAGTATCGGCGGATCCGGCCCGCAACGTGCGCCGAGTTTGCGGTGAAGCGGTGGACGCGCGCCGCCGTCGCGGCGTCCCAGCGCGCGAGCCGCGCCAGCACGGGGCGATAGATCCAGCGGCTCGCCAGGCGTCCGGTCCGCGCGGGGCCGAAGTAGGCGTCGAACTGATCCCAGGCATACCGCATCGGCGAGTGGCAATAGCAGAGATGCCGCGCGCGTCCCGGCGCCACGACGGCCTTGGCCGCGCAGTGGCTCGAGCTGATGACCAGGTCGTACGCGTCGAGGTCGAACTGCTCGATCGCCATCGGGAAGAGCGGGAGGTACTGCCGGTAGTACGTCGAGGCCAGCGGCAGCCGCTGCACGAAGGACGTGCGGATGCGGTGCCGCTCGATGCCGGCCGACACCGACCCGCGTCGATGGTAGAGCGTGAAGATATCGGCGTCCGGGTACAGGCCGCAGAGCGCCTCGAGGACGCGTTCGCCGCCGCGCATCCCGGTGAGCCAGTCGTGGATCAGCGCTGCGCGCATACTTCCTGATAGACCTCTCGCGTGCGCGCGACCGACCGCGCCCAGGAGAACTCGCGGGCGCGGGCGATCCCTTTGCGGCGCAGCTCCGCGGCGAGCGCGGGATCGCCCAGGACCCGCGCGATCCCCTCGACGATCGATTCGACGTTGTACGGATCGACCAGCACCGCCGCGTCGCCCGTCACCTCCGGCATCGACGAGACGTTCGAGGTCACCACCGGCGTGCCGCTGGCCATCGCCTCGATCGGCGGCAGCCCGAACCCTTCGTACAGCGACGGGAAGACGAAGACCGACGCCAGCCGGTAGAGAATGGCGAGCGTGTCGTCTTCGAGGTAGCCGAGGAACCGGACGTGCTTGTGCAGCTTGTGGCTGTGGACGGCGCGCCGCAGCGCCGGGAGCTTGGAAATCTCGTCGCCGATGATGAGGAGCTTCAGCTCGTCGACGCCGCGCGTCCGCAGCTCGGCGAACGCCTCGATCAGCCGCACGAGATTCTTGTGCGGCTTGATGTTGCCCACGTACAGCACGAACGGGTGGTTGAGCTGGTACCGCTCCCGGACGCGCGCGATCGCCTCCTCCGAGGGCGTCACCGCGAAGCGCTCCTCGATCGCGTTGTAGACGACGACCACCTTCTCGGGCGGGACGTCGAAGAAATGAATGATGTCGCGCTTGGACGCCTCGGACACGGTGAGGATGCGGCGCGCCTGCCGCGCGGCGCTCCACATCGAGGCGCGCGCGTACACATACGCCGCGCGATTCGGCAGGTACTGCGGGAACATCAGGTGGATGCAGTCGTGGATCGTCACGACCGACCGGCAGCGCGTCAAGGGCGGCAGCACGTAGTGCGGCGCATGGAACACGTCGGGCCGCTCCCGGTGCAGCACCCACGGCACGTGAACCTGCTCGCGGAATGAATAGGTGGGGGACGGTTCGAGGACGGCGCGGAAGTTGGGGCCGAGCTGCGCCGCGACGCCGACGTCATACTCCTGGCAGAGCAGCACGTACTCGCTGTCGCGATCGATCCGCGCGAGATGCCGCAGCAGGTTGCGGATGTAAGTCCCGATGCCGAAATCGTGCAGTTTGCGCGCATCGATCGCGACTCGCATGCACGTCATTATATCGGCGCGATCTGTTCATCGGTCGTCGCCGTACGCCAGGTGCGGTCTCGACGGCGGTACCAGGTCGGCCCGCGCGAGCATCTCCTCCTGCCAGCGGCGGCGGCCCACCGACGAGATCGACGTCGCGGTCGTCGCGCCGCTGCAGGCGGACGACGCCCGCCAGCGGATCGTCGGCGTCGCCGCGCCGCACGTCAACCTGTGCGATGTTCCGGAGGTCGTCCCAGAACGCGTCATCGAGCACACGCAGGTTGGTGACGAGGAGATCCTGGTCGAATGTCGACCGGCTGATGCCGTGCAGGGCCAGCGCTGGGATGGGCGAGGTGTCTCGCGCGCGCGACACGCGCCTGAAGCGCACCGCCCTTAACCGTCCGGCCCGCGGCGCGCTTGACCACAATGAGGCGCTCGAGCGAGAGGCCGCGGCAGGGGATCCCGAAGACGTCGAGGGGCAGTGCGTGAGACAGCAGGTCTTCGTACATCCCGCCGCCGGTAATCTCGCCCAGCAGATCGAGCGCGCCGAGGTCGGTGACAAGCGTGAAGTTCAGACCGTGCGCGATGGTCTTCGCGTCCCAGCGGAACGGCAAGCCTGGCGGGGCGCCTCGCAGGTACGGCTGATGCGGGGCCAGCGCCGTGACGAGGCGGTCGATCTGTTCCGGACTGCGGCGGTAGACGACGGCGAGATCGAGCGTGAGTCGCGCCGAGCCGTGCGCCGTCGCCGCGGCGCCGCCGACCACGATGAAGTCCACGCCCGCGTCGGTCAGCGTCCGCAGCAGGCCTGGAAAGTCGGTCATCGTCCGCGCGCGCGCCGGCCGGCCGCCTGCAGCTCCTCGGCGAACCGTTGCAGTTCCATGAGTTGGCGAAGGCGCTGGTCCGGCGTGAGCTTCAGGTTCTCGCGGATCAGCGTGCGGTCGACGTCCTTCTTGTACGCCTCGATGACCGGATCGGGCTCGAGCGACACGCCGACGGTGTGGCGATTCTCGACGGCCATGGATCCACTCTACCATCGTCATCCGTCGAGATTGCTGTTGCCCCGACAGGCGTCAGCGGAGATCGCACCGACACACGTCAGAGAGCTCGCAACGACGACCGACAGAGTGATCGCCCCGACAATCGTAAGCAGACATCGCACCAACCGCCGAAAGGCGGCGTCAGTGCGCCGGAGCCGTGTCGGGAATCGGTGCAACTGATTGCACCCGTGTCGTGATGATCGTGCGTCCCTCGTGCGCCAGCTCCATGAGAAACCCCGGGCAGATGGCGCGGACTTTGAGGAAGCTGCCGCCCGCCGACGCCCCGGCGAGCCGTGCCCGGGTGGTGGTCGGAAAGAAGCGGCCGCCCTGGACGAGGACTTCTCCCGTCCGCGGCGACAACACCGTGATCTCGTACGTGCTGTTCCGGGTCCGGACGGCGAGGCGCTCCAATCCGGCCATCGTCTCGAGCTGCACGGCGCCGGTCCAGTCGTGCTCCGCCCACCGCTGCAGGTCGGTTGCGGCCCGCAGCTCGCCAGCGTAGCTCAGACTCGTATCGGACATTTTGTGAGCCGATTCTACATCCATCGGCGTCACGTCGTGCACTGAGAGCGGTTTACCAGCCGGCCCACTCCATCTGATTTTGCCGGCGGATATCGCGCATGACGCCCGGGTAGACGCCCTGCCGCCGCGCCGCTTCCGACGCGCGCGACATCTCGCCGCGGACAATCTCCGCGTTGTTGCGCAGCGCGGCGAACCAGCCCTCGCAGTTGACGGCGTTCGAGAGCTGGATCTGCAGGCCGGTGGCTTCGTAGATGGCAAACCACTCGCGATCCCCGGCGCGAGCGGCCCTGGCGACGCAGCTCTTCGACGACCGCTCCCAGAGCTCGTCGATTTGGTCGGCGCGGTGCGCCGCGCGTTCCACCGCCGTGCCGTAGGCGGCGGTCCCCTGCTCGCGCAGATCTTCGCTGGCCGTCGAGCCGGTCATGATCCGGTTGAGGCCCTGCAGCGGCGTGGCGGTCGCAGCGGTCGTCTGTCCGCTCAGGAGCTGCGACGCGTGATCGATCGCCACCGCAAACGCCAGTCCCTCGCCCGACGCTCCCCCAATTTTCATCGAGTTCACGCCGATCACGACGCCGTTGCGATCGACCAGCGGGCCGCCGCTGTTGCCAGGATTGATCGCCGCGTCTGTCTGGACGAGCGTCACCGACCCGGTCTCTCTGATCGCGCTCACGATGCCGCGCGTCACGGTGTTCGACAGCACGCCGAGCGCCGACCCGATGGCGACCACTTCCTGCCCGGCGCGGATCCCTTTCGCAGTGCCGAGGCGCAGCGTCGGCTGCGTCGGATCCGGGTTGTACACCTGCAGCACCGCCAGGTCGGTGCTGCTCGAGGTGCCGGTCACGCGTGCCGAATAACGCTTGCCGCCGACGGTGAGCTGCACCGACGTTTCGTTGCCGACGACGTGCTGGTTGGTGAGGACGATGTCGCGCTGCACGAAGAAGCCGGTCCCGCGGCCGCGGCCCGCCTGGATGGAGGCGACGGCCGGCAGCGCGCGGGCGACGACGTCTTCAAGGGACGACGAGGCAGGGACCGCAACGGGCGAGGGCAAATCAACCGCGGCAAAGCTGGTATCGGCGGGGAAGTTCAGCTCGGCCGGTGAAACCGGCTGCTCGCCCGGCTCTGCGCTGGTCTCCGGGGCCCCTTCAACCGGAGCGGCGACAGCAGCCTGCTCGGGCGGCGCTTCTTCCTTCAGGTACCACAGCATGCCCGCGGCCACCGCCAGACCGAGGAAGAGGCCGAGCAGCAGCGGATTGGGTCCGCTGCGGACCGGCTCCGGCGACGGTTCCTCCACCGAAGGTCGGGTCGCGGAGCGACCCGACCAGTCAGCGCTGGCTGGGCGGTCCGCATCTGCGGACCGCCCCGGCGGTGCGGGCGCTTCCACCGGCCGTGCGAATCCACACCGGCAGGCCTCGAAGCGGCGGGGCACCTGCCGGCCGCACGACGGACATTGCCACACGTAATCAGAAGTGCTCATGGGTAGAGGTTCGGGGGTCGATCGTCGTATCGGGCAGCCGGCCCCGGATCTTCAGATAGGCCCTGAGGACCGGCGCCCAGCGGGGGTGGTGCTTGGCATAAAAGGCTAATTGGCTCCGCCGGTAGGCCATTTCCGTGGCTCGAGGCCTGGATGACACCGACCGGCCGCGGAGGTGGACCACCTGAGCCGCGGGTACAAAGAGGATGGCCCGCCCCCGGGCCCGGATGGCGGCGCAGAAATCCACGTCCTCCGCATACATGAAATACCGCTCGTCCATCAGGCCGACGGCCTCGGCGTCGCTGCGGCGCACCAGCAGGCAGGCGCCGCTCACCCAGTCAACGTCGCGCGCCTCGCGGGTGAGGCGATCGACATAGGCGCGCACCAGCGGCAGGCCGCGATCGGTGCCCCGCACCAGCAGCTTCTGGCGCAGCTCCGTGATTGGTCCAATCATCCCGCCAAATGAGAGCTCCGATCGGCCATGGGCGTCAACAAGACGCGGCCCCGCGACGGAGGCGTCGGGCCGGGCGTCCAAGGCCGCGATCAGCGCATCGAGCGCGCCCGGCCGGACCACCGTGTCCGGGTTCAGGAGCAGCACGAGTTCCCCGAACGTCTGCCGAATGCCCAGGTTGCTGCCGCCGGCGAAGCCGAGGTTGCCCCCTGCGTCGAGTACGCGCACGCCGGGCCACCGCGCGCGGACGGAGGTCGCGGTGCCATCCGGGGAGGCGTTGTCGACGAGGACCGTTTCGCGATCCACGGACGAGGGATCGGCAGCCAGCGATCCGAGGCAGGCGTCGACCTCGTTCGCCGAGTTGAACGTGACGATGACTATCGAGAGGCGCGGCATCCCGAGCATGAAATCAGAACATCCAGCACCCGCTCTGCGCACGTGCGCCAGGAGTACCGGGCCAGAGTGTCTCTTCCCGCGGCCAGGATGCGATACCGCTCGGCATCGTCGGTGAGCACGCGTGCCAGCGCCGCGTCGATCAGCGCCGGTTCGAAGCGATCCACGTAGAGCGCGGCGGAGCCGTAGACCTCGCGCGCCACGGGAGTGTCAAGGACGACAATCGGCACGCCGGCGCTCAACGCTTCGAGCGGGGTCAGGCCAAAGCCTTCATATTCGGAGAGAAAGACGAACGCCCGCGCGCGGCTGTAGAGCGCAGAGAGTTCCGCCTCCGGGAGATAGGAGCGCAGCGCGATGCGGTCGCCCGCGCCGCTGGCGGCGGCGAGGCCTTCGATATCAACGCGTGGAATCGTGCGGTTCTCGCCGACGATTTCGAGACGGACATCCGGAACCTTGCGAGCGAGCCTCGCGAACCCGTCGATCAGTTCCGGGATATGGCGCCGATTGAACAGGGATCCTGCGAAAAGAATCATATTGTCGCGGGCCGTCGCGCCGTCG
>Ga0209640_10001485_pt1 | contig 19881 bp, 19 predicted proteins | sample RifCSP10_1_FD_184018 | JGI IMG/M metagenome (GOLD analysis project Ga0209640, IMG submission 184018) | Soil microbial communities from Rifle, Colorado - Rifle CSP2_sed 10_1 (SPAdes) (version 2) | ecosystem: Environmental > Terrestrial > Deep subsurface > Rock core/Sediment | place: Rifle...
CGCCGACCCGCGCTTTGGAGAAGCGCATAACAATCTCGCTGCCCTCTTCGCGATGAGCGGCCGCCGACAGGAAGCAGAAGCGGCGGTCCAGGCAGCGGAGCGCGCCGGGTACCGGGTGCACCCGCAGCTCAAGGAAGACATCCGTCAACTGCGATAGGAACAGGGGACCGTTTCGTTCTGCGCGTCCCCGGCGCTCGGTGCCGGGGTCACACATCCTGGATATCGATCTGCGCCCGCTGCAGACGCCCGCTGAAATCCACGTAGATCGACTTCCATTCCGAAAAGACGTCCAGCGCGGCGATCCCGGCCTCGCGATGGCCGTTGCCCGTCGCCTTGGTGCCGCCAAACGGCAGGTGGACCTCGGCGCCGATCGTCGGGGCGTTCACGTAGAAGATTCCCGTGTACATGTCGCGCATGGCGGCAAACGCCTTGTTGACGTCGCGCGTGTAGATCGACGCCGACAGGCCGTACGCGACGCCGTTGCCGATGGCAACCGCCTCTTCCAGGTCGTGGCACCGCATCACCGACACGACGGGACCGAAGATCTCCTCCTGCGCGATGCGCATCTTCGGGTCGACGTCGCCAAACACCGTCGGCTCGTGGAAGAACCCCCGGGCGTGGCTGCCGCCGGTCAACGGATGTCCGCCGGCGAGGAGCCGCGCGCCTTCCTGCTGGCCGATCTCGACGTAGCGCATCACGGTGGCCCGCTGAGCCTCGCTGACTGAGGGCCCCATCTGAACGCCCTCGTCAAGGCCGTTCCCCACCCGCAGCGCCTTCACCCGTTTCACGAACGCGTCGAGAAATGCGTCGTACACCCGCTCCTGGACCACCACGCGGCTCGCCGCCGTGCAGCGCTGCCCGGTTGTTCCAAAGCCGCCCCAGAGGCAGCCCTCCACGGCCAATTCCAGCTGCGCATCGTCCATGATCATGACGACGTTCTTGCCGCCCATTTCCAGGTGGACCTTCTTGAAACCGGGCGCGGCGTTCTGGTTGACGAGGCGGCCGACGGCAGTGGAGCCGGTGAACGAGACCACCGATACGCGATCGTCCCGCGAGAGCAGCGTCCCGACGTCCGCGCCGCCCGTGACGAGGTTCACCACGCCGGGCGGCAGTCCTGCCTCGTGGAGGACCTCGATAAAGTTAATGGCTGAGAGCGGCGTGAGCGACGCGGGCTTGAAGACGACCGTGTTGCCGCACACCAGCGCCGGCGCGATCTTCCACGAGGGGATGGCCATCGGGAAGTTCCAGGGCGTGATCACCGAGCAGACGCCGATCGGCTGGCGCACCGACATGGCGAACTTGTCGCGGAGCTCCGAGGGCACCGTCTGGCCGTACAGCCGGCGCCCCTCGCCCGCCATGAAGTACGTCATGTCGATCGCTTCCTGGACGTCGCCGCGCGTTTCCTCGAGCACCTTGCCCATCTCGCGCGTCATGTCGCGGGCAAACGGCTCCTTGCGCTCCGCGATGATCTGCGCGGCCCGCAGCAGGATCTCCGCGCGCCGCGGCGCCGGGACGTGGCGCCACGACGGGCAGGCCCGGTGCGCGGCGGCGAGCGCGTCAGCGGCGTCTTCCGGCGTCGACTCCTGGAAAAGGCCGATCAGATCGTCCTGGTCGGCAGGATTGCGGTTCTCGAACTGGCGGCCCGACCGCGAGGGCACCCACTGGCCGTCGATGAAGTTGTTCCAGGTCCGGACGCTCGAGGACTGGTGCACGGGCATGTTCTGCACAGAGTGACGCATGCGCGTCAGGGCCGCAAGCACGCGGCCGGAGCTGAGGGTGCCGTGGCGAAACTGCCTATATTTCGCCAAACCGCGTCGTGGAAACCGCCTTCACACGCATCTGCGGCAAACACACGGGTTACAGCACGGCGCGGCCGAGCTGGCCCGAAGGGACACTACAAATTACTGCGAACACAGAGCGACACTCGCCCTCAAATACAGCCGTTTCAGCGTGGCACGGATCCTGAATTGGGGTAGCGGGCAGAAGGGAGCGGATGACTCTGATGGCCGACACGATGCGAATCGCCGCTACCGCCGACGTCGGGTCGCAAAGCGACCCGACTAGCCAGCACTGGCCTGGCGGTCCGCAAGAGCGGACCGCTCCGGCGCTCAAGGCCACGCCAATCCAGAAAGTTGTCGTCGTCAACGGCAGCACGGACGTGCTCGGCATGCTGGAGGCGGTGCTGGACGCGGGCCGGTACGACATGGTGTTCGTCGAGTCGAGCGATCACGCCTACTCGCAGATCAAGAAGGTGCTCCCGAACCTCGTCATCCTCTGCGCCCGCATCGAGAACCTCGAAGGGTTCCAGCTGCTGACCATGCTGAAGCTCGATGCCGACACGCGCGACATTCCGGTCCTCACCTACACCACCGAGTTCGAAGGACAGGATCTGGATAACGCCATCTCCCAGCTGGCCGACGACGAGGAAGACCTGCTCCAGAGCCGCCCGGCCCTCCGCATGAACTAAGATGGCGAACCGTAAAGGTCCGCCCCGCAATTATGGAATGACAGCAGATGCGGCGCGAGCCTTTACGGCTCGCGAAGGCGGGCGTGCTATATTCGCGCCCGAATGGCCGACGCGGACAAGCGCGGCGCCGAGCGAGTCCCCATCCTCGGCGAACTCCAGGGCGAAATCATGGTGTTCCAGCCGATGCTGATTCGTGACATCAGCAAAGTCGGCGTCACAGTGGAGACCCGCTTTCCCCTCCATCTCGATTCGCTGCACGATCTCCGCCTGACGCTCGTCAAGAAATCCGTGGTCGTGAAGGCGCGGGTCGCCGACTCGAAGATCAGCGATGTCGACCAGGACATCGTGACCTACCGCTCAGGACTGGAGTTCGTGGGCGCGTCCGGGCGGGTGATCGACGCGATTCGGGAGTTCCTGATGACGGTCAAAGCCGACCGCACTGGGGTCTGACACTGGTCTGACCCCGGTCTGACCCCGGTATCGCCGCAGCTACCGAACTTTCAGGTGTTCGAGGTAATCGCCGGAATGGATGCGCTCGGCGCGGCCGAGCGGCGCGTTGTAGAAGTACGCCCACGCATCCACCACGCGGCCATCGTCCAGGGTGACCAGCGTCAGGTCGCGGTTGTAGAGGCTGCTCTCGGGCTCCTCCGCCCGGCACCCTTCGAGCTCGTCGAGCGCCTGGAGCACGATGGTCGGGTGGTCCATGCGGTAGACCTCGCCCCAGACGCGGGCGTCCGACGCGGGCACGGCGGCGGGATAGATGCCGAGATCGAACAACGCGCCGGCAATCGTGCCGCGCCCCGTGTACGCCAGGTGCTGGTCAACGCGGAGCCGCCCGCCCCGGTTGAAAGGCGTCATCAGGGTCCCGTAGAAGAACACCAGGTCCGTCATGTCCCTGTCATACCGCTACTTATGAAGGACTTACGCCCGGAGGGCGCGGGCCGTTTACGCCCGGAGGCCTAAAGGCCTCCGGCTACTGATCAAGGACGTACTCCCGCCGCTCGACCGCCCGTGTCGCAAGCAGGAGACACACGGCGGTAATGCCAAGCAGCCAGAACAGGCTGCTGGCGGCCGCGGCCGTGTCCCGGAAGACCGCCTCGAGGTGATAGGCCAGGGTGAACCGCCGCAGGTAGCCGGGGACGATGAGCGCGACCTGCTCCCACCCGAAGGCGAAAACCAGGCCAATGACGAGCGGCCGCCTCAGGGCCGCGCCCATCAACGCGAAGAGCGCCCCATACGCTGCGAGGCCCAGCGCCAGAATGCCCAGGTAATTCAGGACGTTGACACTCTCCGGGACCGACCAACGCGAGACGACCGCGAGATAGACCAGGATCACGGCCGGAAGCACCACGAAGGCGGTGCATGCCAGGTAGGCGAGGTACTTGCCGATCAGGACAGCGCCCCTCCGGATGGGCCTGACGAAGAGGTACGTAAGGGTCTTTTCTTCGACTTCGTCCGCGATGAGCGAGGTGCCGTACCAGACGCCGAGCACCGGCACGGCAAACCGGAGAAACAGCACCCACACGATCGTGTCGAAGACGCCGGCGCCCGCAACGTCCGCGCCGTTGATGCGCACCGTGGCAGTCACCGCGCCCAGCCGCGCGGCGACTGCCAGCAACACGGGCCCGCCGACGATCAGGGCGACGAACAGCGTACGGCGCGACCAGATCATCTGGCCGAGCGACAGGCGAAAGATGCGCGCGACACCGGTCCAGAAGCGCGTCACGACTTCACCAGGTACTTGAACACGGCCTGCAGGTTGTCGTCCGGTGAGGTGATCTCGTCGATCGCCCCGGCGGCACCCGACGCGGCCAGCGCCGTCAGCCGCGTGTAAAACGCGTCGGGCTTCGCCGTCTGGATCACCACGGCGCCATCCTCGAATGTCACGCTCAGGACGTCGTCTTCGGTCATCAAGTACTGGGCAAGGCCGCGCGGGTCAGCCGCGCGCACGAGTACGGTGTGCGGATGCTCGTCGATGAGCTCGCGGATCTGGTGGATGTTCCCTTCCGCGAGAATCCGGCCGTTGTCGATCAGCAGGATATTCGACGTCATCGCCTCGACTTCGTGCAGGATGTGGCTGGAGACGAGGAGGCTCTTGCCGGCGCGCGCCCAGTCCTTGATCAGGCGGATGGTCCTGCGCCGCATCAACGGATCCATGCCGCTCAACGGCTCGTCGAGGATCAGCAGCTCCGGGTCGTGCACGATCGCCTGCGCCAGCTTGACGCGCTGTCGCATGCCCTTGCTGTAGCCGCCGATCTTCCTGTCTGCCGCGTCGATCAGGTCGACCGCTTCGAGCGCGCGCGAGGCCGCCGCCCGGGCATCGGCCGGCGGCACCCCGTTCAGGCGCACGAGCGCCTCGAGCCACGCGCGCCCTGTCATCCGGTCGTAGAACGCGTCCTGGTCGGGGCAATAGCCGATGCGGGCGTAGAGCGCCGGGTTGCCCCAAATCGGTTGTCCGAGCACACGCACAGTCCCGGCACTGGGCGCGAGCTGCCCGGTGATCAGCTTCATGAACGTGGACTTGCCGGCGCCGTTGGGGCCAAGGAGTCCGGTGATTCCGGGCGGAATCGTGACGCTGACGTCATTGAGGCCCGAGACCTCGCCGTACCACTTCGACAGGTGGTCCGCGACGACGACAGACGCGGCTGGGGCAGCCGTCGCGTTCATGTGACGACGTCCACGGCCCGCACCCTGCGGTCGAGGATGAACATTGATGCGGCCGCGAGCACGACGATGGCGATGAGCGCCACGGGCCACGAGAGCACGGCATCGTCCGACACACGGAAGATGGCCGTCGAGAGGGCGTCGAACACATCCTCGAGCGAGAGCCACGCCCATGCGGTGCTGCCCGTGATCGAACGCAGGACCTGGTAGACGGCCGCGGCAAAGAACACAACGCCCACGTACATGATCGCCACGAACCGCCGACTCCTGGACAGCGACGACAGCGCCAGCATGGTAAGGGACGAAACCAGCGCCTCTATTACGCAGAAGAGCGTGATCGCCGGCACGAGGAACGGATTGTCACGGACGAAGTCGGGGCTTCCCGCCAGAACCATCTGCAGGGCCAGCAGCGCCATCGCGGGCAACCAGCTTGCGGCGAGGAGAAAGATCACCAGGACCAGGAGCTTCCCCGCCACGTACTCAAGGCGCGTCAGCGGCTTCGACAGGTACACCTGCAGCGCATTCGCGCGGCGATCGCTGGCAATCAGCCCCGACCCGGCATAGAGCGTGACGAAGACCAGGAACAGGCTCTGCTGATCGAGGAACTGACGGAACGTATCGGGACCCGGCGCCAGGAAGGAGAGCTGGTTGAAGCTCGTCGACACCCAAATCTGCAGCGCGCGGACCATGAACGGGGCCCATGCCAGCAGCAGCAACGCCAGGAACCGGCGTTCGCGCAGGCGCTCCCGCACACCCGTGCGAGCGATGACCCACCATCCCCTGCCCTGCACGCGGCGACCCGTGTACCGCCGATACCCCTGGTCGTGGATAGGCACTACGGGGCTCCGATGGCGTCGACGAAGACGTCTTCGAGCGTCGCGACGCTGGCGCGCAGGTGGCGCACCTGCACGCCGTGCTGCGCCGCAACCTGGAACAGCTCGCGGGAGCCGCGTCCCTCGGGAACGAGGACGCGCATCACGTCCTCATTGGTGTCGTGGCAATCGAGGCCGGCGCTCTGCAGCGCCGCCGCAAAGCGATCGGTGTCGCCTTTCACGCGCACCTCGAATACGCGCCGCCCGTGGCCCTTCAGCCCGGCGATCGGTCCCTGCGTGGCCACGCGCCCCTTCGCCAGGACGAGCACGTGGTCGCAGGTCTCGTCCACGTCGGGCAGCAGGTGCGAGGAGACGAGGACGTTCAGGCCGCGTTCGTGCGCGATGTCGCGGATCAGGGCCACCATCTCGTCGCGCCCCTTCGGGTCCATCCCGTTGGTCGGCTCGTCGAGCAGCAGCAGGTCCGGGTCGTGCACCAGCGCCTGCGCCAGCTTGATCCGCTGCTTCATGCCGGTGGAATAGGTCTCCACGTTCCGGTAGCGGGCCTCGCCAAGGCCGACGTAATGGAGCACCTCGTGAGCGCGCTGCATCGCGTCGGCGCGCGGCAGCCCTGCGAGTTCACCGCAGTAGGCCACAAACGTGACGGCGTTCATGCCGGGAATGTGGGCGTCGCTCTCGGGCATGTAGCCGACGCGGCGGCGAATCTCGAGCGGCGCGTGCCGGACATCGAGACCCAGGACGCGCATGTCGCCCTGGTCCGGCGCAATGAATCCGAGCAGCGACTTGATCAGCGTGCTCTTGCCTGCCCCGTTCGGACCCAGGAGACCGACGGCCCCTGCCGGCAGCACGGCGCTGACGTCCTGCAGCGCCGGCCGCGGGCCGTACCTGACGCTGACGTGTTCGATCGTAACGACGGAGCCTGCCTCGCCGAAGCCATTGGCGAAGGCCGGGGTCACAACGCTCCGCGGAGGCCCAGGGCGTCGGCCTGCTCGCGCATGAACGCGATGACGTTGGCGGCGTGCGCTTCGAGCGGCAGCCCCAGGCTTTCCGCGCCGCTTCGAAGGTCGTCGCGCGAGACGGCGCGCGCAAACGCCTTGTCCTTCATCCGCTTGATCACGGACGAGGCCTCCAGGTCGAGGAGACTCTTGCTCGGACGGACGAGCGCGGCCGCCGTGACGAAGCCCGCCATTTCATCGCAGGCAAACAGCGTCTTCTCGAGCAGGCTGTCGCGGGTGACGCCGCTGTAGTCGGCGTGCGACAGGATGGCGCGCGTCATCCATTCCGGGTACCCGCGCCGCTGCAGCTCTTCGCAGCCCCGGAAGGGATGGTCGGCGGGAGTCGGGTAGCGTTCGTAATCGAAATCGTGCAGGAGCGCCACGACGCCCCAGGCCTGCTCGTCCTCGCCGAACTTCCGTGCGTACCCGCGGACGGCGGCCTCCACGGCGAGCGCGTGCTTGCGGAGGCTCTCGCTCTGCGTCCACTCGGTGAGGAGCGCCCAGGCCGCGTCGCGGGAAATGGGGTCGGAGGTCATTTTTCGAGGACAGTGGCCATAGTCAGGGAAGTGTCCTCGAAAAATGACCTCCGACCCCATTTAACTCGAGCGCGCGCGAAATGACTGCCCGCGCTTTCTCCGTCAGGTCGTACGCGTCCAGTGACGCGGGATCGACCATCACCGCCTCGTCCACATCGGATCCGGCCTGCAGGTCGCCGCCAACCGGCCAGCACAGGTAGTCGACCAGGACGAAGTGATACCGCACACGCTGTTCCGCGTCGAAGATGATGCGATCGAAGACCTCGATCACCGGACCGATTTCGATCTCGAGGCCGGTTTCCTCCTGCATTTCCCTGGCGACACCCGTCTCCAGCGTCTCGCCGAGCTCGAGCGTGCCGCCAGGAATGCTCCATCGCCCTGCCAGCGGCTCGTACCGCCGCTTCACCAGCAACACCTTGCCGGCTTCCACGATCACCGCGCCCACGCCGACGATCGGGCGCTCGGGATACTGCCGGCTATCCGTGCGCTCCGTCATTCGCCCATCACCTTCACGACGACGCGCTTGCGGCGCTGGCCGTCGAACTCGGCGTAGAACACCTGTTCCCACGGCCCCAGATCCAGCTTGCCCTTCGTGATCGGCAGCATGACCTGGTGGCCCATCAGCGTGCGTTTCAGGTGGGCGTCGGCGTTGTCTTCGCCCGTCTGGTGATGGCGGTACTCGCGGCCCGCCGGCGCGAGCTTCTCGAGCCAGACCTGGAAGTCGTGAATCAGTCCGTCTTCCCAGTCGTTGACGTACACCGCGGCCGTGATGTGCATCGCCGACACGAGGACCATCCCCTCGGCCACGCCGCTCTTGTGGACAATGTCAGCGACCTGGTCGGTGATGCGGATGAACTCCTGCCGCTGCTTCGTCTCGAACCAGAGATACTCGGTCAGGGTTTTCATATGCAAACCACGACGGTCACGACGGCCACGAAGGTAATGGTATTTCGTGTTCGTCGTGTTCGTCGTGGTTCCTACGTCAATGCAAGCGACGCGTCGGCATTGACGTCGAGGGCTCCCGCCACGCCGGCCCGGTGACGGCGAAGCCCGGCGGCGGCGATCATCGCGGCATTGTCGGTTGAAAGCGCGAGGCTCGGGATGAATACGGGAATGCCCCGGGCGGCCCCGCGCGCCACCGCCTCCTCGCGGAGCCGGCTGTTCGCGGATACGCCGCCGGCCACGCCCACGCTTTGCGCGCCGTACCAGCGCGCCGCCTCGAACAGGCGATCGAGCAGCGTGTCCACGACGACGCGCTGAAAACTGGCGGCAATATCGGCCACCTGCTGGGGCGGCAACGGTGCATCCGGCGCAAGACCTAGGGCCTCCCGGCGACTGCCCACGTGCCGCAGCACCGACGTCTTGAGGCCGCTGAAGCTGAAATCCCGGCGGCCGGGCAGGTGCGGCGCGTTGCGATCGGCGTGCGTGAGCCGGGTCTTCGGCAGCGCGACCGCGCGATCGTTGCCCTGCGCCGAGACTCGATCGATCACGGGCCCCCCGGGATACCCAAGCCCCAGCAGTTTCGCCACCTTGTCGAACGCCTCGCCAGCCGCGTCGTCCCGCGTGCGGCCAAGCAGCTCGTACGCCCCGGGCTGTTCGATGCGGTAGAGGCTGGTGTGGCCCCCGGAAACGACGAGGACGACGGCGGGCAGCGGCATCTCGCCGCCTTCGAGCACAAGCGACTCGATGTGCCCGGCGAGGTGATGCACGGGAATCAATGGCACCGAGCGGGCCCACGCCAGCGCTTTTGCGAACGACAGTCCTACGAGGAGCGAGCCGACCAGGCCCGGTCCCTGCGTGACGGCAACCGCATCGAACGCGTCCGTCCCGGCATCGGCCAGCGCGCGCTCGACAACGCCGCAGATGTCGCGAATGTGCTGCCGCGCCGACAGCTCCGGGACGACGCCGCCCCATTCGCGGTGCACGTCCACCTGCGACGCCACGACGTTCGATCGGACGCGCCAGGGGCGCTGCGGATCGGCGGTCTCTTCGACCACGGCCGCCGCCGTTTCATCACACGACGTTTCGATGCCGAGGACGATCATCTTCGTTCACGCTTCCGGCTTCTCGCTGCTCGGTTCGTGTTCACGTTCGACGAGAGCACGGAGGGAATCGGAGTAGGGGGCGGAGGCGATTCCGCGCTCGGTGATGATGGCCGTGACGTACTTCGCGGGAGTCACGTCGAAGGCGGGATTCCGGATCCGCGCGCCGTCCGGCGTGAGGCGCGAGGGGCCGACGTGCGTCACTTCCTTTTCGCTGCGCTCCTCGATCGGGATGTGGTCGCCATCCGGGGTGTCCAGATCGACCGTCGAGATCGGCGCGGCGACGTAGAACGGAATGCCGTGCTCCCTGGCCAGCACCGCCACGCCGTACGTGCCCACCTTGTTGGCGACGTCGCCGTTCGCGGCGATGCGGTCCGCGCCGACGACCACGAGATCGACGTGGCCGAGCCGCATCATCGACGCCGCCATGTTGTCGGTGATGACGGTCGTCTCGATGCCGTCCCTGACGAGCTCCCAGGCCGTGAGGCGCGCGCCCTGCAGGAACGGCCGCGTCTCGTCGGCGAGCACGGCGACCTTCTTGCCCTGTTCCACGGCGGCGCGGATGACGCCGAGCGCCGTGCCGTAACCGGCCGTTGCCAGCGCGCCCGCGTTGCAGTGCGTGAGGATGTTGGCCGTCTGCGGCACGAGCGCCGCGCCATGTGCGCCCAGCGTGCGGCAGCTGGCGACGTCCTCGTCGTGAATCGCGGTGGCTTCCGCGTCCAGCCGCTGCCGGATCTCGTCCACTGAGGAGCCGGCGAGCGCGGCTGCGGCAAACACGCGCTTCATGCGATCGATCGCCCAGAACAGGTTGACCGCGGTGGGACGCGTGGCCGCGAGGAGGTCGCACGTCTTCTGGAACTCGGTGGCGAACTGCTTGGTCCCCGTGGCCCTGCTCTTCCGCATCCCGAGCGCGATGCCCATCGCCGCCGCCACGCCGATCGCCGGCGCGCCCCGAATCACCATCGTCTTGATCGCCCTGGCGACCTCGGAAGCAGTCCTGCACGTGACGTAGACCTCGGCGGAGGGCAGCTTCCGCTGGTCGATCATCACGACGCCCTCGTCCCTCCACTCGATCGTGGGCAGCATTAAATCGATGATATCAACAGGTCCCAGGTCCGGCTGAAGCCGGACACTACGTACAACGTGCCACGCACAACGTACGTAGTGTCCGCCTTTAGGCGGACTAGCGCAGCAGGCGATTGTCAAATGGCAGCGGCAGCAGGTCGCGCAGCTGGTGACGGCCCACCTCGCGCGTGAGGGTCGCGAGGATCACTTCGAGGTCGCCGCCGAACTCCCAGAGGATCTGGCGGCAGGCGCCGCACGGCGGCGTGGGACCGTCCGTATCGGCGACGATCGCGATCCGGCGGAACTGGCGATGTCCTTCGGACAGCGCCTTGAACATCGCCACGCGCTCGGCGCAGATGGTCAACCCGTATGTCGCGTTCTCGATGTTGCAACCGGTGATCACCGCGCCGTCGGCGGTCTCGAGCGCAGCGCCCACTTTGAACTTCGAATAGCCGGCGTGGGCGAACTCGCGGGCCTTGCGCGCGGCGGCAACCAGATCAGAGTCGCTCAATGATTCCCTCGAGCAGCGCGATGAACGTGCCCCTCACCTGCCGCGTCGTCTCCAGCACTTCCTCGTGATTCAACGGCTGCGGCAGCACACCCGCGGCCATGTTGGTGATGCAGGACAGCCCCAGGACCTCGAGCCCCATGTGGCGCGCGGCAATCGCCTCGGGCACTGTCGACATGCCGACCGCGTCGGCGCCGATCGTCCGCAGGTAGCGGATTTCGGCCGGCGTCTCGTAGCTCGGCCCGCCAAGCGCCACGTACACGCCGTGCGACACCGATAGCCGCTTCGCCGCCGCGGCGTCATCGGCAGTGCGTCGCAGGCGCTTCGAATACACCTCGGTCATGTCCGGGAAGCGCGGGCCGAAGCGCTCGTCGTTCTCCCCGATGAGCGGGTTCGCGCCCATCAGGTTGATGTGGTCGTCAATCACCATCAGCGTGCCGCGGCCGAAGGCGGTGTTCACGCCGCCGGCGGCGTTGGTGACCACCAGCTCGTTGATGCCCAGGCGTCCCATCACGCGCGTGGCAAAGACGACGGTGCCGAGCGGATGACCTTCGTATGCGTGGACGCGCCCCGCGAGCGCCGCGACGCGCCTGCCCGCCACCGTGCCGACCACGAGCCGGCCGGCATGCCCGACCACTTTCGACGCCGGCCAGTTCGGCAGGTCGCCGTACGGCATGGCCACCGCGTCCGCCAGGGTGTCGGCGAAATCGCCCAGGCCCGATCCGAGGATGAGCGCCGTCTTCGGCAGCACGCCGCAGCGGCGACGAACGGCGTCCGCTGCCGCTTCGACGCGCTCGAACATTCCTTGCTCGCCCATCAGAGCAACATCGAGGCGACGCACGCGTTCACCAGCGTGGCGACAAAGCCGGCGAGCAGCGCCCGCGTGCCCAGCCGCGCGAGGTCGCCGCGGCGGTTCGGCGCCATGCCGCCGATGCCGCCAAGCTGGATGCCGATCGAGGCGATGTTGGCAAAGCCGGTCAGCGCGTAGGTCGCCAGGATGTAGGAACGCTCGCTGAGGACGGTGCGGTACTCGCCGGTCAGCTTCACGAACGCGACGAACTCGTTGGCGACCAGCTTTGTCCCCAGCAGATCGGCCATCGGGCCGATATCGGCCGCCGGCACGCCCATGAGGAACGCGACCGGCGCAAAGACGACCGCGAAGACGCCGGACAGCGTGAGTCCGGGACGGATGGCGCCCAGGATGAAGTCGAACAGCGCGATGAACGCCAGGAACGCGATCAGCATGCCGGCGACGTTCAGCGCCAGCGTCAACCCGTCGGACGCGCCGCTCGCGGCCGCGTCGATCACGTTGACGTGCAGCTTCTCCACGTTGACCTGCGCGTCTCCAAGCGTCTCAGGCTGCTCGAGCTCCGGCAGCAGCATCTTCGAGAGATACAGCCCGCACGGCGCCGCCATCACGCTCGTCGTCAGGATCGCGACCGGGTCGGCGCCGAGCGCAATGTAGACCGCCATGACGCCGCCGGAGATGGTGGCCATGCCGCCCACCATCATCGCGAGCAGCTCCGACTGCGTCATCCGGGGCACGAATGGCTTGACGATGATCGGCGCCTCGGTCTGCCCCATGAAGACGTTCGCGGTGGCCGAGAGGGTCTCGGCGCCGCTCGTCCGCATCAGTCCCATCATGGCGCGCGCCATCAGGCGGACGACGAACTGCAGGATGCCGAAGTAATAGAGGACCGTGAAGAACGACGACACGAAGATGATGGTTGGCAGTGCCACGAACGCAAAAATGAGCGCGTCCGCGGGGCCGAACACCTTGCCGATTGCCTGTGGACTCGCGAGCACCCCGAACACGAAGTCCGACCCGACGTCAGTGAACTGCAGGAACCGGCTGACCCCCCTGCCAATCGCGCTGAATACTTCGTACCCCGGACGCCGACCGCCGATGTCGAGCTTCAGGATGACGAGCGCGAACCCAAGCTGCAGCGCCATCCCGCACCACACCGTCCGCCAGTTCACAAGGCGCAGGTTCGGCGAGCAGGCGGCAATGATCCCGATGAAGCACAGCGCGCCGGACGCGGCCTGGGCGCGGAAGCCGAGGACGCCGCCGAGCACCCACGCGGCTGCGGCCGTCACCGCGACGAAGCCGATCGCCGCCAGTCGCAGCGACCGGCCCGAGTCGAGAGGGGCTTCCACGGACGTCGTCATCAATGCGCTCCACTCGCGGCGGTCCCCAGCACGAGCGGCCGCAGCGTGGGCGGCGCGCTCGCAACGCTGATGGCGGCCTGCGCCAGGCTGGACGCTTCCGCCAGCCCGCGGTCGTCGTTGTACAGCAATTCGAGGATCGTTTCGCCGGCCGACACGTGCTCGCCCGGTTTCTTCGCGATCAGGACGCCCGAGCCATGGTCGATGCGGTCGTCAATCCGCTGCCGGCCCGCGCCAAGCACCATCGACGCGCGCCCGATCAGATCGGCCTTCATCGCCGCGAGGTAACCGTCCCCGGCGGCCTTCACCGCCTGCCGGCGTCTGGCGCCCGGCAGGCGGCTGTAGTCGTCCAGGACGCGCGTGTCGCCCCCCTGCCACCCCACCATCGCCCGCATCTTCTCGAGCGCCCGGCCCGAGCCGATCGCTTCTCGAACCGCAGGGCCCGCGTCCAGGTCGCCGTAGCGCCCCGAGACGACGAGCATGCGCGTGGCCAGCTCCACCACGAGGGCGCTGATGTCGGGCGGCCCCTGCCCCTTGAGCGTCTGTATGCACTCGATCACCTCGAGCGCATTGCCCACGGCGCGGCCGAGCGGCGCATCCATGTCGGTAATGAACGCCTCGGTACGCAGCCCCGCCTGCGCGCCGATCGACACCATCAGCCGTGCCAGCTCCCGGGCGTCGGCCTCCGACTTCATGAACGCGCCATGGCCGCACTTCACGTCCAGCACCAGCGCATCGCCTCCCTCCGCCAGCTTCTTGCTCATCACCGACGCGGCAATCAGCGGGATGCTGGGCACGGTCGCCGTCACGTCGCGGAGCGCATACAGCTTCTTGTCGGCCGGCGCCAGCGACGCACTCTGTCCCACGATGCTCGTGCCCACCTCCGCGAGCATACGGGTGAACTCGTCGACCGACAGGTCCACGCGGAATCCCGGGATCGACTCCAGCTTGTCGAGCGTGCCGCCGGTGTGCCCCAGGCCGCGACCCGACATTTTTGGCAGCACGACGCCGCAGGCCGCCACGATCGGGGCCAGGATGATGGAGACCTTGTCGCCCACGCCGCCGGTGCTATGCTTGCCGACTTTGGGGCCGGGAATACGGGAGAGGTCGACTTTCTCGCCCGACCGCACCATCGCGTCGGTCAGCCAGGCGGTCTCCTGGTCCGACATGCCGCGCAGCACGATGGCCATGAGCAGCGCGGATGCCTGATAATCAGGAATCCCCCCCGCGCTGGCGCCGCGGACAAACTCATCGATGTCCTCGCGCAAAAGCGGCAATCCATCGCGCTTTTTCGCGATGACGTCGACAAAGCCCATGGAAGATCGCCCAGTATAATCAAGATTCCAGACATGCCTCCGACGCCGGGCCCCAACCCGATGTCCGCCGAGCAGACGGCGGTCCTCGTGGAATTCGCGAGAGCCTGCCGCACGGCCGCGCGCTCGGTATCGCTCTACCCCGCGACCCATCCGTCCATCCAGGCGTCGCTCCAGCGGGTGATCGGCTCGGCCGGGCGCCTGGCTCCGGCGGGGACCGTCACGCTCGCCGTGCACCCGGGCGCCCTGCTCATCGAGGGCAAGGCGCCGGCGCGCGCGGACCAGGCCGTGGAAGAGCTGTCGGGCCTCATGAAGGACCGCCTCGTCGGCGCGCTGAAGATTGAGTCCGGGGCGGATATCCACGACTGGCATGCCCTGCTCCTGCTGCTCGTGCGGCCGCCGGAAGAGCTCATGAACGAGGGCGGCATCGCGAAAGCGTGGACCATCACCGGCCGCAATCATTTCGAGATCGTCGAGATCGACTATGCCGAGGTGCTCCGCGAGCGGAGCGGCAGCGGCGGGACCGAGTGGGATCAGATCATCGCATTCTGCCTGGGCGAAGAGGGCGCGCTCGACGCCGGTGCCCTGTCGCAGCTGCTCGATACACTCGGCGACTCGGCGAAGTTCGGCGAATTGATCGACCGCCTGCAGAGCACCGCGGCCGGAGGCGACGCTACGGTCAGTGCGCGCGCGGCCGCGTTGCTCGAGCTGGTCCAGCAGATGCTCGCCGCGTCTGTCGAGCGATCGGGCGAAGGCAGCAAGGAAGGCGTGCTGCAGACGGTGGCCGACTCCTCGTCCCGCCTGACGCCCGACATGCTCATCGCGATTATCGAGCAGGCGCGCGCGCCCCAGGGCGCCCAGTCGGATGTCGCCGCCGCCGTCGTCGACCGCATCGGCGACGACACCATCGCGTCGTTCGTCGCGGGCAACGTCGCCAAGGAAGGCGGCGCGTCGGAGCGGCTTGCGCAGGCACTGCAGCTCCTTGTGCCCGAAATCGATCGCAAGGAGCGCCTGATCGATCTCGCGAAGCAGGAAGCGGAACAGAGTCCGCTCGGCCAGCAGGCGGGATTCGAACAGCTCTGGGAATCGGCCGCCACCATGCTGGCCTCGTATTCGGACGAGAGCTACGTGTCGGCCGAGTACGCGCGCGAGCTGTCGGGCGCGCAGAAGCAGGCGCTGGACGTCGAGCGCATCTCCGACGACCCGCCCGAGCGCGTCCAGGCGTGGCTCGCCACGGTCGCGGACGACAAGATCAAGGGGCTCGACTTCGACCTGCTGCTCGACCTGCTGCAGGTGGAGGACGACGCCTCCGCGTGGCGGGACACCGCGCGGCTCGTCGTGTCGGAGATCGAGAAGCGGACGAAGGCCGGCGAGATGGAGGGCGCCCAGAAGCTGGCGTTCGCGATCGTGCGCGAGACGGCCACCGGCGGCCGTGAATCGCTGCGCGCGCCGGCCGAATCCGCGATCGAGGCGCTCGCCAGCGTCACGTTCGCGCGTCATATCGCCGCGCACCTGCGCAAGGTCGACGACGGGGATGTCGACCCCTTCAATCGCATCTGCCGCACGATCGGGCCGCGAATCATCGGGCCGCTGGCCGAGGCGCTCATCGTCGAGGAACACACCAAGGCGATCCGGCGGCTCCGCGACCTGCTCTTTGGCTTCGGCGCGGCCGGCCGCGAGACGGTCGAGCGGCTCAAGCGATCGCCGAACCCGACGGTCCGCCGCACGGCCATCGACATGCTGCGGATGTTCGGCGGACAGGACGCCCTTGCCGACCTGGCGACGATGCTCGAGGACCGCGACCCGCAGGTACAGCGGGACGCGATCAAGGCGATTGCGCAGCTCGGGAATGACGAGGCGTTCGCGGTGCTGCAGAAGGCGCTGATGTCCGGGACGCAGGCGGGCAACTCGATCCCGAAGCAGCTCATCACGTTGAAGGAAGAGCGGGCGGCGCCGCTGCTGTGCTACGTGCTCAACCACACGATTCCACGGGGCCGGCTGATCGAGGTGCACACGCAGGTCCTGGAGGCGCTCGGCGCGATCGGATCGCACCCGGAGTCGATCTCGACGCTCGAGGCCGCCCTGTACCGCGGCGAGTGGTGGGCGCCGACACGGACGGCAGCCCTCCGTCGCGCCGCGGCCCTGGCGCTCGGCCGCATCGGGTCGCCCGAGGCGCGCCGCGTGCTCGAGGACGCCAAGAAGAAGGGCAGCCGCGGCGTACGAAACGCCGCGAAGCTCGCGCCCATTGCGCCGCCACGGCGGCAGCAGGAGCGGACATGAGCACGCAGCGCATGAGGCTCGTCGACGAGCTCGTACGGCGCTTCGCCGCCGCGCTGCGCAGCGTCACGTTGTACGCCCCCGGCCATCCGCTGGTGCAGCGCAGCATCAACGCCCTGGCGGAAATGCTGACGACGATGCATGCCACCTCGCCTTCGGTGACCATCGGCATCGTCGGCGACGATCTCGTCGTTCAAGACAGCCCGATTCCCCGCGCCGCGGAAAACCTGGACAAGCTGATCCGCCAGTTCCGGCAGGTGGGCATCGAACGCGTCGTGATCGACCAGGGCGTGGAGCCGAGCGAGTTGGCGACGCTGGTCCAGACGCTGGGTGCGGTCAGCGCGACGCCGGAATCGACGACCGTTCTGAACAAGCTGAAAAAGATCCGGGTAGGGCGCCTGCAGCTGGAGGAAGGCGTCGAAGCGCCCGTCGCCGACATCGCGACCTACCGCAAGCTGTACGACGACGCCGTCTCGGTAGCGGAGACGCTCTGGGACAGCGCAAAGCTCGATGGCATGCCCGATCCCGATGCGGGCAGCCAGATCGTCAACTCGCTGGCCGATGAAGTCTCGCAGAACCGGACGGCGCTCCTGGCGCTGACGACGCTGAAGAATTACGACAGCTACACGTTCACGCACATGGTGAACGTGTCGATCCTGACAATGGGCCAGGCGCGCGGGCTGGGGATCGAAGGATCGCTGCTGCGGGAGTTCGGCCTGTCGGCGCTGCTGCACGACATCGGCAAGGTCAAGACGCCGTCGGAGATCCTGAACAAGCCGGAGAAGCTCACGGACCAGGAGTTCGCGGTGCTCCGGCGCCACACCGTCGACGGCGCCGAGATCCTGCGCCGGACGCCGGAGATCCCGGCGCTCGCGCCGATCGTCGCCTTCGAGCACCATCTGCGGGCCGACGGCACGGGATATCCCTTCGGCGTGAAGCGGGACATTCTGAACCTCGGCACGATGCTCTGCGGGATTGCGGACGTCTACGATGCGATGCGATCGCAGCGCGTATACCAGGAAGCCTTTCCGACCGATAGGATTCTTGCGGTGCTGCAGCGGAACGACGGCAAGCAGTTCGACCAGAACCTCGTGAGACGCTTCTCGCAGCTTGTCGGGATCTATCCGGCGGGGAACATGGTTCGGCTGAACACGGGCGAGGTGGCGGTCGTCCTGAAGGCATACGCCCCGGACCCGTACCGCCCGCGGGTGCGGCTCCTGTTCGACAAGGAAGGCGTCGCCATCACGCGGGTGCGCGAGTTGAACCTGTGGGAAACCGGCACGGAAGAGCCGCGTTCCATCCAGTCGCCCGTTGACGCGGCCACCTACGGGATTGACCCGTTGACGTATCTTGCTAAGTAGCGCGCAGGCTTACGCCTGCGGGCCACATCTTTCCCAGGGGATTCATGAAGGTCTCACGTACGCTTTTCGCGGACCGTAAAGGTCCGCGCCGCATCGTGTCGGTAACAGCGTGCGCCGTCGCCCTCGGGATCGGCAGCGCGATGGGCAGCGCGATCGGTACGGCCATCGCGCAGGACGCGGCGTTCCGGCCTCGCTTTCCGATCCTCCTCTCCGACATCACGGCGCCGGCGATCGATCGCGGCATCCGCGACGCTGACCTGCCGCGGCCGCCGCGCACCGAAGGCGAGACGCTGCAGATGGCCTCCGAGGGCGAGCGGTTTATCCGCGGCATCGACGGCGACCAGGTGATCCGCGGCAGCATCATCGTGAAGTTCCGCCCCGGCACGACGCCCGGTGCGCAGCGCGCGATGCTGGCGCAGGTCGACGGATCGACCACGCCGCCGCTGCCCTACGCCAACTTCGACATCGTGTCGATCGCCGGCACCGCCGACCCCGAGGCCGCCGCGCGGCTGCTCGACGCGCAGCCCGATGTGGAGTACGCCCAGGCGCGTTACAGGGTGTATCCCGCCTTCACGCCGAACGATCCCCTGTACGCGCGGCAGTGGAACTACCCGACGCTCGACATGGAGCGCGCCTGGGACATCAATCCGGGAGCGACCCCGTCGGTGACCGTCGCCGTACTCGACAGCGGCGTAGCGTTCCGCTCCGGCCTGATGCGCTACAACGCGCGGGCGTTCCGCGTCACGCTCACCGGGCCGCTGTTCCCGGCGCTCGGCCTCATCGACGTGCCGTTTGCGGCGGCGCCCGACCTCGGCGGCGCCGACCGCTTCGTCGCGCCGCGCGACTTCATTTGGGAGACCACGACGCCCGTCGATCTCGACGGCCACGGCACCCACGTGTCGGGAACGATCGGCCAGCTCACGAACAACGGGGTCGGCGTCGCGGGCATGGCCTTCAACGTGCGCATCATGCCCGTAAAGGTCATCGCCACGGACTGGGATCTGATCTTCGGCAGCCCGTTGCAGGGGACCGACGACGTCGTGGCGCGGGGCGTGCGCTACGCGGCTGACAACGGCGCGAAGGTGCTGAACATGAGCATCGGGCGAGCCGGCCCGCCGGCGCCCGTGGTACAGGAAGCGATCAACTACGCCGTGTCCCGCGGCGCGTTCGTCGTCGTCGCGGCCGGCAACGAATTCGAGGCGGGCAACCCGGTGGAGCGGCTGGCGGAGTTCGCGCCGCTGATTCAGGGCATGGTGGCCGTCGGCGCGATTGGCCGCAATCGCCTGCGGGCGTTCTATTCGAGCACGGGGGCGTACGTGGAGCTGGCGGCCCCGGGCGGCAACTCGCGGGCCGGAGGCTCAGAGGGAGGGATCCTTCAGCAGACCTTCGACCTCGATCTCACCGAGACGTATCTCGGCAGCCTCGCGCAGTACCGCGCGCCGCGCTTCGATGCGTTTACCTACCAGTTCTTCCAGGGGACGTCGATGGCCGCGCCGCACGTCTCCGGCTTCGCGGCGCTGCTCATTCAGCAGGGGATCACCAGCCCCGCCGCCATCGAGGCGGTCATGAAGCGGTATGCCACCGACCTCGGCGCCGCGGGGCGCGACAACGAGTACGGCTTTGGACTGATCAACCCGCGCGCGTCACTCCGCGGCCT
>Ga0209640_10001486_pt1 | contig 19880 bp, 18 predicted proteins | sample RifCSP10_1_FD_184018 | JGI IMG/M metagenome (GOLD analysis project Ga0209640, IMG submission 184018) | Soil microbial communities from Rifle, Colorado - Rifle CSP2_sed 10_1 (SPAdes) (version 2) | ecosystem: Environmental > Terrestrial > Deep subsurface > Rock core/Sediment | place: Rifle...
TCGAGGTTGATTACTGGAACCTCCAGGATGGAGGCCGACGATTGGTCTCCATACATCTCTATAATTCGGTGGGTGTCTGCGTGCTCACTTCCGGAAACACGCCATCGGTATGCATCACGCCCGACCCGTGGTACTCGCGCCATTACCCGCGCGGTCTCTTCCGCACTTCATGCACTATTCCAGGCTTCCTGCTGAATGAAGGTTTGCACTGCGTAACCGTGTACATCAATGAGCGGACGGCGTACGACAATATCGTCCTCATCAGGGATGTTCTTTCGTTCAATGTTCGGGACACGGGCGAGATGCGCAAGGAGTACACCGGTCCGTGGCTTGGCGCGGTTCGGCCGCGTCTTTATTGGCAAACCTCGCAACTGGATTAGGCCCGGGGATTTGATCGAAGATCCCATGACTCGAAGACAGCGTCTGTGACATCGAGTTGGCCCGACAGTCGGGCGCGACGGCGGTCCTTGTGCGAACCGGATGCGGCGCCGCGGCGGCTGAAGACGAAACGGTTCCCGACTATGTCGTCGATGACCTGCCAGATGCCGCGGCGGTGATCAGGCGGCTACTCGAAGGAGGGATGAAAAGCGATGCAATCTCCTCTTGAACACCTGCGCGTTAGAGCGCGCCATCATCTGTTTGAAAGCATCGAGGTCAAACGCCAGGTCGCGGCGGAGTGCCTGGATTCGATTCTTGCGGCGGCCTCGCTCATCGTGACCGCATTTCAATCGCAAAACAAGGTGCTGTTGTGTGGGAACGGCGGAAGCGCGGCCGATTGCCAGCATATGGCCACGGAGTTCGTAAGCCGTCTGACCAGAGGCTTCGAGCGCCCTGGCCTTCCTGCCATCGCGCTGACGACCGACACGTCATTCCTCACTGCGTTCCCCAACGACTCCGGTTTCGAGGGGGTCTTTGAGCGGCAGGTCCAGGTGATGGGCAGACCGGGCGACGTGCTGATAGCGATCAGCACAAGCGGCAAGTCTACGAACGTGATTCGCGCAGCCTGGGCGGCGCATACGGCGAAGATGAGGACGATTGCCCTGACTGGAAACGGGGGCCGCCTGTCAGAGATTGTGGACGTCGCTGTCTCGGTTCCCAGCAACTGCACTCATTACATTCAGGAATCCCATATCGCGATCGAGCACGCCGTGTGCGATCTCGTCGAGAGCTGCCTGTTCGGCGAAGGCAGCATGGCACGGAAGGCGTTGGCGATTGGGGGCTAATCTGCCTGTTCGAGAACGCGAGGAAAGAGCTTGTTCTGCCCGGATCAACGGGACCTGACAGATGCACTTATTACCGGGAAGGCCGGCCTCGGAATTCCGCTTCCCGATGAGTCGATGAGGGCCGAGCGCGAGCGTTTCGAGGCCCGTTCCAGCATTCGCTTTCTGACGGGGGTCAATCAACTATGAAAGTGTTGATCACTGGCATCACCGGCATGGTCGGCAGCCACCTCGCCGAGTACATTCTCAGCAACCATACTTCGGCCGCGGTCCACGGGCTGATCCGATGGCGCAGCCCGCTCGATAACATCCGCGCCGTCCAATCTCGCGTCACACTTCATCAGGCGGAACTGCGCGACCTCAACTCTCTTGTCGCGTTGCTCGGAAAGCTAAAACCGGATTGGATATTCCATCTCGGCGCGCAGTCATACGTTTCATCGAGCTTTGATGCGCCGGCCGACACGATACAGACCAACGTCATCGGAACGACGAATTTGCTCGACGCGATTCGCATAACCGGTATCGAGCCAAAGATTCACGTGTGCAGTTCGTCTGAGGTTTACGGGCAGGTCACCGAGGATGAGGTCCCGATTCGCGAAACTAACGCCTTCCGTCCGGCCAGCCCGTATGCTGTCTCGAAGGTCGGCGAGGACATGATCGCGCTGCAATACTTTCTCTCCTACGGCATCAAGACCGTGCGAACACGGATGTTCACTCACACGGGCCCGCGCCGCGGTGACGTGTTTGCCGAAAGCGCGTTCGCGAAGCAGATCGCCGAGATCGAAGCGGGAAGCCGCGAGAACCCGGTAAAGGTCGGCAACCTTCACAGCGTGCGCACGATCGCCGATGTGCGAGACGCTGCGCGGGCTTACTGGGCGCTGATGGAGAAGTGTCCAGCGGGAGAGGTCTACAACATCGGGGGCGTCCGGACGATGACGGTCGGCGAGATGTTCGAGATACTCGCGAGCATGGCGCGGTGCAGGATCGAGCACGAGGTGGACCGGGCGTTGCTGCGTCCTTCAGACGTGACGTTGCAGATACCGGACATCTCAAAGTTTCAGCGCGCGACCGGATGGGAACCGGAGATCTCGGCTGAGAAGACGTTGAAGGACCTGCTCGACTATCACAGAGGGCGAATCGAAAGCGGAAGGCGGGTGACAGTGTGATTATTTCGAGAACGCCGTTTCGCATCTCATTCTTCGGTGGCGGCACTGATTACCCCGCGTGGTATTTGCAAGAGAGCGGGGCCGTGCTGTCGACGACGATCGACAAGTACTGCTACATAAGCTGCCGCTATCTGCCGCCGTTTTTCAACATCCGGCACCGCATAGTCTGGTCTCATATCGAGACGGTCATGACGATCCCGGAGATTCTCCACCCCGCGGTTCGAGAGGGTTTGCGGCTGTTGGGGTTCGATGACTCGGTCGGGTTGGAGATTCACTATCAGGGAGACCTTCCCGCGCGGGCCGGGATGGGATCAAGCTCGGCCTTTGCGGTGGGATTGATCAAGGCGCTGACGGCGCTGCGCGGGCAGATGACGACGAAGCACGACTTGGCGCTGAAAGCCATCGATCTGGAGCAGAGGGAGCTGAGAGAACACGTCGGCTCTCAGGACCAGATTGCTGCGGCGTATGGCGGATTCAACGTGATTCACTTTCTGAAGGGCGGAGAGATTCGCGTCGAGCCGGTTACCATCTCCGCCTCGAGATTGGCCGAGCTGCAGTCGCGGCTCCTGTTGTTTTACGCGGGCTCGACCCGGCTCGCATCGGCGGTTGCAGCGGAAGTTGTTTCAAACCTCGGGCGCAAGCGGGAGCATCTGCGAAAGATGCGCTTGATGGTGGACCAGGCGGTGACGGTGCTGAATAACGGCGCCGATCTCGACGAGTTTGGACGAATGCTCGACGAGACTTGGAAACTGAAACGTGATCTCAGCCCTGCAGTGTCCAGCCCAGCCGTGGAGGACATTTATCAAGCGGCGATCAGCCACGGCGCTTTGGGGGGGAAGCTGCTTGGGGCGGGTGGCACAGGGTTCCTGGTCTTTTATGTTCCGCGCGAGAAACAGCAGCACGTCAAGCGGGCATTGTCAGCCTGCCTGCACGTTCCTTTCAAGTTTGAGAGCGAAGGGAGCATGGTCATCTACTACGCTCCCAACGACGCAGCAGCTTTTGTTGAATAACGGGCCGCGCCGAATCGCTCCGCCATCAAACACGGATCAACCCGAGGTCGGATGCGCAGGACATACGCACCAAATGGAACTTCGCAGTTCTGACGCGGAGTAGAGGTGAATCGCCGTGAGTAAACTGAGCTTCGGTCTATATAAGAAGCTGTACACGATAAGGCGGGCAGAGGAACTCATAGTGGAGCATTATCCCGAAGATGAGATGAAAACGCCCATGCACATGTCGATGGGGCAGGAGGCCATACCGGTTGGCGTGTGTCAAGCTCTCACGCCAGAGGATCAGATCTTTGCCAGTTATCGCAGCCACGCAGCCTTCCTCGCAAAGACGGAAGACACCGACGGGTTCTTCGGCGAGCTTTACGGCAAGCAGACGGGAACAGCTCGAGGGAAGGCGGGATCGATGCATCTTGCGGCTCCAGACCAGGGGCACCTGTGCTCATCAGCGATAGTCGCGAGCTGCATTCCTCTTGCCGTGGGCGCAGCATTTGCGAATAAGCAGCGACGTAACGGCAAGGTCTGTTGCGTGTTCTTCGGCGACGGCGCTTTAGACGAGGGCGTATTGTGGGAGAGCCTCAACGTTGCGTGCGTCATGAAGCTACCGGTGTTGTTCGTTTGCGAAGACAATCACTTTGCCGTCCATACGCCCACGCGTATGAGGCAGGGATACAAGTCCATCACGGACATCATCGGCAGATTCGACTGTAACGTCTTCCAGGAAGATACAACGGATGTTGAGGCAATCTACCGGCTGGCGCTGAGCGCTTTAGAATCGATTGGCAAACCAGCTTTCCTCCACCTCAAGTGTTACAGATACCTCGAGCACGTCGGCATCCTCGAAGATTTCAATGCCGGCTATCGTTCCAAACTTGAATTCGATGCCTGGTACAAACGAGACTGCCTCGCAGTCCAGCGGAAGAGGCTTCTCGCCGATGGTTATTCTGAAGAAGACATTATAAGCGCGGAAAAGCTGATCGACGAGCAAATCGCCAATAGCATCAGGCAGGCAAGAGCGGCATCTTTCCCGAAGCCCGAAGAACTTTATAGAGGCGTGTTCCATGAGACGGATTAGCTATTGCGAAGCCCTCAACGAAGCAATGCGCCAAGAGATGGACAGGGACCCGGCCGTCTTTGTCTACGGCATAGGCGTTCCGGACCACAAGAAGATATTCGGAAGCACTGAAGGCCTCCTGGAGCGGTTCGGACCTGACAGGTGCTTCGACACGCCTCTGTGCGAAGAGACAATGACGGGGTTCGGATTGGGTGCGGCTGTCAATGGACTGCGGCCCATTCATATCCATATCCGCGTGGACTTTCTCCTTCTGGCCATGAATCAGTTGGTCAACATGGTTTCCGCCTACGTCTATTCGACGGGAGGAAAGCTCAAGGTCCCTTTCGTGATAAGAGCGATTGTTGGCCGAGGTTGGGGACAAGGATATCAACACAGCAAGAGCCTGCACTCTTATTTTGCTCACATTCCGGGGTTGAAAGTCGTTCTGCCTACTACGCCCAGCGATGCAAAAGGACTGCTCATCTCAGCGATCAGAGATGATAACCCTGTCATCTTCATAGAGCACAGATGGCTGTATTGGGCGGTCGATGAAGTTGCAGAGGAGCCTTACACTATCCCAATAGGTGAGGGCAATATTCTGCGTTCGGGCAGCGACATAACGGTCGTTGCGACTTCGTGGATGAACGTCGAGGCTCTCGAAGCAGCCAAGGTATTAGAAAGAACTGGGGTCAGTGTTGAAATAGTTGACCCCAGAACGATAGCACCTCTAAGCGACGGTCTGATTGCCGAATCGGTAAGAAAGACCGGTCACTGCATAGTAGCGGATAACGACTGGTTGGATTGCGGGTTCAGCGCCGAAGTCGCCGCAAGAGTAGCGGAGAAGTGCTTCGGCCAACTGAAATCTCCGGTAAAGAGGATTGGCTTTGCTCCGACGCCTTGTCCCACGGTCAGATGTCTCGAGAACCAATTCTATCCCAATGCGGTTGATATTATCCGTGCGGTCGAGCAGAAACTTGGCCTCGATTCTATAGACTTATCGAATGAGGATTTCTACAGTCACGAGCGGAGATTCAAAGGGCCGTTCTGAGACAACCATGAAGCGCCCGACAAAAGAACACACTCCAATTGGCGGCAGTCTCCTCCCGATTCAACGGGAAGCAGTGTGCAGTGAGCTGGGGTTGGAGGATTTTGCCCGGCTATTCGACACTACGATCAGCAAGATCCCCATGGACTGCAGGAAACTGATTGCTGGAGGCGACTTCCGTTATAGGAAGCTCGATAGGGATGAGAGTGATGCGGTATTGCTGGATGCTCTCAAGAAGATCGACTCCGGCCAATTCAGTGTAGCAGGAAAGGATGGAAAGTCCCGCTGGGAGAGAGGATGGTCCGGAAACCTCGAGGAGTTCAAGGAGCACAGTTACGATCTCACCAAGCTCGTTCCGAAGTATATAAGGCAGAATCAGCCGCTAAGGCTTGATCAGAGCTACATCACGCCCGTTCACCAGGATTTTGAGCTTAACTGGTATGAGGTTTTTCGCCTGTGGTTATTCAGAACCTACTTCGACGAAGTGGATACAGTGTACGAGTTCGGATGTGGGACAGGCTTCAACCTCGCGGTGCTGGCGCAGCTTTATCCCAGCAAAACGTTCTATGGACTGGATTGGACTGCCGCGTCGCGAGACATCGTCAACCAGCTCGCAAAGACCTACGGCTGGAAGATGACAGGCCTGCTCTTTGACTTCTTCTCTCCGGACAAGCGCGTGAAGATTGCAGAGAACAGCGCCATCCTAACGATAGGTGCGTTGGAGCAGACAGGGCGTGATTACGAAACGTTCCTGCATTACTTGCTGTCGGCTTCTCCTCGATTGTGCGTTCATGTCGAGCCGATCGTGGAATGGTATGACGAGAACAACTTGCTAGACTACGCGGCCATCAGGTTTCACAAGAAGCGAGAGTATTGGGAGGGATTCCCAAACCGGCTAAGAGAGTTGGAACGCGAAGGCAAAGTTGAGGTCCTTAAGGCAAAGAGGTCCTACTTTGGCAGCCTCTATCTTGAGGGCTATTCACAACTCATATGGCGCCCTGTAAACAGGGTATGACGCCATCGAGGTTTCGGGGCGGATGGAACTGGGATTAACAGGCAGATACGCGCTCATTACCGGAGGTAGCCACGGCATAGGTCTCGCCACGGCGTGTGCCCTCGCCGATGAGGGCTGTAACGTAGCGATCTGTGCGCGAAACGCCGGCCGCGTTGATCAAGCGGTGCGTGAGTTGAAGACGAAAGGCGTAGAAGTACTGGGAGTACTGGCAGACGTTCTCATTCCCACGGATATAGAACGCGCGATGAAGGCTGTAGTCGGTTCCTGGGGAACGCTTCATATTCTCGTCAACAACGTCGGTGGAGGGGGGAGATGGGGCAGTCCGTCTGTTGAGGATACACCGGAAGAAGTGTGGATTGACGTCTACAACAAGAATGCGATGGCCGCAGTTCGGTTCACGAGGCTTGCTCTTCCATACATGCGAAAACAGAAGTGGGGTCGCGTAGTGGCCGTGGCTTCAATAATCGGCCGCCAGGGCGGCGGGCGGCCGTGGTTCAGTATGGCGAAGAGCGCTGAAATCAGCTTTATGAAGACTTTGGCAATGGATGCCACGCTTGTCAGAGACGGCGTTACATTCAACAGCGTGGCGCCGGGCTCCATCATGATCGCGGGCACGGGGTGGGAGGATGAGAGACAGAAGAACCCGAAGCAGTTCGAAAGGGCGGCGGAGATGAGGCTTCCTTTGGGACGCCTGGGCACTCCCGAAGAAGTGGCAAATGCGATCGTTTTCGTCTGCTCCGAAAAGGCCAGCTTGCTGAACGGCGCATGCCTCGTAGTGGACGGAGGCGAGAGCAGCGCGTTCTGATGCTCTGCAGGGAAGTGCGCGCCGCAGCCGATCGATTCCTCCCAGACAATCGGGGAATACTCGATGCTAAAAGACGTAGTCATACAGGGCTTTCACAAGAAGAACACTGTGGTCACCGGCGGCACCGGGCTCATAGGCCGGCAGATTGTCCGAGTACTGTGTGAAGCAGGCGCGAGCGTCACGATCGTGTCTCTGGATAAGATCGCCGTCCACCCGCAGGCCGAGCACGTGTTTGGTGACCTTGCGGACTTCGCCTTCTGCAAGGCCGTCACGCGCGATGTGGACTTCGTCTTCCATGTCGCAGGAATCAAGGGATCCATCGAAGTGACCAAAAGCAGGCCCGCAAGCTTCTTCGTCCCTCTGCTGATGATGAACACCAACGTGCTCGAGGCCTGTCGGCTCAACAGAGTGCGAAGGGTCGTCTACACAAGCTCGATAGGCGCGTATCCGAGCGCGGAGGTCTTCACAGAAACGGACGACGCAGGAGACAGGCCGCCTATGGATATGTATCCCGGGTGGGCTAAGAGAATGGCCGAGCTTCAGATTCGGGCCTACAAGATTCAGTACGGTCTGGACAATTTCGCGATCGTTCGGCCGTGCAACGTCTACGGGCCGGGCGACAACTTCGATCCCGACAACGCGATGGTGATTCCTTCTCTGATGTGCCGCATTCGCCGTGGGGAAGATCCGGTGGTGATATGGGGAGACGGCTTGGCTATCCGCGACTTCGCCTTCAGCGAGGACGTGGCCGAGGGCGTGATTCTGGCTCTCCATCACGGAACAGATTCGCGCTTCGTGAATCTCGGAAGCGGGAGAGGTTATACGATAAAAGAGTTGGTGGAAACGCTGCGAAGCTTCGTCGACTTCAACTACGAGTTCGACGATACAAAGCCGCCTGGGTTTCCGAAGAGAGTGATGGACATATCGCTTGCGAGAAAGTTGCTGGGCTACAACCCGGCGACTTCTTTGCTCGATGGCCTGAAGAAGACCTGGGAGTGGTACGTCGAAAACCCCGACGAGCACCTCGGCAAGAAGAACTACTTTAAGGGCGCGACTGCATGAAAGTGTCAAAGACCAAACTCGCCGGCGTGCTGTTGATCGAGCCACCTACGAACTTCGAAGACTTCAGGGGTAGCTACGTTGAGATCTACAATGAGAAGCTCTACCGGGAAGCGGGAATCAACGTCGGGTTCGTGCAGGACGATATTTCCGTTTCGTCCCGGCATGTGCTTCGAGGCATTCACGGCGATTTCGAAACCTGGAAGCTGGTGTCATGTCTTCAAGGTAAGTTCTATCTGGCCGTCGTCAACTGGGACGAAGCCTCGCCGCAAAGGGGCAAATGGGACTCGTTCGTCTTATCCGACCGCAATGGCTTGCAGGTTTTGATTCCGCCGAAGTTCGGCAATGGGCATGTCGTCCTGAGTGAGCAGGCGATCTTCCATTACAAGCAGTCGACCTATTACAACCGCACCGCGCAGTTCACCCTCAGGTGGAATGACCCGAAGTTCGACATCTGGTGGCCGGTGAAGAATCCCATAATCTCGAGAAGGGACGAAGGCAGCGAAGATGCTTAAGGGCGCGAAAGTCCTGATCGCCGGAGGCACGGGGTTCATCGGCGCGAATCTCATCCGGCGATTGCTGCCGGAGGGGTGCAGTGTGCGAGCGACGCTGCATAGCCGGCGTTCCGTCATTCGCGACTGTTCGGCGGAGTATGTTCAGGCGGACCTAACTCTGGCGGATGATTGCAGGCGGGTTGTAGAGGGCGTTGACTACGTTTTCATGTGCGCGGCCGCGACCTCGGGTGCCGCGGTCATGGCGTCGACGCCGCTCGCGCACGTCACGCCCAACGTCGTAATGAACGCGCAGATGATTGAAGCGGCGCATCAGGCTGGAGTGAAGAAGTACCTGTTCATAAGCAGCAGCGCGGCGTATCCCGCGACGGATGGGCGGCCGGTGCGCGAAGAGGAAATGTTCGAGGGCGACCCGTACGAGACCTATTATGGCGTCGGCTGGATGAAGCGCTACGCCGAGATACTGTGCAGGCTCTACGCGGAGAAGATCAAGAACCGGATGGCGGCTGTGGTCATACGGCCGTCGAACGTCTATGGCCCTTATGACAAGTTCGACTTTCGAACGTCGCACGTTACCGCTGCCTTGATCAGGCGTGTAGTCGAAAGGCACAACCCGCTCGAAGTATGGGGCACGGGCGAGGACGTGAGGGACCTGATCTACATTGACGATTTTCTCGACGGGTTGCTGCTGGCGTTTGAGAAGAGCGACGGCTTTATGGCCGTGAACATCGCCTCGGGAGAGGGACATTCGGTTAAGCAGGCGCTCGAAGCGATGTTAGATGTAGACGGCTATTCGGGCGCCGAAGTGCGATTCGATCCCTCAAAGCCGGCGATGATTCCCAGAAGACTCGTCGACATCACTCTCGCGAAAGAACGTTTGGGTTTCACGGCCCGCACGAGTTTACGCGAAGGCCTTCGAAGAACGATCGGTTGGTACCGGGAGAATCGCGATCGGTGGGCCAAGTAGTCAGTAGTAGAGCGAAGATCGAAGCACAAGATGCACTATGAATGGTAACGGGGCAAGCGCCGCTGCTTGCGAAGCGTCGAAGCTGCTGTCGATTTGCATGACGGGCAGAGATGACGACTACATGCCGGACTTCAGGTACCGGATCACGACCACGCTCAATTACATTGCGCGCAATCTCAAGCGGCTGGGCCGTCTTGACTGTGTAGAGCTGGTGGTCACCGACTGGGGAAGCGAGATCCCCATGGCGCAGTCCCTTCCGCTCACACCGGAGGCCGCCCAGATTTGCCGGTTCGTCTATGTTCCGCTGGCAGTCATTCGAACTGTGCAGGAAGATGTGAACGGGTTTCATGTTTCATTGGCGACGAATGCGGGGCTGCGCCGAGCGTGCGGGGAGTTTGTGTTGATCTCTGCGGCGGATACTTTAATCCCGCAGCACTCGCTGGATTCTCTGTTGAGTTTGTTGGAGGGGAAACACGGCTTGCCGATCGACGTCTGCAAGACTTACTTCATGCTACGCCGCTATCAAGTGCAATCGAGCTTCGTCGGGCGGCAGCCCGATTTGGACGAGTGGGACCGTTATTTGCTGCTCAATTCGAGCGGGCTGCAGAGCGAGGACGCGGCGTTGTTTGGAGTATCGAAGGGGGCAGGCGGTCTGATGATGAGCCGTGCGCTCTGGTACGAGTTGGGCGGATTGGATGAGAGGCTTGATGGCTGGGGATGGAATGACATCGAGCTGGGTTTGCGCGTTTCACAGCGCTACCCCTGGTTGGAACTGTCTAGCGTGGGAATCTGGTTGCTGCACATGGAGCATCCTGCCAACGGCAAACGGGATTCGGCAGTCCGGCATAAGCTGAACCCTCCAGCCTATAGTTCGGTGTTTCGGGCAAACGATGCGGCGTGGGGACTGGGCGACTATGGAATCGAGATCGGACCACGCTGCGTCGCTGAACAGCGGCCGGAACCGCAGTCGCAGCCAGTCTCTCAGGCCGCGGAGATCGGTGCGTGGAAGCGATCCAGCCGCGGAATACTGGCCGAGATGTCCAGCGCTGAAGTGCGCGACCACGTGACGAGGGTGGCCGGCCTTGCGGACAGGACTGGCTGGTATATAGGCTCCGGCGATGCGGAGCCTCTGTTCTTTCTTTCCTGGTATTGCATGCGTCGTCACCCCCGGCGTTACATGGAGTTCGGGCTAAAGCAAGGATTATCAGCAGCCGCGGTAGCCGCCTTGTGTCCGAGCGTAGAGATTTACGCAGCAGCCAGATGGGAAGGTGTCTTAAAGGGGAACGCGCCTAAGAACATCGCGACGGCCCTGCGCAGGATTGCCGGCCACGAGGGTTATCTGCGATTCATCAACGGCGACATCACGACTGCCCTCGCGCGGTTGCGCGATTCGTTCATAGGCCGGTTTTCAGTGGACCTCGTGCTGGTCCGCAGTGGGATGTTCCGAGCGGATACGCTCAGCCTGATAAGCGGCATTCTCCCGCACCTGTCCGATGGCGGCGCGCTGGTTCTCACCTGCGAATCCGCCGAGCAGTTCGAGGGCCTGTGGACTCGAATCCGAGCACTAATTCCTCGCTTCACATACGTTCGCAGCTCAACATCGGGATTGGTATTGGCGCCGGCCTCGCAAGACGACGACAGTGGCTCAGAAGCGGACGAGATTCAATTCGACACGAGATGGATATGGCGGTCCCGGTTGAAATGTCAGGCTGCAAGGGCATATCGTGCGCTGAAGACACCTCGCAGTTACGCCGCGTACGTTCGGCGAGCTTGTCAATGGATCAGTACCAAAGGCCATTTGGGACAGTCGTCGAGACCCATCCTTCCGCGGTAACCGGGGCGCGAGTTTGCTCCTACCGGGGAGATCGGGGCGCGCCTAACACATTACGGTTTCAATCTAATGGTCACGCAGTTTGCTCTTAGACGGCGGCGGGTATGCAGCCGGGCTCGCCCACGGAGGGACGCTGGACGAGGTGCATGAGATGGCCAGTCGAGCAAGCATCTACGTTCTGAAGCAATACCTGTCCACCGCCAGCCGGCGCGAGCTTCAGTGGCTAAGTCTAGATCCGGACATCGGCCCTGTCCAAATCTGGCACCAAGCCCAGGGCAACCGGTTCGCAATACACTCTCCCGCGATCCACACGGTTGCCAAATGGCCCAACCCGACTGGCATCCTCAGTCGAATCGGTTTGCACGGGCTCAAGAGACGGCTTGATCAGTTGTACTTCCCGTCTCCCACGATTCTATATGTGAGGCGGGCGGTATCGGCCCTCTCGAAAGTCATCGGGCGCGACCTGAGCGAGGGACGGAAAGTCTGCCTCATCACTCCCGTCCCGCCGCACGATCTGGTTCTGGCTGGCTTACGCCTCAAACAGCGTCATCCCGGGATCCGATGGATCATCGACTGGCAAGACCTGTGGAGTTATGACGAATCCTATTTCTGTCAATTGCCCAAATGGTGGAGGCAGCCCGCCGTGGCGCTCGAACGCCTGGTTGTAAAGGCGTGCGACCTCAACGTCTCGACGAACGACCATGCCGGACGTGTTCTTGTTGAGCGCTGCGGGGCGTCACCCGATAGAGTCCGAGCCATTCCCCATGCCTTCGAAACCGGGCTGTGTGAGCAATTCCCCCCGGTGCAACGTACCCACGCGGAGCAGGGAAGGCCGCCTCGGATCGGCTTTCTTGGGAACCTGTTTAAGCCGCCGAAAGTGCCGGGGGAGCGCGTAATGGCTGCTCTCGAGGCGGTGTGGACACAGGGCGTGGCCTTCGAGTTCCACATCTACGGCGATAAGTATTTAGAGAGGGTCTGCCGCACGCCGTTGAACGGGAGGCCGTGGGCGATTTTACATCCGATGCAATCGCACGAGCAGATCCTCCCAGCCGTCGCCGAGTGTGATTGGCTGCTACTGAGTTTGGCAGACAATCCCAATACGAGAGTCACGTTGCACGGGAAGCTCCCGTACTATCTCGCCCTGAATAAGCCGATCGTGGCGCTGGTGCCGGAGGATTCGGCCGTGGCGGACGTGATCCGCGAAACCGGCGTGGGCTTTGTTTTCGGCGACGAACAAATGTGGACTCGCAGACTCGTCGAGGTGCTTTCGGATTGCGGGTCTGCTGCGTCGGCGTTGGGTCGCGACGAGCAGGCCGTCGCGCGGTATAGCTGGCATTCCATCTCCGGCCTCTGGCTGCAGGCTCTTGAGTGTCAAGAGGCTCAAGCCATGAGAAGCAGGGCCGCGGCGGTCCCAGGATGAGATGGCCTTCAGGCGGCAAGTCAAGCGGTGATCGCAGCGAACGCCGTGAGGCGTGATCGTCGACCAAAGCAAACGAACCGAAACATGGAAAGCAACCCGTGTCCAAACATGATGGAACCGATAGGCCTGATGACGCAGAGGATCCAGACGATTGACGAAGCTCGTTCTGCCAGGTCGCTTGCGCCCAGGTTTGGGCGGGTGATTCAGCTATTGCAACGGTGTGGGTTTGATTTCAACCGTGCGAGTGTATGCGATGTCGGCTGTAATCTGGGCGTGCTGTCTTACTGGTTGAAGAGGCGCTTTCCGAGTTGCGACGTACACGCATGCGATAATGCGCCGCAGCTTTTACCGGAACACTCGCCCCACTTTGACTACCGGGTTGCCGATCTTGCCAGAGGCTTTCCGTTTGAGGATGAATGCATGGACGCGATTCTCGCAGTCGAGATTATCGAGCACATGGTCGACACCGATTTCTTCCTCGACGAATGCCTGCGCATCCTGAAGCCCGGCGGTTATCTCGCATTGACTACGCCTAATATCTGCATGCTTCGAAATCGTATACGGGTCCCTTTGGGCGTCCACCCGCGAGCGGTCGAATACCGGAACGTCATCCATCACGTCAGGTTCTACACCGAGGCGTTGATGAAGCAACATCTTGCGGACCGGCGCTTTGTCAACATAAGAGTGACTTGTGTCAACATGCTCCCCCAGCGATGGATTGTACGGTCGGGACTTGCGCGCAGAACGTCGGATTGGCTTAGCGACAGAGTTCCGGGTTTGGGCTCTAACCTCGTTGCTTTGGCGCGACGACAGGCCTAGCCGAAGAAGTGGCTATCGGGATACTGGAGTCACATGGCGTTCACGACAGGAGCTAAGCACTGGATCAATCGAGTGCTGCGAGGCGTGAACCTCGAGCTCAATACGCTAACCGGAGATCGAATCGAGGTTCGCCGACTGGCCGGGCTTGAACGTGGCGGGCACTTTTCGGAGCCGGTCTTCGCCTTACCTGAGGCGTTGCAGCGTATGGATCCCTCGGAGGTGAGGGAAGAAGTTCGACGACATCGCCGCCGCTTCGAGGACTTCCGCGATCCTGGGGCCAATGACGTCGGCTACACGTTCGACAATCCATGGTTTAGCTCTCCAGATGCGGAGGTGCTATACGCGGTCGTTCGGCGGTACCGGCCGCAGAGGATCATCGAAGTTGGCTGTGGTTACAGTACGCGAATCATCCGGCAGGCGATCTTCGACGGTGGACTCGGCAGCAGGTTGGTGTGCATCGATCCGGCACCTCGGGAGGACGTCACAAAGCTGGCAGACGAATTCCATCGCAAGCCGGTCGAGCAAGTACCGCCTGAACAGATCACCGGGTCCCTGGATTCCAGCGACATCCTGTTCATCGACTCCAGCCACACTCTCACTGTCGGCGGGGACGTGGCTTTTATCTACCTCGACGTGCTGCCGATGCTGAGACCGGGCGCGCTTGTCCACATCCACGACGTGTTTCTTCCCTACGATTATCCGCGTAAGTGGGTACTCGATGAACATCGAGGCTTTAACGAACAATACGTGGTCCAGGCGATCTTGACGTGCTCTGACGCGTTCGAGGTGCTGTGGGCGGGCCACCACCTTCAGCGGACGTGCGCGGATTTCGCAAGCTGGTTCCCGCAACTGGGCGATCGTTGGGCGCAGAGCTTCTGGATGCGAAAGCGATGCTGAAGCGCTTCCGAACTCTGCGCCATCGCCTTCTGAGTCTGTGGCCGTTCCCCGTGAGAGTTCGTCTGCAGGGCGTTACCGTTTATGTGGACTTACGGTCGGTGGTGGGTCGGACGATTCTGCGGAACAAGCCCTTTGACCCTCATCTGACCGCTTGCCTGAGTCAAGAGCTTGCCCCGGGCAGTGTCTTCATCGATGTGGGGGCGAACGTGGGATACTTTTCGATCATGGCGCTGCGGAGAGTCGGTTCCACCGGAGAAGTCCACGCGTTCGAGCCGCATCCGAGGTCGGTGCGGTGTCTGACGTTGACCCAGCGGGCCAACCCATGGCGCAACTTCGTCATCCACGGGCTGGCCGCCGGCGAGCGTGCGGGCATCATGGGGCTCGTGGAGATGTGGGAGCCGGGCCACAGTTACCTCAACGCCAGCGATGCGGGGACGTACCCGTGCCCCGTGGTGCCGCTGGATTCGTGGGCCGAATACTATGCCCGTCGCGGTCTGAACCTGATGAAGGTCGATGTCGAGGGGGCGGAACTGAACGTGTTGCGCGGGGCTCGAGAACTGCTGACCATCTGTCGCCCGGTGGTCGTATGTGAGGTCATCGAGGCCAACCTGAGCAGGTTCGCCACATGCGGCGCCGAACTCATCGAATATATGGCGGAACTGGACTATCGGCCTGAGGAGATCGAGGGATCGTGGGACCGGAATCTGAAGTTCGTGCCGGCGTCGCGATGTTAAGCTCGCCTCGGCTGGACGGAGCCTGCTCTTGGCGGTGAATACGGTGCACCGGGCGTATTTCGAGGCCGAGTCCCGCCCATCTGGATAGTCAGCTCGAATGTCCGGTGCTTTGCCGCTCTAAGCGAGGGAATTGAATCTCAATGCACTGTAAGACGCGTCAGGGTAATCCGGCCCGGCAACACATGCCGACCGAGAGCGCGGTCTGCCAAAGCACGCCTTACCGGATTCCTGCCGCCTTCGTCCACCTGCCGGGACACCTCACTGCATCCGGCGGCGGCGGAGTTCAGCATTGCACGCGGGAGTACTATGCGGTGCTCGAGGCTGCCGGCTTCGATCTGCAACCCGTTGAGCTCACCTCTGACAGCAGACTCATGGCGCGGCTGAAGCGACAAGTGTCCTTCGATCCCTACGGTTTCCTGGATGCGCGCGCCGCCCGTTCCCGACTCGGAGCGGTGCCGTCCGAAACCGAGTACGTTTTCCTCAACACGCGGAACGTCGGCGCTGCCGCCCGATGGGTGAGGCAACTGACAGGTGACAGGCGCCGGGTTGTCATGCTCTCCCACGGCCTGGAAAGCGTCGACTTCCTGCACACGATTCAACCGGGCCAACGCCGAGCGCTGCCCGCGTTGCCGCTCGGGCGCTATCTCCTGGCCGAGCGCGCATGCAACCGACTTTTGGATCATATATTCTGCCTTTCACTGACGGAGGTTGAGACCGAGAGGTGGCTCGGGTCGCGCAGCGTGTCGTGGCTGCCGCGCATGGTTGGCGGCGCCGGTCTGGTTTGGGAACCACGCCGCGGCCGTCTAGGATTCGTCGGCACCGTGGACCATCCACCTAATCGTGAGGGCCTGATTCAATTCCTGGAAGCGCTCGAGAAACTCGGCGCTACCGACGTCCGCGTGCGGTTGGTTGGCGGCCCTGAGAAGAACGCGCGGGCCATCGCCGCGCGCTTCCCAATCGTGGAGTATCTTGGTCGATTCGATGACCGGCGGCTAGAGGAAGAAGCGGCGACATGGGCGTGCTTCCTGCACCCGCTGTTTGTCTTCGCCAGAGGTTGCAGCACGAAGCTCGCAGTGGCGCTCGGGTGGCGCATACCGATCGCCACCACGCCCGCCGGAGTGAGGGGATACACGTGGCGAGAGGGCCGGCTTCCGTTGGCCGAAACCCCAGAAGACCTCGCCCGACTCGCCCTGAGACTCATGGACGAGACCGAGGGTCGAAACGTCCGGTCGGAGGTCGAACGCATCGCCGGTTCTACTCCAAGTCTCAAGGAGGTCTCGTGCCAGGTGCGCCGCGATCTCGGGCTGACAACCGCCGCAAGGGCCAGGCGTGTGGAGGCGTCGGCACTTGTTTCGCCGATGAAGGGAGCCGAAGGCGGCGTTCCGCCTGGCGAGGATGCAGCATGACAGGAGCCTTACGCCGCTTCTGCCAAACTGTCCGACACGCGCCAGGGCTGCGCGAATTGGAAGGGTTCTGGGGCATGATGCGCGGCCCGTACAACCGGCTGCTGAGAGTTGCGGGCGGGCGGCGAGGAATCACGGTGAGGCTCTCGGGCTTCCCGATGCGATTGGACCCGGTGTTCGCCTCATTCGGGTGGGAGCAGGCTGAAGCGAGGGCGTACAGCGCTTTCGCGGCTGCGATCCGGCCAGGACAAGTTGTATTCGACGTCGGCGCGTACATTGGAACGTACACGTTCGTTGCGTTGGCCCGATCGGCGCCGGATGGTCACGTCGTGGCCTACGAGCCCCAAGCAGCGGCACGCGCGTATCTCGAAAAACATCTCGAATGGAACCGCGTAGCGGACAGGGTGACCGTCCGGCCCGTGAGCTGCGCGGCCTTAACGGGCGCGAACGATTTCTATTGTATTCCGGGCGTCGTCGAGAGCCGCAGCGGCTTCGCGCCATTGCCCGGTTTCGTTGCACAGCAGGTTGTCGCCACGAGGCTCGATGACGAAGTTCGTTTGTTGGGCGTCGGTCCCGCGGTGATCAAAATCGATGTGGAAGGCGCGGAGTGGGACGTGTTGAAGGGCGCGGAGAGGACACTGCTTGAATGCCGGCCTGTCCTCTTCCTCAGCCTTCACCCGCCGGCGCTGGCGCAGCGCGGCGAATCTTGTGAGGCGATCCTCCGCTGGCTGACCGACCTGGGCTATGGCGTCGAGGAGTTGGGGGCCGACCACGAGGTTCACATCTGCGCCCGACCGTTATGAGGGGACGATGATGCGTCGCGTTCTGATCGTTAGCCCGTGTTTTCCGCCGATCAATACACCGGACATGCAACGCGTGCGGATGAGCCTTCCTTATTTTCTGCAATTCGGCTGGGAGCCGGCCGTCCTGGCCGTGGACCCGGCCCATGTCGAAGGCATGCTCGAACCGGAGTTGTTGGAGACTGTCCCTTCGCATGTGCCCGTTCACCGGGTACGAGCTCTTCCGGCACGTTACACGCGCAAGGTGGGACTGGGCGCCATCGCCTTGCGGGCCTTCGGTTTCCTTTACCGGGAAGGCTTGCGCATGATCGGCCGCTACAGACCCGATTTGGTGTACATCTCCACCGCAGCGTTTCAAGCGATGGCGCTGGGTCGGTTGTGGAAAGCGAGGACCGGCGTCCCCTTTGTGCTGGACTTTGGGGATCCGTGGGTCCCGGATCCCCAACAGGTGTACGCAGCGCGCCGCGGCCTGAAGCACCGTTTGGCAGCACGGCTGCACAAGACCCTCGAGCCGTGGACGATGCGAGAGGCGGACGGATTGGTCGCCGTTTCTGAGAGCTACGCGAAGGTGCTGCGCCGCCGCTATCCATGGATCACGCAGGATCAATGCCTGACGCTGCCGTTCGGTGCCGAGGCACACGACTATGAGATCGCTCGCCGCGTGAGGGCCGCTGACGAGGTATTCCTCCTTGGCGACGGTGCGATCCACGGCGTGTACATCGGCGCGGTGAGCCCGAGCATGACCTATGCCTGTGAGGCGATCTGCAGGGCCATGCGAGAGGGTCTGTCGCGCCGACCCCAATTGTATCGGCATCTCCGGTTGCACTTCATCGGAACCAACTATGCTGGCGGGAACCTCGCTCGGCCAGTGATTGATCCGCTGGCCCGGCGCTTGTGCCTCAATGGACACGTACGCGAGCACCCGGGCCGGATACCGTATTTCGCGGCGCTTCGGCTCCAGCAGCAAGCCGACTTCCTCCTGCTGCCCGGATCGCTCGATCCCGCTTACACCCCATCGAAGATCTATCCGCTGATTCTCGCAAAGCGGCCTCTGTTGGCGGTCTTTCACCAAGCCAGCAGTGTCGTCCAATTGCTGCGAGCCAGCGGAGCCGGCGAGGTTGTGACGTTCGACACCGATGAGGACGTTGACGAACTGTCCGGGCGCTTGCTTGAGGCATGGACGCCGCTGCTGGAGAAGTTGCCCTTCACCCCTCGCGTGAACTGGGACAAGTTCGAGACCTATTCCGCCAGAGAGATGACCCGGCGTCAGTGCGCCTTCTTCGACCGGGTCGTTTCGCGATCGCCGCGTCCCAGCCTGTGGCGTTGACGGGCGCCGGCTCCGAGTCGCCATGAGCATAACGACAACACTCCCCAAGGTCGTCGCAGTGGAAACACGGACGCTTGACCCGACGCAGAATCTGCGCGGGACGCGCATCCTGGTCATCATGCCCTCGGTTCCGGTGCAAGGAATGGAGCGATCAAACCTTCAGATCATGAAGATGATGCGGCGGCGGGGGGCGGAGGTGCTGTTCGTCGTCGAGCGGCTGAGCCCGCATGTTCCGCCGGCGGTCCAGGCCATCGGATGCAGCACGGCGCCGACGGCGTTTTACCGTGGGTTCGAGCGGCGCCTACACCTTAGCCGCGATGTCTTCGAAATGGCCGGGGTGCTCTGGGCATGGGCTCGCACCGCTAGCGAAGTCGATTCTATCTACCGCCGTTACCGGCCCACGCACATCCACGTGACGAACCTGGACTATTTCCTGTACGCGCTGCCGACGCTTTGGCGGGCGCGATGTCCTGTGATCTTTCGGCTACCGGCGCCACCCGACACCGCCCTTATAGGCTACAAGAAGAGGCTGGTGGAGTCCCTCTGGCGCCGTTGGGTGTTGCCCCGATGCGATGCCATCATCTGCAACTGTCGATACACGCTGCAGCAGGTCGAACGGATCGGCGTTCCCGGCTCCAAAGCACGTGTCATCTATAACTGTCTGTCCGTCCGCCTAAACACGGGTGCCAGCGATGCACCGCGCGTTGACAGCTCCCGGTTCAACATCGCTTTTGTTGGACGAGTGCGGCCAGAGAAGGGAGTGGCGGAGCTCTTCGAAGCAGCCCGGCGGCTCGTGAGA